>JADEYI010000280.1_pt1 | contig 85784 bp, 85 predicted proteins | sample 8542331 | NCBI WGS metagenome assembly JADEYI01 (sample SAMN16510988, study PRJNA670497) | mine drainage metagenome | isolation source: biofilm near Copperflume 1 | place: Germany: Marsberg coppermine Kilianstollen | collected 2018-02
TGCGCGCGTACTTTCGCGCTTTTCGGAGTGTCCATCAAACCGGGGCAAATCCACCTTCCCCCGCTTGGTTGCGGGGGAAGGTTGGGAAGGGGGATTTTTCGCTATCGCACGCCGCGCACGCTGTCAGGCCGAATGGAAACCGAACAGCAGTAACGAAAAAGTCGAGGCCCTTGGCTACGACTGTCTGTTTCGCTATCACTTGCAAACGCTGCGGACTTTATTCCCCGTAATACGGTGAGCATATGGAATTCGCGATCATGTTCGATACCCACGTCGATAAGTGGGATCTGATCCGTTACGCCGAAGAGCTGGGCTACGACCGCGCCTACGTCCCGGATTCGCATCTGATCTGGTCGGATTGCTATGTGACGCTGGGGCTGGCTGCCGTCAACACCAAACGCATCAAGATCGGCACCGGAATCGCCGCGCCCGGCACCCGGATACCGCCGGTGACCGCCCATTCTATCGCCTCGATCAACCAGCTCGCGCCGGGCCGGGTGTTTCTGGGTATTGGCTCAGGGCATACCTCCATGCGGGTGATGGGGCAGAATCCGGTGACGATCGCGGAGATGCGCGAGCATGTGCGGGTGGTGCGTGGGTTGCTCAATGGCGAGGAGATTGATTATGACTATCGCGGCAAAACTCAGCCGATCAAGTTCCTGCATCTCGACCGCCACTTCATCAATATCGCGGATCCGATTCCAATCTACCTCGCGGCCAACGGCCCACGGGCGATCGCGCTGGCCGGCGAGATTGGCGACGGCTGGATCACCACCACCGCCAAGCCGCGCGAAGTCCACGGCTTCCTCGATCATCTCAATGCCGGCGCCAAGAAAGCCGGAAAAAAACTCTCAAAGAACTTCCATCGCAGCTTCGTCACCAGCGTCTGCGTGCTGCGCCCAGGCGAAAAGTTGACCGACGACCGGGTAATTAACGAAACCGGATCGCAGGTCACCTGCGTACTGCATCTCATTTATGAAATGTGGGCCTATCTTGGCCGCAAAGACGAGATCATTCCGCCCTACTTCGCAAATGTCTGGGACGCATACGTGAAGCGGGTCGAAAGCTATCCCGAAAAGACGCGTTTTCAACATATCCACGATGGTCACTGCACCTTCCTGCAGCCCGCAGAACGTAAATTCGTAACGCCCGAGGCGATCGCGGAAATTACCATCACCGGCGAGCCTGATTACGTGGTCGAACGCATCCGTGCGATGGAAGCAGAGGGCATGACCGAGGTCACCCTGCTGCCTCCTGCGGATTACCAGCGTACTGTGTTCCGCGACTTCGCCGAACTCGTGATGCCTAAGCTGCGGTAATGCCAGACCCCGCGCCCATTGAAATTGGCGGCGTCCGGCATTCCCATGCGCCAGAACGAGGAGCCTCCTGCTATGGCAGGCCGATGCCGGGAACCTCGACCGGCGTCATTTCGATTCGACCGCCACTCAGTTTTTTCGACTCTTCCGGATCGGCGGTCGGCGCGGTGACGACAAACAGCGTTTTGCGATCCGCTCCGCCCAGCATCACGGCATATGGCGGCTGGCTGGGTTTGAATCGTTCCAGCACCTCTCCACCCTCGCGCACGCGCAGCACCTCGGCGCTCATCGGCGAGGCCATCCAGATTGCGCCTTCCGCATCGAGCGAGATTCCATCCGGAGTGGCTTCCCCGGTTTGCGCCCATAGACGGCGATTGCTCAGCGATCCGTCCGCGGCGATATCGAATGCGGTCAGGCGATTGACGAATGATTCGCCGATGATCAGCGTCTTGCCATCGGGCGTGATCACGGTTCCGTTGGGAAAGATCAGATCGCGGGCCACCACCCTCGCCTTGCCATCGAGATCGACCAGGATTAATTCGGCAGGTTTCGGCGCCTCGCCATGCATCAGATCGTAACCGAAATTGCCAACATATGAGCGGCCACGCGAATCGGTCACCATATCGTTGCACCAGAAGGCGGCCAGACCGCTCAGATCGGCATGGGTCTTGAGGCCATCGGGATCCAGACGCATCAGCTTGCGATCAAGCATCGAGACCACCAGCAGGCGGTCGTCGGGCGTCCATCCAAGCCCCGAGGGCTGATTGGGAAGTTCGCACACCGTGGTGACGTGGCCGGACATATCGGTGCGATGAACGGTGTGCAGATAGAAATCCGAATACCAGAGCTGATCCTTATGCCATCGCGGACCTTCACCGAAACAGAGGCCGTCGACCAGGGTCTTGAACTGTCGCATAAACTTCCTCCTTGGGCAGACCCTTGGGTAGTAGCTTTTGACCGCACTTACAAGCGCACGATCCCGTAATTGAAATGGAGGCCGATCCACAGGTTTAGTCGTAGTTTTAACTCACGTTATCACCTTTATCCTTGACTGACTAAACAACAGAACCGCTAGAGCGTTCGCGATCTTGGATTCTCTGTGATAGTCGCTTCAAGACCGGGCGTGTAAAGCGAATCGAATTTCAAGGAGTGCTGAATGACGAAGAGTCTGGAAATCCCTGCGAACTGCGCCAACTCGCGACGATGGCGCGAATTCTGCACTTGGATGGCCACGGCGATTTGACGCTGGGATATCTTCGCGATCGGTCCTGATTCGTAATCATAGCTGCGCTTTCGTTGGGCAGTCTGCACAGTAAATGTGCGCACTTAGCGCATAACGGTTGTCGGGAGATTTGACCATGAGTGTAAAGGCGCCTTCGATAGAGGATCTCACGCGTATCTCAGACAGCTTCGGGATGCGCCTGTCGCGTGAGCAGATACAGCAATTCAAACAGATAATCGACCCGACGCTTGCTTCTTATGATCGGCTCGATCAGTTAACCGAGCCGACCCTGGAGGTTAAGTACCCCGACCGCAAAAACTGGAAACCTACGGAAAAGGAAAATCCGCTGGGTGGATGGTATTGGCGCTGTGAAATAAAAGGTGCGCCCGACGGCCTGCTCAAAGGCAAGACCCTCGCGATGAAAGACAATGTCTGCGTCGCGAACGTGCCGCTGATGTGCGGATCGCGGCTGCTGGAGGGCTTCGTGCCGAAGGTCGATGCCACTATCGTGACACGCATTCTCGACGCCGGCGGCACCATCCTGGGGAAAGCGAACTGCGAGAGTCTGTGCTGCTCCGGCAACAGCCACACCTCCGATTCGGGCATCGTGCACAATCCGCACGACCTCTCACGGTCGCCCGGCGGCTCCTCGACCGGCAGCGGGGCCCTGGTGGCGGCCGGCTCGGTTGATATGGCGATTGGCGCGGATCAGGCGGGATCGATCCGCATCCCCTGTTCATGGTCGGGCATCTACGGCCTGAAGCCGACCTACGGACTGGTGCCGTATACGGGAATCGGCCCGATGGAGTTGACCATCGACCATACCGGCCCGATGGCGCGCAGCGCCCGCGAAGTCGCCCTGCTGCTCGAAGCGATCGCCGGGCCCGACGGTCTCGATCCACGCCAACGCGCCGGCCTCATGCCGCAGAAATACAGCCAGGCGCTCACGGGCGATATCAAAGGCTTGCGCTTCGGAGTGGTGAAGGAAGGCTTCGGACTCAACCAGCCGACCCGTTCGCAGAAGGATGTTGATGACGCGGTACGCGAGGCGGCGCACGCGCTGGCGAAGTACGGTGCCCAGGTTAAGGAAATCTCGCTTCCGATGCATTCCGACGGCTTCCATATATGGGCGGGAATTGCCGGCGAAGGCATCCTGTCTTTCATGCTCGAAGGTGGCGGCGCCGGCCGCCATTGGAAGGGCTTTTATCCGACCGAGATGATCGAAACCTTCGCCCGCGCGATGGCCGAGCACGCGGATTATCTTTCCGACAGCGCCAAGCTATTCGCGCTAACCGGACGCTATATGCGCGAGCAGTATCACGGCCGTTATTACGCCAAGGCGCAGAATCTCGCGCGGACTCTGCTGGCCGCCTACAACGAGGCGCTGAAGGACTGCGACGTTCTGGTGATGCCAACTACCCCGGTCAAAGCGGGCAAAATTCCGCCGAAGGGATGTTCGCTGGCCGAATCGGTGCAGTGCGCACTGGAGCCGGTACCCAACACCTGCCCGTTCAACGCGGTCGGCCTGCCGGCGCTGAACGTACCGTGCGCGGTATCCGAGGGCCTGCCGGTCGGAATGATGTTCGTGGGGCGGATGGGAGAGGACGCGACGCTGCTGCGCGCCGCGGATGTATTTCAACATAAAATATTCGACACGCCGATTCCGCAGCATAAGGCCGCGTGATTTCGGGTAGGGCGAGCTTTGAAATCAAATAACAGCGCCGGTGTGAAGCCGGACGGAGGTCTAACGATGAAACGGATGATAGTCTGCGCGATCGCATTCATGGTATTCGCGATCGGCTGGAACGCTGGCGGCGCTCCCGCACAGGCGGACGACAGCGAATATCAATACGCCGGAGTGCCCACCAGCCCCGGTCCGGTGCCGCCGGGCACCGTGATCAACATGCAGAACTGGCAGCAGTATAAGCAGTACATCCCGGACGGGATGCAGAAGATGATGGCGGGCGAAACCTTCTGGAAGATGCCGGCCGATTTTGAGATTGAAATCGGACCGACGCATAACTTTCCATTGCCCAAGGAGTTCAACGCCGATACCGAGAAATATAGCAGCCAGGTGAAGATTGTCCATTCTGCGGACGGCAGCCGTACGATTACGGGATACGTCGCGGGAATGCCCTTCCCCAATCCCACGGAGCCGGACAAGGGATGGAAGATTCTAGTGAACATGTGGTACGTGTACGTCCCTCACCTGTTCTGCGGCTACGACACGTTCTACCTGCAAGATCGTTACGGCAATATGCAGGCAGAGAAAGGTATCCAGGTCTACCGCAAGCTGAGCCACATCAGCGACTATGGTCAGCCGGTCAATGATCCACGCGCGGCGGGTATCTATTACAGTGAATACATAATGCTGACGGAGCCTGAGCAGGTTAAGTATACCGCCAACTTGACTCTCTACTACACCGATCTGTCCAAGCCGATAGACACTTTCCTGTTCATCCCCGCGCTGCGGCGTTCGCTGCGCCTTTCCGCTGGCGCGCGCTGCTCGCCGGTGGTCGGGACGGACTACGCTCAGGATGACGCCAACAAGAGCAACTTCAATGGCGACTGGCGGATCTTCGACGCCAACGTGATCGGCGAAGGCCAGACGCTGCAGATGATGACCATTTCGAGTTGGAAGAATGTCGGCAACCTCGACAATTATTACCGTCCCGTTTTCTTCCCCAAACCGATAATCGGAAAATTCGAGATTCGGCCCACGTGGAAGCTGGACGTACGACGAATCCCGTCGCGCGCACAGGGCTATTGTTATACGAAGAGCGTCATGTACGTCGATAAAGTGACCTATGTCAGCCAGAACAAGGAGATCTACGACGCCGCCGGCAAGTTCTGGAAGATGACCCAGGAAATGTTTATCGGGCGCAATGTGCCGCATGAAGGCTATACCGACGATACCGACAACTGGTTCGGCCCGATGTGGGACATGCAGGCCGCCCATCTCACCATGGGTATGTCGACCGATCCTCAGGGCGACGCGTGGAAGTTCAACGAGGACTGCAAGAACTACCAGGGCCGGAACTTCGATGACATCGGCCACTATAGCCTGGCTTCCGGCTTGAGCCAGATTCTGCGGTAAGTTATCCAGCTCGCGGCGGCGCAATCCGATTTGACGAAAAGGATCTGCGCCGCCGCCGGCACCAATCTCTAGCCGCCCTTCCCTGTCCACCATCGTTAAATCCCGCTATCGTCAGAATTACCGTTTGCGTATCCAACGGTCTTGAGTAAAATCACCCCACAATCTTCAGTTGAGATGGACCGTCTCGGCCGGTCTCTCGCGTAAACTGTTTAAGTAATAGGAGCGGCGAATGGGCGCTAACGTCACGGATTTTCCGATGCTGATCGGCGGCGAAATGACCGGCAGTAAAAACGGCCAGTGGCTCACCTCGGTGAACCCCGCCAACGAACAGGAGATTGGACGCACGCCGGCGGCCGATGCCGCCGATGTGAATCGCGCGGTTGAAGCGGGCGAGGCAGCGCAACCGGCCTGGAATGAACTCACCGTCCTGGAACGCGGCAACCTGCTGCGCACCGTGGCCACCCGTTTGCGCGCGCGCGCGAAGGAGTTGCTCGACGTCGAAGTGGCCGATACCGGCAACACCATCGGCTCGCTGCGCGCCGACGTCGAATATGCGGCAGTGGGGCTGGAATACTATGCCGGCCTCGGATCGGAAATGAAGGGCGAGACCATCCCTGCGAGCTCGTCGAACCTGCACTTCACGCTGTGCGAGCCCTATGGCGTGGTCGGTCGTATCACTCCCTTCAATCATCCGATCCTGTTCGCCGCTTCACGGATGGCTGCGCCGCTGATGGCCGGCAACACCATCGTGATCAAGCCGGCCGAGACCAGCCCGCTGTCGGCTTCGATCTTCGGCGAAATCTGCCGCGAAGTGTTGCCGAAAGGCGTGGTTAATATCGTCATGGGCCTGGGCAATCCGGCTGGCGACGCACTGGTACGGCATCCCCGGGTCAAGCGAGTTGCGTTTACCGGCTCGGTCGCAACCGGGATGGCGATACAGCACGCCGCGGCCGAATCCGGCGTTAAGAACGTCACCCTCGAACTAGGCGGCAAGAACCCTTTGATCGTGTTTCCCGATGTCGACCTCGACGCCGTCGCCAAAGCCGCCGTCGGCGGCATGAACTTTTCCTGGCAGGGGCAATCTTGCGGATCGACCAGCCGCCTGATGGTCCATGAATCGGTCTATTCGCGAGTGCTCGATCAGGTCGCGGATATCACTAAGTCGCTCAAGGTGGGGAATCCTGCCGATCCGTCCTCGCAAATGGGACCGGTCAACTCGGCCCGGCAATACGAAAAGGTCAAGTACTACATCGGACAGGGCAAGGAACAGGGCGCCCGGCTGGTGGCGGGAGGCAATCGCCCGTCCGGCAAGGACTTCGAGCGCGGCTACTGGATCGAGCCGACCATCTTCGCCGATGTCCAGGGCGACATGCGGATCGGACACGAGGAAATCTTCGGCCCGGTGCTGTCGGTTTTTCGTTGGGACAAGTTGGACGACGTCATCAAACTCGCCAATTCGACCGATTATGGCCTGACTGCATCGATCTGGACCAACGATCTGAACACCGCGCTGAAGACCGCGAAGCGTGTACGATCGGGTTTCGTTTGGATCAACCAGGTTTCGGCGCACTACATCGGCGTGCCGTTCGGCGGCTATGGCAACAGCGGCGTGGGTCGCGAGGAAGGGCTCTCGGAACTCATGAGCTATGTCGAAACCAAATCGGTAAATATCGTCCTGCGCTAAGTGCAGACGAATATGGGCTCGCGGCGGCGGTTCATGGATCTCAAAGGTCCGGGGCGCCAGCCGCGAGCGGTTTTAGCATTTTTTGGGTTTAATCAGTTGTTCACTATGAATCGTTCGTCGAAATTTGTGTTGATGCAGCGGCTGGTTGGAATTTTAGCGATCATGCTGATCCTGATGACATCGTCATTCGCCCGCGCGCAAAATGCGCCGCAGGCCGGCGAATACCTGCTCGGTCGGTTTCTCATGTCGCATTCCGGGGTGGCCTCGGACCTGCAGAACAATCCGTCGCTGTACAACAATCTTGGTTATCTTCAGCAACATCCGGAATTGCAGAACTTCCTGAACAACAACCCGCAGGTGACGCAGATGCTCACCGATCCGAATTTCCGCGCCAGTGAACTCTCGCAGCAAAACTGGCGCGGTTTGTTCGAAAACTCGACCGGAGAGAGTCCCGGCGCCGCCGCCGGCCAATTGCTCGATCGCTTCCTGGGCACTGCCAATAACAATAATCAACCGTACTGAACTGGCCCCCTCCCAGCGACGGCCGCGAATTTAAAAAGCAGTCGAAGACGGCATATTCCGTCCCACCGGGCGCATTTGCCATACTTGACGGGGGTTGCACAAAATAGTTTAAGTTTCGGCAATATCGATGCTTGGGATGCCCTCGCGCGCACCGATTCCGCGCCTGACTAAATTTCGGACCTAAAAGAATTAAATGGCTCAACAGATTTGGCCGAACTTCTTCATCGTCGGGACGGCGAGCAGTGGCACCACTTCGCTTTACACATATCTCAAGCAGCATCCCGAAGTATTTCTGCCGGCGCTCAAAGAGCCTCATTATTTCGCTCAGCTTAAACCGACCTACGAGCATCGTTATCTGTTCACCTATATCACCGAGGAAAACGATTACCTCGCGCTGTTCAAAAAAGCGGCCGGTTTCAAAGCTATCGGAGAGGCCAGTCCTTCATACCTCAGCAGCCCGGATGCTCCGGCGCGGATCCGCCAGGCGGCGCCGGACGCGAAGATAATTGCGATCCTGCGCGATCCGGTCGAGCGCGCATACTCGCACTACCTGATGAACCTGCGCGAGGGTCTTCAGCGGCGTCCATTCTTCGAGGCGCTCAAGGATGACTGGGAACGCGATGAAAAAGGCTGGGGCATCACGCAGATGTACGTTGAACTCGGCATGTATGCCGAGCAGATCAGGCGCTACATACGCGTGTTCGGCCGCGACCGCGTACTGATTGTCCTGTTCGACGATCTCAAACGATCGACAGAAAACAAGAAAGCGGCGGTCGCGCAGGTACTGCGTTTCATCGGTGCGGATTTAAGCTATCTCGATCAGATCGATACCAGCTATGCCGAAAACAGTTTCGGTGTTGCACGCTGGCCATGGGTGCGCCGAATCGCCGGCAGCAACTATGCGCGCCGGCTGGGGCAGTTGATCGTACCCAGAAGTTTCGGCGCCAATCACGCAATCAAACGGCTTGTGTTCCAGCGTTTCTTCGTCAAACCGGCGCCGCGCCCGAAAATCGACCCGGCCGCCAAAGAGTGGTTGTGTTCGATCTTCGATCCCGATATCGCCGCCCTCGAAGAATTGCTGGGCCGCGAGTTACCGCAATTGCGCCGCTCCTGGGGCCATCGCGAGCCAGCTATCGCTGCGCGCCAGACCGTCGCGGTTTGAAGTCAATCGTATCAGGGGCCGCGCTCGCAGCGATCTTCGCCCTGCTCTTCCTGAGTCAGGGAATCACCGCTCCGTTTCAGAAAGATGAAGAGGCGCGCCCCGCCGGAATCGTCGCCGATATTGTCCAACATGGAGATTGGTTGATTCCCGCCGATCTTTACGGCGAGGCGACCCGCAAGCCACCTTTATTTTACTGGTTGAGCGCGATCATGGCGCAAGTTCGCGGCGGCCCGATCGACGAAGCCGGCGCGCGGATGATCTCGCTCATCGCGGCCGCGGCGCTGACCGCGATCGTGGCCGCCTTCGCCGCCACCTACCTCGGCATCTCCATCGGATGGCTGGCCGCGCTGTTTCTCCTCGGAATATATGGTTTCGCCTCGCGCGGCCCCCACGTTCGCACCGATATGTTGTTCAGTTGCCTCCTGTTCGCCAGCTACTGCACGATCTATCCACAGCTCGAAGGTTCCGATTCAATTTCAAGGTCCCTATTCGCCGGATTCCTGCTTGGCCTGGCGCTGCTGACCAAGGGTCCGCTCGCAATCGCGATTTGTGGATTGGCGCTGACGATTTTCCTGATGATGACGCGCCGAAATCCGCTGCATTCTCTGATAATTCGTCGATGGGCCTGGATAGTTTTGGTCGTTGCCTGCGCGACGGTGGCGCTCTGGTACGTTCCGGCCTTCATGCGCGATCCGCAGTTATTAAAAGTGCAGTTCGGGCAGGAAAACCTGGGTCATCTGGTGCCATCCTCGCTGGGCGGTACCGGCGAAGCGGCGCGGCCCTTCTATTATCTTTGGATACGGCTGATAGGCGGATCGTTCCCCTTGATTCTGTATCTGCCTGCCGCGATAGCCACCCTCTGGCGTTCGCGCGACATTCAGCGGCCGGTGCTATATCAATCCGCGATGGTGCTCGCCGTGCTCGCAATTTTTACCATCGCCAGCAGCAAGCGCGACATTTATGTGCTACCCGCGTTTGCGCCGTTGGCGATCGTGCTTGCCGCGCCGTTTGCATCGCTGCGCGATATCCGGGTAAGAGCGATGGCGGGCGTGGCCAGCGCGGCCGCCGCGATCGGGATGCTGGTGGTCGCAATTGCCGGTCTGGCCGTGATGATCCGCCCCGCTGTGGCCAGCCGCCTAATCAGCTCTCTGCAATCAAGCGATGCCGCCTACATGCAGCTTTATCTGAACGACTTCGGCCTTGCGCACGTGGAGTTCATCGCGATCATGTCATTGATCGCCATCAGTTCGATCGCGGGACTGGCGCTCGTTATGAATCATCGTACCTTCGCATCCGCCATCGGAGTTGGAATTGCGAGTTTGGCGGCCGTCAGCCTGTGGATTGGCCTGTTGAAGCCGGAACTTGCCCGCGAGCACACGTTGAAAGGCTTCGCCGCCAGCGCGCAATCGGTAGTCGAGAATGAGCACCTTTATGTGGTTGGCGCGCCGGATTATGAACTCTCCTACTATCTTGACCACGGGGTACCCGGCTGGCGTCCACGTTATATGCGCAACTCCGGTCCGGGGCATCCGTCGTATGTGATGGTCTGGAGCAATCAACTCCATCGCGCCGGATTGGCAACCTATGCTGCGCATCCAATTCTGGAGTCGGCGCCGATGAGCCACCATCGCCGCATGCTGCTGCTCAGGATCGATCAGCCGTCCGCCAACCCCGCAACCGCGGGTATCGGACGTTAAGCTGGCAACGTATCATCACGCAGAGAGCCAGCTTGGAACAAAGGCAATTGCTTGTAATAAAAGAAACAGGCGGCAACTTCCTTCAAGCTTGAGAACTCACGAAAACACTGCCAAAAATTGCGATTCCGGCATTGCCCGCCTCGTGGTGATCGCCGTCCGATCGTCAACCGGGGAGTTAGCGACACTGATTGTATGAAGCGACTTTCGATCATCGTGCTAATCGGACTTGTGCTACCAACCATCGGATGCAGCGGGAATAGCATCGACCGCCGGTATGGAAACCCGCTCGAGATGCCGCAACGGCCGACGATGGTGCTGGTATATGAACTTCATGCCGTGGCGCATTCCAACTTTGAAAGCCCTTTGCTGATCGCAAAAGGGCGCGATTCGTTTCGCACTGCCAGCCGCCCGGCGCGAGCCGCAGCGCTGGGAGAGCAGCTGCGGCAAAAAATTGAGAAAAAGCTCCTCGCCGGCATCAATGCGATGGGCCTGCCAGCGCATCCAGGTGATCCCTCTGCGCACCCGCCGGTGGGAGCGATTTTGATTCGAGGCAACTTCTCCACCCTGATCGATGAAAACCCGGCCCATCGCAACATCATCAAATTCGAGCGCGACAAGTCGGTGGTCGATGCGGACATATACGCTGTTCAGTCCACCACAACCTCTTTTGTTCTCACGACTCCAATAGTGGTGCCGCTGCTTCATTTTAATACCCACGCCGAGGGCGGACCGATCCCGGCTGCGCTGCCGATCTCCAAAGCCCCGCCGCCGGGCAGTCGACGCAAGGCACAGAAGCCTGATTGGAGCGCCGAGGGGATGTCGGCCTATGAACCTCAGATTGATCAGCTTGCGGATCAAACTGTTCACCAGGCGCTCGCGCATTTGAGTCGATACTTCGCCAGCCAGGGATGGATCGGACGGGACCACGTGACCGCCGCTGTCTCTGGTCTGTAATGAGGCGATGATCGCGATTTGCAGCCCTTGACGCATGCTTCCGTAGCGACCTAGCATCGCAACCTACAACTCACGGCAGGCGGAGGCAGCGATGAACGACGGATTCATTGACGCGGGCGGGATCAAAACTCACTACCTCGAAGAGGGACAAGGCCCCCCGCTGGTTTTGATTCATGGTGGCGGCGCCGGAGCCGATGCCTTCGGTAACTGGCGCGGATGTATTCCGCTGTTCGCGCCTCATTTCCGCGTGCTGGCGGTGGACATGCTGGGCTTCGGCAAAACCGACAAGCCCGATCCGGCGAAGTTCACCTACGATCAGGACGCGCGCAATCGTCACATTGCATCTTTCATCGAAGCGATGAAGCTGGGAAATGTGAATCTGATCGGCAACTCGATGGGCGGCATGACCTCGCTCGGGGTTACCATGGCGCGGCCGGAGTTGGTGGATAAGCTGGTTCTGATGGGCAGCGCCGGGATCAAGGCGCCGGTGAGCGAATCGCTGCGCGTCATCATGGGATTTTCGCCCACCCACGAAAACATGGAGAAGCTGGTCAAGGCGCTGACCAACGACGATTTCAAAGTCGATCCGGAGATGATCGACTACCGCCTCAAGCTTTCAGCGGATCCCGCGACCAGCGCCGCTTATGGTGCGATCATGAAGTGGATCGGCCAGCAAGGCGGGCTCTTCTATTCCGAAGAGCCGATCACGAAAGTGAAGCACAAAACCCTGATCGTCGGCGGGAAGCAGGACAAGGTGGTGCCTCCCTCGAGCAACTGGCGATTCTCCGAACTAATCGAGAATTCGTGGTTGCACCTGATTCCGCATTGCGGTCATTGGGCGATGATCGAGCGGCCGCAGGAATTCTCGACCGTGACCTCCTGGTTTCTGCGTAACGCTTAAGCGGGTGACCGGCGGAGCTGTGCGCGCCCTATCCATGGCTGGTGTAAACGGATGAGGCGCGCACAGACTACCGGTTCATGGCAGGATGGCGAAGGCGCGTGCCGGAAATCCAAGGCCACGTTTCGGCTTCGGCCAACTAACCACGATTAGCGCACCGGTGGCGGGAACCTGATCGAGGTTCGCAATCGCCTCGATCTGCCAGTGCCCGCGCTTCAGAAGCCAGGTTTCGGATCTCATCTCGCTAGTCGTATCGGTATCCAACGACTCGTGACCGTTCGCAACGATGCCGCGCTGATCATATAGAAACTCAATCGCCGCCAGCGACCACGCCGGAAACGGGTTGCGCTCGAAGCGCCGTGGATTGCTATCCCAATCCCTGGACATATCGGTGCGCAGGGCGGCGAACGATCCCGCCGGCACGCGGCCGTGCGCTTTCTCCCAGCGCCCGATGTCATCGACCGTGAGCGCATGATTCGGCTCGCGTTTCAGCAATGGCGTGATATCGAAAACCACCAGCGGCAGGATCATCTGCTTAAGCGGAATCTGATCCATCGTGATGCCGTTCGGATCGAAATGCGCGGGCGGATCGATATGGGTTCCGTATTGCCCCACCATCGAATAGAAAAAACTCCGAAAGCCATCCTTCGCGATTGTATACGACTGTCCGGTTGCGGGATTTGCGGCGCGTGAAAAAGTGGCCGGTCCAAAGCCCTTCCATACCGGGGTCGAGGGACTGAACGAATGCGTCAGGTCGACGAAGTGTTTCGAGGCGATTATTTTGTACGCCGCGGCCAGCGAACCGTCCTGAGCGCAGACCGGCCCTGGCAACGATACGCCTATCATTGCCAGGCTCAGGATCGCGCCGGCCAGCCGCCCGTGGAAATCGATGCGCCGGTTCTTCATCGACGAGAGCTCCTTCGGCGGGCGCGGCGTTTCACGAGATCAAGCGCAATGATCGGTCCTCAGCTCGCGCGGAAGAACTCAATCACCATCCGATTAACCTGGTCGGGACTGTCGGTCTGGGTCTGATGGCCCCCATCGACCGTCTCGAACTGGATGCTTCGGCATCGTTCGGCGATCTGCTCACCCATCGACATCGGAGCGAACTTGTCCTGTTTCCCCCAGATGAACCTGGTGGGGATGGCGAGCTTCGGCAGCGCGTCCTGCATGCTGAAACGCTCCCACAACCTGGGTTCGCTGCGCATCTTCACCGCATATTGCTCGAAGGCGGTCCGGGCCTCGCGGATTCCGGGGCGCAGCGTCAATTGTGTCCGATGGCGGACCAACTGGTCGGTGACGGTTGAAGGGTCACTGACGATCGCATTCAGGAAGCGGCGCATCCCGGCTTCGGTATAATCGTAATTGCGAATCGCCAGCATCCCGGGATTGGTTTCCAGCCCAGGCCATGGCACTTTCATCGCCGTGGCTATCGTGCCGCTGCCAATCAGGAAAATGCGCCGCACCTTCTCCGGATGATCCAGGGAATACTTGGCCGCCACGTAGGCGCCCTGCGAATTGCCGCCGATACACACCTCGTCCAGACATAGCGCCTCGATGAAATCGTGTACGTGATTGACGAGGCTCTGATGGCCCAGCACCGGCCACGCATGCGGACGCGCATCGGTTTCGCCGAAAGACAATTGATCGGGGGCAAAGGCGCGGAAACCCGCTGCCGCCAGAGCCGGCAGCATAAAGCGCCAGCCACCCTCGCCCGACGCGCCCGGTCCGCCGCCGTGCAACATCACCACGGCCGGTCCTTCAGTCCCCGCCCACGAATAATGGGTGCGCACGCCATTAGCCAATATCCAGCCGCTGTAATACCCGGTTCCTAGCATTGGTCGGTCCACCTCTTCAGTGATCTGATTGAACGACAGCCTACTCTCGCGCGAGCCACCTTTGCCAACTTCACGATGCTTTCCAAGCCTGATGAGAACTACACACGGGCAGATTACTGTGATAAATGCACATTGCGCGCCGCCCGCGCCGGAGAGCGACGATGGTTCATCCCGAACGTCTCGGCCATCTGATACTGAAGGTACGCGATCTCGAACCGTCGCGCCGGTTTTATACCGAGGTACTGGGACTCGACCTGATGTTCGAGTCTAAGCGGCCGAAAATGGCGTTGTTCGCCAGCCATCGCCGCGACCATCATGAGATTGGCTTGATCGAAGTCGGCGCCCAGGCTGGCTCGCCGAAACCCTCCGACATCGGGCTTTACCACATCGCCTTTCGCCTCAAGGACGAGGACGAAGTACGCGCCGCCTATCATGAGCTGAAGGCCAAACAGGTTCCGATCGCGTTCACGGTTCATCACGGCCTCACCAAGAGCGTCTATTTCAACGACCCCGATGGTTACCTGCTGGAGTTCTATTGCGACGTTTCCCCCGAGGAAATGGCTAACTACCCGGACCTGGAACAGGCCACCGCGAAGTTGGAATTTGCCCCTGACGATCCCGGTCTACTCGACCATCTGGCGGCGTTTGGCGCGATGCCGGGCGAGTAGCTCTCCGGCGGGAAAGGCCGATGCGACCAGACGAGCGGATCGCGCCATCGTTTTCGTTTGCCTGCGAATTGCACAGAGAGGGTAGCGGATGAAAGCACAGCGGATGGATAGGAGCGTGGCGATCGCCGCGCGCGAGTATGCCCCTTATCTCGAAGCGACTTGGGGTTTCAAGAATCATTGGTATCCGGCATTCTTCAGCCAAGAAATTTCCGAAAACGAAATCAAGGCGGTGACTATCGCGGGCCATGATATCGTGCTCCGGCGCGTGCATGGCCGCCTGTTCGGACTGCGCGACAAATGCGCCCACCGTGGCGCGCGCTTTTCACAGGAACCGATGTGCCTTAATGACGAGTCGATCACCTGCTGGTATCACGGCTTCACGTATGGATTATCCGACGGCGTGCTGAAAACGATCCTCGCTTCGCCCGAAGATCCGATAATCGGCAAGGTACGTATTCGCACCTACCCGGTGGAGGAACGCGGCGGCATGGTTTTCATTTTTGTCGGCGACGAGGACTACCGGCCGCTGCCGACGCTCGAATCCGATCAGCCGCCCAGAATGACCGACAATCCAGTTTTCCCATATCTGTTTGACGAAAACGTTTTCTCGCGCGGGATTCATCGAACCGTCAATTCCAATTGGCGGCTGGGGATGGAAAACGGCAACGACCCAACCCATATTCTGATTCATCGCAAAAACTTCTACGTCGTAATGTCGGGCTCCAAACTGCCGCTGGGTTTCCTGCCAGCCTCGCCGGAAGCGGGCAAATTTATCGAGATGCCTGATGGTCAAAAAGGCGTCTGGGGGGTAAATCACGACCATTACAGGCCCATCATGGAGAATCGCTACCTCGGCCTGAGCGTCCCTAAGCCGGTCGCAGGACCGCGTATCGACACCTACAGGATTTCAAGCTGGATGCCGTCGGCTCTGCTGGTCGAGGACTTTCCCGGATCCGAATGGTCGACCATCGAGTGGTATGTGCCGATCGATGATACCCGTCACGAATACTGGCAAGTCGCGCTGAAACTGTGCCGCGATGAGAACGATCGCAAGGCGGCGGCCGAGTTCTATGAAACTATCGGGCTGCCGATCGGATTCGAGAATTTCAATGAAATTGATCTGGTTGCCCGCGAGCGGCTGCAGCAGCATTACCAGGATCCGGAGCAATTCGGGCAGGAGGCGTTTTTCGCCGGCGATATCGCGATCGTCTCATGGCGCAAACTTGCGTCACGGTTTAATCGCGGAATTCAGGCTGCGCCGCAGCAATCCGAACGCTGAGATCACCGGTCGGCTACCAGCCTGCGCGTAGCGCTATCCGCGACGATCGGCGGGCAGCTTGTTACCTGGCCGATGATTGATCTTTAGCGGAAATGAGAAACTGGTGCGCCGCGAGGGATTTGAACCCCCGACCTACGGATCCGTAGTCCGTTGCTCTAATCCGCTGAGCTAGCGGCGCACTGGAGCTTCGATTCTTTATTATAGACCGCGCCGTTTCAAGCGAGGTGCGTAAGAATCGCGATCACTGTGCTGCTTCCGCCGCCGGAATCCATACCGTGAAGGTGGCGCCTTCGCGCAAACGGCTTTCAATCTTCAGTTGGCCGTGATGGAGCTGCACGATGTGCTTTACAATCGCGAGCCCCAGACCGGTGCCGCCCAGCTCGCGTGAGCGCGCGCGATCGACGCGGTAAAAGCGCTCAGTGAGCCGTGGGATATCCGCCGCCGGGATGCCGTCACCGGTATCGGCCACAATCAGTGCGACGCCGCGATCGACGCGGCCCTCGGCAGCGCCTTCAGCGCGCGCCTCCACCGTGACCTGACCGCCGCGCGGCGTGTATTTGATTGCATTGTCGATCAGGTTGAGCAACACCTGTTGAATCCGATCGCGATCGGCGGAAATCTCTGGCAGGCCCTCGACCAATTTCAAATTCAGCGCGATACCCTGCCGGGCGGCCTGCTCGCGCATCAGATCGACCGCTTCGGCCAGCGCGCGGCACGGATCGACGGGCTCGATTTTAAGCGCCGTGAAACCTCGCTCGAGGCTCGACAGCGAAATCAAATCGTCGATTAGCCGCGAGAGCCTGCGCGCCTGCCGTTCGATAATGCCCAAAAAACGCTGACGCGTTTCGGGCTCTTCAACCCCTTCCATCAGGGTTTCCGCATATCCGCACAAGGCGCTTAGCGGCGTGCGCAGCTCATGCGTGAGATTCGTGATGAAATCGGCGCGCATCGTCTCATAAACTTTAAGCTGCGTGACGTCGTGGAACACGAAGACCCACGCCGCGGCGACCACCTGCGCCGAGCTCAGCGGCGTGGCGTTGACGCTCAAATGATGGATCGCCGGGTTCTGAATCATGATTTCGGCGCTGGCGACCTTGTAGCTATCGCCGCCGGCGCTCACTGTAGCCGCCGCCGTCGCCCGCGAAACGAACTCCTGCAGACGCGGATCGCGGCACAGTTCCACAAAATCCCGGCCGCGATAATCGGTCTCGGCGGATAAGGCGAACATTTGGCGCGCCGCGCCGTTGAGCAACACCACCGCCCCGCTGGCGTTGGTTACCACCACCGCCTCGGTCATCCCGCGCAGAATCGCTTCGAATTCACCGGCTTCTTCTGACAGTCGGCGAACATCCTTCACCACTGAATCGGCGGCTTCGAGCAACAGCCGCTGCGCCCGGCTCATCGGATCGCGCGAATCCATCCGGAAATGCACCGGCGGGCGGCGTCCGGCCAGTGCCGAGGCGACCGAGGCGATCCGCTGTGTGTTTTGCGTCCAGATCGAAAAGAGCGCAGCCGCCGCGACTGCACCGGCCACACCGCCCACTCCAATGCCAACCGCAACCCAGACCCATGAAATCAGGGCGGCGGACGCCAGTATCGCTAATACAATGGCAGGCGGAATGAGGACTGCCAGTATGAGGATAGCGACACGGTACTGTAGCGACTTAGTCAAGTGCGTTTGGATCTAAACGATAGCCGACGCTGCGCACCGTAAGGATCAGCGTGGGATTCGCGTCATCGCGCTCCAGATGCTGCCGCAACCGGCGCACGTGGACATCGACCGTGCGCGGCTCAACGTAAGTATCGCGGCCCCAGACCATGTCGAGCAACTGTTCGCGCGTATATACGCGCATCGGATGCTGCACCAGGAAGCGCAGCAACTCGAATTCGCGCAGGGCGAGCGTCTTTCGCTCGCCTGCGACCCAAACCTGGTAGGTATCGTAATCGATCCGAAGGCGTCCGCGCTCATAGATCCCGTCACTCGTGGACTCGCCAGTCTGACCGGCGCGGCGCAGCAGCGCCCGCACGCGGGCCACCAGTTCTCGCGGTGAGAACGGTTTGACCACGTAGTCATCGGCGCCCATTTCGAGACCGATCACCCGGTCCACCTCGGCGCCGCGGGCAGTCACCACCAGAATCGGGAGGTGCGCGCGTTCCGGATCGGCCCGAACCTGCCGGCAGATCTCCAGACCAGGCATTCCGGGGAGCATCAAATCCAGCACGATCAAATCGGGCGCGCGGCGGCGGATTCGCGCCAGCGCCGAGGCGCCATCGCCCTCCTGCTCGACCGCGAATCCTTCGCGTTCGAGGTTGTAACGGATCAATTCGCGAATCTCGCTTTCGTCTTCGACCACCAATATCTGATGGCGCGGCGTGGTGCGCAAATCCTGTTGCTGCGGCTGGCCGATCGGTTGATTCATCACTTACCCGTGAGTCGGATCCATATGTTTGATGTTCTTACCGTCCACCATGAACACCACCATCTCGGCGATGTTGGTGGCATGATCAGCAATCCGCTCAAGGTACTTGGAGACGAACAACACCCGGGTTGCCACCGTTATGGTGTGCGGGTCTTCGGCCATGAAGCTCAACAGTTCCCGATAGATCTGGTAGTTGAGCTGATCGACCTCATCGTCGCGCGCGATAACCTGTTCGGCCAGCGCCGTATCGTTGCGCATGAAGGCATCGAGGCTGTCCTTGACCATCGATTGGGCAATCGAGGCCATCCGCGGGATATCGATATAAGGCTTGAGCTGCGCCTCCTCGTTGAGTTCCAGCGCGCGTTCACAAATGTTCACGGCATTGTCGCCGATCCGTTCGAGGTCGGTGGTGGTCTTAAGACCGGTGGTGATAAAGCGCAGGTCGCTGGCCGCCGGCTGATGAAGCGCGAGCAGGTTGAGGCAGCGCTGATCGGTTTCGATGTCCATCCGGTTGACCTCGGCATCGCGCGCGATCACCGCGCGGGCATGTGCGCTGTCGCGATCGACCAGCGCACCGATAGCTTCGGCGATCTGGCTTTCGACCAGGCCGCCCATCTTGATCAACCCGGCGCGCAAGCCCCGCAACTCCTCCTCGTACTGACGATTGGTATGCTGCGGTTGTGTGCTATTCATACGGCCTCCCGGCGCATCAGCCGAAGCGCCCGGTAATATAGTCTTCCGTTTCGGGCCGTGACGGGTTAGTGAACACCTGCTTGGTATCACCAAACTCGACCAGGTTGCCGTTGTACATGAAGGCGGTGAAATCCGAGGTCCGCGCCGCCTGCTGCATGTTGTGGGTTACGATCACGATCGTGTAGCTCTCCTTGAGCTCCAGCAGCAGTTCCTCGATACGCGCGGTCGAAATCGGATCCAACGCCGAGCACGGCTCGTCCATCAGCAGCACCTCGGGTTCCACCGCCAGCGCGCGCGCCACGCACAGCCGCTGTTGCTGACCGCCCGACAGACTGATTCCCGGCGCGTTCAAGCGATCCTTGACTTCCTCCCACAAGGCCGCCTGTTGGAGACTCCGCTCCACCACCTCATCGCGCTCGGCGCGGCTCAGATTCGCGCTGTTGAGCCGCAACCCCGCGGCCACATTCTCGACGATCGACATGGTTGGAAACGGCGTCGGTTTCTGGAAAACCATTCCGATTCGCCGCCTGACACGCACCGGATCGAGTCCCGGCGCATAGATGTTCTCGTTATCGAGCAGCACTTCGCCGGTAATCGTGGTGCCCGGCACCTCTTCGTGCATCCGGTTGAGGCAGCGCACCAAAGTGGATTTGCCGCAGCCCGACGGACCAATAATCGCGGTGACCAGTTTCGCACCGACCCCGAGGTTGACGTCCTTCAAGGCGTGCGTCTGCCCATGATTGAACCAGGCGTTAAGACTTCGGCAGACCAGCTTCTCAGCCATAGGCTTATCTCGGAACGCGCGCCGCTCCCCGCGTAACCCATCTTACGCCAATCTCCAGCGTTAGTACGATGCAGGTAAGCACCAACGCTCCGGCCCATGCCTGACGCTGCCAATCGGCAAAGGGCGAAATGGCGAAGGTATAAACCTGGACCGTCAGCGAGGCTATCGGCTGGGTTACCGACGTGGACCAGTACTGGTTGCCGAAAGCGGTAAACAGCAGCGGCGCGGTCTCGCCCGCGATGCGCGCGATTGCTAGGATCACGCCGGTTGCGATTCCGGTCATCGCGGTCCGCATCACGACCGATAAACTGGTGCGCCATCGCGGCGCCCCCAGCGCCAGCGCCGCTTCCCGAAGTTCACCCGGCACCAATTTGATCATCTCTTCAGTAGTGCGGGTGACCAGCGGAATCATGATGATCGCGAGCGCGAAAGAACCCGCCAGCGCCGAAAACCCGTGCATCGGACGGACCACTATCGCATAGGCGAAGATGCCGACCACGATCGACGGCACGCCCAGCATGATATCGGCGGCAAAACGGATCGCCCGCGCCGTCGCGTGGGCTGGATGTTCGGCGACATAAAGTCCGGCGCCGATGCCAACCGGCACTCCGATCGCACACGCCATCCCGACCAGTTCGAAGGTGCCAACGATCGCGTTGGCCATCCCACCCCCCTGCTCGCCCACCGGCTTCGGAATCTGCGTGAAGAAATTCAGATTCAGGCTGGCGACGCCTTTCGTCAGCAGGTAGCCCAGCACCAGAAACAACGGCACCAGCGCGATCAGAGTCGCCAGCGCGGTCAGACTGATCATGATGTCGCTCTTGAGCTTGCGGCGAAAATCACTGGCGCCGAACAGCGCTCGGATCATCGGCCTTCTCCGGCGGCGCCGCGAATTGCGCCCAGCACCAGCACTCGCGCCGCAACATTGAGCAGCAACCCGAGCACCAGCAGCACCAGGCCCAGTTCCATCAGCGATGACAAGTACAGCCGCGAGGTTGCTTCGGCGAATTCATTGGCGATGACGCTGGCGAGGGTTGACGATGGCTTGAACAGCGACGCGGCGATCTCGGAACTGTTTCCAATCACCATCGCGACCGCGATGGTCTCGCCGAGTGCGCGGCCAAGGCCAAGGATGATCGCGCCGATAATCCCCGACCGTCCGTACGGCAGCACCGCCATCTGAAGCATCTCCCAGCGGGTTGCCCCCAGCGCCAGCGCCGCTTCGCGTTGGGTCCGCGGCACGGCGCGGAAAACGTCCGTACAGACCGAAGCGATATATGGCAGAACCATTATCGCCAGCAGCACACCGGCCGCCAGCATCCCGACCGAGACCTTGGGCCCTTTGAAGAGCGGAAGAAAACCCAGATAGGCGCCCAGTACCGGCTCCACATGGTCGCGCAGCCAAGGACCCAGCACAAAGATGCCCCACAATCCGTAGACCACGCTCGGAATCGCCGCCAGCAGCTCGACCAAAAAACCGATTCGGCGGCTGAGCCATTCCGGTGCAGTTTCGCTCAGACAGAGCGCCGCGCCGAGGCTCAATGGCACGGCGATCGTCAATGCGATGACGGACGATATCGCGGTTCCATAGATGAACGGCAGCGCGCCGAACTGATCATTTACGGGATCCCAGTCGGTGCTGACCACGAAGCCGAGACCGAACTTGTGAATTGAAGCAGTCGATCCGAAGACCAACGCGAGCGTCAGTCCAAACAGGATCGAAAGAATTACCAGGCCCAGGATGAGCGTGATCAGCGCGAACAGCCGATCACCGAACAACTGAACCCCGAAACGGCCGCGCCAGGATTCACGTCCCTCGGCCGCCGGTTTATCGGCGGCAGCTTCGTAAAAGTTCGCCAAATGCCCCTCAATATCTAAATGGGATAGGCTTCGAGCGATATAAAATCGTATGCCGCGCACCGCCTCAATTTAAGGAACTTTTGTTACGAATTTGTTACAAAGCGGCCAAATCGGAATTAATACGCCAGTTCGCATGCTTATTGAGCTTCTCATCGGTTCGATCGGGTAATCTCGACGATAGTTCCTACGTGTAGTAGCTTCTGGGTATGAGCGTTTTGATTCCCTACGTGGTTGAGCAAACGGGTCGCGGTGAGCGTTCCTATGACATCTATTCCCGGTTGCTTAAAGATCGGATTATTTTCGTCGGCGGTCCGATCCACGACGACGTGGCCAACCTGGTCACCGCCCAACTGCTGTTTCTGGAATCCGAGGACCCCGAAAAGGAAATCAGCATGTATATCAACTCGCCCGGCGGTTCGGTCACCGCGGGTCTGGCGATCTACGACACGATGCAGTTTGTGAAGCCGCCGGTTTCGACTTTATGCGTCGGCCAGGCCGCCAGCATGGGCGCCGTGTTACTGACCGCTGGAGCGAAGGGCCGGCGCTATGCCCTGCCCCATGCGCGGATGATGATTCATCAGTTGTCCGGCGGATTCGAGGGTCAGGCGGCTGATATCGATATCCAGGCGCGCGAGGCTTTGCGTCTGCGCGAAGTACTCAACGAAATCCTCGTGCATCACACCGGCCAAAACATCAAGCGCGTCGAGCGCGATACCGATCGCGATACTTTCATGGTTCCGCAAATCGCGGTCGAATACGGTTTAATTGACGAGGTAATTGCTGGCCGGACGATCGATCCGAAATCGCCATAGCCGATCTATTTCTTGGGATTTCCGGGCATCCTGACGGGCTGCCCGACGGGATGATCGTCCGCGAGCGAAATCTGCTAAGCTCCCTCAATCATCCCTGGGACGCGGGCAGAGAACGATGGCTACAATCGAATTTTACTTTGATTTTCTGAGTCCCTACAGCTATCTGGCCAATATCCAGATAGCTGCTCTCCGAGAGCAGCCGGGAGTTGAGATCAGGTTCCATGCAATCGATCTCGAGGCGGCCCGAAACGCCATCGGAAATAATCGTCCCGCCAGCCATCTGCTGCCGAAAAAGCTGCACTATCTGAAAGCCGATCTGTCGCGATGGTCGGCGAAATACCGCGTCCCGTTAATCTTCCCGGACAACCTCGCCAGCTACGACTCGCAATCCGCGGCGCGGCTTAACCGCGGATTTATTGTGGCCGCGCGCGACGGCGCCGGCGAGCAATATCGCAAAGCGGCGTTCTCGGCGCTTTGGGTCGATAGCCGAGCGCCGGGCGACGCCACTTTGGCGACGGTTGCGAGCGCCGCCGGACTTAAGCCCGCCGAGTTGCGGGCCGCGGTCGATAGCCCCGAAGTAATTGCGGCTTTCGATCGCGAGAACCGCGAGGCTCATAGCCGTGGCGTGTTCGGAGTGCCGAGCTTCATCGTCGACGACCAGCTTTTCTGGGGCAACGATCGGATCGATTTCGTCACCGAATACCTGCGCGATCCGGCTGTGGCGGTTCACCCTTAGCCACCGATAGCTGGCTGAAAGGATCATCCGATGACTCAGATTCATTTCTATTTCGATATCTTCAGCCCGTTTTCCTATCTTGCCAGCGTGCGCCTGCCCGAGATCGCCGAGCGCCATCAGGCGACCGTTGTTTATCACGTGGTCGACAACCAGGTGATAAAGCTCAATGCCGGGACTACGGGACGGCCGAATCATTCGCTGCCGCCGAAGTATCGCTATCTGCGCGCCGATCTGGCGCGCTGGGCCCGGCGCTACGGCGTGCCGCTGGTATCGCCCGACAGCGTCTCGCATGGCGATCCGGAAATTCCACCCCGCTTTGGCCGTGGATTCATCGTCGCGGCACGCCACCATCAGGAATTGCCTTACTTGCGCGCCGCCTTCCGCCGGACCTGGGGTGAGGGCTTTGCGATGAGTGAAACTCTGCTGCTTGAACTGGCTCCGATTGCGGGTCTGGCGGCTGACGACTTTCTTAAAGCGATCGACTCGGACGAGATCCGCAAGGCGGCAAATCGTGAAATTGCGGAAGCCTCGGAGCGTGGCGTTTTCGGAGTGCCGACTTTCATAATCGATAAGCAACTGTTTTGGGGTAACGATCGGCTTGGAATGATCGAGGAATTGTTATCTGATTCCTCCAAAGCTGTAACTGTTTGAGAACTAATTAGGAGGCGCGGCGATGCCAAAAAAACGCGAGTTGTTGACCGCCAATGATGTTAACGGAGCTTGGGTAATTCTTCCCACCAGCGCCAAGGACGGCGCCGAAGATTGGCGCATGACCGATACGCTCGATCTTGACGAAACTGCCCGCGCCATCGAAGGCCTTATTCGCGCCGGCGTCAATGGATTGCTCTCAATGGGCACCTTCGGCGAAAGCGCTACCCTGACGCTCGATGAAAAAAAACGCTATATGGCGTGTTTGGTCGAATCGGTGCGGGGACGGATTCCCGTATTCGTCGGCACCACCACGCTGAACACCCGCGACACCATCGAGCTTACGCGCTATGCCTCCGATCTGGGCGCGGACGGCACCATGCTGGGAGTCCCGATGTGGTGCGCACCGAGCGTCGCCACCGCCGCGCGCTTTTACAAGGACGTGGCCGAAGGATGCCCGGATATGGCGATTTGCATATATGCGAACCCCGAGGCCTTCAAGTTCGACTTCCCGCCGCCATTTTGGGCGCAGGTCGCCGAAATTCCTCAGGTGATCACTGCCAAGTACATCGGGGTGGCCGGCCTGCTGCTTAATATCGAAATGTCCAAGCGGCGGATTCGCCTGCTGCCGATTGAGCTGGATTACTATAGCGGCGCCCGGATTGACGATTTCGTCACCGCCTTCTGGAGCAGCGGCGCGGTCTGCGGTCCGAAACCCACCATAGCGTTGCGCGATGAAGTGGCCAAAGCGCGCCAGAGCGGAGACTGGAGCCGGGCGAAAAAAATCAATGACGAGATGATGAAAACCGTCCAAAGCCTGTTTCCACATGGCAGCTTCAAGGAATTCTCGATGTACAACATCCCGATCGAGAAAGAGCGTATGAACGCCGCCGGATGGATGAAGGCCGGACCCTGCCGGCCGCCTTATCATGTGGTTCCCGAAGAGGTACGCGAGGGCGCCCGCGTCGCGGGTCAGCGCTGGGCCGAACTCGACAAACGCATGTAGAACGTCCGTTTCATCGCGACGGTATGCGCGACGGGCGTCCTTGCGGGGCGCCCGTCGCTTGTCCGCCAGGGCCCTAACTCAATGGAAATCGCATGGCTTCAATCGGACTTTTCAGCGAAGGATCGTTAACGCCCGGCCGCAGCCCGCATCCCTATTATCGCGAGTTGGGCGAGCAGATAGTGATGGGCGATCGCCTCGGCTTCGACTTCTTCTCGACCACCCAGAGCTACGGGCTCGATCACGCCGACTCAACCTTTTCCGTAGTGCCCGATCCATTGGCCCTGTTCCTGGCCCAAACCGCGCGCACCGAGAGAATAAAAGTTCTAACCGGAATCACTATCGCGCCGTTTCATCATCCGGCGATGGCGCTATCGGATTTCGCCGCCGCCGACGTGCTGAGCGGCGGACGTGTCATGATCGGGATCGGGCGCGGTCATCCTTGGCTTTATGAGCGTCTGGGCCTGGATCAGAACGAGTCGAAAGCGCGCGCATCCGAGTTCTGTTCGATGGTGCGGACGATCCTCGACGCGCCGCACGCGCGGCATACCATCGGCGGAACATTCTGGCGCATGCACGATTTCGAACTGCTGCCGCAATTCATCCAACCGCACCCGGAAGTCTATTTTGCGGTTTCGATCAGTCCCTCGTCCGCGGTCGAGGCCGCTTCGCATCGTTTTGGCATATTAATTCCGGCCTATCTCGGAACGCCGATCGAAGCGGTCGAGATGCTGATCAAGACTTACCGCGAGGAGTATCGAAAACTCTGGAATGATCCGGGCAAAATTCTTTTAGGCGTGAATTTTTACGGCCTGCCCGATGAACGTGCGGCGATAGCGATGGGCGCGCGAGGGCTGGCGATGCAGATGAAAGTATTCGCGCGCAACATGATCGGCTATACGCACAAGTTCGGAGAGCAGTACAGCGCCTATCGCGAGATCGGCTCGCTGTTTGAAGCGATGTCGGATCCGAAAGTCTGCGAGTCCCGCGTGCTGGCCGAATTTCCACGCTATCTGGCCTTTTGGGGCAATCGCGACACGCTGGATAAAAAAATGATCGCGGTGATCGAACGCCTGCGCCCGGACAGCCTGGCCTTGAACATCGACTGCGGCGGAATTCCCCTGGAAGCCACCGCCGCCTCGATGCGATTTTTCGCCGCGGAACTGATGCCGTCCATCCGGCATTGCCTCGATCGCGCGGTCTGACCGAACCCGGCCTGCGCGGAAATTCTTCGATGTGTGATGCCGCCATCAGGCAGGCCTTACATAAGTAGATGCAACGTCCACCCGCCACTCGCGGGTTCTGAAGTGGCCTGATTTCCGTGGCTCCGCGCACGTCAATTCAGCCGGCGCGGCTGAGCGTTCTATAAAGGTTTACTTTGATTTCGATCTTCGGTAACTGGAATGTTAACCCAGTCACACAGAGTCGCCCACCAAGATAAAGAAGGAGTCAAAATAATGTCCGCTTATTTAATTGTCGATCTTGATATCAAAAATCCCGAAGCATTTGCGGAATATCGCCGCGATGTCGGCGCCACTATCGCGCAATATGGTGGCAAGCCGATCGTTCGCAACGGCCCGTTCGAGGTTTTCGAGGGCAACTGGAAGCCGAAAAGTGTGGTGGTGCTGGAATTTCCCTCGATGGATGCGATCAAGCGCTGGTACAACTCGCCGGAATACAAACCGTTGATCGCAAAACGGCAATCAGCTTCTGCCGCCAACATGATCGCGGTTGAAGGCCTGTAATCGCGGCCAGATGAAAACGCTGAAATAAAAAGCAGAGTATGGCATGAAAACAGTTGACTTCTACTTCGACCTGATGAGTCCGTATGCGTATCTCGCATCGATTCATCTTCCCGACGTGGCGCGCCGCTTCAAGGGCGAGGCTAATTTCGTTTACCATCCGGTGGACCTGGTGGCGGTAAGATTCGCGGCGGGTAACAATGGTCCGTTCAACCGCAACATCCCGGCTAAATTTAAGGCGCTGATTGCCGACTTGAACCGATGGTCTCGGCGCTATGGAGTTCCGCTCATCATGCCGCAGGAGTTGAAATCGGCCCGCGCCAATCGCGGATTTCTGTGGGCCCGGACGCAGAACCATGAGATGGAATACCTGCACGCCGCATATAATGCGGTCTGGGGTCACGGCAAAAACCCGGATCAGAACGAGACCCTGATCGACATTGCGAAGGCGGCCGGTCTGGCTCCCGACCAACTGCTGCGTGGAATTGATGAAGACGCAATCGTGCGTCAATATGAGCAGGAAACCGAGTCGGCCAAGGCGCGAGGCGTGTTCGGCGTCCCGGTTTTCCTGGTGGACAATCAGATTTTTTGGGGTAATGATCGGATCGAATTCATTGAGGAGTACCTGCGCGATCCATCCAAGGCGGTATGACACTCAAGGTGGCAGGAATTATTTGGACAAGGGGGTTACGGCTCAATGGCGGGCGTAGTTTTGGCCCTGAATACATTGAATCTGGATTCGTGCAGAAAGGATGTTGATCGCTTTCTGGACGAGGTCGAATGGCCGGTCGTTTACGTCGAGGTGAGGTTGCTTCATCGGGAAACCGGATTACATAAAGACTCGCGCCGCTGGACGATCACGAAAAATCAGCTCGCCGACATGGTACATGCAATCGCGGAATATGCCTGCAGCGATCCTAATCTGGCCGCCAGCATTACCGTGCTCAGCGAGATGCCGGTTCAGAACTGAAACCATCGAAACCGGGTGAACACTAGCCGTCGCGATTTTTTACTCAACTTGATACTTAAGCCAATTTTATGAGAGATATTGGCTAGCGGAGGACTTTATCTACAATGCCCAAAATTACGGAATTAGGCTATCTCGGGGTTTATATCAGCGACCCGAAAGCATGGAAGGAATACGCTACCGAGGTGGTCGGCTTCGAATGGCTCGACGACGGCGAAGGCGATCGCTTCTATCTACGGATGGATGAATGGCACCATCGAATCGCCCTGCACGTTAACGGCAAAGACGATCTGGCCTATCTCGGTCTTCGCGTCGCCGGTCAGGACGAGTTGAAAGAGATGGAGGATCATCTGCGCAGCATGGAGGTGCCGCATCGGGTGTGTTCCGAAAAGGAATGCGAAGAACGGCACGTGCTCGGGTTGATCAAGCTCGAAGATCCTTCCGGCAATCCGCTGGAACTCTTTCATGGACCCCATCTCGAACCAGCCATGCCGTTTTATCCGGGGCGCCGGATGTTCGGACGCTTTTACACCGGAGCGGGCGGAATCGGTCACACGATCATTCGGTCCGACAATGTCGATGCCTCGCAGCAGTTCTACAGCCGCGTGCTCGGGATGCGCGGGACCGTGGAATACAAGCTGTCAGTTCCGGGCCACGGAAAAGTTACGCCCTACTTCATGCATTGCAACGAGCGCGACCACTCAATCGCCTTCGGGCTTGGTCCGATGGAGAAACGTATCAATCATTTGATGATCGAGAGCAACGATCTCGATGATGTGGGCTATACGTACGACATCGTGAAGCAGCGCAACATCCCGATCGCGATCACGCTCGGCAAGCATACCAACGATCGCATGTTGTCGTTCTATATGGTGAATCCGTCGGGATGGCTGCTGGAGTACGGCTCCGGCGCACGTCCCTCAACCCATCAGACGGAGTACTACACCAAAGACATCTGGGGCCACGAGTTCCAAATGCCTGCGACGATGGGCATGGCCGATCGCGGGCGGCTCTAGCCGGGCTGCAAGTTCGATGCGCCAGCGCGATATGCCTTAGCCAGGATCGCGCACATCAGCGCAGCGTAGATAATCGCGGCGGCCGCGCAGGCCGCCGCGCCAATTTCGGCAAGCACGATATTCGCCACCACCAATCCGATCGTCGCCGCGGCCACGCCGAGGTTGAACAGCGACCAGATCCATAGCTGCGGATGCATCGGCGCGATCACCGACGACATCCGTTTGCCTGATACGGCGCGCCAGCCCGAATCCGCTCGCACTCGATCAACCAATCCGGGCGTCAGCCGGTACGACATTCCAATGATGTAATTGCTGACCCATCCGAGCAGCCCGGCCGCGGCGAACCCACATGCCGCGCGATTACCGGTCACCGTGTCCGCGCCGGCGGCATCAAGTATCAACCCGAGGACACTGGCAACTATCAGCCATCCCATTCCGCACAGGGCATGGCGCATCGTCCAGTCGATCGGTCCCCGTCTGGTCATCATGACGGACGCCATGATCGCGAGATAAACAGCTATCGCGGCCACCACTGCCGCGCCCAGGATAAGCGCGCCACCGCGGCGCGCGATCAGCACCGTCGCCAGCGCCGCCGCGCCCATTGCAAGTGCGTACAATTGCCACAGCGCAGCACGCGGAATTGGTTTCGACGGCAGAACAAAGGCTGGCACCATCCGATAAGAGATGGCGCAGACCGCGACCATCACCCATCCCACTGCGGCCAGCGCCACGTGACCGCCGAGATTGCTCAGCAAATCGCCGCCGAGAAAATTGTAAGTCTTGTCGAGTGCAAGCAGCAGGCCCCAAATCGCGGCTGCCAGCAGGAAAACTATCGCGATCATGATTCCGCTCTCGGCGATTCCCGTTCCGAAGCGCGGCGCAACGCATGGGATTAAATTGATCGCGAACAGAATTACCGCCGCGACCATCGCGATCGCCGACCACCACAGTCCGACCCAGGAGCCGATCGCGAAATGACCGATCATGCCGAGCGCGCCAATGATGAAGATCACAAACTGCGCCGCCGCCAGACGTGGAAACCGGATGCGTGTGTGCGTTAAGGCCGGCACATAGCGATACATGATCCCCATAATCGTCGCGGTGACCCAGCCAAGGGTGAAGGTATGCACCAGGGCGAGCAGATGGGGTTGATAAAAGAAGGTGATCGCCTCGCCGATTACAAACGGCGCGGCGACCAGTCCACCGACGAAAAACACCGTTGCCGCCGCCATGAAATTGAGCGGCGTCCGAAAAACCGGCCGGCTCGGCGTATCCATCATCTCCTTCTCCCGCTTCGCTGCGAGAGAAGGGGCGGAACTGAATTCGGCTTGCGCTCTGCTTCGAGCAAAACTCTACGCGAACCGGACACTGACCGAGCCGAGCCGATCGAAAGTGGCGCAGACGTGATCGCCGGGCTTCATGTCGAAGGCCGAGGTCAGGGAGCCGGGTAGAATCAACTCGCCCTTGCGCAAATATTGATCGAAAGTGGCGAGCTTGTTGGCGAGCCACGCCACCGCGATTGCCGGATTACCGAGCGCAGCGGCTCCCGCGCCGGTCGCGATCACCTCGCCATTTTTTTCCAGCACCACTCCGATCAACCGCAAATCGATTCCATCGACTCGCCGCGCCGGTCCTCCGATCACCACCTTGCCGCACGAGGCGTTGTCCGCAATGGTGTCGGGTAGCTTGATTTTCCAGTCGGCCACCCGGCTGTCGATGATCTCGAGCACCGGCACGATATAATTCGTCGCGCCAATAACATCGAGCGCCGTAACGCCCGGCCCGCGCAAATCCTGATTGAGTACGAACGCGATCTCGGGTTCGGCCTTGGCCTGGATAACTTCGGACGAGGTAATCACCCCGCCGCTTTCGACCATCATGCTTGCCAGCAGATGGCCGAAATCGGGCTCGCTGACGCCGAACAATTTCTGAATCGCCACGGCGGTGAGTCCGGCTTTGCGTCCATACACCACTTCGCCGCGCGATTGCTTGTGCTCAAGCACGGCGAGTTGGATCGCATAGGCGTCATTCGCCGACATGTCGGGAAATTCCGCGCTCAACGGCGCAATCGGCGCGCGCTTTTCCTCGGCCGCAAGCAATCGCTGCGCGATCTGGTTGATCTGCGATGAACTTAGTTTCGATGCCATAGCTGTCCCGTCCTGTGACTATCGTTGCCGGCAAGAAAGCCTGATTATTTGTTGGATCATCCGTTCGATTTCAGAAACTCGAGATGAACTCTGTTGAACAGTTCGGACTCCTCCCATTGCGGCCAGTGCGCACTGTTCTCCATAATCACCATCCGGCCGTTCGTTATATGTTTCATGCCGGCTTCGGCCACCGGAATCGATTGGCCGGGATTATGCCGCGTCCACAGAACCAGCGCCGGACAGCGGCATCGGCGCAGAAACTCAGGATCGCAATAATGCTTGCCCGCTTCGAGCGCGAGCGCGCCGCTGATACTGGCCTCGGCGATCTTGCGGATCACGGCGGCGCGTCCGGGCTGCATGTAGATCTGATAGCGAACGTCGATCAGCTCCTCAGTAACGCTTTTATCCGGCCGGTACATCAGCCATTCCAGCCGCTTGCGGATCGCTTCGCGAGTCAGCGCGCCGGAAGCGGCGCGGCTGCGTTCGAGCAGGTCGGTCAGCTCCTTGCGGCCTTCGGCGTTGGTAGGCCACATCATGCCGGTGTTGAGCACCACCTTCTCAACCCGATCGGGATGACGAATCGCGAATAGCTGCGCCACCTGCGCGCCCAGCGACTCACCCGAGAGGCAAACGCGCCCGGCGCCAACCGTATCGAGGAAGGCGCCCAGCCAGTTCACGTAATCATCGTAGTGGTAGGCCACCTCGGGCATGTCCGAATAGCCGTGGCCGACCATATCGAGCGCATACACATGGAAGTTTTTCGCATGCTCGACGATATTGCGGGCATAGGCTTCGGCGTGACCGCCAGTGCCATGAAGCAGAATCAGCGTGCGGCCACCCGACCCGGCTTCGATCGCGCGAGTCCGTACGCCGCCGGCGTCGTAAAAGGTTTGCCGGACCTCATGTCCCATCAAGTCAGTCCAGATCGACATTGGACAACCCTCGGCGAACTATTATGGACGCTATGCTGAGCTCCGCGCAGATTCGGACGCCCATCATCAGTCGGTAAGCACTGCGGCACCGCCGCGCGGTCGCTTTTATGCGCGCGCTTCGGCGCGGGCCGAAGCCGGCTTGTTTTTGGCCTTGTTCGCCAACTCGACCGCTACATCGATGATCATGTCCTCCTGACCGCCGACCATCTTGCGCCGGCCGAGCTCGACCAGGATATCCCGCGCCTCGACTCCAAACTTCTCCGCCGCGCGATTCGCGAACAGCAGGAAGGTCGAATAGACCCCCGCGTAGCCGATCGTCAGGCTGCTGCGATCGATCCGGGGCACGTGCTGCTGGCGCATGACCGGGTAAACGATGTCGTTAGCCACGTCCATGATCTTGAAGAGATCGATCCCGGTCTCAATGCCCATCCGGGACAACACGGCGACCATCGCTTCGGTCTGGGTGTTGCCGGCTCCGGCACCCAGTCCGCAGGTGCTGCCGTCGATTCGCGTCGCGCCCTCTTCAATCGCCGCCACGCTGTTGCCGACCGCCAGACCCAGGTTGTTATGCGCATGGAATCCAACCTCGGTTTTCGGATCGAGCGCCTTGCGCAGTGCGCGCACCCGCTCGCGCGCCTGATCGACCAGTTGCGCGCCGGCCGAATCCACCACGTAGATACAGTCCGCGCCGTAACTCTCCATCAACTTGGCCTGACCGGCGAGCGCCTCAGGCGGCGTCATATGCGACATCATCAGGAAGGTATGCACATCGAGGCCGAGGTCCTTGGCCATCTTGATGTGCTGTTCGGAGATGTCGGCTTCGGTGCAATGGGTGGCGACCCGCGCCACCTTGGCGCCGATTTTCGCGGCTTCCTCGAGCTCCTTGCGGGTGCCGATTCCGGGCACCAGCAGGAAGGCCATCCGGCCATGAGTGATAACCTCGGCGGCCGCGCGCAGGTACTTATCTTCTTTTTCGAGCGAGAACCCGTATTGCAACGAGGACCCGCCAAGGCCGTCGCCATGCGCCACTTCGATAACCGGTACGCCCGCTTCGTCCAGGACCTGGGCAATTTTCCGTACCTGATCGACGGTGTATTGATGCGACATGGCATGGTCGCCATCGCGCAGGGTGGTATCGGTGATCCAGATTTTTTTCGCGCTCACGCTACACTCTCCTGATGCCGCTCGCGGCCAGTGGTTTTGCGCTTTTTAAGATGCCCCGCAAAACCTTCGGCGACGCGCACCGCGGCTGAAGTCATGATGTCCAGATTGCCGGAAAATTTAGGCAGATAATCGCCCGCGCCCTCGACTTCGAGCAAAATCGTGACCCGATCTTCGTCGAAGATCGGCGCCGACTTCAGATGGTAGCCCGGTACGTAGCGCTGCACTTCACTCACCATCTCCTCGATCGAGCCCTTGATCGCCTCGCGATCCGCGCCCTTTTCGAGGCTCACGTAAACCGTGTTGCGCATGATGATCGGCGGATCGGCCGGATTCAGAACGATAATCGCTTTGCCCCGCTCGGCGCCGCCGACCTCGGCTAAGCCGCGGGCGGTGGTTTCCGTGAACTCGTCGATATTCTGCCGCGTGCCCGGACCGGCCGAGCGGCTCGCCACGGTCGAAACGATTTCGGCATACTTTACCGGCGTCACCCGTGATACCGCGTGCACCATGGGGACCGTGGCCTGACCGCCGCAAGTGACCAGATTGACATTTTGAAGATCGAGATACTGATCCAGGTTAACTACCGGCACCACATACGGACCGACGGCGGCCGGCGTCAGGTCGATCGCGATCTTGCCCCATTGCTTGAGCAGTTCGGCATGGCGATAGTGCGCATGGGCGGTGGTCGCATCGAAAACAATCTCGAAGTCGTCCAGATGATCCTTGAGGTCATCGATACCCTTGTGCGTGGTCTGGTAGCCAAGTTCGCGAGCGCGCCGCAGGCCGTCAGAATCGGGCACCACACCCACCATCCAGGTCAGTTCGAGCGAATTGCTTTTGCGTATCTTGAACATCAGATCGGTGCCGATATTGCCCGATCCGACGATCGCAACTTTGACTTTTTCGGATGCCATCGAGGACTCCTTCAGAATCTGTCACCGGTTTGCCGGATTGAATCAGCTTAGCTGAATTCCATGAATGCCGAACAGAGTCAAGGAACTGAATCGGCCCTGGCTCCAACCGTCCGGGTCCCGGTCGCCGTCATTCGCCGCCTCAGCGTGCCGCTTGGCGCCGGATTCTAGAAACCGCAAAACCGGGGATAATCAGGTTAACTAACGTTTGACATGACTCATTAAAACATTAAAAATTCAGCTAAGCTGTCATGACAATATCTATGCTAGCCAGATCGTCAAATCCACATGCTTTCAGGCATGCACTTTATCTCGTCGCCGCTGCGATGTTGTTTTGCGCCTCGCAAGCTTTCGCCCAGGTCGCCGCCGGGACCGCCACCGCCGTCAGCGGACAGGTCCAACTCCAACGCTCGGCGGCCACCACTGCGCTGACAACCGGAACCGCGATCATGGTTGGCGATCGCATCACCACTGGCGCGGCATCCTCAGCCACCATCACGCTTACTGACCAGAGCCAACTGGAAATTCACGATTCGAGCACGATCACCATCGATCAGCATCTGGTAGGACCAAGCGGACGCCTTAATACCCGGGTCGGGCTGGTTTCCGGACTGCTGCGATCTTTCGTGCATGTGACATCATCCGGCGCGCCTAATTTCCAGGTCAATACGCCAAATGCAATCGCGGCCGCGCGCGGCACCACTTACGATACCGCATTTCATCCGGGGCAGAAGCGGTCGCAATATCCCAACTGCGGCGACTTTACCGACGTTTCGGTCAGCGACGGAGTGGTCGAGGTGCGCAGCACTCGCAATCCCGGCGCGAGCCCGGTGGAGATCAAGGCCGGCTATACCACTTCGGTGCCATGTGCATTGCCGCCGCTGGCGCCCGCTGCGAGTGGCACCACCAGCGGCGGATTGGGCGGCTTCACCGGCGTGAACCCCGGCATGGGCGCAGCGCCACCGCCGCCACCACCTCCGCCACTTCCGCCCATTCCATCGGGCGGCGGGTTTCCCGGCTGATGGGGCGCGCAAAATTGCAAACTGAAGTTCGCGGATTTCGATCGGCTATCGGCGCGGCGCTGGTAGCAATAGCAATTACGCTGGCCGGCTCGATTCCCGTTAATGCGCAGGTCAGCGATTTTTATCCGGATTTTTTTTCGTTGCGGCAGCCTGAAAGCTTTCAGCTCGTGCTGTTTGGCGGCGGTTACGTCAGCGATCAATCGGCGGTCACCCAGGAAGGTTTCCAGATCGAACAAAGCATCACCCCGTACATAGGGGTTTTTGGACGCGCGATCGGCTATCAGCTTTTCGTGGGTCAGGGCTTTGGGAATCCACTCGTTCCTGGCTCCGGATCGTCGTCGCGTTACAATTTCGGGCGCTTTCAGGGCGGACTCGATTTAACGGTTTTTTCGGGCGCGCACCTTTACCTGTCGGGTGGTCACGACGCCGGCGATAGCCATGGCTCGGTGATCGAGGGAGATTTCAACAGTTGGATGTTTGCGCACAGCCGGCTGCCGCTGAACCTGTCCTTCAGTTCGCTGCATGACACCGGGAATGGCGTCACCAGCAACGAGATCGATCTGCGCACGGTGGTCTATTCGGGCGAAAAGTACCTGCTGCTGGCGGGTGCGGGCGGTGCGTTTTTCGCCGGTGGAATCGTCAATGGAACCGCCGGTCAGGGCGGTCCCGACCTGACGCTCTTCTATCGCCCCTTGCAGATTGGCGCGATGACGCAATTCGGCTATGGCAGCGCGCGCCAGTACGGCGAAATCAGCTTCTTCAGGCAGTTTAGCTGGAACGATTAGCCATCTTTCCCGTTGGCATCGTAACCGGCGTGGTCTAAGCTCTGGCCGGTTCTGAATTATGGCGTCATCGAGGTTCGCAATCCGCTACGGCGCGGCGTTTCGCACGCTGGTTCTCGGCTTGCTGGCGGTCATCGGTCTGTTCGCCTTCAACGCGCACTATCCTTCGATAATCAAGCTGGCCGATCTGAAGGTCTCCGACCTGCGGATGTATGCGCGTCCGGGCCGCCAACCACTGGGCGTGGTCGCGATCGCGGCGGTGGACGACAAGAGCATCGGGGAACTCGGACGCTGGCCCTGGCCGCGCAGCACGATGGCGCGGCTGGTCGAGGCGTTGCGCGATTACCAGGTCAAAGTTATCGGCTTCGATATTTTTTTCAGCGAGCGCGATGACGCCGACATACAGCGCGGGCGGATCGTTCAACGGCTGCGGCTCGCGGGTCTGAATCCCGCTGCGATCGCCAGCAGCATCGGTGATGCTAATGATCTTCAGTTCGCCAATGCGATTCGTGCACAAGGCGCGACCATTCTCGGCTATCCACTCGCCAGTCATCAGTTCAACAACCTGCAGAGCGCGCAAACCAATTCCAGTTACGTGACCGATCTGCGGCAACCGCCGCCGCTTGAGTATGGGATGGTGCTCAAGGCGCCCGGGGCAGCCCCGCCAATCCTGATGGCCAACGCGTACCTGCCCCCAATCCCGGTGCTGCTGAAATCCGCCAAAGGCAGCGCTTACGTCGATATCGATGCGGATAAAGACGGTGTGATGCGGGCGGAGCTGACGGTGGTGCGCTTCCACGATCGTTATTGCATTCCGCTGTTCCTCGCGATCGCTTCCGCCTATCGCAATAACGCGCCGCTCTCGCTCGGAATCTCATCCGCCGGCATCTCCGGCGTGACCATCGGCGACGAAGCCATTCCGGTCAACGAGATGGGCGAGATGCTGGTGGATTTTCGCGGCGGCGACAAAAGTTTTCCGCGCTATTCGGTGAGCGACATCGTGAACCATCGTATCCCGCGATCGGATCTGGCGCAGAAGATTGTGCTGATCGGAGTTACCGGTCATGGGCTCGGCGATCGCGTCGTGACCCCGGTCGGGGCCGATTATCCAGCGGTCAAAATTCACGCCAATGCGATCGACAACGTGCTGCAGAACACCTTTATCCGCCGCTCGGAAACCAGCGCGGGCGAGGAAAGCGTGGCGGCCGCCATTCTCGGAATCGCAATTACGATCGCGGCCGCAACCTTATCGGCGGTATGGTCGTTTGTCGCCCTGCTGCTATTGGCCAGCGGCTATTTCCTGTATGCGCAAGCGCGGCTGACGCTGGACGGATCGCTGGTGGGCGTTGTCTTTCCGCTTGGTACGGTGGCGATCACCTATGGTCTGCTGGCGAGCTTCCGCTATGCGACCGAGGGCCGCGAAAAGCGCCACCTGCGCCACGCTTTCGAACGTTACTTGCATCCCGACGCGGTCGCCTCGGTGGTCGACAATCCACAAGGCCTGCGCCTTGGCGGCGAGCGCCGCCATCTCGCAATCCTATTCTCGGACATAGTGAATTTTACCGCGCGGGCGGAACGCTCCGATCCCGAGGAGCTGGTCGCGCTGCTTAACACCTATACCAACGCCATGACCAATCTGCTGTTCGCCAGCCGCGGCGTGCTGGATAAGCTGATGGGCGACGGCATCATGGCATTCTGGGGCGCGCCCGAGGCGATCGAGAATCCGGCGCGCGCCGCGATCGACTGCGCCCTCGCGATGCTCGGCGAACTGGCGAAATTAAGGGCCTCGGATCCGCGCTTCGCCGACCTCGATATCGGAATCGGCGTCGCGGCCGGTGATGTGATCGTCGGCAACTTCGGTGGCGATCAACATTTCGAATATTCAGTGATCGGCGATACCGTGAATCTCGCCTCGCGGCTGGAAGGACTCACGCGCCGCTTCGGATCCCATTTGATTGTCAGCCGCAAAGCGCTCGCGGAAGCCGGCGCGGAAAATTATCTGGTGCGCGAAATCGGGCTGGTCAGGGTCAAAGGCAAAGAAGAACTGGTGCCGGTGGTCGAGGTGGCGGGACGGACCGGCGGCGCAGTCGATCCGGCATCATGCGAACGCTACGCCGCCGCCTTGAACACTTTGAAGCGCGGCGCCAGCGACGATGCTCGCGCCGCTCTCAGCCAACTGTTGGCCGAAACACCCAATGACAAGCTGGTCGGACTGTATTTGGAGAAACTGGCAGCGGGCGGAATTAGCGCGCCCGGCGAAGTGGTGTTTGAATTCGACACCAAGTGATTCGAGCGGATCACTTTCGTCTACTAAATGGGATTTTTGGATTCGTGTCTGCAATTTTTTCTTTGTGCTGCGGCGCGTCAATCTACTCAGCTTTAGTTTGCTGAACCCGCGACAGATCGACTTAGAGATTTCCAAAACGCTTTAGCCTGCACAATTTTAAATAATTACCCCAAAGACCAAACCTCTCATTGGCGGGCATGAAAAGTGCTGTTCACCATAGTGCATTTTTATTTATGGAGGCTCGAATATGCTCTATTGGGCAGTAGTATTTCTGGTAATCGCACTGATCGCGGGAGTATTGGGCTTCGCGGGAATAGCCGGAGCCGCGGCTGGAATCGCGAAGATTATCTTCGGTGTTTTCATGGTGTTGTTTATCATTGGATTGGTTCTGGGAGCGGGCATTTTCTCTCGGGTTTAACGTCACCCATTTGAAATAATTACAGGGGCGCTTGAGCGGCCAGAACGCGCAGCTTCGTAACCAGAAGCTGCGCGTTCCTGCATCCGACGGTGAGCGCTAAGCGGGATTATGCAGTGCGATATTATCGATCAGGCGCGTATCGCCAACCCGGGCCGCCACTGCGAGTAGCATCGACCGATGCGCCGACGGTTTGGCGAGCGTCTCCCAATCCACCGCTTCCAGGTACTCAAGCTTTATATCCGCGGACCGATCGAGCACGCGCCGGGCGGCCTGGACAATAGCGTCGGGATCCCGCGTGCCAGCGGCGGACAGCTCGCGCGCCGCGAACAGCGATTGGCTCAGTGCCAGCGCTTCGTTACGCTGCTTGGGAGACAGATAGGCGTTGCGAGAGCTCATCGCGAGGCCATCGGGCTCGCGCACGATCGGATGGGGTATGATTTCGACCGCGAAGTTCAGATCATGCACCATTTTTTGGATCGCGCGTAACTGCTGAAAATCCTTTTCCCCGAAAATCGCGATATGCGGCTGGACGAGATTGAACAGTTTCGCGACGATCGTGGTGACGCCGCGGAAGTGTCCGGGACGATGCGCGCCGCATAGCCCCCGGGTCACGCCGGTCACTTCAACCCAGGTTTCCGTATCGGCGGGCAGCATCGCCCTCGTATCCGGCGCGAAAACGTAATCCGCCGGGATGCGTTCAATCTTTTCGAGATCTTTTTGCAGGGCGCGTGGGTAGCGCTCGAAATCTTCGTTCGGGCCGAACTGCGACGGATTAACAAAAATCGAGACCACCAGGACACTCGCACGCTGGCGTCCTTCACGCATGAGCGCCAGATGCCCATCATGCAGAAAGCCCATCGTTGGCACGAACGCGATGGTGCCGTCGCGCCGGCGCAGATCCTCCGCAATCCGGCGCATTTCAGATGGCAGGCTGACCAGTTCCACCTTCAGGCGCTCTTTCGTCCGGGACTGTAACTGTGTTCGGCGTCGGGAAAGCTATGGTCGCGGACTTCGCGAATGTAATCGTTCACCGCGCCACTAGCGGCCTGCCATAGATTCGCGTAGCGCTTGGCGAAGCGCGGCAGCAGGGATTCGCTTAGTCCCAGCAGATCATGCATCACCAGCACCTGACCGTCGCAATCCGAACCGGCGCCGATGCCAATCGTCGGAATCGTCAGGCGCGCGGTGATTTCGGCCGCAAGGTTGCGCGGCATACCCTCGAGCACCACAGCGAAGGCGCCGGCGGCTTCCAGCGCCAAGGCATCGTCGATGAGACGTTCACGTCCGCCAGGCCCCTTGCCCGGCCGGCGTCCCTGCACGCGATGCCCACCCATCCGATGCACCGACTGCGGGGTAAGTCCGACGTGACCCATCACCGGGATATCGATCTCGGTGAGCCGCCGCACGGTCTCGGCAATTGCTATTCCGCCTTCCACCTTGACCGCTTCGGCGCCGCCTTCCTTGATCAGACGGCCAGCGTTTTGAATCGCCTGTTCGATACTGACCTGAAACGACAGGAACGGCATGTCGGCGATTAACAGCGCGCGGCGGCGCGCCCGCGCAACCATCCGGCAGTGATAAACCATCTCGTCGACCGTGACCGGGATCGTGCTGTCGTTGCCCTGCACCACCATCCCGAGGCTGTCGCCCACCAACAGCGCGTCGATGCCGGCCTGATCGAAGATACGCGCGAATGGATAGTCGTACGCCGTGACCATCGCGATCGGCCGGCGGTCGGCTTTCATCTGACTGAAATCGGGTACGGAGACCTTGTCTTTATCCATGATTCCCACCATAAAAATGGGCCGCCTGCAACACCGGCGACCCAATCAGGAACCGTGAATAAACAAGGGTGGCTTCACCCTCAGTTCCGGGTCCCGGTCCGAAATTCGGATCCAGGCTCGAACCCAATGTAATTTTCAGGGCTTACCGCCCCACTCCATTCAGACGTCTCGCCGGGATGACACCTCGACGGACACTCTCATCTAATAACCCGCAAGCCGCAGGAAATTCAACTCCCGCGCAATGATTTTCGTAGGACGCTTCTATGCTTCAGGGTTTATTCCCACTTTGGCGAACCAGACCGGCCATTGAACCGGCGGCGCCTCGCATCCGAACCATTCACGCCATAGCCGGTTGCGGCGCCATCGCAACGGCGGTCCATATTGCTCTTTGGAGGCGCCCAGCCGCTCGATGAACAGGCCCAGATGCAAGCGCTCGTCGCCGAGATAGCCATTGCGCATGAGGTCCTGCTCGTACAGGCGAATGGTCGCGAGCAGTTTATCGCGCTCCTGCGGAGTACATCGATCCATTATTTTGCGTACCGCGTCGACGATAAATTTCTCGTGATCGTCCTCATCCACGAGCTGATGATTCAGCCGCCACTCGATCACCTCCGGCGCATCCCAAGCCTGATGAATCGGCGCGCACAGGCCGCCGTAACCCTCGACCTGGAACAACAGCCCCATGATGAAGCCCGGCATCCCACGTTCGCCAATCGGAAAAATCCAGCGCCGCCATGCGCCATAAGCGCCTTCCCATTCGGCGGATTCGAGCCAGTGATCGTCGCCGGGATAAAGCTTGTCGGCGGCTTTGATGTAATGCTCGCCGTGATCCGCCTCTTCGCCGATATGCTCGCACAGAAAAGCTTTCCACTTGTAATCGAGATCGAAGTTGCGCAGCGCGAACGCCGACACACCGCACAACGCATCGATTTCCTGACGGCCCCGATATCCATAAAAACCCGCCAGCAATCTTTTTTCGTCGCCGACGGGCGGACGCTTCTCGGCATGACGGCGCTTGAGGAACTCGGCGAACCACTGCTGGTCATCTTCGACTCGCGTATTCACGATGCCTCCTTACGATCAGCGGTCAGGCTGATAGCAGACCGCGAGGGCGTCAGGTTGACGCGACATGGTCAGGACTCCGAGACCGGGTCGGCGGCCTCCTGCTTACAAATCTCCCGCGCAACCTCGGCCCATCGGATATCGCTCAAATCGACTGCGTCGCTCACCGCGCCGCAATTAGAACAGGTCCGGGCTTTCGCGTCAGCATTAAACTCCCGGCAGGCCTGCCAGTAAGCCTCCTGTGGAAGCTGAACGGCGGTGTTGAATTCTTTCGCGAACACCTCGTGATTACAGCGCGCGCAGTACCATACCGCAGCTTCCCATCCGCCGGGCTCCCCTCGCCATTTGAGCTGGATCGACTCGGTGAGCGGCACAATTCTGCTTGGCTGACCCGCCGGTATGTAGAGCATCTGGCCGGGCTTGAGTTCCGTATGGCCGAGATCGGAGCCGGGCAATTCGATGCGCGACGTACCCGCGAACATCACCAGCACCTGGTCATGCACGCTGATCAGAAAAAATGGTTGTGGCACGCGGTTGCGGCTGACACAGGTCATCGGATCGGAACCGGCGGGCATGATCGGAAGATCGTCATGCGAGCCGAGGCAGCCGCTGACTGCGGCAAAGATATTGGTCGCCTTGCGCCGTTCCATCGATCACTCCCGCGCGGCGCTTGCGTCGTGAGTCGGAGCGCCAGCGCCGGAGGTCAGTCTGGAGGCCATTTGCTCGAAAGCCTCGCGGCCGCGATTCGCGACGGCTAAATTCCTGGCGTATTGCAGATGTCCGAAGTTGCCACTTTCGGCTTCGGGGGGACGGGTAGTCCCGCACTTCGCACAGGTGCGCAATTTTTCGTCGCGGTTGAATTCCTCCCAGCACTCGGCGTAATAGCGCAGCGCATGGAACTCGGGGTAATACTTGCGCTCCGGACCCTCCTTAACATTGAAATGGCGCTCGTAGATCACTTCGCTGCACTTGGGACAGCGCATGATTATCCCTTCCATCTGAGTCGGGCCATTGCACATCCGAACGGTTATCAATGCGACGTAGTAACTGGCCGGGTCCTGCGGCTCCCTCAGAAATGGACCGACACCGTGACAATCGCCCAGTATCATGATCTGGCCGGTCTTCATCGCGCCGCCGTTTTCCGCCATGCACACGAGCGTTTCTTTCACGTCGTTATCATGGAAAAAATGCCACGGAGTCAGGTCTTTGACGCCGGTGGTATTGGTCATGCAAGGGACGATCGCGCCGTCGTGAAGATATGGAAAGACCGGCGCGAGCTGCATCAGTCCGAGGTTGCGGGTGACCAGCTCGAACAGATCGACCTTGATCGGCTGCCGGTTCGCGATCGGAGTGCGAGGAACGTGGCCCGTTTTCGAACCGTTGGATTGCATAAGCCCTACCTCTTTGCGCCTGGCGGCGGAGCATCGGACTCGGCGGCCGACGATGCGGCAGTACGTTCGAGAACCTAGCTATCCTGACGGCAACCGGTCAAGTGCCCTATGACGGGGCGAAAAAAGCGGAATTACGGACAAATCTATCTGGAACTGCTGACGGGAATAGCGCCCGGAACTTTGACCGGCACCTGCAAGCGCTTGCCATCGCGTACGACGCTGAAATAGACAATTTCGCCGGGCTGCACCCGGCGCATACGATTGGAGAAATCAAGGAAGCTGGTGACGCGCACACTGTCGACCGCGATGATCATGTCGGAGGACTCGCCGATTCGGGTCCCATCCACCAGCGCCACCGCCACAATCGCGGGCGCGAACACCAGCGCTGCGGCGACGGCTGCACCCTCGAGCACGGCATGCACGCGGGTCCGTTCTCCCCGCAATCCGGCGAGCGCCGCCGGGCTATTTGGAATCACGTTGACAATCAGCAGTCCAGCAACTTCTCCGCCTCCATCGATCTTGCGATGGGAATCGCGCACAACCATTCCGACCGTGGTGGCGTTGTCGCCATCCTCCATGAAGTTCTGCAAGCTCTGGAGCTGCTGCTGCACTTCGGCGGGCGGGGGCTGACCCTGGTAGTTGTAGATGTCGTTATTGGGATTATAGATATCGCTGCTTGGGTCGTAGCTATCGGCGGGCGCGGTAAGGTCAGGCGTGTCCACTTGCGATTGCGTCGGCACGACTGGCGGGATCTCCGTCGTAGTGGACGGGTCGTTGGCGTCGGCAGCTTGCGGCGCTGTCGATCCGGCCATCATGTCATCCGGCGGAGCGTTCTCATCAGTAGATGTGGTGGTGGCCGGCGGGATGATAATCGAAACGTCCGAAGCAGTTGCCTGGGCGTAGGCAGGACGAGCCGCCAGCACTATCAGCAACCATGCCGACAATGCGAGCGATCGCATGCTACCCTGTGAGGGTCCAACTTTCCCCACTTTGGACTACCCGCCCGTCATTGCGCAGTTTCTTCAGATGCGATCGTACTGAATTGGCGGCCGCCTGATGCAGATGCTTCGGCACGTCCACGTAGATCCGTTCGACGATCTTCATCACCTGTTCGAGTCCGTCGGCCACCGCCGCCAACACCTGCTGCTCTCTCAGTTCGCGATGCGCGATATACTCGCGAATCTTCTCTTTCGGATTGCAAATAACGGGCCCGTGAGCTGGATAGATCGTCTCAAGCTCGAGGGCGAGCAAACGGCGCAGCGAATCCAGGTATTGGCCCAGATCGCCAGTCTCGTCGGGAATGACCGTGGTGCCCGCGCCCAGCACGACATCCCCTGTAAATAAGGCCTTTTCTTCTCTCAAATAATAACAGAGGTGGTCGGGAGCATGGCCGGGCGTGAAGACGGCCTCCAGCGTAACACCCTCATCGTGGATGATCGCGTCGCGCGCGATCGGCGTGATCGGATCGCCGGGCGCATCTTTTTCAGGCCATGGCAGTTTAAGTACCCGCAGCATTCCATAACGAGCGCGAACCTGCGCCACGCCACCAATGTGATCGGGATGAGCGTGAGTCAGCACAATGTCACCGGGCGAATCTGAATCGCACAGCGCGCCCAGGGCCTCAGCCAGCTTTTCAGGATAGACCGCAACCCCCTGGCCAGTATCAAGCAGGATCGGCCGGCGTCCAGTGCCCACCAGGTAGGTGTTGGTGCCGGGACCCGTGAAGGGGCCGGGATTCTGTCCCAGCACGGTCGCGACCCGGCGGGAAAGCCGGGCATGATCGGGCAAGGACAACCCGATCATGGAATCTTTCACTACTCGTTGCGCCAATTTAACGCACCACGCTCAAACCGATCATAGCCGCCGGTTGCGTTCGAAAATCAAACGCAATCCCTTAAGCGTTAGAAACTCATCGACTTCCTCGATCGTCTCCGACTCCCGCGCGACCAGCTCGGCGAATCCGCCGGTGGCAATTACGCGCGCATTCTCATGGCGCTCGCGGTTGATCCGGCGAACCAGGCCATCGACCATCGCGGTATAGCCGAAAACCAGCCCCGATTGGATCGCCGCGACCGTCGTGCGCCCCACCGCCTCGCGCGGACGAACCAACTCGACCCGGTAGAGCTTGGCCGCATGTTCGACCAGCGCATCCATCGAGATGCCGAGACCGGGCGCGATCGCTCCGCCGGCATACTCGCCGTGCGCAGTTACATAGTCGAAAGTGGTCGCCGTCCCGAAGTCCACTACGATACAGGCGGAATTGAACTGCTCATAGGCAGCTACCGCATTGACAATCCGATCGGCCCCCACCTCTTTGGGATTTTCATAGAGGATCGGCATCCCACTTTTAACCCCCGGTCCGACCATCAGAGGTTCGCAACCGAGATAAACGCGCGAAAGTTGTTCGATCACCTGGTTCAGCGCTGGAACCACGCAGGCGACCGCCACCCCTTCGTGGCGCAAGGTGGCGCCGGAACCGCCGCCGAGTAGCATGCGCAGCAACGCGCCGTGTTCGTCGGCGGTCCGCTCGGGCATGGTGGAGATCCGCCAGTGATCGACCAGGCGCTCGCCTTCGTAAATTCCAATTACGGTATGGCTATTGCCAACATCTATTGCCAGTAGCATCAAAACCTGTCGCGGCCGCCAATTTGAAGTTCGGCGGGCTGCGCGGATTATAGCCCAACCAGTCAGTGATTTGGGAAGCCGCGCATCAAAGGTCTTGAGGGCGCAAAGGCGGATGTATGCGCTGACCGCCACGGCGTTACCAGGGGACCAATCCTGCGATAGCCCGGCGCGTTCATGGCGCCGAAGACGTAGGGCTGAATCGGTTGCGGCGCGGAGCCGTAGGGAGCATAGGCCGCCGGATAACCAGGCGCGAGATTGCCGTAATATGGATTTTGATACATTGGCACGCCCACCGCGTACGGCACCGGCATCATCTCAACCGCTGGCGCGCTGACCTGACCGGCTTGATAATCCTCCGCGTTTCCGATTGCGACGTTATTCGGATCGAGACCAGACGGCGCATTCAAGGCTGATTCTGGATCGGCATCCGGCGTCGAACTGTTGCCCGTGGCCGAACTGGCTCCCGGCGGATTGTTCACATTCGAACTTGAGGCGCCGCTGGAGGCGATTGGCAGGCTTTCTGAAGCCGGGCTGGAGGCGGTCGATGAGGCGCTGGTAGCGGGACTGGCCGGCATCACCGCAAACGGCATTTCCGCGTTGGGCGGCAAACTGCCATCGGGATTATAGATGCGTGGAATCTCAAGCGTGGGATCGAAACGTTCCCAACTGGTGCTCGCGGCGGGGACAGTCAATGGATCCGCGAAGACCGGGTTGACCGGCATGAAAAATATCAAACCAATCGTCGTAATTAACAGCAATGCCGCGTACTCGAGGCCACCGCACGAACCTGGCTGCGCCTGCTTCAAAACTTCCTCCGCGTCAATGCCTACGTCCAGATTACCACCGCGATTGCGACCACGCCAAGCTTAAATGCCATCTAATTCGAAGGCGGTGAAAATGTTTCGCTGAGGCGCCCTGCAGGATAAAATCCATACCCATGCCGGATAAAAAGGTCGCTTTGATAACTGGGGCCGGACGCGGAATTGGCCGCGAGATCGCGCTGATGTTCGCGCGTAAAGGTTATGCAACCGGTCTCATCGCGCGCACCCAATCGCAACTCGAGGAAACCGCCGAATTGGTTCGCCAGGTGGGGGGCAAAGCGCTGGTCACGCCGGCCGACGTCTCAAACCGCCAACAGGTCCTGGATGCGGTGGCCGCGGTAGAGCGCGAACTGGGTCCGATTTCGGTTTTAATCAACAATGCGGGCGCTTATCTGCGCAAGCGTTTTACCGAAATCAGCGAAGAGGATTTCGACTTTCAGCTCAAGGTTAACGCCTACGGACCGTTTTTTTGCAGCCAGACGGTGGTGGCCGGGATGGCCGAGCGCGGCGAAGGCACGATTATATTTGTACTCGGATCGGAGAGCCGCGGCGGTCCCGCGATGTATTCCGCGTACAACGCATCGAAGCTGGCCCAGCGCGCGATCGCCGAATCGCTTGCGCATGAATACATGCATCGCGGGGTGCACGTGGCGACGATTGACGTGGATGGCGCAATGGACAGCCCGCGCGTGCGCGAGGCTGCGCCGGGCGTCGATCCCGCGCATTTCGTTTCGCCGGCGCGGATTTGCCGGGAGCTGGTCCATCTGGTGAATCAGCCGCGCGACGCCTGGAGCTTCGCGGTGGATTTGCGATCGTTCGCGCAATGGCGTCCGCGCGCGACGGCAAAAAAGGCGGCGCAATAGCGCCCGGATTCGCGCCGGTGTAAAGTTCTTTCGATGCTACTGTTCTTACGCAGCTATTGATTGATCGGTCGGGGCGTGGCGCAGCCTGGTAGCGCACACGCTTGGGGTGCGTGTGGTCGCCGGTTCAAATCCGGCCGCCCCGACCAAACTAATTCCCTTGCTTTATCAATGGGTTGGCGCGAATTTTAGTTCAGGAGCGGCTTCGCGCCATCTGCCGATTGTGGGGGATTTTGTGGGTACTCTGCCTCAATTTTCGGTGTCTCCGCTTCTTCCGAATTAGGATATCGGTCTCTCTAAGTCCGGTCGTTGAGGAAACGAGGAACCCAAACTGACGGTCCACTACCGATGAACAAGCATCCCGAGGAATCAGCTTCGGCAGCCAAAGCTAGGTGGCACCTGATCCGCTGTCCCGACATGACTCACGCTGAGTCGGTCACTGATGAATCGGCTCGAGAAGAACAAAACTCACCTCCGTTTCCCGTTCTCCGACCCCTAGAACCAGACGAGTTGCCGTATCAGGTTCTTCAAATGATGTTGGAGGAAGCACCATCTAACACCGAGGGCAGGTCTGAAGCCGCAGAAGCGGCGGCCGCAACGGCGCGGGATTCGAAGCGGCAAGAGAAGCAGACGGCCGACCAGGGAGAACCAATCTCGTACTTGGAACAAAGCGCAAAGCCTTGGGGACGCCATCCGGCTTTTGAAATTCTATTGGCGACAGGGTTAGCGCTGCTCAAGGAGGTCGTGTTTCCAACATTATTTCTGCTTTTGACTGTGATTTGCGGTTTGGCTTGGTTCTTTGGTTACCCTTCTATTCGTGCTCATTTTCCAGATCAGTGGTTTGTCCCGGTGCTAGTTTTAGGAGGATATTCGGCTGCGGCTATGCTGGAATCGCTGGTCAGATTCAGCGGTTGGCGAAAAGGCTGGCTCTCAGGATGGGAGGCGCATCAGCGGGAGGGGGCGAGCTACTGTTCTGTCCCCGGCTGCTCAGTTCGGACATGGGACGCATGTATGTTTCCGTCCGCGCGCCCGACACCGTACGAGTCCTCTGACTCTTGCGAATACGGGTGGTCAGTGTTTCCCGAGAGAAGGCTAACCTTGAGAGACGAGCCTCAGGATCACAAAGCAAAAGCGGGCGATTGCATGTTCGGCGTCAAGTATTGTGGGAAGGCGCTATGCGAGCGTCATTTGCATCGAGGCTCGACCGGATGGCCGGTCTGCGATGAACATGCGGGTCGCGAGCCTGAACATCCAAGCGTAATGTGGCTGTTGGGACGTTCACATCAGATAGGTTCCGCGAAAAGCGGCAGTGCGCTACCCCAATCTGGTAGGGGATCGGGAATGAAGATCATCGGCAACGTCCTCATCGTCACGGGTGTCATGTTGTTAACAGGCGTGATTCTGGCTCTCCGAATCGAACCCCGGAGGGACCTGCTACCAAACGAAGGGCTTCTCGAGCTGACAGGGATGGTGGCCTCGGGTTTGCTCGCGGCTGGCATCCTAATACGCCGAAGTCCACCACAATAACGGGGGCAAAGTCTTGGTCCCGGGATAAAGCTATGGGTCAAAGTTTGCGCGGCCCCCGTGTGTGGGGCCTCCCCCCAAAACCGCACGGAGAGCCCCGCATTCGTATTCAAACCGCCTCAGTGCCACGATTGGTTGGCCTGCCTCACCCTTGCTCCATCCCATTCCTGCCAGAGAGGCCGTCCTGTCGGCTTCTGTGCCTGTGGACTCTAGACGAATTCGGTACCATTCCGTAGCACCCCGCAGTTCTGCGCCGTGAGCACGAAAGCCTTGGCAATAGTGCGCAGAGCCTGTTCGAAGTCTTTGCGTGCGAAATCGAGGGCGCCTGCATCGTGTTGCGATCGCGACAGAGGCCCAGCCTGCTGCCACTTGCCTTCAAAAATGGCGAAAAGGTTTGATACCCCAGCATAAGCCGCAGTGACGGCTCGCAAGTCTTCGATACTGAGATGTAAAGCGAGCAAGGGGAGTTAAAACCATTTGAGTTTTACCGGTGTCGCTGGGTTTCTATTGAACAACGCGTTGTACGCTTGAAGGTCGGTTTCAAACGCTTCTTTAAGGCCGGCGCACTTCCGCGGTTCCGAACTGTTCGCCCGCGCGCAATCTCTATACGCCGTCCTCGACTGCACCATGTCATCGCGCGCCTGAATCCTTTGAGCCCTGGCTGGGTTGGCGGCGTTACTGCACCCTGAAACCAGCAACACGATCATGATCAACGCCAGAGACTCGGATTTCATGTTTCCCCCTGCCATGCCTGTAGTATGCTTAAGTAGTTCAATGACCGGTACGCTAGACGTTAACCAGATCTAACGACCATTACAAAGGCGGCTATCGATGCCCAAACCATGATGCGCGGTCTGCCGCCGGCCGCTCGCGTCCCGGCGCTTCGCTTTTGTGGACAGGGCCCAGCACCCAAGCTGCGCCGTTCGAATTTTTTTGGTAAAAGAGAAGCGCTCTGCCGAAATGATGCGCCGCGCCGCGAAGCGGAAGAAAAGTCACGGGGCAATTATCACGCTACCTTTTTTGAGCAGGGCCTGATACTTGCTATCCAAGCCGCTGGTTGCGCCGTGGAGGGATCAATGAGACTTCCGCTATGCGTGCTCGCTATTGTGCTCTTCGCCGGATCTGCCCGAGCCCAATATCTTGGGAATTTCAGCGGAAACGCTTATGCGCCGAATTCCACTGGCAATCAGTTCGGCGAGTATGGAAGTCCGTTCGGACCGGGCATCAATAACCCGTACAGTCAGAGCGGTAGTCAATTCAGCCCGAGTGGTGTTCGCAACCCTTACGCGACTCAGGCGCCTAAGCTTTACGATAACCAGGGCGGGTATCATGGCAGGCTGAGCAGTAATCCCTATGCTCCCGATTCGGTGTCGAATCCATTTGGCAAGTACGGAAGTCCATACTCACCCGACAGCATCAATAACAAATTTGGCCGCTACGGAAGCCCCTATAGCCCCGACAGTCCGAACAATCCGTACGGGCAGGGATTACATATCGAAGGCGCCCAACCGCCGATTGCTCACTAAAGTTCGCGCACGTTCTCAAAAAGTACCGATCCTCCGCAACACCGCTGCGCCGACGGGCAAGTTGTCGAATCAGTAGCCTTGGGTGCTGTTTGCGTTGACGTTTACGCTAGGGGCGCTTAGACGCGCGGCTATTAGTCCGAAAATGATCGCCTGCTCTCTGTGCGCATCATCCACTTGCTCGCGGGTTCGGGCGTCGGCCTCGAGTAAGGCAGCATTTCCCTGTTCGCATCGGCTCTGAATTTCGGCCATAAACAGCGCTGAAGACTGGACCTCACGCTGAGCAAGTCGGAATTTCTCCATTTTTACCGAGTCAGTAACTATTGCTTGGGAGGGGACGCTACCGCCGAAAGCGGTGAAAAGGTCACCAGCGGCCTGCGCGTCATTCAGGCCGGTCGGCGTACAAAGATCCGCAACGGTTTCGACAAAACTATTGTCGGTGTTGCTTTCGGCGACGGACCTAAGTCTCCGCTCCTCACCTAACAAGGCTTTTTCTAATGTTTCCAGGCTCGCGGGATCATTGCTGGCCGCATCGGAAGGCTGCATCAATAGGTTAGAAAATGCCCCAATAAGTGTACTGAACCGTTTGCGCTCTTCCACGAAATTGGTCTGGCGTGCCCAGATCTCTTGTCAGCTTGAACACTTGCTCGCGCTGCACCTGGCGGTCCTGCTGTTGAACATCGGGGGCGCATCCATGAAGCAGTAGACACGCGAAAGCGAAATGAGCACCGTACCCCTTAAAATTACGTCGCATTTTACCTCCTAAGCGTCACGCCGCGGGTAATGGGGGAATCTAGGAAAGCAATAGTCGCCTTGCATGTCCGGGGTCAACGGCAGTGGAAACAGTGCACATGTCGTGGGTCTAAATCCTGGTACCCGACCAAATCAAAATGACCGAAGCTACCTTTTACTCGAATCCTTATCGCGAACCGGATTCTCGAGGGAAGCACCATCACGTTTCATTCCACTCTGCCCAAAGAACGCGGGCGAAAGGCATCATGTGGCCGCCCTGCGATATTGGCTTATCATTTCCTGCAGTGCTTGATTAATCTGCTCGATGCCTTCAGTGCTGCGTTCTAGCCTAGCTAGGACCTTCATTCTGACTTCGACATTATCAATGATTACTTCACCCAGTTGAAAACTAATGCCCGCGGTATTGGGTTCGGACCATACTTCTTTTTCTATCTTCGATGACCGATCTTTTAGTTTTTTCAGGCGTCGCCGTTCGTACGGCGAAAGACTCAGGTTTTCAAGTGTGGCAACCAGCTTGCGGTGTTCTTTGACCGCTTCTTGGCGACGCTTTTCTTGGGCGAGTACAGATTCTTGATCATTAGACATCTGAGGTTCTCCGTAGCGACTCCCGCTACATCGAAGAAGTGGCTTTCAGGCGGCGCGCAGTTTCAAAATCGGCCGCGAGCTCGTGGCCTTGGCGAAGCGAAGAAGCGTCTTGACGCTGGGCAGCCGCGCGCCGCTTTCGAGCGGGCGATGGCCGACTGCGTCGTACCCATGCGTTGGGCCAACTCGGTCTGGGTCAGCCCGGCGCGCACGCGAGCCGCGATAAGCTCGTGGGCCAAACTGAATTCCTCATCCAAGGCGGAATAGGCCTCGCGGACCTTGGAGTCAGCCAGCATCGTCTTTTTTTAGGTCTCCAAGCGCTTTCTCATGGTCCAATCTCCCTCAGCCGCTTGCGCGCCAATTCTATCGCGCGTCGCGAAGTCTTCTCGGTCTTTTTTACGAAGGCGAGCAGGATAACGAGCCGCCGCCCCGCTGCAACCGTATGAACCAGCGACATATCATTTATGCTATGTTTTAAAAAATATTTTAGCTGCGTCCATGCCAATCGCGAACAGCTTTCTGCTCTATCTCGTATTCAGATATGTTACGACCATATCCACTTATCTGATTCCGGGTGCGGAAGGAGATCCTCGAATGGCGCAGTTCGACTTAACTGGGAAAGTGGCGATCGTCACCGGCGCGGGCCGCGGAATTGGCCGGGCGATCGCGGTGGGACTGGCCAACGCGGGCGCGAAGATCGTTATCACCGCGGCGCGCAATCCCGATGAAATCCGGCGGGTAGGCGCCGACCTGGAACATCAGACCGGCCGCGATTGCGCGTTGGCGGTTGCGGCTGACGTGACGGTCGAGGCCGATTGCCGGCGGGTGGTCGATACCGCGTTAAAGGCTTTCGGCGCGGTCCACATCCTGATCAACAATGCCGGGCGTGGCATGCGTTTCGTCAGCGAGGAGTTTTTGGAGCATTCGACCAAATTCTGGCAGACCGACACCACGACCTGGCGCACGATAATCGACACCAATGTAAACGGTCCGTTCATGATGGCGAAGGCGGCGGCGCCCCATCTGCTCGCGAACCGATGGGGCCGGATCGTCAATATCTCGATGAACAAGGAGACCATGCGCCGAACCGGCTTCTCGCCCTATGGACCCTCCAAAGCGGCGCTGGAATCCGAGACCATAATATGGGCGCAGGACCTCGCCGGCACCGGCGTCACTGTGAATGCCTTAAGTCCCGGCGGCATCACCGAAACCGGGATGGTGCCGGCGGGCGCGATCGATAAATTCCGCGCCGTGATGCTCGACCCCGCGATTATAGTGCCGCCGCTGTTATGGCTGTGCTCCGAAGGCTCAGACGCGATTAGCGGGCGTCATCTGGTGGCCAAGGACTGGGATCCTTCGTTACCACCCGAACTGGCCGCCGAACGGGCCGGCGCGGCGGCGGGCTGGTAGCGACGAGTCCTGCGGCCGGCTCAGTGCTTGGCGGCTTTCGCCGGTTGGCTGTGATAAGGCATCTGAACGTACTGCACGCTGGGCCGGCGCACTGCTACTTGCGGAAACAAGCGCATGAATTCATAGATTTCATCGGGCATCTCGGATGATACGTGCAGCCCCAACCCGCGCGCTTCTTCGACCGTAATCGGATAATCGTGCGTCCAGCGTCCCTCGGTCAGGGCCAATGAGAGCTGCTCGGCTGCTTCGGTCATCCATCCACGCGCGATCAGCAATTGCCTCGCGTAACCACGCACCTGATCCATCGCCTTGCCCGCCACGTCGGCCATGATCAGGGTCTCGTCATGGATACTGTGATTGGCGGCGGTTTTCTTCTCGACCGCGCGAAGAATCGATGCGGCTGGCCACTGTCCTATCTGTGGGTCGAGCGGTCCCAGCACCGCGTGCGGCGCCATCACGATCTGATTGGCCGCCAGCGCCAGCAGCGTTCCGCCTGACATCGCATAGTGCGGCACGAAAACGGTGACCGGAGCAGTATGCGCGATCAGCGCGTGCGCGATCATCTCGGCCGCCAGCACCAGTCCACCCGGTGTATGCAGAATGAGATCGATTGGCATCTGATCGTCGGTTAGCTGCACCGCCCGGAGCAATTCCTCCGAATCTTCGATATCGATAAATCGCACTAACGGAAAACCCAGTACCGCCATCGTCTCCTGCCGATGGATAAGGGCGATCACGCGGCTTCCGCGCCGCTTTTCCAGCGTGCGAATCAGGCGCGTGCGGCGCGAGCTCAGCAGATATTGGCGCACCAGCGGTTGCAATCCGACAATGATTAGGAAAACCCAGAACAACCCGAACCAGCTCACCATGCTCCCCTCCCTCACAGCATTCGGTCTCCAGGCCTAAGCCTGCGAACAGGCGACATGCTAGTATTATTTCACCTCCGATGGCAGTGGATTTGAAAAAAGCGCGGGCGCGGATGGTGATTGAGCAACTGGAGCGCCGCGGAATCAAGAATGCGCGCGTGCTCCGAGCGATGCGATCGATACCGCGCGAGCGTTTTATCCCGCCCGAACTGGCCGATCATGCGTACGACGATGGGCCGCTGCCGATTGGCGGCGAGCAGACCATCTCGCAACCATATATGGTCGCCCTGATGACCGAAGTTGCAGCCCCCTCCGACACGGAGCAGGTGCTCGAGGTCGGTACCGGATCGGGCTATCAGACCGCAGTGCTGAGCAGACTGAGCGCTCACGTGTTCTCGATCGAATGCGACCAGCGGCTGCATGATCGCGCCGCAGCTACGCTGGCCGCGATGAGCATCAATAACTGCACTTTGCTAGCGGGTGACGGTTCTCTCGGATGGCCTCAGGCCGCCCCGTTCGATCTGATCATGGTAACCGCCGCGATGCCCGGAATCCCGCGCCCTTTGCTTGAGCAGTTAAGAGCGGATGCCCGGCTGGTCGCCCCGGTGGGCGAAGGCGAATTGCAGGCGCTGGTCAGAATCAGCCGCGCCGGCGGCCATTGGCAGGAGCAATATTTCGGCGAGTGCCGTTTCGTTAAGATGTCCGGGCAGCATGGTTTCAGCAACTGATTTATCGGATCCTGAGTAATCCAATCGGCGTGATTCGCGTCGTTTCGATTGCGCTTTGGAAAAGCGGCGGTGTGGTGGTGAGGGGAAGACACCAGAAGCCTTTATACATTTGGGTATCGGCGATATTCGCGGCTGCGCTTGCCGGTTGCGCTGCGGCACCGGCGACACCCGTCACCACCAGATATTCTCCGCCCGTTACGCATACGGTGGCGCCGGGCGAAACCATTTATCGAATAGCTTCGCGATACCGGGTATCCGTGGCGGCCCTGATGAGGGCCAACGGGATGACCAGCTCGCGCCAACTACACACCGGACAGGTGTTGGTGATCCCCGGAACCTATCAGCGAAGTTGGAGAGCTGCCGCGGGCAACCTCCGGGATCGGCCCCCGCCGCCGCCCCACTCCTTCAGTTGGCCGATTTATGGCGGCGTGCTGTCGTCGCCGTTTGGTATCCGTCATGGTGTGATGCACGATGGCTTGGATATAGCCGTGCCGACTGGAACATATATCCATGCGGCTGACGCCGGAGTGGTGGTTTACGCGGGGCGTCTGCGCGGTTACGGCAACGTTGTGATAATCGAGCATAGCGATCATTACGCCACAGTCTATGCCCATGAGTCGGTGGAAAAAGTCCGCGAAGGCCAACGCGTTAAACGCGGGCAGATAATCGGCGAGGTCGGCCGCACTGGCCGCACCACTGGCCCCAATCTGCACTTCGAGGTGCGGCACGACAATCTGGCTTACAACCCTCTGGGATTTCTTCCGCCGCGATCGGCTTCGGCAGTCAACTTTGCCGGCGGCGGCTGATAATATCCTTCGTCAAAATTCAAAAAGCCCGGCCTCGCCGGTCGACAGGAGCCGCAACGATCGATGACCCCGAATGAACTTAAGCAACTGGTACGCGATATTCCCGATTTTCCCAAGCCCGGCATACTGTTTCGCGATATCACTCCTTTGATTTCCAATCCGCGCGGACTGGCTGCGATTGTCGATCAGATGGCCGAACCCTATCTCGGCAAAGTCGATATGGTGCTGGGAATCGAATCGCGCGGGTTCATAGTCGGCGCGCCGCTTGCCTATCGGCTCGGCGTCGGCCTCGCAATCGCGCGCAAGCCCGGCAAACTCCCGTTTCAGACGGTGGACGAAACCTACGAACTCGAATATGGCAGCGCGACTCTGCAGATTCATCGAGACGCCTTCGAACATTGCCGGCGCGTGTTGATTGTTGACGATCTGCTCGCCACCGGCGGTACCGCCAAGGCCGCTATCAGTTTGGCTCAGCGGCTGGGGAGCGAGGTCGCGGGCTGTGCGTTTGTAATCGAGTTGAATTTTCTCAAGGGGCGCGATCAGCTCGCGCCGATCAACTGCTTTTCGCTGATTCAGTATGATTAATCGAGCGGACGATCGCAGATCTGACCCGATGGCTGAAAGCTCCGGACCGTCCCCGCGCAGGATTGATGGCTGACTCCGATCACAAGGCTAACGCCGCCGCTGACAGCTTCAAGCTGCGTGCGGTGTTGGCGGTAACCATCGCATTTTGTGCGGTCGAGTTCGTCGTCGGCTACTACGCCAACAGCCTCGCCCTGATCTCCGATGCGGTCCATATGCTGACCGACGTAGCGGCGCTGGTGATCGGCCTCGCGACGCTATGGCTCTCGACCCGGCCCGCGCGGGCCGGAAAAACTTTCGGCTATCTGCGCGCGGAAATCCTCGGCGCCTTAATCAACGGCCTTTTTCTATGGCTGTTGGTCGCGTTCATCTGGATCGAAGCCGCGCAGCGGTTGCGCGATCCGGAGCCGGTCGCAGGATGGCCGGTGATGGGCGTGGCGTTGATCGGAATTGCGGTCAACAGCTTTTCGGCCTGGATCACTTCCCGCGAGCGCGGCCATGCACGCGGGATGGCGGTGCGGGCGATCTTTGTTCACGTACTTTCCGACCTGGTTGGATCGGCGGGCGTGCTCATCGCGGGTGCGATGGTTACGTTCCTCGGCTGGCGCGAGGCCGACCCCGCCGTCAGCATTCTGATCGGCGCGCTGGTGCTGTGGGGATCGTGGGGTTTGGTGCGCGAGGGCATCGACATCCTGATGGAATCGGTGCCTGCCTCGATCGATCTCGACGAATTGCGGCGCGAACTGCTCGCCGTTAACGGCACGGCGGAGGTACACGATTTGCACGTCTGGTGCCTTTCGAGCCGCCAGTTCGCCCTTTCGGCGCATGCGGTGGTCACTGCGCAAGCCGATAACGATCGAGTGCTGTCCGAGATCCAGGTGGTGCTCGCCGAGAAATTCGCCATCCATCATATGACGGTACAGCTTGAACACGATAATCGGCGCGAACACGAACCCGAACATTTCTAGCTCCCCTTCGAGGCCAATCGACGGCCCCTAAGACACCTCTGCACCAGTCAGGTTGTGATTTTGAACGTAAGTCTGCGAGGTGAAGAATCCCGGGATTCTTCGCCACGCTCAGAACGACAGGATAGCCCTGGTTACAGAGCTTCGCTGCATAACGAATGGTCGCTGGTCCGCGTGGTAAGTGGCGATACTGGAACAATTAGTCCGACTTCGCGAAAGTGCGTTCGGCAGAATCGAGCAGAGCGCGCATCGCATGGCCCGGCGATGATGCGCCGAGCACCGCGCCAATCGCCGCCACTCCGGCTGCTCCGCTGCCACGAAGCAGCGGCATGCGCTCACTAGTGATACCGCCGAGCGCGTAGACCGGGATTTTTGCATCGCGGCACGCGGCGCTGAGTCCTTCGACTCCGCGCGCCGCGCCATAATCCAGGGACTTGGATGTCGGCGTGAAGACCGGGCCATAAACGGCGAAGTCCGCGCCGACTGCGGATGCGCGCGCCACTTCCTCCGGCGAATGGGTCGAGACGCCGATCATTCGCGATGACCCGATCAGCGCGCGCGCATCGGCAGGCGAAAACGACGTTGTTGGCAGGTGCACTCCATCGGCATTGGATGCGATCGCGACGTCGATCCGGTCATTCACCAGGAACCGCGCGCCGTATCGCGAGCACAGAGCGCGAAGCGCTACCGCCAGTTCGAACAGCTCGCGTCCGTCGAGGTCTTTTTCGCGTAATTGAAGCGCGATCGATCCCGGACGATCGGCAACCGCCGCCAGCGCCTCCTCACATGCGGCAACCAGGCCGTGTGGCGCAACCAGCTTGCGATCCGTAATCAGATAGAGGCGAAATCCAACTTCGCGATTGCGATCGGCGTCCAATTCAACGAATCACGCCGCCGAGCGGACTCGAGGCAGTCGCATACAGCCGTTGCTCGATACGTCCCGCCAGAAACGCCATGCGCCCGGCCTCGACCGCCAGTTTCATCGCGGTCGCCATCCCGATCGGATCCTTCGCCCCAGCGATCGCGCTGTTGATCAGAATCCCGTCGCAGCCGAATTCCAGCGCCTCGGCCGTGTCCGAAGCGGTGCCGACGCCCGCATCGACGATCACCGGCACCGTCGCCTGCTCGATTATGATGCGCAGGTTGTACGGATTGCGGATACCGAGACCCGATCCGATCGGCGCCGCCAGCGGCATCACCGCGGCGCATCCGGCCTCGGCCAGCTTCAGGCATGCGACCGGATCGTCGGTGATGTACGGCAGCACGATGAAGCCCTCCTTGACCAGCACGCGCGCCGCCTCGATCGTCGCCGCCACGTCGGGAAAAAGCGTGCGCTGATCGCCGATCACCTCAAGCTTGATCATGTTACCGACGCCCATCTCGCGCGCCAGCCGGCAAGTTCGGATCGCCTCCTCGGCGGTGTAGCAGCCGGCCGTATTCGGCAAAATCTGGTAGCGTTTGGGATCGATATAGTCGAGCAGATTCTCTTTTGTGCGATCCGAAATGTTCACCCGCCGCACCGCGACCGTGACGATCTCGGCGCCGCTCGCCTCGACTGCCGCGCGGGTTTCGGCGAAATCGCGATACTTGCCGGTGCCGACGATCAGCCGCGATCGGAAAGTCCTGCCACCCAGTTCAAATGGAGTGTCGTGCATGTTTATCCTTTTCGACGGACGGACTTGCCGGACGATCGCCGCTCACCCGCCGCCGACAAAATCCACAATCTCGACTTGATCCCCCGCCGCAATCAATTTCGAAGCATACTCCGCCTTCGGCGTAACCACCTGGTTGACTTCAACCGCGATGCGAGCCGGTTTCATTCCGAGCCGCCCGATCAGATCGGCCACCGTGAGATTGCCGGTCAGTTCGTAGGGCTCGCCGTTAAGCAGGATTTGGTTGGTGCTCACAAGCCGGCTATGCAAAAAGCCGCTCCCATCCAGGTTCGGAAAGCGGCCCATATCGCAACCGCAGGTTCGATAGGAGGCAGGACGGCTTCCCTACGCCGGAATTGTCCGGATGCAGGTTCGAGGGGTTCTCTTTACGAGCTCTCAGTGCGTTTCCGCACACCCCCAGCCTTCTGGTTGTTTATATCAAAGCGCGCGACCGAGTGTCAAAAACGCAAGCTTGATTGACTGTCGAACTGGCCGATGGTTAGTTGGACGCTCACGACCGATCCGGGGGAAGTTCGATGCATATGGTTGAGCATTCGCAGCACCGGGCGGTCGCCGAAATCGATCTTTCCGCGCTAAAAGCCAACTATCACGCGCTCGCGGCGCTGGCGCCCGATTCCGCCATGATGGTGGTGGTCAAGGCCGACGCCTATGGCCATGGCGCGCCATCGGTAGCCGGCGCACTTGCTCAAGAGGGCTGTAAACATTTTGGCGTAGCCACGATTACCGAGGCTCGCGAACTGCGCGCCGCAGGCCGCCGTGAGCGGATTTATCTGCTGGGCGGCTTTTTCCCCGAGGCTGCGCCGGAGATCGTCGATCTGGAGCTTACGCCCTTCGTATTCGATCGCAGCTCGATCCATACGATCAATGCTGCCGCCGCTGCGATCGGCCGCAACCATTTCCCGGTTCATCTGAAACTCGACACCGGCGCGACCCGTTTGGGCGTCACCGGCGCCGAACTCGAGGGCGCGATCGCGGAGCTACGCGATGCCCGCAGCCTTTTACTTGAGGGCGCCAGTACCCTGCTCGCCAGTGCGCACGATCTCGCCAGTCCGGTGACCGATCGCCAGCTTGCGCAATTCGACGCAGCGATAAGCCGGCTCGAAGCTGCCGGCTTCGCCCCCAACCTAACGCATGTCGCCAATTCCGCTGCGCTGGTGTTGCGCCGCGATACCCATCGCCAGCTCGTGCGCCCGGGACTCGCCATATACGGGCTGCCGCCGGTGGCTGCGGTGCAGGAACGCGTAGCCCTACGGCCGGCGATGACCTTCAAGACCCGCATCCTTCAGATTAAGCAGGTGGCCGCCGGCACCGGCGTAAGTTACGGCCACACCTTCGTGACTCAACGTCCCACCACTATCGGCGTGCTGGCGGTCGGCTATGCTGACGGTTACCGGCGTGGACTACAGAACGGCGGCGAGGTCTTGATTCGCGGCCATCGCGCCCCGGTGATCGGCGCGGTATGCATGGATTTTACGATGGTCAATCTGACCGAGATTCCGCAAGCGCGCGCCGGCGATGAAGTGGTATTATGGGGCGAAAGTGGCGGCGATCAGATCAGCGTCAACGAGGTCGCTCGCCTGGCTCAAACGATTTCCTACGAAATGCTTTGCACCGTGGGCAGGCGAGTGAAACGCGTCTACAAGGAGTGACGGCTCGACGATGGCTACTGGCGATGTGAAAATCCGGCGTGCGCTGCTCGGAGTCTCGGACAAGAACGGCTTGATTGAATTCGCCTCCGCGCTGACCGGCTTCGGGGTCGAGATTCTTTCGACCGGAGGCACCCGCGCGGCGCTCGAAGGTGGCGGGGTTCACGTGCGATCGGTCGAGCAGTTCACCGGTTCGCCCGAGATGCTAGACGGGCGCGTGAAGACGCTGCATCCGAAGATCCACGGCGGCATCCTGGCGCGACGGGATCGCGCGGACCATCGGCGTGAGATGGAGCTGCACGGCATCGAGCCGATCGACCTGGTGGTCGTCAACTTCTATCCATTCGAACAAACTATCGAACGCGCGGACGCGGGACTCGACGACGCGATCGAAAATATCGATATCGGCGGACCTGCGATGGTCCGCGCGGCGGCCAAGAATTTCGCGCATGTAGCGGTGGTGGTCGATCCGGCGGATTACCCTGCCCTGCTCGACGAGTTGCGCGCCAGTAACGGCGAGTTATCTCACGCCACGCGATGGCGTCTTGCGCGCAAGGCCTTCGCGCGGGTCACCGCCTACGATTGCGCGATTTCGAATTATCTCGGCACCCGTACCGAGAACGAATCCGCCCCGCTCGGAGAGACCTTCAGCCTTTCACTGCCGCGCGCACAAGAGCTGCGCTACGGCGAGAACCCGCATCAGCGGGGAGCGATTTATGGCGACTTCATGAAGATCGCCGAGCAGCTTCATGGCCGCGAGCTTTCGTTCAATAATGTTATCGATATCAGTTCGGCGCTTAACCTGATCCTCGAATTCGACGATTGCCGCGAGGCCGTGGTTGCGATTCTCAAGCACAACACGCCGTGCGGCGTCGGCATCGGGCCGACGCTCAAAGCCGCATGGGACAAGGCCTTCGCGACCGATCCCGATTCACCCTTTGGCGGCATTATCGTGACCAACCGGTCCTGGGATCTCGAATTCGCGCGCACGGTTGACGAGTTATTCACGGAGGTCCTGATCGGAATCGATTACGAATCCGGCGTGCTCGATTTCCTGCGCAAGAAAAAGAACCGGCGGCTAATCCGATTTCATCCGCAGGCGCTCTCCCGCGATGAGCTCGATGTTCGCCATGTAATCGGCGGTCTGCTGGTGCAAACGCCCGATCTATCGATCGAAGATCCGCGCCGCGGCCAGGTGGTGAGCAAACGTGCGCCGAGCGAGGCCGAGTTCCGTGCGATGGATTTCGGCATCCGCGTCTGTAAGCACATCAAGTCGAACGCGATCGTTTTCGCGACCGAAGATCGCACACTGGCGGTCGGCGGCGGCGCCACCTCGCGTATCGATCCGGTTTATTCGGCGCGCGAAAAAGCCGCCCGGCTCAATATTTCCCTGAAAGATACCGTACTGGTTTCCGAGGCTTTGTTCCCGTTTCCCGACGGACCGGCGCTGGCGGCCGAGGCCGGGGCCACCGCGATCGCGCAACCCGGCGGCGCGGTGCGCGACCGCGAAGTGATCGAGGCGGCCGACGCCCGTGGCCTCGCGATGGTCTTTACTGGCGTGCGGCATTTCCGCCATTAGGATGCAGGCAGCCCGGGGCATCATAAGATGAAAGTGATGGTGATCGGCAAGGGCGGGCGTGAACATGCGCTCTGCTGGCGGCTGAGCCAAAGCCCGTCGGTGCGCGATCTGTTCTGCACCAGCGGCAATCCGGGTATCGATCAGATCGCGCAGCCGGTCGCGATCGCGCCGACAGGCATTCCGGCGCTCGCCGGTTTCGCGGCTGAAAATCGGATCGATCTGACCGTGGTCGGCCCCGAAGAGCCGCTGTCGCTCGGAATTGTCGATCAATTTGAAGCCCGCGGCCTCAAGATTTTCGGGCCTTCCAGGGCCGCCGCTCAACTCGAAGCCAGTAAGACCTTCGCCAAAAATGTGATGGATAAAGCGGGGGTGCCGACCGCGCGCTTCGAGAGCTTTACCGATCCTGCGGCGGCGCGCCGCCGCGTTCAAAGCTGCACTTATCCAATGGTGATAAAGGCCGATGGACTGGCGCTGGGCAAGGGCGTCACCGTATGCCACGACCATGCGACGGCGATCGCCGCTATCGCCGAGGCGCTGGAAGCAAATCGCTTCGGCGAAGCCGGCCGGCAAATCGTGATTGAGGAGTTTCTCACCGGCGAAGAGGTATCGTTCTTCGCGCTGTGCGACGGCGATCGCGCCGCGCCGATCGGATTGCTTCAGGACCACAAGACGATTTTCGATCGCGATCAGGGACCCAATACCGGCGGGATGGGCGCGTACTCGCCCGTCCCCGGTTTCGATGCGGCGTTCGAGCAGCGCGTCATGCGCGAGGTGGTCGATCCGACGCTCGCCACCATGCGCGCGATGGGAATGCCGTACAAAGGCGTGTTGTACGTAGGGCTGATGGTCGACGGCGATCGGATAAACGTGTTGGAATTCAACGTGCGCTTTGGCGATCCGGAGTGCCAGGCGCTCATGATGCGTTTTTCGAGCGATCTCGCCGAAGCGATGCTGTCTGCGGTCGAGGGCAAAATCGATCAAGCCGCCGTGCGCCTGTCGCCTAAAAGCGCGATCGCCATCGTGATCGCCTCCGGCGGCTATCCCGGCGAACACAGAAAAGGTATCGCGATCAAGGGCGTGGATCGGCTCGAGGGCGGGCAGCCCTCCGACCTCAAAGTTCAATGGGCGCTAGATCAGGTTCGCGTGAAAGTGTTTCATGCCGGCACTGCGATGCGCGACGGACTGCTGGTAACCGACGGCGGACGAGTGCTGACCGTCACCGCGATGGCGGATAGCTTGCGCAAGGCGGTCGCTGGCGCGTATCAAGCCGCCGATCTGATCGAATTCGAGGGCCGGCAACTGCGGCGCGATATCGCATATCGCGGCCTCGCTCGCACTCAGTAATTTCGATGAACACTTTGCAGCGCACCGCTTCGGATACTACGTCGCTTGCCGAAATTCCGGCTGCCGTCGCGGCGCTGCGCCGTGGCGAGGTGGTGGTTTACCCCACCGAGACTTTTTATGGCCTGGCGGTTGATCCGTTCATACCGGGTGCGCTCGATCGTCTATTCGCGATCAAGGCGCGTGAGCCTGACAAGACCATAGCCTTGATTGCGAGCGAAGCGTCGATGGCGTTCGGTGTTGCTTCCGAAGTTCCGCCGATCGCCCGCAGGCTGGCGGAAAAGTTCTGGCCGGGCGCGCTGACCCTGGTGCTGCCCGCGCGCGCCGGATTGCCGAGCGCTCTGGTCGGAGTCGACGGCGGCGTGGGCGTGCGCGTTTCATCGCATCCGATCGCTAATGCACTCGCGGCCGCGCTTGGCGGATGCATCACGGCGACCAGCGCCAATATTGCGGGTCAGCCGCCGGCGAAGACGGTGGCCGCGGCGAGGGCATCTTTTGGCGCGGCAATAGCGATGTATCTCGACGGCGGAAGCCTCATCGCCGATTATCCCAGCACCGTGGCGACAGTCGCCGACGGCCAGTTACGAATTTTGCGCGAAGGCGCGATCAGCGCCCCCGTCCTGAATGGAAGTTTGTGAAATGAGAGTTTTCGGTCAGCGTATCGAACCCTTTCGCGGTTTGTTCTACAACCCAACCTGTTCCGGCCCAATCAAGGATATGATCGCGCCGCCGTACGATCTGATCGGCCCCGCGATGCAGGATAGCCTGTATCAACGCAGTCCTTACAATGTCGTGCGTATAGAACTGGCGCGGGACCCCGATCGCTACCAGGCTGCGGCTTATACTCTGCGTGGTTGGCTTCGCGATCGCATCCTTATACGCGCCTCCAAATCTGCAATCTATCTCTATACGCAGCGTTTCATGGTCGAGGGCCGGAAATTTACCCGCCACGGTTTCGTGCTCCGGATCCAGCTCGAAGACTTCGCGCCCGGACGAATTCTGCCCCATGAGCGCACCTTCCCGGCCGCCAAAGAGGACCGTCTGCGCCTGCTGATCGCGACGCAAACCAATATCAGCTCGATTTTCGGGCTGTACATGAAAAACCCTGCGCTGGATTCTCTCCGCGCCCGCGCCTCGGAAATCCAACCGCTTTTTTCGGTGGTTGACGATCTCGGAATCGAAAACGAACTACGGGAAATCTCGAACCCTGAGGATATCGCCGCGTTGCAGCAGGCGATGGCCGAGCGGCAGATTTTGATCGCCGACGGGCACCATCGCTACGAAACCGCGCTCGAATACGGCCGGCGACGGCGCGCCGCGGACCCCAATCCCACCGCCGTGCAACCCTCTGACTACACCATGATGACGCTGGTGGCGGCGGACGACCCCGGACTGGTGATACTGGCGACCCATCGCGTGGTCAAACAGCTTGCCGCCGAAGCGATCGCAGCCTTTGTTCAGCGGGCGGGCATCGATTTCACAATTGCGGAGTTCGCGGATCGCCGGCAGTTTCAGCAACGGCTGATCGCGGCGGGCGCCGGAGCGATCGGGGTCGCTTTCAAAGGCGATCGAGTCCTGCGCATTCTGCGCCTGAAAGACCTGGCCGCGATGGCCGCGATGCTCCCCACCACTCCCGCCGCAGTCCGCGAACTCGACGTCTCGATTCTGCACACTGCGATCTTCGAGCGAATTTTTGGCATCACTCCGGAAGCGGTGCGGGCGGGCGGCAATCTTGATTACACTATCGATTTTAACGGCGCGCTCGATAAAGTTGCCGATGGCGAGACCGACGGCGCATTCCTGATGAATCCGCCTTCGATCCACGATGTCGAGCGGGTCAGCGCGGCGGCCGCGACCATGCCTGAGAAATCCACCTACTTCTTTCCGAAGCTGGCCACCGGCCTCGTGATGAATCCGCTCACCGACTGAGGCTGGTCCATGGCAGTCACGCTGGTCCTCGTCCGTCACGGCGAAACCGAGGGCAATTCCAGTATCCGTTATTATGGCGCGACGGATATCGCACTATCGGAGATTGGCCGCCTTCAGATGCGATCGGTACGCCGAGAGCTGGAACGCCGGACTATCGGCGCGTTCGCAACGGTGTTCGCCAGCCCGCTGTCGCGGGCGATCGAGAGCGCGCGCGTAATTACCAGCGGCAACCCTTCGATCACGCCGATTGAAGAATTCCGCGAAATCAATTTTGGTTTATTTGAAGGACTGACCGCCGAAGAAATCCGCGAACGTTATCCGCAAGCATATCGCCACTGGATGGCCGATCGTTTCGCCCCCGATTTCACGTTCCCCGAAGGTGATAATCGTCGGGCGTTCACGGAGCGGGTGCATCGCGGGCTGGATCGCATGCTGGCGATGATCGACGACGCCCCGCCGTCGGATGGGTACGTGCTGCTAGTGGCCCATCGCGGGGTGATTCGCACGATCGTCGAGAGGCTGACGAACGAATCGCCAGCGGTCGAATTGGCCTCGATTCAGATTCTGCTCCGCGCCTCCGATTGGCAGCCGCAAGCCCTCGACCTGACCGATCACTTACGCCCGTAGCAGAAAGTCACGCTGCGTGGTTTGGGAAAAATCGGTTTTCGGGACGCGGTAGCCCGAGGTTTTCGCGCAGCGTCCTGCCCTCGTATTCGCGCCGGAAGATCCCGCGCCGTTGCAGCTCCGGCACCACGCGATCGACGAACTCATCGAGTCCGGCCGGCAGGTAGGGAAACATCACGTTGAAACCGTCGGAGCCGCCGGTGAGCAGCCACTCCTCCATCTGATCGGCGATCATCGCGGGCGTGCCGATCATCTCGAGTGTGCCGTAGGCGCCGCCGACATACTGCGCCAGTCGCCGCACCGTCATGTTTTCGCTCTTCGCCATCTCGACCAGCTTCTGCCGCGAACTCTTGCTGGCGTTGGACTCGGGAATCGGTGGCAGCGGCGCGTCGAGATCGAAACCTGAGACATCGTGGCCGAGCCTGACCGAAAGCGAGGAGATCGCGCTGTCCATATGCACGAGGCCGTCGAGGCGCCGCTTTTTTTCGCGCGCCTCGGCCAGCGTATCGCCAACCACCACAAACGCGCCGGGCAGAATCTTCAGATGCTCGGGCGAGCGCCCGCATCGCGCGACGCGTTCCTTCATATCGGCGTAAAAAAGCCTTCCATCCGCTAGATTGTTCTGGCTCGCGAACACCACCTCGGCGGTTTCGGCCGCAATCTGGCGGCCGGCCTCGGAAGCGCCGGCCTGCACGATCACGGGCCAGCCCTGGATCGGACGGGCGACATTGAGCGGGCCGCGCACGGAAAGAAAACGCCCCTTGTGATTGAGCACGTGGAGTTTCTCAGGATCGAAATAGACTCCGGCCTCGACATCGCGAATGAAGGCGTCGTCAGCCCAGCTATCCCACAAACCGGTCACGACGTCGTAGAATTCGCGCGCGCGAGCATAGCGCTCCGCATGCTCGACGTGCTGCTCGCGTCCGAAGTTCAACGCCTCGTCGGGATTGGCCGAGGTGACCAGGTTCCAGCCGGCGCGGCCGCCGCTGATATGGTCGAGCGACGCGAACTTGCGCGCTACGTGGTAGGGCTCGTTGTAGGTGGTCGAGGCGGTCGCGATAAGTCCCAGATGCCGGGTTTGTACGGCCAGCGCGGGCAGCAGCGTCAGCGGATCGAACGAGGTCACGGTCGCGCTGCGCTTGAGCGCCTTTATCGGCATGTTCAGTACGGCCAGATGGTCCGCCATGAAGAAAGCGTCGAAACAGCCCGCTTCGAGCTTCTGTGCGAAGTGGGTTATATCGGCGAAATTGAAGTTCGCGTCGGGATAACCACCGGGGTAGCGCCACGAAGCGGTATGGATGCTGACCGGCCGCATGAAAGCGCCGAGCCGCAATTGACGGGACATAGATGCACCCTCTGTCATCCAGAATAGCACAGCATCGTGGTCAAAGGCGCGCGCGCCGCTCCGGTTCGCGATCGGTGTCGCGCCCAATGCCTCCGCCCGCATGGAACCGCGATGGTTTCAGGCGGGCGGAGGCTTCCTGGTGATCGATTAGCGGAGCATACAGCTACTGTTTTTGCTGCGCTCGCTGGTTGGCGGGGCGGCTGAGACAGCGGCCGAGCCAGGCTTCTATATTGCCGTAAGCGGCGGCGCCTACATCAGCCATTTTAGTGAAGCTAAGGATCCCGGCCAGGCTCAAATCCGCGACCGTAAAGTCCTTGCCTAGAAGATAGCTCCGGCCCTTCAGGTACTCGTCGAGTACGGTGAACGGAGGCTTGAGCGATTCGACCGACTGCTTCGCGAGATTCGCGTCGCGCATCTCGGGCGGAAACAGCACCATATGGCGGAGCGCGGTCACCAGCGGCGGTTCCACTTCGGTCATGCCCCAGAAACCCCATTGATAAGCGCGCGCCCGATCCTCGATCGAGGCCGGCCACAGCGGTGCCCGTCCATACTTCTCGGCCAGGTACAGATTGATCGCCATCGATTCGTACAGCACCAACCCGTTATCGTCGATGACCGGTACGTGCCCATTGGGATTGATCTTTAAAAAGTCGGATTTGCGGGTGTCCTCGCGCGGACGGATCGGCACCTGTTCATAGGGTAGCCCCATTTCCTCCAATGCCCACAATGTTCTTCCAGCGCGCGACATCTTTACGCCGTACATTTTGATCATCGTACCAGCCTCCAGTGCATCGAGTTGGAATTTTTCAGCCCGTCAGAACGGTCACTTCACGGGCCGAGTGATTGCCCGTAACTGCTTTCGCCGATTACAAGTAACTGCCGTATTTCTGCCAGATTTGCGAGCGCGTCTGCTCATCGAATCGGTTCGTGGCCGGAAAGCGATCGCGCCAGGTGAACGGTTTGCAAGCGTCGATTAGCGCCCGGCCCATGGTGAAGTCCTTGATCGCCCGCTTCTCGGGCGGCAGCCGCGGGTCGATATCGGTGGTCCATGCGCGCAGAATCTGGATCGATTCGGCGGGATCGACTCGCGTGCACATCGCCCACAGCACCTGGTTTAGATCCGACGGGTCGATATCCTCGTCGACGGTGACGAAGTAGCGGTCCATCGCCCACGCCTTCAGGCTGCTGGCGCCGAGCAACGCCTGGATCGTATGGCCCGCGTATGCCTGCCGTATCGACACCGCCACCAGCAGGCCGCCCATAAAACTCCAAACCCCACGCAGTCCGCTGACCCCGGAACGTTCAAGATGGTCCCACAGCCGGGCGGCGTGGAGCGGCAACCCGAATTGCGGCGTATAGGGCAGCAGCGGGGGCGCGCCGAGGATTATGGGATTGTCGCGGAACATGATGCGTTTGATTCTCACCACCGGCTCGGGACCGCTATGGGTGTAATAGCCGGGCCATTCGCCGAACGGTCCCTCCGGCGCGGTCTCTTCCTCGGGCGGCGGAATATCGCCCTCGATAACGATTTCAGCATGCGCCGGAATCGGCAGTCCGGTTAGCGGCCCATCGATCACTTCGACCGGCGCGTTACGCAATGCGCCCGCATAGTCGAGTTCGGACACACCGGATTCCAGCTTGGTCGGCGATGCCATCCAGGTGGCGGGTTCGCATCCGAGCACGACCGCGACCGGACAGGCTTCACCGCGCGCCCAGTATTTCAGGCCATCTCGCGGCCATGACGATCCTCGATCATCCACAATGTCAGCCGATCCTTCGACTTGATACAGGCTCGGTAAGTTCCCATATTGACCCAGCCGGTATCGGGATCGCGGGTGATTACCATGTGGCCGGTACCGATATAGCGTCCGCCGTCCTGCTTGTGCCACTGCGGCGCGGGGAAGCGTTCGATATCGATCGCACTGCCTTCCATCACATTGCGCGTCACCGGCCCGTCCTTGACCTTGGTGGGAGGGATTGGCTTTAGCTGTTTACTGCGTTCCTTCCAGGCTCTCAGCAGTTCCAGCCGCGGCAGATCGGGTGAGATTCCGAGCGCCAACGCATGCCGTTGCGGCGTCATCAGAAAGTTGCTGACCACCCGAAAGCCCGCGGGATAGCCGGTGATTCGATCGAACAGCAAAATCGGTCCGCCGTGCTCGGCCATCATCTCGGTGACGCAACCAATCTCGCTATCCCAACTGGCGCCATCGATCTTTCGCACCTCGCCTTCGCCCAGAGTGCGGACCGCCGCGTCGAGAAACTCCCTCAAATCGGTAAATGCCATGGTTGTTTTTACCTTTGGTTAAGCGCGGAATCTGGCGGCCGTATTTTCGCCGCATACCGGATTTATGGCGGACAGCTATGGGGCTTTGTTCCGCACTCAGGTGGATTTGTCAAGGCGGGACTTGCAACGCGATCTCAGCATTGCATCTTGCATTGAAACCCTGCGGCATTTTGCATTACAGGTGCGCCGGCTTGCCAGATAACTCGTAATTTTCGGCTGATATCGTAAGGCATGCTTGATGCTGATTAGGACGGCATGCTTGACGTTATCTTTCTGGCCGTCACTGCTTTTTTCTTCGGCTTAGCGCTCGCCTATGTGCGAGGGTGTGCAAGGCTATGACTCCCGTCGAATTAATTATCGGCTCGCTGATAGCCGCCGCTCTGACGGCATATCTGGTTTACGCGATTCTGTTTCCCGAAAAGTTCTGAAGAGGCTGACGTGCTGATCAATGCCTTGATCCAGGTGGGGATATTTGCAGCGCTGGTGACGATCATCAGCGTTCCACTCGGCCTTTATATGGCACGAGTGTTTTCCGGCGAGCAAACCTTCCTCGATCCAATCTTACGTCCGCTGGAGCGCCTGCTGTATCGCCTGGCCGGGGTTCATCCGGATCGCGAGCAGGGTTGGGCTGAATATGCCGTTTCGATGCTGCTGTTCAGCGGCGTCGGGATGGTGCTGCTGTATGCGATCGAGCGGCTCCAGCTATTTTTGCCGCTCAATCCGCAGCATTTGAGCGCGGTGCCGTCCGATCTGGCCTTCAACACCGCTGCGAGCTTCACCAGCAATACCAACTGGCAGGCCTACGCCGGCGAAACGACCATGAGCTACCTGACGCAGATGGCCGGGCTCGCCTTTCACAACTTCGTGTCGGCCGCGACTGGAATTGCGGTCGCAATCGCGGTGATCCGCGGCTTTGTACGGCGCAATGCTAGCACCCTGGGCAACTTCTGGGTCGATCTAACGCGCGCCGTTTTATGGATTCTACTGCCGCTCTCGATCGTCGGTGCGCTGGTACTGATTTGGCAGGGCGTACCGCAAAACTTCAGTCCCTACACGCAGGTCACCACGCTTGAAGGAGCGCATCAGGTGATCGCGCAGGGACCGGTCGCCTCGCAGGAGATCATCAAACAGCTCGGCACCAATGGCGGCGGCTTCTTCAATGCGAATTCGGCGCATCCGTACGAAAACCCGAACCCGCTGACCAACTTGCTCGAGATGTTGGCGATTTTCGCGATCGCCGCCGGCCTGACGCATACCTTCGGCCAGATGGCCGGCGATCGCCGGCAGGGATGGGCATTGTTCGCCGCGATGGCGATTTTGTTCCTGATCGGTACGACCGCGGCGATCTGGGCCGAGCAGAAAGGCAACCCGCAGTTTGCCGCCATGGGCGTCGATCAGCATGCGAGCGCGCTGCAAAGCGGCGGCAACATGGAGGGCAAGGAGGTCCGCTTCGGAATCGTCAATTCCGCTCTGTGGGCCACGGTAACCACCGATGCCTCCTGCGGCGCGGTTAACTCGATGCATGACAGCTTCACGCCACTGGGCGGCCTGGTCCCTTTGGTCAACATGCAAATCGGCGAAATCATTTTCGGCGGCGTCGGCTCGGGTCTCTACGGGATGCTGGTGATGGCCGTGATGGCGGTGTTCATCGCGGGCCTGATGGTGGGACGCACGCCGGAGTATCTGGGTAAAAAGATTGAGTCTCGCGAAATGAAGCTCGCGATGCTCTTCATCCTGATCTTCCCGGCCCTGATTCTCATACCGGCCGGGATCGCGGTGGTAATCAAACCGGGGCTGGCGGGGATCTCGAATCCCGGCCCGCACGGCTTTTCACAAATTCTTTACGCCTTCACGGAGGCCGCAGCCAACAATGGTTCAGCCTTTGCCGGCCTCAATGCAAACTCAATGTTTTATAACGTGGCTTTGGCGATCATCATGCTTGGCGGGCGCTTTCTAATGAAAGTCCCGGTATTGGCGCTCGCGGGATCGCTGGCGGGCAAGCGCACCGTACCCCCGAGCGCCGGCACGTTTCCAACCGGCGGCGTGGTCTTCGTAGTGCTGCTGACCGCAGTGATCTTGATCGTCGCCGCGCTGACTTTCTTCCCGGCTGATGCGCTGGGACCGATCGTCGAACACCTCGCAATGGTTCAACACCAGCTTTTCTAAGCCATCGGTTTCTCATGGAGGCAATACTCAATGCCGGAGCGTAAAGCGACTGCACTGTGGGATCGCAACATTGTCAACGGCGCCTTGCGCGATTCAATCCGCAAGTTCGACCCCCGGATTCAGGCGCGCAATCCAGTGATGTTCGTGGTCGAGGTGACAGCAGCCGCCGTCACCGTCATCCTGCTGCGCGACGTGATCGCCGGAAGCAAACTGATCGGATTCGAGTTGCAGATCGCAATCTGGCTCTGGTTTACCGTCGGCTTCGCGAATTTTGCGGAGGCGATGGCCGAAGGACGCGGCAAGGCGCAGGCCGACAATCTGCGCCGCACGCGCACCGAAACTCAGGCCCGGCAGATTAAGGAGGGCCGCGAGATCATGGTGCCGGCCACTTCCCTGCGCCGTGGCGACGTGGTGCTGGTCAAAGCCGGCGAAGTAATTCCCGGCGATGGCGAGGTAATCGAAGGCGTGGCGGCGGTGAATGAAGCGGCGATCACCGGCGAATCGGCCCCCGTCATCCGCGAGAGCGGCGGCGATCGCAGCGCGGTCACCGGCGGCACCACGGTGATCTCCGACTGGATCAAAGTGCGGATCACAGCCAACCCGGGAGAAACCTTTCTCGACCGGATGATTTCGCTGGTCGAGGGCGCCAAGCGTCAGAAAACCCCCAACGAGATCGCGCTCAGCATTTTGCTTGCCGGTCTCACAATTATTTTCATGCTGGTGTGCGTCAGCCTCTATCCGTTTGCGCTATACGGTGGCACGCCTTTGTCGCTCCCGGTTCTGGTGGCGCTGCTGGTGTGCCTGATCCCGACTACCATCGGCGGCTTGCTCTCGGCGATCGGTATCGCCGGCATGGACCGCCTGGTGCAGCACAACGTGCTGGCGATGTCGGGCCGCGCAGTCGAAGCGGCGGGCGATGTCGATACCCTGCTGCTCGACAAGACCGGCACGATCACGCTGGGCAATCGGATGGCGAGTGAATTCATTGCGACGCTGGAGGTGAGTTTGGAAGAACTGGCCGACGCGGCGCAACTGGCTTCGCTGGCGGACGAAACCCCCGAGGGACGCTCGATCGTGGTGCTGGCCAAGCGCAACTACAATCTGCGCGGACGCGAGCTGGCCGAGAAGGATGCGCAATTCATTCCATTCAGCGCACAAACCCGAATGAGCGGCGTGGATGTCGGCGGCCGGCGTATCCGCAAGGGCGCGGCCGATCAGGTGGTCAAATTTGCGCGTGACAATGGCGGTGCGATTCCGGCTGAACTGGCGCCTATCGTCGAACGCATCTCAAGAAGCGGCGGTACCCCCCTGGTGGTCGCCGACGGCCCGCGCATCCTTGGCGTCATTCATCTAAAAGATGTGATCAAGGAAGGCATCCGGGAGCGCTTCGCGCGGTTGCGTGCGATGGGCCTGCGCACCGTGATGATCACCGGCGACAATCCGCTCACCGCCGCCGCAATCGCCAACGAGGCGGGGGTCGATGACTTCCGCGCCGAAGCCACGCCCGAAACCAAGCTCCAACTGATTCGCGACGAGCAGGCGCAGGGCAAGCTGGTGGCGATGATCGGCGATGGCACCAACGACGCGCCGGCCTTGGCGCAGGCCGACGTGGGAATCGCGATGAACGCCGGCACCCAGGCGGCGCGCGAAGCCGGCAACATGGTCGATCTCGACTCCAACCCGACCAAAATCATGGAAGTGGTCGAGATTGGCAAGCAGTTGCTGATCACCCGCGGCGCGCTGACCACGTTCTCGATCGCCAACGACGTCGCCAAGTATTTCGCAATTATCCCCGCACTGTTCGTGATCGGCTATCCAGAGCTGCAGTCGCTCAACATCATGCATCTGGCCACGCCCCAAAGCGCGATACTTTCCGCCGTGATCTTCAACGCCCTGATCATTGTCGCCCTCATTCCGCTCGCCTTGCGTGGCGTCAAATACCGGCCGCTCGGCGCGGCTTCTATTTTGAGCCGCAACCTTCTGATCTATGGCCTCGGCGGCGTGATCATTCCGTTCATCGGGATCAAGGCGATTGACCTGATCATCTCGGCCTTGCAGTTGGCTTAAGGAGCAAAGACGATGAACTGGTGGATCGCAATTAGGATGACCATCGTAATGACCGTGCTGACCGGGATCGCCTATCCCCTGGCGATCACCGGCATAGGCAATTTACTGTTCCCGTATCAGGCTCAAGGCAGCCTGATTGTCCGCAATGGGCGGGTGGCCGGCTCGGAATTAATTGGACAGAACTTCGCCGCGCCCAAATATTTTCATGGACGGCCGTCGGCGGCCGGCGATGCGGGCTACGATGCTGACAGCTCCGGCGGATCGAACCTGGCGCCGACCAACCGTAAACTGATCGAGATGGTGCGTCAGCGCGTTAAGAACATCATGGAACAAAACCCACATGACAAGGCAGTTCAGGTGCCGGTCGATATGGTGACCGCCTCCGGCAGCGGCCTGGATCCCGAGATCACTCCCGCCGCCGCCAGCCTGCAAGCGCCGGAAGTTGCAAAAGCGCGCGGCCTCAGCGAGACCGCGGTGCGCGCGCTGGTGCGCAGGCATACCCGGCCGCGATGGGCCGGTGTACTGGGCGAGCCCGGCGTGAACGTGCTCGAACTTAACCTGGCGCTGGATAATTTGACCGCAACAAATCCATCGGGAATGAATCAGAATCGAGCAACGCTTTCTGATCCGCCAGTAACAAGGTGAGGGAATCGTTCGGACCATAGCCTTCATGAACGATGAGGATCGCAAGGAGCCGGAAGCTTTTCTCGATCTGACGCCGCAGTCGCAAAAGGGGCGTCTTAAGGTCTATCTCGGTTGCGCCGCGGGGGTGGGAAAAACCTGCCGCATGCTTGACGAGGCCCATCAGCTCTCGAAACAGGGTCGTGACGTGGTGCTGGGATTCATCGAAACCCATGGCCGGGCCGAGACCACGGCCCGTGTGGGCGCGCTCGAAATCGTCCCGTTACGCGAAATCGAATACCGCGGAGTCAAGCTCAAGGAAATGGACGTCGATGCGATCGTCGCGCGCAAGCCCGAGTTCGCGGTGGTCGACGAACTGGCCCATACCAATGTTTCGGGCTCCAAACACAACAAGCGCTATCAGGATGTCGAGGCGCTGATCGCCACCGGGATCAACGTCATCACCGCCTGCAACATCCAACATCTTGAAAGTCTTAATCAGATGGTGCGGCGTATCACCGGCGTCGAGATCCGGGAAACCGTACCGGATGCTCTGCTTAGCCGCGCAGATCAGGTGGTGACGGTCGATATTTCGGTTGAGGAGCTGCGTCAGCGGTTGCGCGAAGGCCAAATATATCCGCCCGAGCAGATCGAACAGGCGCTCAGAAACTTTTTTAAACCGTCCAATCTTGCTTCCCTGCGAGAGCTGGCGTTGCTCGAAGTGGCGCGCGATCAGGGGCGCCATCGCGAGGAACTGGAGCTTCTCAGACGCGAAGGCGGCCGGCGGCCCGCCGTCACCGAACGCGTGATGGTATGCCTGTCGTCCAATCCCGAAGGCAGCGAAGAACTGCTGCGCAAGGCCGCGCGGACGGCTGCGCAACTCAACGCCGGCTGGTACGCGGTACATATCGAAACACCATCGGAATCGGTCCAGAAGATCAGCACGGCAAATTTTCGCGCGCTGCTGAACAATATCAACCTCGCGGCCGATATGGGCGCCGAGGTGGTATGGCTCAAAGCGTCCGATGTCACTCAGGCGATCATGGAATTTGCGCGGGAGAAGAAGGTCACGCGGATCGTGATCGGCCGGACTCATCCGACTCTGTGGAAGCGTCTGCTGCGCCGATCGATAACCAACCGGATGCTCGCACAAGCCCGCGACTTCGATGTCGAAGTGGTGGCTGGCGATCCGGATGAGCGGAGGCCATGAACCCGCCCTTGCTGCGCAATCGGATTCGTAATGGCACGCTGGCGCTGCTGGTGATCGCGCTGGTGCTGGGCCTGATGGCCTTGCCCAAGGTGCATGAGCTGGGTGGTTCGATTCGCGATACACTGTATCGCAACTACGTCAGCATCGAGGCCGCACAACACATGCACGCAGCCTTATGGAAGCTGCAGGTTGCGCTCGCCGACGGTCGCGGCGCGGCGGTTTTGCCGGCCAGCCGCGATCGATTCAACTATTGGATTGCAACCGAGGAATCTGACATCACGGAGACCGGCGAAGGCGCCCTCGCCCGCGATCTCGACCTCGGAAGCCGCAAGTTGTTCGCATCGGTCGCAGTTGGCGCCGCTCGCGCCAACGACGGCCAGTTCGCAGCGATTCACGCTCAACTCGATCGGCTAATTCAGATTAATCGAGACGCGATGTTCCGCGCCGACAGCCGTGCGACCAGAATGAGCAACCGGCTCACCTACGAATTCGCCCTGGGCTTGTTTGCGTTGTTGTTGCTGGGTTCGACGCTATCATGGACGCTCGCCTGGAATATCTCGCGGCCTCTGGCTGAACTCGCCGATCGTTTGCGCAGCTTCAGCTTGCGCGGCCCCTTCCTCCGCCTCGGTCCGCAGCCGATTGCCGAACTCCAGGCGGTCGCGGCCGAGTTTAATCGCATGGCCGAGCGGCTGGAGGAGTTCGAAAAGCTCAACGTCGACCGACTGTTGTACGAAAAAAACAAAACCGAGGCGATTATCGAGAGTATCGAGGACGGCATCGTCTTGATTGATTCCAACGCCGTCGTGACGCATATCAACGAGGTGGCGGCGATTATCCTGGGCGTCGAGCGGCAGGAGGCTTTAGGCAGCGCATTCGACGATCTGAACAGCAGCCATCCGCATTACCTGCGGGTGCGATCGGCGGTCAATGCCAGCGCCAGCCGCGATCGGGACGCGCGCCGGATCGAGGTCGATCTGCACGTGCGCGGCCGCGATCATACCTATGTGCTGAAGCTGCTTCCGCTGCAGGGCGACGGTCGGCCGCTGGGAACGATTCTAATTCTGCAGGACATCACCTACCTGCGCGACAAGGATCGGGCGCGCACCAACCTGGTTGCGACGCTATCGCATGAACTGAAAACTCCGCTCACCTCGCTGGCGCTTTCGGCCGAAATGCTGGAGCGGGAAAAAGCTGCTTTTGCCCCGAAGCAGCAGGAACTGCTCGCGACGATTAACGAAGATGTCAGCCGCATTCGCCGTCTCGCGAGCGATCTGCTCGACCTCGCGCGCGGTGAGATTGGCATGATCAGAATCGATACCGTAGCAGTCGATTTGGCGCGGCTGGTCAAAGCCGTGGTGAAGACTTTTTCGGTTCAGGCCGAACAGAAGCAAGTGACGCTTGGCTGCCGAATCGCAGAACCATTGCCGGAGATCATGGGCGATTTGATAAAACTTTCGTGGGTGATCTCCAATCTGATCGCTAATGCAATTCGCTATACGCCGGCCGGCGGCGCAATCGAGATTTCGGCCGAGCAATCCACCGGCGCTATTCGATTGCGGGTCAAGGACTCGGGACCGGGCGTTCCAGCGCCGATCCGTGAACACCTGTTTGAGCGCTTCGCGCAATCGGACGTCAACGGTTCCGAACCAGGCGCGGCGGGACTCGGGCTAACTATCGTAAAGGAGATGGTCGAGGCGCATCGCGGCCGGATTTTCGTCGACAGTACGGCCGGTGAAGGCACCTGCTTTACGGTGGAATTGCCAATCGACCGGAGGACCGATGGGCAGAATCCTCATCGTTGATGACGAAAAGAATATTCGTGCTCATCTGGCCACCTTCCTGGAAACTCTGGGGCATCTGGTCATCGGCGCGGAGAGCGGCGCGCAGGCTCTCGATCGCCTGTCGCGGGAGGAGCCTTTCGATCTGGTACTGACTGACTACCGGATGGCGGAAATGAACGGGCTCGAACTGCTGCAAAAGATCAAGCAGCAGACGCCCGACACGGTCGTGATTTTAATGACCGCATTCGCCACGGTGGAAAACGCGGTCGCGGTGATGAAGGCCGGGGCCTTCGATTACCTCAGCAAGCCGTTCTCGCTCGAGCAGATCGAACAGGTGATTTCGCGCGCGATGGAAGTTCGCAGTTTGCGCGCGGAAAATCGCAGCTTACGCGATACGATTGAAGGTCGGCCTTTACTGGACACGAACAGCGCCACGATGCGCCTGCTGCTCGATACCGCGCGGCAGGCGGCGGGCAGCGATGCGACCGCGCTGCTGGTCGGTGAAAGCGGTACCGGCAAAAATGTGCTGGCCCATCAGATTCATCGCTGGAGCCGGCGAGCCGACAAGCCGTTTGTCGAAATCAACTGCACCACCCTGTCCGAGCATCTGCTCGAAAGCGAACTTTTCGGCCATACCAGGGGTGCGTTCACCGGCGCCTTGAAGGATAAGCCGGGCCGCCTCGAGGCCGCGGATCACGGCACGGTTTTTTTGGATGAAATCGCGGATCTGACGCCACCGCTACAAGCGAAATTCCTGCGCTTTGTGCAAGCGCAGAGCTTCGAGCGGATCGGCGGCGATCGCACGATCGAAGTGGACGTGCGGATCATCGCGGCGTCCAATCGCGATCTTGGCGCCGAAGTCGCGTCCCATCGCTTCCGCGAAGACCTGTTTTATCGCTTGAATGTGATTGCGCTGCACGTGCCGGCTCTGCGGGAACGTCCGCAGGATGTGCTGCCGTTGGCGCAACGCCTGTTGACGGCAGCGGCGATTCGCAATCGGCGGCCGCCGCTAAGTTTCGCGCCGGAAACGGCCGTGGTGCTCCAACGCCACCGATGGCCCGGCAATGTACGCGAATTGCGCAACGCGATTGAGCGGGCGGTGGTGCTGTCACGCAGCGAAATTATCACCCCGGAATACCTGCCCGACGGCCTGTTCGTCGACCACTCCACCACGCCTGAACCGGCCGAGCCGACCAGCCTCGAGGAACTTGAGCGCGAGCATATCGTGCGCGTGCTGGCGCAATCGCCAACCCTGGAAGATGCGGCGGCGACGCTGGGGATCGACGTTTCAACCTTATGGCGCAAGCGCAAGCGCTACCGAATCGACTAGAGCCTGGCGATGGTTTTGATGGTGAGCCGTCCGGGACTTGAACCCGGGACCCTCTGATTAAAAGACTAAGCCCACTCGTAAGTCCTGCCAATTCAACTCCATATAATCCAACAAAATCAACGGTTTTAACGGCTGCGTCTTGGTTCTGTTGGGAGCCTGTTGCGTTCAGTTCTCGGACAATAATCGGACAATTCCCGGATCGTAATTCGCCACGTCGCACGGCCGATCTCGAGGTGTCCCGTGAGGTGGAGCATGGCCGCGAACCCCTACGTTGAAGCGCGCCGGGAATGGGACGAGCGATATGGCGATCTCGTTCTCGGCAAACGCAACTGGCAGATCGCCGCTGGCGGGCTGCTTGCTGTCTGTCTGATTCTCGCGAGCGGGATCGTCTGGCTCACGACTCGGAGCCGCTTCATTCCATACGTCGTCGAGGTAGACAAGCTCGGCTACGCGCTGACCGTTCCGCAGCCACTCACTCCATCAGTAGCGCCAGATGTGACGGCGCGGATGGAGCGCTACGAAGTCGCTGCCTTTATCCGCAACGCGCGTGCGGTCAGCACCGATCCCCAGGTCGAGCACGAGATGCTCAACTCGCTGCTCGCCCACGCGCGCGGGGCGGCGGACCGATTCCTCGACGCGTATTACCACTCCGACGGCTTCACTCATAACCCGTTCAAGATCGCCGAGAGGCAGACCGTCTCGGTGCAGATCGATTCGATCCTGCAACTGTCGCGACAGAGCTACCAGGTCCGATGGAGCGAGACGCCGCACGATCTGAACGGGGTCGAAATCAGCGCACCATCGCATTGGGAAGCGGTGCTGCAAACGCAGATCGTTCCGCCCAATTCGGACCACTCGATTTTGAGTAATCCGCTCGGATTTTACGTAACGCAGATCAGCTGGACGCAGCAGCAGGGATAGGCATCCACGAACGGGAGGGAACGGTCATGAAACGTATCGCATCGGCAGGGACTCTAACGCTGGCGCTGACGCTCGGAGCGTGCGCCGCTCAACCACCGCCCGCTCCGCCACCGCTCAAGCTCGTAACCGAAGCACCGGCCTACCCCGAACTGCCCACGGGCGCCCAGCTTCTTGCGCAGCAGCCGAGCGAGGTTCAGGCAGCGATCAGGGAGCATCAGCACGACGGCAGGTGGCCGGTCCACAAGACACGCGAGATGGTGCTCTATCCATACGGTGAAGCACCCGGGCCGATTGTCGACTGTCAGCCGCTACGCACCACCGATATCCAGCTTCAGCCGGGCGAGACCATTACCGACGTGGCCATGGGCGACACCGAGCGCTGGCTGTCCACGCCGGCGGCGTCAGGCGATCCGCGCAATCCCGTGCCGCATCTGGCGGTCAAGCCGCAGGCAGCGGGCATCCAAACCAACCTGACCATCTATACGACGAAACACATCTACCACGTGATTCTGCGCTCGCGCGGAAACCACGCGATGCAGGAGGTCGAGTTCTATTATCCCGATGAACTTCTGACTGCGATGAAAGAGACTGATTCAGCGGCGCAGGTCAAGCATCAAGTAACCGATCCGCCGGGCGATTCAGGCGACGCCGTAAAGGTCGCGAACGTCGACCCGAAGCAACTCAATTTCGTGTACACCGTGGCCGGTGGGAACGTCCCGTGGAGGCCGATTCGGGCCTTCGATGACGGTTCGCATGTGTACATCCAGATGCCCGCCGGGATGAAGACCAGCGAAGCGCCCGCGCTGCTCGTCAACGCCGGCAGCGGGACCCAGATGGTCAACTACCGGGTGGCCGGCAACTACTACGTGGTCGATCGGCTGTTCACCAACGCAATTCTGGTCTCCGGAGTCGGGCGCGATCAGGACCGCGTAACCATCAGCTACACGGGCGGGAACCGCTAGCGGAGCCGCAGGCGAAGCGAGCAGGCGAGTCCGCGAGCTGCGCATCAAAGAGGTGACGAGCATGGCAACCGAAACTCCGATCCAGGACCAGGACGAGCAGGAACAGGAGCATTCCGGCGGCGGCCGTTTTAACCGCCTGCTCGGGATCGTTTTCATCGGCGTCGCGATGATCGGCGGAGTGGCGATTGCGCTGGGCGTCCAGTCGTCGGGGACCGGCTCCGATACCGCCGTGCGGAAGGTACTCGACGACCCCGGCGCGGCGGTGCGGAATCGCGGCGAAGTCGAAGACCTCGCGGCGCACGGAGCAGAGCGTCATTCGGCGCCGAGTTACGTAGCGACTCCGGCAATTATCACGAGCACCCAGATGCCCGCGCAGCCCCGCGCGCCGAGGCCTCCCAGCCGCTACGCGCAATGGGCGGCGGACAAGTACATGAAGGCGCTCGAAGCGCCCGAAATGGTGGCGGCTTTTCATGCCGGGCAGACGCTGGAGATCGCGAGCGCCAAAGGCCAGCCGGGTGGCAATTTCAACTCGAATTCATCGAGCGATCCGGCTGTCACCCTTCACCCGCCGACATCGCCATTTACAGTGATGGCGGGAAGCGTAATTCCGGCGGTGCTGGTCAGCGGAATCAACTCCGATCTGCCGGGTCCGATTCTCGCGCAGGTGAGCCAGAGCGTGTTCGACAGCGCCTCCGGAAGATCGCTGCTGATCCCGCAGGGAAGCCGTCTCATCGGGGCCTATTCGAACGCTTCGACCTACGGGCAGCAGCGGGTCCGGATCGCGTGGCAGCGGCTCATCTTCCCCAACACCGCGAGCATGGATCTGCCGCAGATGCCGGGCGCCGATCAGGCCGGCTTCGCCGGCTTCACCGACCAGGTCAACAACCACTACCTCGCCACGTTCGGAACCGCGGCAGTGATGAGCCTGATCAGCGCGGGCCAGATGGTCGGGCAGATGGCCACTTTCGGCGGCGGCGCCGGGTACGGGGCCTACGGCTATTACCAGCCCAATCAGTGGGCGATGGCGAGCGGGATGGCCGGCTCCTCAGCCTCGGGACAGGTCGGTTCTTTGGGCCAGCAGATGCTGGGCAACGGCATGAATCGTCCGGCGACGATCGAAATCCGGCCGGGCTACCAGTTCAACGTGATGGTGACCGAGGACCTCGCGTTTCCCGGCGCCTACAAGAACTGACGTCATCAGATGAAACGAAGGAGTCGAGCAATGGGAGTACTCAAACGCAAACTGGAAAACGAAGCGATCACCTTCAAGCTTCCGGCCGCGCTCAAGCGCGAGATCGAAGCGCTGCGCACCCGCTCCGAGGAGGCCGGCTTCGATCTGGGCGAGACGATCACGGCGGCAATGTGGCGGCTGTGCAAACAGATCAAGGGCGAGCTCGAAGGCGCATCGCATCCGGGCCGCAAACTCAACGGACGCGCGAGCGAGCCTTCGACGGAGAAACTGCAGTGAAGTTCGCGGGCAATTTCTCCGCCGCAGCGCGGCGCGCGGATGGAGCGAGTCTGGAGGTGATTTGGGGAGGGGAAAAGTGTGGTCGTTCGTAGAGCAAGATAAAGGGCCTGCGGTACGGTACGGCATTTTCGCCGGATTCTCGAACGACCGCGCGGACTTTTCCCCTCGGAGCCGGTCATGCTGAGCCAACTGTACAGTACGGCAGAAAACGCTCCCGGATCGCTCGATCAACGCGTTCAATTTCAGCGTCTGGAAGCAGCCCGCGGACCCCTCGCGGCGATAGCCGGAATTGCGTTCGCGGCGGCGATTCTGATCGCGGCCGGAGAAACGCTCGGGGTGCTGATCTCGAACACCGACAGCGCCGCTCCGGCCGGTGTCTATCGCGTGGTTGGACACCGCGTGGTGCGCGGCGATTTGGTCGCAGCGTGCCTGCCTGTTGCCGTCGCGCAAGAAGGTCTCACACGCGGCTATCTGCGCACCGGCGGATGCGCCGGCAATGCCGAACCGGTCGACAAGATCGTCGGCGCGCTTCCCGGCGACGTCGTCGATATCGAACCGGGTTGCGTCGCGATTAACGGCAAGCGGATTGCGCACAGCGCGACCGCGACGCGCGACAGCTTGGACCGTCCGCTCAGCCACGTCGAATGGGGCAAACACGTGGTCGCGGCGAACGAAGTCTGGCTGTTCGGATTCAACGATCGGCGCAGCTGGGACTCGCGCTACTTCGGCCCGATTCCGATCGCGAGTGTGCGTGGAAAACTCGAACCCGTTCTTACCTGGTGATCACCATGAGCAACAACGCCAATGCGATTCAAAATGGAAACGGTAACGGGCATCACAGCCACGAACAGGGACTGCGGGTTCACCACCTAGCTAATCTCGGCGGACTGATCGCAATCGCGGGACTCGACCTCGAGCCGCCCGACTTCCTGCTCGGCGCGCTGCTCAGCGTGGCCGAAGAGGCGCGGAAACTTCGCGCCGAACAACGCGCGCAGGTTGCGTCTATCGGCCGCAAAAAGCTCGACGAACGGGCGACCGGAAAGCGCGCGTGGAAATCGTGGCAGCGCGCGCGGGACCTGCATGCGCTCACGCTCAGCACTAACCAGGTGCGCGACATCATCGAGGCGCTCGGCGGACACGCGCCCGAAAGCCCGGCGCATCTGGTGCTCGCGCTCAGCCAGGCGTTGACGGAGGCGGCCGATGAAGCGAATTAGGTTTCTCCGCCAGAAGGAAGTCGATATCAAGCTGCGCCACGAAGCCGCCGAGCGTCCGCGCAAGCTGATCCCGTGGTGGGCGCGCGCTCTGCGGCGGGTCGGAATACGGCCGGGGTTGCGCCAGCAGACGACCGGGAGTCTCAGCGGCGCGCGCTCGGCCAGAGTCCGGGTCCCGGAGCCGCCGACGTACACACGGCGCAGCGTCGTCAAGGCGTCGTTCTCCCGCAACGCAAAAAAGGGCGCGTGGACAGCGCATGCAAAGTACCTCTCGCGACCGGGGGCGCAGCAGGAAATCGCCAAGGGATTTGGCTTCGATTCGACGCGCGAGGGAATCGACATGATCGCAACGGTCAAAGGCTGGGAGAAGAACGACGAACTTATGTGGCGGTTCATCGTGTCGCCGGAAGACGCCAATCGGCTAAATCTCCGCGACCACGTGCGGGAGCTGGTTGGACAGATGGAGCGCGACCTCGGAACGAAGCTCGATTGGGTCGCGATCGATCACCACAACACCGACGACGCGCACGCGCATCTGCTGATTCGCGGCGTGCGGGAAAACGGACGGACGCTGAAGATCGATCGGGAGTATCTACGCTCGGGCATCCGGATGCGGAGCCAGGAGATCGCAACGCGCGAGCTCGGACCGCGGCCTGAACGCGAGATGCTGCACGCGCGCGAGCGGGTTGTCCGGCGCGATCAGTGGACCGAGATCGACCGCGCGATCCAGCGCAAGGCCGACGCCAATCGCGTCGTCAGCTACGAGCACTTCCAGCCGCGCAGCGACGGGGCGCGGGTTCGCGCCGAGCAGGAGATCAACCGGCTGCAGTTTCTGTCTGGGCTGGGACTCGCGCAACGGATCGACGAACGGTCATGGCAGCTCTCAGAAAACCACGAGCGCGAGCTTCGCGACCGCCAGCAATCCAACGACGTGATCAAAACCCGCTCCCGCGACCGCCAGCGTCAAACGAGCGCAGATCGCGGGCTGGAGAGGTAGTCGTCATGGCGGAATATCGTCCCTACCGGATCGCGAACAGGGCCACGAGCGCGAGCCTTGCCCAGATCAAGCTCATCAGCCTATCGAGCTTCGCGGCGGCGGCACTGCTCATCAACTGGTGGGTGACGCAGCGCGCCGCGCGGATGCTTGGCCATGCTCCTGCGCTCGGCGCAGCCCTGCCGGGCGGCATCTATGCGCCGTGGGGATGGATCGTCTGGTGGACGCGCTGGCACGGCGTGATGCAGCTCCAACCGGTTTGGGCTCTGTGCGCACGCGAGGCGTCACTGCCGTTGCTGGTAGCCGCCGCGATCGCGGCGGGAGCGATCAACCTCGCGCGATGGTGGTTGAACGACAGCACGCCAGACCTGCACGGTTCGGCGCGATGGATCAAGACCCGCGACGTACGCGCGACCGGCTTCCTTGCTCCGCCGAGTTACCTGCCGCACTGGCTCAGGCGGCGGCTGGTACGTGCGGGCAAGCTCAAGCCGCTTTCACCCCGCGACGGAATCTATCTGGGCGCGTGGCGCGTTCACGGCAGGCTCCATTATCTGCGCGACTGCGGCCCCGGACACGTCCTGATCGAGGCGCCGACGCGCGCGGGCAAGGGCGTCAACACGATGGTTCCAACCCTGCTCACGTGGCGACACTCGGCGCTGGTCCACGATTTCAAGGAAGAGCTCTGGGAGGTGACCGCCGGGGCGCGCAAACGGATGGGCCATCTGTGCTTCAGATTCAATCTGACCAATCCGGACGATCCCGGCGTCAAGTACAACCCGCTGGAAGAGGTGCGGCTCAGGACCCCGTATGAAACCGCCGACGTGCAGAACATCGTGCAGATGCTGGTCGACCCCGACGGGCGCGGCTTCGGAAACGACAATTACTGGGTCGCCGCCGGCATGGCCCTCCTGACCGGCGCCATCCTCCATATCCTGTACGTGGAACCGGCCAAGACGCTGCGCGGCCTCATCGGGCTGCTTAGCGATCCGTCCTCGCCGATCGACGAGACCATCAACCGGATGATGACGGCGGAGCACGATCCCACCCGGGCGATGGGCTGGCGGACCTCGCGCGGCGAGCCGACGCCCACGCATCCGATCGTCGCCGAGAGCATGCGCGAGGTGCTGAACAAGGCGGACAAAGAACGCAGCGGCGTGGTAGGCGAAGTAGTCAGGCGGCTGCCGCTGTACCGCGACCCGCTAATTGCCGCCGCGACCGAGTACTCGGAGTTCAGAATCGACGATCTGGTTAATCACCAGCGCCCCGCATCGCTGTACCTGAACGTGCCGCACGAGCACCGCAACCGGCTCAGGCCCCTGATGAGACTGATGATCAACCAGATCGTCGGGCGGTTGACGGCAAAGCTCGCGTACAAAGACGGCCGCCCGGTGTCGCCGCATCGCCGCCCGATGTTGTTGATGCTCGACGAGTTCGCTTTGCTCCAACACTTCGAGCCGTTTGCCGAGGCGATGAGCCACATGGCCGGATTCGGCGTGCGCGTCTGCCTGGCGGTGCAGAGCCTGAACCAGATCTACAAGTTTTACGGCCCCAACGAGTCGATCACCGACAACTGCGACAGTGTGATCAGATTCACGCCCAACAGCCTCGACAGCGCCGAAGAGATCTCCCGGCTGGTCGGCCAGACCAGCGTGCGCCACGCGCATCGCAC
>JADEYI010000281.1_pt1 | contig 85468 bp, 114 predicted proteins | sample 8542331 | NCBI WGS metagenome assembly JADEYI01 (sample SAMN16510988, study PRJNA670497) | mine drainage metagenome | isolation source: biofilm near Copperflume 1 | place: Germany: Marsberg coppermine Kilianstollen | collected 2018-02
GGACTCGGGGTTGGCGTTGGAGTGGGGGACTTGGTCGGGGTTGGAGTTGGAGTCGGCGTCGGAGTGGGTGACTTGGTGGGAGTTGGAGTGGGCGTGGCCGTCGGGGTTGGCGAGGGCGTTGGAGATGGGGTGGGCGAAGGGGTGGGTGAGGGCGTTGGAGAGGGCGTGGGCGAAGAGGTGGGCGATGGCGTTGGAGAGGGGGTTGGTGATGGCGTTGGAGAGGGCGTGGGCGAAGGTGTGGGCAATGGCGTTGGAGAAGGGGTTGGTGATGGCGTTGGAGAGGGACTTGGAGTTGTCGTGGGTGACGGACTCGGAGTGGCAGCGTCTGCACATCACGATAGCAGTGACTCATGCCTGAACAGTCCTTGAAGCACCGCAGAGTCAGCAGAAGCTGGCAGCATGCAGGCAGAATAAGTTCTTAAATGCCCCTGCTCTGGCAAAAACAATCATGAGCAGATTTGCTTGCTTCACCTCTGCTACGATATATACAACTGGGGGAGAGAGACTCACCAGCAGCAGCCATCCGCGAGGTGCTCAGGGCCAGCAGCAAGCAGAGGCAGAGGCTGAGCTGCCCAGCTGATCTTCTGCTCCGTGCTGTTTCCCTCGTTGCCATCCCTGAGGAGATGTTCCTTCCTTCGACCCTAGATAGTGCGCCTGCACAAACTCGATTTTATGGAACTAGGCCTTGGGCTGGTGTCTGTAGGATGGCTGGACATCACCTGCTACCTTTTTGGTTGACAATGCAGGTGATGTACACCCATTAAGCACACAGTAATTGTCAATAAAGTAAGGAGAGATATTCAGTCATCGTTTTGCTGCTCTAGGATCGCTATTGGGCCTCTAGCTGTGTCCGTTGTGAGACTTGCCATCAAGTCCCTAATTAGCCGAAAACCTCCGCGATTGGGATAATATGGGCAGGAATTGCTGTTGATGATTCATTTGTATCCTTTCTGTGATCACCACAGCAAATGAAGCTACATCTTGTACCACAGTCTTTATTGAAACTTCGAGGTTACCATGTTCTCCCACCTCTTTTCCGGGCGCCCGCCTTGGTGGCACTCCTTCCCGCGAGCTAATCAGTGCAGTATTTCTTCACACTCGCGCGATGCCGTGCGCAGCTCCCAGAGCTGACAATTCTCGCAGCTAAGGTAGTATGATACAAGATGCCGTACCCTTTCCTTGGACTCGTGGTCTGGTGCTCGATGTCTTGTGCATTCACCGCGGTTCCTTTATGACAGATTCCAAAGGAATTGACGGAGCCTGCTAGTCCCGGGATGAGCCGGGCTGCTCTGCAAAAGCTTTGCCATCGTCGAGCCTCTGGAGCCAGATCAGGCCACCCTTCCAACTTGGCAAGTGTCCAGATGCACATTGGTTGCACAGAAGCGATCGTGATGGGAGACGCTCCATAACACTGTTGATGGGTGATCAGAAGTTGTTTTTGGAGAGACCTGTCAGATACATTCTGCTTGAAAGCTTGCTGCTGTTGAGATCGCCTGCCAATTTGTTGCTGCTGCAGTGCTTTATCACTGACTCCCACTGTACATTCAGAGTTGAAGCTTCGCAACGAATACTCTGCGATTTCTTGCAGTCGTTGGGTAAATGTGGTAGTACTGGTGACCTTTGACTGAGGCACTGAGTGTGGCCATGTCTAGACATATACTAGCGCGATGCTGCTTACTGGCCCAGCGTAGACTCCTTGCAGGAGATCCAGCTGTTGCTGTTCCTACATCGGAAGCATTTGGGGATCGATTCATTGGGAGATTGGGAGCCGCTGGTATAGCGAGCCGCATGTACAATATTCTGCCTGCTGCCACTAGTACACCCACAAGTCTCAGAGAATTCTCGAGCACATCGGGCCAGATCGGATCAAAGAGTAACACAGTGAGATCCTCACCAGATACCTGACCATGCACAGGTTTCTTGCTTCCCCGGAATGGGCACTCCCCTCTTATGTGCAACTTGAACAAATTTGTAGAGTCATTTGATGACATGCGCATCAGGAAGGCAAATCGTCAGGACAAAGGAGGCTGCATTGGACATTTCTGTTGATTCCTGCGGCGGTGTCAGCATACCTGGGTATGTGGCAAGTGGGAAGGCGACAGTGGAAGGTGCAGCAGATAAAGGAGAGGGAAGCAGGTCTCCAGGTGGGCATAAAATGTTTGGGTGCAGTCCCTGACAGTTGTAATTGTGTGTACTAAGTGGAATTTTACGTTGCAATCCAGCAAGAATGCAACCTCAAAGATGTTTTTGCATGCCCAGGGAGAGCCTATTAACATCTTGCAGGCATCAGAAAAGCTGAAGGAGTACCAGCGAGTGATATGTGAGGGAGAGCTGAAGCATGAACGCAGCATCCTAGTGGGCCCACGGCCGCGATCAGTCATGGGGACCACCCAATCTGGGTGAGTCTTGCAACACTCATGCATGCCTGCATCCGTTTCCTGCTGCAGCACGATTATTTGGCCAGAAGAGCAACTCCCCAGCAAGAATGACTCACAAGGTAACTCAAAGTGAGTCCACTGTTCTTGGGAGTGGATTCCAGATAAAATTTTGTCCTGCAGGTATGTACTGGTGACCCCTTTGGTCAATGAGCAATGGAGCAGCGGCGTGCTCGTCAATAGAGGATGGGTGCCAGCCAGCTGGAAGACTGACTCGCAGATGCAAGCCAGCGGCCTGCCAATGGGAAAGGTACATTGCACTTACATGGACTTGCATTGCTCTGGCAAGGACTGAAGGGCACCATTGCCGCTGCCATGCTGCATGTGAGGGGTGCTTTGTGCAGCTCAGAAGGCATGTTCTCATCATGTGGTCATCATTTGGTGTGACGCAGGTGCAAATCATTGGAGTCACACGGAGCAGCGAGGACCGCAGCTCGTTTGTGCCAGACAACGATCCTGCCAAGGGGGAGTGGTATTGGCTGGACGTGCCTGCCTTGGCCAAAGCCGCAGGCCTTCCACCTGACAGTGACTTAGTACAGGTGCTGTGGTCTCATTTCCAGATGGTGTGCCAAGCGTGTCAGATGCAGAAAGATTCTGCCCCATTGCATGCAAGCCTGCTGACGACATCATTTCAAGCTCAGCCCTTCATATCTCAGCCCTTCAAGCTCAGCCCTTCGTATTTCCATGGCATGATTTGCGTTTGCTGTGAGGGATGTCATGGTTACATGAAAGAGCAGACGGAACTGCGTAGAAGCAGCTGCAAGAGCAGACGGAACTGTGTAGAAGCAGCTACAAGCTCACGTTGTTTACCGCCCAATAGAGACTTCCAAGCAATGTTGCCAATGCAGGTCATCAGCGAAGGTCAGGGCAGTGCAGCACGCACCAGTGCACCCACATCCATGGAGCTCATGGCAATGCGCACGCGCACAAGCACTCCCCAGGAGCAGTATCCGCTGCCGCGCACTGTGGAGGACCTGATGACGTTTTCAGTGATGCCCTATGATCACCGGAACTATGCTCTGACATGGTTCTCCCTGGCAGGAGCCACCGCCCTACTGGCCTTGAGAGCAGGGCGGCTCAAGAAATGATGTGAGATACGGTAGCCTTTCCGCTTGCATGTATGATTAGCAAATTTGTAATTTGTAAGCCTACCACCACAACTCAGAAGCTGGCGTTTCCGCCAATTCTGCGCATGTAATATCAATCTGCCTTGACGCCCAAACGTTTGTCTATTACTGAAATTCATTTCATACTCAAAATGAGTCAACGCTTGTGTGTCTGCTGCCTATGCACCGGACGCTGCAAGTGCATTAGTGATTGAAGTTGTCATCCAGGAGCGCTCCTGGCTAGCCCAGCCTTGTCCCTGCGCACCACACGCACGTGTCTTCACACTTAATAGCGAACCTTGACCACTTCTGCATGAACTCTTCTAGGGCACGCTGCTCCAACCCACATGTACAGCAGTGCCAGCTGCATTTCAAGAAAGATTGCAGCTCTTACCGGCCACTGGCAGGAGACGGTCCCCAAGATAGTGCACTCCTTGCGTGACCGGTGCAGGCTGAGTTGCAATGGTTGTCGCATTGGAAGATGTGAGCTTTTGCAGCAAGGGTGTCAGGCACTCAGCAATTAGTCTGAGCCCCTCTGCATTGGGGTGCAGCCCATCCGGAAGATACTCCTGCAGCCAACCCAAATAAACTTAATTTTGACAATTTTGACATTCAAAAGCGATCTCACATAGAGCCATCATGACTTGATTGTGATGGTTTGAAGAGGGTCAAGAAAAATATCTGCTAGCCTTGAGCAGCTTTGGGGCCACACCTTGACAATGGCGTCAGAGGTTGGTGTGATAAATTCCTCTCCGCAGGAGATGTAGTGCACGAAGGGATCGCTCCGAGTCAGCTCCTGTACACATCACAATTCCGGTAAGGAAATTAGAATCCCTGCTGTCTGCATTCAAAAATTCGAAGCCCCCTCAGTTGCGCAACTCACTTATGGCCTGTACACCCGTACCCATCCACAGTCACACACAAAGCACAGAAAGGAGAGCTGTGCCTGGTAGTTTGCATTCAGGAGGCTGCGTGCGTAGGTGAAGTTGCTGGGCCACACAAACATGTTGTCCTCCATGTCTTCGCCGCGAGGGTACAGTGCCTGCACCACGATATGCGTGCTGGGCATGCCCTGCCTCATGGCCGCCAGCAGCTGCTGGAACCTACACAGGAAGCTTCACATCATCTGCATCTGCAAATTTACTCCAGCACTTTTCCTTGCATGACGAGCGCGCTATGATGTTCTGAAGCAATGCAGGCATTCTGACTTCCTGCACATAACTCAGACTCATCACAGTTGGACCATGCACATGCACACCAGCAGAGTCCTTTGCATGACCAGCGCGGTGTCAAGAAAATTATAAAAACATACATTGTGAGTCCCTGTGCATTGCGCAGATACAGCTGGGTTTTAGCACCCCCACAGCTGTTGCGAATGGTCGTTCCCCTCTCGTTGATAGTTTTATTAGGAAGCAGGAGTACTAGAGCGCACTCACCCTGTCACAATGGTCTTGACTGCGCTCTTCAGCTGGTCTTCGTCCTGCGCTGCGCACTGTGTGGCTGCGTACAGGTCATTTGTGCCGATCAGCACAACGGCAACCTTGGGGTCCACTTTGGGCGTTTGCCCATTCAGCAACCTCCACCACAAATGCCCGATGTGATCACCTGGCAGCCCAACGTTACGCTTTCAAGGATGGTCTTGAAGCATGATGAAGAGCCATTTAGTCATGATTACTATTGTTGTGTCAGCAAGATGATCCTGCCAGAGCCAAGGTGCGTCTGCAGACAAGCTGCAGTAAGGCTGGCACACATGCTACCCCTTGCAAGATCCAAGCAGACCCAATCAACCCTGAATACGGCGCTCAGCATTAAATATGCCCACCACTAGCCGGGCCATAACACTAAGGAAAGAAAAAGCGAGAGGAGGTGGACCGGTGCCTGCAATAGCCATGACACCCACGCGGTACTGTTGTCCGAGTGTCTCAAGGAAAGCTGCGCGCATGTCGGCTGCAACAAAGTTGGGGTCTGGCCGGCTGGAGGTGTTATCCTTGCGAATGTAGGGCAGGCCACCGGATGTCCCCCTCCAGTTCTCTGAAATTGAGTCCCCATAGATTACTACGTCATAACCCTGCATCACACCTTCTAGATTCTGCATGCATTGCTCAAATCACTATGTTGAGATATTACCAAGGCACATGTCTGCGCCGACAGTGTCTGAGTCTCAGCTAGTCATGTGCAACAGTAACAATGATGGAGCTGTGGCACCCAAAATGGCAAGTGCAAGGCAAAATTCTCTCCTGGCAAGGGTGCAAAGATCATTCATTAAAATGTGAGAAGCTAGTCCTGCCAATGAAGGCAAACTGCGTCTGCAGACAGCGGCAGGGTCTTAAGTGGGATCTGGCAAATGCATCACCGTCAACATTCAAAAACACCTCTGCAACAACATTGATGACCCTTTTCCATTGAACACTGCCTGGGGTGTAAGAAGAAAGCATGTATTCGCATACATAAGGTCAACAATTGGGGCATTTGCCTGCATGGCATCAGCAGTTGCCAGTTCCATGGCTTCTATGGTGTGCAGATTGAGCCATCCCAGACCCCAGCCATCAGTGCGGTTGGAAGGCTTTAGTTGGACGGTCCACTGGCAGGTGTTGTCCACAAAGGATATTGTTCCGTTGCCGCGAGCGGCAGCTGCTCAGAACAGAGAGACGATGAATGCTGCCGCGCGCTTTTCAAAATATAGACATGACCTCTAAGGAGCCAAATCTGCAATTTGCTGGTTCTTATGTTTCTTTTGTTTGCAAGAAACGTGAAAGGGTGCTGCGAGCAAGAGCCGAACATGGCAACAAGGGAGAGGCACGAACAAGGGGGTTGTAATTTTGCAGAATAATCGCTTTGGCTTGAATGAGTTTTTGGACATACCTTGTTGGCGGCTGACCTCGACAGCATGATAGGCACTGATTTCAGCATTGATGGGCCAGTAGCATCTGGACGCTTGGCTGGGAGTGGCGGGGTTAAAGCAACAATGCTGAGTATGGCAGGCCTCTTCACTGATACCCGGGAACCCTGCACATGGAAAGGGGTCTTAGACTGTGCCCCTCAAAAAACGTATTGAGCAACGTGACACAGACATCCCAAAGCAAGTGGCGTGAGGTCGGTTGTGACACGTAGGCCCTTTACAGGTCTGAAGTGGAGGAAGTTTCGTGAGTGCCCACCACATTGTTCATCATAAATTTCTCGGTTACACATGTCGCTTGCAGCTTGCACAACAACACAAGCTGCCGTGAAAATCACGAACCCTACTGCCCAGGAGTGACGACGCATTCTGTGTCCTCAACGCTATCGAAAGTTTGCTACAACACTCGAATAACCAGAATTGCAAGCTTTCGAAGCTCGAGGATACGGCCAGGCCTCCCTGAGTCAAGCGTCCCAAGATTGTGTAAAGATGTCTGGCGTGCCGACTTAACATAGACGAAAATCAACAGACACAGAACTCACATCTTTATATCTGGTGACCTTTACAAACAGTCCGTCTTTGAGTGATTTATTGGGAAATTCCAGCTTCTTTACCCCAACTTCCCTCCTTTCCCCGCCCCCCAGCTGACGAACGGTAAATTGAACTGTCGTCAGGTCAGAGGCGTTTCTTGGGGACCCTGAATCATCAAGTCGATCATCGATCCCCGTCTTGTATGTAGCAGTGTCTCTGATACTCCTGGGCCGGGAGATATTTTGTCTTGTCGATGCACACTGTCTACACAGAGAGGCAGCTCTTCCTCCCTTCTTGGCGCTTGCACTGCCCTTTATGGTCTTGCATTTTCTTGGTTTAGCCAAGGAAATGCCTTGCTGTGTGAATGTTGCTTGGTTTTGGCGGGTCCATCTAGGGTTAGGACTTCGGCAGACTGTAAGTGTAGCTTCTCTGCAGGACGCACCTCGCCTCTTGACAGGAAGCCCTTTATAATATTATTAGTTGTCTGTGCGCTGCAGGGAGGCAACATCGTGGTGAACAGGGTGCTTGCATCAGCACACAGCAGCTACATACTCGACGATATGGTCCTGGCGAGCATGACTCATCACCTGCCTGTGATTTATAACACGCTGTTCCGGCCCCTGCTGCGGCTGCACAAGCTGGGCAGGCCTGCAGTGGTGGAGCGAGTTGTTGGCACGCTCAATTACAAGGCCTAAAAAGAGTGTGTGCGCACAGCATGATGCATGAATGGTAAGAAGTGCTCGCTGCTGTCACAGTGGTCATGGGTGAGTCTTGAGACTGATCACATTCCACGCTGTCTATCAGTCTCTGGGTGCTTTGGGCCATCATAGTGCATGCCACATGCACGTGCCACGGCAATTGGTGCAGTGCTTCAAAGCTTAATATTAATCATGCGCGCGTTCTTTTGTCTCAGCATTTGATCGAGTTGTCAGCCGGCCTGTGTGATCACATGGTCGATACGATACATTTGCCTGTCTTTGCATCATGGTGGATGTGGATTGGTTTGAGATGTGCATTGATGTTCATGGAAGCTGGCGGGACTTAGAATGGAAAAGGTGCTTGCACCAAGGAAGCTGCAGCATGCTTAATGTGACGCCGTCGTATAGGATCTGCCCAAATGCTGCACGTTGTTGGCCGAATGACGACGATGATGTCAACAGTTTAAATCCATGTAATTTTATTGCTAGTCTTATTTGAAGAATTTGAATACTCACACTGAAACAAGATTGCAGCATGTCCTGCTCGTCCTGTTGACAGCAAGTACAATATACAGGATGGGAGATCCCACATTGCCTGAAGGTTTAGTCCTCACTATCCCCACAGATGTTCTCGACAAGATCCTGCAGTCTTTGGACGCTGACAGTCTGTCCATGCTGTCGTGTACCTGCAAGTTCTTCGCCACCAAGGCAACCGACGATGGCTTGTGGCATGTACTATGCTCGAATCGATGGCGTCACTGGTCATCTCTGCAAATAGCGAAGAGCTGGCACAATAAATTCGCAAATAGATGGATGGTGGGTTGCGCTTCACTTTCTGTTCGGCACTTATCTGCTTTTATCTTCAGGATCTATCTGACTCAATCGCTACTAAAAACATTGCATTCATGCTGATCGGCATCAAAATGGAAAATACGAATTTTTCGTGGGTGCAGATGGACAAGAAAGCAGAGACGCTCATGCAAGACATTATGTTCCCTCGGAGGACATATACATGCCTCGGAAGGTTGAGAGCTATGCGAGAAGATACACTGGTAAGCTGGCATCTCCACAATGTGGAACGCATGTATTTTAAGCACCATCTTGTGCATGTGTCTGAGAAGAATAGTTGCACCATGTGATGGGAACCTTTGTGGCCACAGGACTTCCTGTGCGCTGCAGCACAGGCGAAGGGCACAATGAAGGAAGGGCAGAGATACTGGGCTACATTTGCCCTCCGCCACATACAAAGCTTTCTGTGCGCAGAGAAGATGCAGGAACTCCTGGCAACAGATACAGAAGACAACAATGTGCATCTGGAGCAAGGAGCACTCCTTCTGGTGATCACTGCTCATTCCCTTGGTTGTGAAGACAACAAGCTGCCCTTCCATCTGGCTTGCTGTCTGTTTGTGAGCGTTGCAGCATGTTTCTGTTTACACTGGTTCAGCTGAATTGGAATATCTAGCCAGCTGAAGTTTTGAGATTCTGTTGTGGTGCTTGAGCAGGCTCAGATCCACCTGCCGGAAGAGGATCTCAGTCCTATCAGTGCCTTCTTGGATGATCTAGGAGGCAAGCTGACCTTCCAAATGCAGTCTCTGCTAATTTACCTCCAGTCCTGTCATGCAGATGACCGTGACACTGTTCTGGTGCATGCATTCAAGTGATAGTGCCCATTGTACACGCCATGGACATCGACTACATGCAATGCCGGCGCCGGGTAGAAACGACAGCTTTCACTGATGCATGCTTAACGCGCAGAGGAGTTGAAAAGGAGAATGCAGGCCAAGGAGGTAAGAGGGGGTCTACCGGCCTTGGAGCTACTGTCGCAGCTGCTCTTTGGCCCTCCCAAGACCCCCCACCCAGAAGCATGGTGAGGGCTTTGCAATATTACTTTACAAAACAATCTTCAGATGGTTGTCCCTCATTAGTACGCCCAATATTACAGAGCCCGTCGCTGCGGGGGTCCACTGGGTTGTAGGCTGCCCAAATCGAAATGTAGAAACTGATGCTGGGTACTTCGGAGTACCAGCAAATTACAATTAGCGACGTAGCTTGAAATATTAAGACATTCCTAATGGGATAGAATGTGGGTACCACTCCAGTTGTTGTACCATCTTCAGACCTACTCACTGGAGGTCATCTGATGCATTTTGCCCAACACAGGCAGAAGAATTTTGCGCCAGAGGATCCAGAGGATGGACTTCACATTCGTGGCCAAAGGATACAGAATGCCTACCCTAGAAGGAGCCCTTTGAGACTAGACAAGCTGAAACTGCCTGAGGATGGCTATGGCTTGGGACTCCAGGTGCGGCCTATTCTTTCCATATGCTGTGATATTGGATACACAGCGCCCCCGGGTTATAGGCTCCTGCTTGTATCTGACGAGTCCAACAAGGGGAACAATTTTGGCATCCTGAAACTGCAGTTTGTCTGCACATAGATGTTTGCCTCTTGGCAGGTAGCGTATACAGTAATCTCTCCATCTCTTAATCTCAAAGTGAAGCGCATGCTTCTTTTTCTGCACGACATGTCACAGATGCGTCTGCTGAAGAGCATGCATGCCTCGCATGTGCAGGGTGAGTCGAGGGATTACTACCGGGCAAGCAACTCCCTGCTGCCATGCGTGCTGATCGACAAGAGGGGAATCCCCATAAGCCTGGCCATCGTGCATGCGGCTGTGGGCAGGCGGGCAGGCCTTCCCATTGACTGCATTGGCATGCCCATGCACCTGATCAACCGCATGCTGTTGCCCGGGTCCGATGAGGAGCGCTTCATTGACGTCTTCCGGGGAGGGCAGCTGCTCACGAGGTACACTGGCTGGCCCAAAGAACGCTGTGCGATCCAATTTTCTGCCCAATGGCAGCGTATGTGTTGGCAGCCTCTCCTGTGACGGGCTGCTCAAGGAAATCACAACTGCAACCCTCCGACGCGATATTAAGGAGGCTGCATGATGGGGAGTTCTTGTGCACCGCTATTGCGTAATGCATGAGCTTGACCATCTACACATGCAGTGACACTGCTACAGGAGTCTACTGTACTCGGATCAAGCACTATTCAAGACTGAAATCCTTGGAATGACTCAGCTGTGTTTAGTACCGCGACTCACGTGGATGCTTCTGCAGGCAGCAAGTGAGATCAAGCATTTTTTGTGTCTGAAAGCTGTGCACTGAGTCAGCTCCGCATTAGAAATATTTAATCATGTGGATGCTTCTGCAGGGCAGCAAGCCAGATCATGCATTTGGACTGAGTCAGCGTCATTTGGTAATCTTGACGCATGTGCCCGCATGTGCAGGCAGCAGGTCAACGCGATGATGGTGGCGCTGATGGACAGCGTGGCGCCGAATTTGCTGCAACCGCTGTCGCGCGCGGAGCTGTACATGCGCATGTGCGTCAACCTGTGCCACATCTACCGGGTGTCTGGATCTTCGCACGAGCCGGACATGCTGCGCAGCGTTCTAGAACTGCTGCTGGCCTGCAACGAAGTCATTGACTACCGCCGCATGCATGCAGCGGTAGGCGCTGCCGAACAAGCCTTGTTCCCAAGTTGTCATTGAAACGATTGCGATGCTGGTTGTCAGGTGTCATTTTGGGAGTTGCAGTTTCATGTCTCTCCCACACCTTCTTCTGCACCCTGGTTGCTATGCCGCAAGTGTTGCGAGGGCTGCGGCCATGCACAAACTGCACAGGATTTTGTGAGTCAAGACTCAGCAGGAGGGATCATGGACTCTTGTATGATTTGTGCTATGCTTTAGCCCCTGCAAAGCTTGCTGTAGAGCAATGAAATATGCACCAATAAGATGAAGTGGGTTACAGATGGGGTATACACACCCTTCCGCCAGCACAATGGTCTGTCAGCAGCAAATTTCAGTTCCTGCATGCAGGTGTGTGAGGAGATGGGTGACTACGAGTCAGTGAGGGAGGATCTTGAGAAGATGGTGCCTGGTGCATCCACCACTGGCCAGTTTGCCATGTCCCTGGTCAGGCGCGAGCAGGAGGTGGCTTCAGAAAGCAATAGGTGCCATTCTTACCACCACAGATGCTACTGTAGTAGTCATTCTAAAACCCTCACCCTCGGCGGTGCGGGAAGTTTTTCAAAAGCATTTTTGGTGGTCTTTCTGATTTCCATGGATTTCAAATGTACCAGGGTCATGCTCCATTGGATTGGACTTGTCGAGAGCTTTCCGAATCTGGTCTCTAATAATTTTAGGTTTCATATTTTGGGAGTCAGGGTCTTATTTATCCACCCTTTTTGGCCACAAATAATTATTTATTGCGGGGTTTAGAATGACCACTACAGTATTTTGAATGTACATCTGTTTATTCCCTGATGCTTGCAAGCCCAGGGGACCGCGAAACAATTTGACAATTTGATCTAGGTTGCGTTAAGAGTCCCCAGGCAAGCCAAAAGCCCTCATGCATGCTGCATGCTGTGCGATGTGGCACCTGCTGCTGATGATTGCTGAAAATTCTGTTCATAACAAGTGGAATGTGCTGCTTGGCAGGCAATTCAGGCGGCCCAGCAATGGCTTGGTGCTCTACCGGGTGGGAGAGATAATGGAGCACAGGAGGTATGGCTACAGGGGAGTCGTCTTTGGCTGGGACCCGGCCTGCACCGCCGGGGATGAGTGGATTGCCCAGATGAATGTGGACGCCCTGCCAGGTCAGCCACATGACTCATTTTGCACGCAAGCTTAAAAAATAAATAAACACTGTGCTTTGCAAGGCAGCAGTCATTTGTCTGGGTCGTAATGCAACGGGCTGTGAATGTCTGTAGAAGTGCTGGGAAAACGTGGTAGTGATAATTGCTGTTGCATCTGCCCTTGCAGGAGGCCGGCATCAGCCCTTCTACCATGTGCTGGTGGACATAGGGAGCAGACCCAACCAGTCGACGTATGTGGCCCAAGAAAACATTGAAAGATTTGCCGACATGCCGTTGGCTCGGATGGGATCTCCTAGCGCCATCAATCACCCCGAGGTACCGGCTGCTATTCCCTCATCCTCTGCTGTCCATGCAGTTCTTGACGCGTCAAGCAGCTTTGAAGTTCTACTTGTTGATATTGTCAAATATGGTGTTTGATGATATCTAGCGATTGAGGATGATGCTTGCATGCAAATCTGTCGAGTGTTGTCTTGAATGGTGTGGGGTGGTTGCAGGTGGGCCGATACTTTGAGGGTCTTGAGCTAGGAGCAAGCCGATACATACCCAACGCATATCTGCGCTTTCGGTATCCAGAAGATTAATTATCAAGCATGCTAAACCTCACGAGTCCTTAATCAGCTTTTGTTTCACTTCAAGAATATTCTGTTGTGCACACTGCCTGGTGATCCAACTGAGTTAATATTGTCGTGATTGCTACTTTCAGTGGCATAATATGATTTGCTGCAATGCCATTTTAATTGTCAATTGCCATGCTTTGATGTGAGCTTGAGTTGGTCTGCATTGTTGCTGAGAGGGCTCTTGATCCCCAGCTGGCAATCTGTTATCATATGTCATCGAGCGCAACAACTGTATACCCAGTGCATTGCTAATCTACGCAGCACGCTTCATCACAACCAATTCATCCCCTGCTGCTATGCGCGCAACCACGGTTCCAGCGAGCACCTCGAAAAGCAGCGACCTGCTTTGTCACAAAGACACTTTAAACGACAATTTGCAGTTCAGCAGATGGGATAAAGAGGGGGCTATGCAGAGCGGTTTTCTGCAAAAGTGCATATCTGGTTTGTGAGATTGAGTTGGCAGGGTCAGAACCTGGGAATTTCGTTCATTCTCAAACGGTGAAATCCCTCATTCTGGTAGAACTTCATGCGGCTGCCAATGGTCGTCAGCAGGACATCCGAGGCTCCAGCCCTGCCCAACAGCTCCTTCAAAAGTGCTCTACCCACGCCTTGCCCCCTGCACACAAACAATCATCTATTCTGCACAAGATCTGAGCATTTCCAGAACGATGATGCGAAATTTTATTGACTGCTCATCTCAGCCCAATTCTCTTTGTTCCGCAGTCAAAGCTGGTCAATGGCGGCATGCGACTGCATCCGTGCTGCTGCAAGATATTTTTTGGAGTCAAGAAATTTGCATGCCTCACAGAAGGCTCTACAATCATAGATCGCAGCTCCACATAGGAGTCCTTCTGCTCCAGTTGGCCGAAGCCCAACAGTGTCCCATCAGCGCCCACAGCCACTGTGAAGCGCTCCGGCACCAGTCCCAAGGGATTCATACTTTGCACACACAAAACGGAGGCAGTTCAGTTACTAAAAGTGAAAAGGGGGATTTGTGAGCTTGATTGCACCAGGAGCAGGAGTTTTATGGCAGTCTTGATAACAGCATTAACTTTGAGCTTCTGCTGCCTCTTCCAAAATTTTGCATTGCTGATGACTGGGGGCCTTTTACCTCTCCTTAAGGATCATGCTGCGTATTGTAGGCACATCAGAAGATGTCGCTACTCTGAATGAAAGATCTGTTGCAAGCTCGCAGTGCACCAGGGGCGCATGAGCGAGATATGCTCGCCGTAAAGGTGGAAATCTGATCACAAATGAAGCTACAGAATTCAATGACAATTGAAACAAGTTAATAAGGGGCATTGGAATGTAAGGTACGGCGTTAAATATGCGGCACCATCTGTGGAGGGATTGAATCACCTTCTTTGGTTCTTGTGAAAGACTTGTCTGCGAAATAGAGATACTTTCAACTGTGATATCGTCGTTTTGTGATTATGTACTTGAACACAATCGCAGGTTGCTGCCAATGAAGGTGCACCAAAGCTGAGGGAGTGCATGTCTCAAAGTTCTCATGCCACTGTCGCGACTTCTTCAACACGCTGAGAAATCAAGGATAAGCTGCTAAATCACCTTCAAGTAGGTCAAGAATGCACGAGGCATGCAAGTGCATCGGCGAAGGTGGATCTCCAAGGATAGCAGATCATCGGAACCGTCTCGAAACTTTGATTTTTCATTGAGCTTGCACAGCCAGCAACATGCATGCAAGCAGCCTTCCATTCCATTGAGGTAGAACAAAGAGCGTATAGCTTCAATATATCATCAATGCTATAGAGTTCTCCGGATCAAACGTTTCTGACGAGTTGCTACTCTTTGGTCACGTCGTCAAATAAATTGATTCGGAAGGCTAGCGATCTGGGGCTTATAATTTCTTACTGAAGCTAGAAGGAACTGATTAACAAATGTAGCTTAGAAAGTTGTCATCTAATCGATAATTTCTCATGTTGCCGGGCGAGTTGTCTTGACAAGCAAGGCCCAATCCTGATGATCTGGTGGGATGAGCGACCAGCTAGGGTCCATCAGGCCGTTGTTAGCTCGGAAACAGTCTTGTTGGAGTCTCGTTTTGTGGAGGATGGCGCGCCAACACCATCGCTGACAGCTACGGTCGATCTGGACTGCCAGTATGTGAGGTGAGACCAGCACTTCAAGCCAGTATTTATTCAGCCTTTGTGCTTTTTCCTCAGTTCCCTACATGACAATGCTCTGAGACCACGACAGGGACCTGGTTGTGCAGGCCTTTGCGCGACGGCCTCAGTGGCATGTCACACTGATTGATGGAGCAGGCGAAGAAGGCCCCTGCGAGGCCTCCAGCAGCAGCACCCTTCACTGGGGCGAGTATGAGCGGATAGACTGGCAGCTTGTCCATGAAGGCACGCACTCCACACTTACAGCCTTCACAATGGGTCAAGTCTGTTGCATGCATGGCATTGTTGTAGCCCATACATCCACACCCAGCAGGTGTTTCGTCAGCGCAATCTAGAGAAGCACCAGTGAAAGTAAGGCCCCAAAAGTTCATCGCCCTGCCCAGATCCAAACCAAGCTGCAAAAACAGGGCCTGGGGAGCTTGGAACAACAGCAAACTCACAGATAGATGAAAAAGAGAAAACAACAGTATTACCGTTGATCTAGGAAGTGCCCACATCCGGACCATCTCTAGTTGTGCAGCACCAGTTTCATGAGAGGGGGTGGGAACTGATTGATTGAGGGGTGCACGGGCAGGCAGGCAGCAGGCAAGCTGCTACTGCGTGCGCAAGGGGCTGATCAGGAAGGCGCATCTGGCGCACAATCTGAAGAAGTGGGCGGCCAAGCATCCAGACGGCGCCATAGCGCGCGGCGTCCCTGAAACACTGATCATGGAGGTGGATGATGTGGAGTACATTGATGAGGCCCTGGCAGATGTCTATGAGGTGGGTCAAGACAAATCCTTGCACAATACAAACATGTCAATGCAATGCCTCATGGGCCGTGCCACCTTGACTCACTGCTTGGATTGAAGGCCGAAAGGTCTAATTTACTGGGCTCAATGGACTCATCTGGGCTTGCTAGAGACCGATGCTGCTCATGAGCCAGTCAGTATCCTGCCTGAGATTCTGCTGAGATGGGGCTTACTGAGGAAAACACATGCAACAATCATGCCTCAATCTTTTTCAACTGCTTTCCATGTATTAGGCTGTCAAAGAAGACGTTTGCATGCTGCATGCAGGTGCGGGACATGGAGGACGGGTCAGCGACCTGGATAGCCAAGCCTTCTATCACCAACCAGGCCTTGGGAATCTTCATCTTTGACCGCGTCTCTGCTCTGAGGGAGGCCCTGCAGCAAGCAGACGGCATGCGCGAGTGGGTGCTGCAGAGGTGCGCCTTACCCTGATGTGCAGTGCTGGATCTCTTCACCTTGTCACTATGTTCACATCTACTGAATTACTGCAAGAATCATGCAATGGTGTTCTGGTGCCAAAATGACTCTTCAAATCCGTATCTTTTGTGCTTCCGCTCGACCGAGAACACGGAGTTCATTTGTTCTGACCTGGAATTGATGGGGTTTGTGCAGGTACATCGATCGTCCTCTGCTGATCAACGGGCGCAAGTTTCACATCCGTGCGTATGTGCTGTGCGTTGGCAGCCTCTCAGTGTATGTCTACAGCGAAGCTCTGGCCCTCTTTGCTGGAAGCGACTATGACAGGCAAGCCGAATTCTTCTCCGCGTCTTCACTTCACAGAGTTCGGAGACAGACATCTATCAGTAGAAGTTGGTTTCCTTGGTGGGATTTGGAGAGCTTGATGTGTATATTATCCTGTGACCGCTGCACTCAACAAAGATGTGATGTTTCTGCAGGCAGGATCTGGGAGACTTAAGTTCTCACCTGACAAACACCTGTTATCTGCTGCGGAGCAGCAGCCCAGATAGTGGCTCTGTGCCTGAAGAAGAGGCTGTGAAGCTCTTGTCTGAGCTACCACAAGTGCGGCATCCACCCTGGAGCTGCTGCATGTTATGGGCAGCCCTTTTCATTGAATATTGCATGCAGATGTGCATGTTTTATTTCCCGAGACTTCTTTGCTTTTACGCGGCTTAGCTGATGTCTAGTTGGTGTTCCTTCAGGCATTGCAAAGTGAGGGTATGGATCTCCAGGAGGCTGAGAATTGCATACAGCGAGTCACACAGCAAATGCATGAGCTCTTAGGTAATGAACTCCACCTTCAATCTTAACGGCCACCTTATTCTAGTGAATTTATCTGACCCATAATGCCACGGGTCTGACAGTGAGGTAAAGTATTATGTAAGAACAGCATCCCACAAATGATTTTTACATGGTTGTGCAGGAGAGTGCCTTGAGGCTGTCAGCAATGAGCTGACCTTCTTCACGCTGCCAAACTGCTTTGAACTGTTCGGCTTTGACCTGATGGTCGATGAGGACTGGCATGTATGGCTCCTAGAGGTGAGATGACATAGATTAAGCCTTACACTTTTGCAAAAGAATAATGTCCCCCTTGCAGAATCAGTGCTCAGCGTTCTGCATGAGAGTCTCCTTCCTGACATAAAAGGCAGTGCCTGCATGCAACAGATGAATCTGAGCAATATTCACGTGTATTGGGACAGGCCAATGCAGAGCCTGACCTGCAGCAAACAGGAGAGAGGCTCAAGGGAGTCGTTGGTGGACTTGTGGAGGGAACACTGGAGTTGGTGGCTGGGCCCCTGGAGGCCTCAAACAGCAAGGTGAGTTTGAACAATGACAGAATAGCATCATTATTATTACACGGTTTTCCTGCCAGAGGCAAGGTGTGTCTGCAGACAAGTTGCGTGTGAAGGCTGCCACATATCGTACCCCTTGATTGACTCGCCAGATCCAAGCAAGACCCAATCAACCGTGGATACGGTGCTCAGTATTATGACCGGCCCCCGCCAGCCGGGGACTAAGGCTGTGCTTCAAAGCCTATCATGCAGGAGATGGGGCTTCTTGTAGGACCTTGCCCCGGCATGTCAGCAGCATATTAGGGGTCAACTGAATGATGCTGTGGCTGCTGAAACAACAGAAAAGAGAGATGCAAGAAAGCAAGGCAACGAATGATCTCTTAGCTGCGCAGGCTGCGGGAAACGAGGCAGCGGATCGGGAAGGGCACTGGCTGAAGGTGTATGAGAAGCAGATGGAAGGGAGAGGCCTCGGCAGCTCTGGCATGCGGATGCAATGAAATATCTGGGCTACAATTCCTACACACAGATCACATGTTGCGCAGCCAAATTTGGGGAAGGCTGTTATCAGTACTGTGCAAGGAAGATAGTGCTACTTTGCCCCTTGATGCTATTAAGTTGAGGTACAAGAACCCAAGGCTTGTGGACACCAATGCAAATCAGGTCTCGATGATTCTGATCACAGCTTCATGCAAGCGCTCAATGAGAACCCAGCGAGCAGTCACAGCAAGCACCATGTAGCAGCATGCATGGCCAAGTACGGAGATAGGAAGATCCAGTAATGTGTCACCGGTCCGTCCGTGAGTCACTAGGACGGTTCATGATACGGTCTCATCATGAGACCTGCATGATGCCATGTCTCATCCCGTCAGTGACCAGAAGCACAGAGGCTCACAGGCGTATCATAGGCCAAGCGCGTCAACGTTTGAGCAGCTGCAGGTGCTTCTGTACGGGCACCAGCGTGTTTCCCTTGCCATTACTTGATCATGTCGCATGCCCGTGGACTGCAACATCGATGCCCGGGGGATATGCCATTCAGTGAATCCTTGGCACCTGCGCGGACGCATGCTCAACAAACACCCCACACCCATGCTCCGACTGGCTGGCAAATCAAAACGTGCATGCACTCTGCAGTGCGTTCACTCTGCCCTTTAGATTGGGCAAGGGCTGGGTTTGGAATAGAGCGGCTCAATTAGGCACCTGTTCAAGAGACGTACCTCAACATCTCCCCTCCAGACCCACCTTTCCATACGAAAAACTAGTCTGTTTCATACATACACGCTCGTGAGCTTTCAAAGCTTCTCTTGCAGCATTTGCTGGACACTCAGATTGTCCCAGTGTTTGACTTCTCAGTATAATGAGGTCTTTGCAGACACTCAGCTCAATATGTAGACGTCTGCAGAGTGGAGCAATGGCTGAGTCCTCTACACAAGCCATGGCTCTTGCAGTATGCGCCGGCAATTGGCAGAGTTGCTGCTCAAATCGGGAGTTTTGGAGCACAGCAGCCGCAATGCGTTTCACGCCTGGCACTGCTCAGCCCCAGAGACCAGCTGAAGGTGCAAAATACTATTCACAAAAGTAATTTTGTGATACGCAAGTTTTACAGTAATGAATGCACTGCATTTTGGTGGCGATAGTCTACTGGCGTATCTCTGATTTACCCAGATCAATCTGACCAACACTACCCTGAAAGACAATCTTTTCGTGGTTCATTGCACGTGTCTGTCAGTCTACGATATAATGACTGGTACTTTGCTCTGATGCAGCCTTCGAGTCGCCGCCTCAGCCAGATCTGGTGGACAAGGTGGGGCTCACTGGTAGATGTGTTCCTGGTGGTTGCTGCCTGGTTGATTTCGTCCGCAACGCCTTGCATGCTGTGAGTTAAAGTCAATTACTGTTTGGCAGAGCTGATCTTTGGTGTCTCACCGCAGTTCTTAAGCCAGGAGCTCATGGGCAGCTATGACCAGCGGCAGGAAAGGATCAGAGGTGCCATACACAGATTTGAACGCTTCCCTGGTGACACAGGAAGCTCAGAGGTGCAAGGTAATTTGCTGTGCCCGTTAAAGGTCCCTATAATGTTTCAAGCGTCTCCCAGTTACAAATATGTCAAGACTGTTGCAGCGGTAATTGAAGACCTTGTTTGTCTGTCCTCGCAGTGGCCATACTGACAGAGAAGATCTATGCCATGGCTGAGCACATGAAGGTTCACCGCAAGGACTTCTCGTCACGCAAGTGGGTCTTGAATGCATCTCTTGCATGATGTGTGCAACCTGCACGGTTTATTTAAGATGATGCCAACCCAGTGCTGCTGTGTAAAGTGCTTAATCTGGTGCGATTTGCATCGTTTGCAGTGGCTTGAGGGGCATGCTGGCTCAGAGGAGGAAGCTGCTGCAGTACCTACGTCGGTCAAACTTTGATGCCTACTCAAAAATGCTGTCGAGTTTGGGTCTGAAGGACACCTACGCAAAACAGGTATGTCCTTTCTAAAGATAATGCACAGTTGTCCTGTGTTGCACTGTGAGGATGCGTTGCATTCCTGCACGGCTCAATGCTGCATGCAATGAGTGCTGCAGCCTTCTTATGAAGCGGCCTCCTGAATTTGAACTGCCCTTGGCACCCCATGCTGAAGCTGCAAGCTGCCCCTGCTGCGCTTGCTCTGCCTCCATCCATTGCCTCCTGTGCTGGCTGCCCTGAACAACGTTGGTGCACCTGTGAACGTGTTTCAAAAACTGGCCAGTTTGAATTGCACTGACATGAATGTCTTCCTCCCATGCTGCAGGACCGTCTAGCTATCAGGAGAACTCGCGGAATTGAGACTGTAGAGGTTTGAGTCAGCATCTGCAGCAAGGATGATATGATGATGAGCAAAGATCTTTACCATTTTCTGGCAGATGCTGATTACACAGCACTGGATTGGATTGCCAGTCAAGCTGTCATTTCACAATACTGCATTGTGGTGGGAGATGAACTCCATCGGATGCAACCTCAGTCAATGAATCCCTGTGATCACATGCTGTAGCTGCTCTTGCTAATCCCTTGAGCCACCCTTGAGCCATCTTGGATATGTTTAAACTGCCGTGCATGTTCTGTTTGCCACTGAATCCCCCTCAATTCAGCCACGACAGCAGCATGAAATTGCGAATGTGAACGTTGGACTGAACCAATCGTATACAATCACTGTTCCGTCAATCTTTATTATTGACCGGTTGATTGATAGATACTTGTCGAAGCCAAGCCTTCTGATCAGGACAAAAAGACGCCACAGATCTTTCTCAAGCATCAGCGATGATCCAGGCTTGAGTGCTCTGAGAGAGAGATCGTATTTATATCAATCGTATATCAATCTATTTAGAAAGAGTTGAACTTCTCTCTTTTGAAGTCAATCTCTCGCCCAGGCGTGCATGTGTTAGTACTGGTCACAGCACCATGCGATCTGCCACTTTGATCGGGCAGCTTCCTGCGACTCCCCGAACCCAGGGACTGCCACATTTTTTCCAACAGCCTCTTCTTACGTCCAACATATTGCAGAGGTTCCCCCAACGAAGAGGCACTCTCTGTGCCAGTGCAACCATGGCCACTCCCAGCGTGCAGGCTGAACCAGATGCCACACACAGCCAGCCAACCCCCAGCGGGCGCGACCGCAGCCATACCACTGACTATGTCATCATTGGCTCGGGCATTGGAGGTGCATGCACCATCCCTCCCCGTTCACTGACATGCACGCATGACCTCATGAGGTGCTGCTACAGTGCTCCAGGCCATGTGTGTTAGTCTGGCAGGCAGAGCTAAGGACCACAGATAATGACAATGTCTGACAGATGTACACAATATCTAAACCTCAGCAGGATCTGGTCACCTTGACGTCGCATGAGCCCTTGTGCAGGTCTCTGCTGCGCAGCACTGTTGGCCAAGTACGGCTACAGCGTGACTGTGTGCGAGAGCCACTACCATGCGGGCGGGGCTGCGCACTCCTTCGAGGTGCAAGGCTACCAATTTGATGCAGGGCCGTCCTTCTTTGCCGGTCTCAGCGGCGAGGCCGGGGGATCCCCCAACCCTCTCAAGCAGGTGCTGGACGCTGTAGGGGAGTCTGTGGAGTGTGCCGTGTATGACCGGGTAAGTTTGGTGCTTCAATCTCCAATTTTCAGGACACCATATGAACTGCCATCAAGAGATTGGATTTCAATAGTCAAGACTCACATGCGGACGGCTAGAATGTGCCTGCATCAGCTGACAGGGCACGACTCAGTGGCCAGCATGCTTGGAACCAATCTAATTCTATTCCGCACTCACTAGCAGTCAGCATGCTGTGGTTCAATTATAATACTCAGAAATCATCATGTGAGTGAGAAGGGGCAGTGTGCATGTGCAGTGGGTAACGTACACGCCGGAGGCGACATTCCAGACGGTGTGCAATGCGGAGCGCTATGCAGCGACTATTTTAGAGCAGGGGGGGCCAGAAGCATTGCAGCAGTGGCGGGCCCTGGAGAGGGAGATGGCGCCGTTGCAGCAGGGAGCCGCCACCTTCCCGGCAGCTGCCCTGCGCAGCGACCTTGGTGACCCCCCGGGATCCTCCTCCAATGACCGACTCCTGTCTAATATCCTTCTTGCCAGGGCTCACAAGCAGCCGATGCAAAACCCGTGCTGCCAGTTTCTCTTCAAATGGATCCTGAATTTGTGCATGTTGTAAGCATTGCCCTACAAGAGTGGACCTGCCCTAGCAGCAGGCATTGGTTTTCTGGCATGTCCCTCAAAGCAATATCATGGAAGGGATTGTATGCGCAGGTGTGCTGCTGACAATGCTGCGATTCTTTGGGCCGTCGCTGGCAAAAACAGGGCTAGTGGCACCGAAGCTGACGGCGCCATTCGCCAAGATTGTGGACAGAGTTGTGACTAATACCTGGCTCAGATGCTTCCTGGACCTGGAGTGCTTCGTGCTCAGGTGAGCTGCCTACAGCATTTGCATGGTTTTTCTTCTTAGCATGCAGGATTTGCACTGGATGACAACTGCAAAAGGTGTGAAAATATGTCTTCATGACTGTTGATGGTGAGAAAGGTGCAGCTCCACCGAAGGGGATAGGAACAGCTAGCTGGTAGTATCGGATAAAGGTTGCATGTGGCATCAACTGACTCCACTACTGATTTCAGATGATGTTGTTGTGCGCAGTGGCATGCTGGCTGTACATTCTGCCTCTGACAAAATTTTGCTGACATCACCATGATGTTGCTGACATGACAGATCTGTTGCGCACAGTGGCATGCTGGCCAAGGACACGATCTGCGCAGAGATGGCCTTCATGCTGATGGAGCGAAACAGGGCAGGGTCAACGATCGATTACCCTCTCCAGGGATCGCGCGGTATCGTGGACGCCCTTATTAGGGGCATTGAGAAAAATGGCGGCCGGATCATGCTGCGCGCTCGCGTCGATGACGTCATTGTAGAGGGTGAGTCAGGCGCTTTCTAATCCTGAGGCGCTTCCTGCCTTCTAGGAGCATGAGTGAATGCAAGGAGCGCTGACAATGAGCAGTAATCACAGAGCCAAGAAAAGGACACCACTCAATTACCGCATGCATTGGCTTGTCTTCAGAAGCAGGGCAGCACAGGCTGTGTACCAACTGCATCTGCGCATGTTGCTGGGGAGGTAGAAAGTGTTGCTGCTGCCAGAGAGTTTTCTCATCGCCGCAGATGTCAGCACAGGAAGTGTCAGGGAAAAGAGCCAAGCTTGCTGGGCACTTGCAGCATCGTCTCTTCTTTGAGCAACTCTTGCAAAGGTTGCATAGGGCGCCCCTCTTGCAAGTCTCCCCAGACAGACCTACTCAGCTGTCTCCCTTGATAGCCGAGAAGGTGAGAAAATGTTTAATTACACAGGTGGCAGGGCGATGGGAGTGAGGCTGGCCAAGAGGGGCAGCCGGCAGCAGGGGCAGGAGATAATCCGGGCGCGCAGGGCGGTGATTAGTAATGCGTCCGTCTGGGACACTCAGCGGCTGCTGCCGGCCGGGGCCGCCCCCGCCAGCTGGCGCCAGGAAGCCATGACAACGCCCCAGACCGGCAGCTTTGTGCACCTCCATCTAGGTGTGGCTCAGCTGCCTTGTTCACGCCGACTTGCGGATGTGACAGAATAACCCTGCGCAGAGATCTGTTTGCGAGAGCAGGGCTTTGCTTGTTCCATAAGGGCCCACCAGTAGTAAATTATCATTTCAAACATTGCAACAGCAGAAAGCATGAGAATTTTTCCCTGAGCCTGGACAACTACTCCAAGGAGTGCCGGAAGAGTTGCTATTGCAATGATTAATGTAAGCATGGAATTGACAAAATTGGTGTGTGCGGGGCGCAGGCATCAATGCAGAGGGGTTGCCAGCCGATCTGGATTGCCACCATCTCATAGTCAACTCCTGGGAGGATCTGGAGGCGCCGCAGAATGTGTGCATAGCGTCAATCCCCACAGTCTTCAACCCGCGGCTTGCGCCCCCGGGCAAAGCACTTGTGCATGCGTACACTGCCGGCAATGAGCCCTACTCTGCCTGGGAGGGCCTCGACAGCAACAGCGAGCAGTACAGGCAGCTCAAGGTGAGCGCTCTGCTCAGTGGATTGCCCCTCTGCTCATGCCTTCCATGGAGCTGCATGATTGGACTGTTACATTTTGCTGATCCTGCTGTCTGTTCGTGCACAATACTGAAGTGTCGATGACAACAACAACAACAACAACACCAACAAAAATCAAGACTGACCGCTTTTGCCTCCAACCTTGTGGCACGTGGCACCTCATGCAGTGACTGGGATGATAGTGTTAGCCGCTGCTCCGCACTGCCTGAAAGAAATGCGCGCATCCTGGTATGCTGGATCCCTGCCTCCTGGGCCAGCAGGGCATGCATGACCTGCTGCTGAATGGCGTGAATCTGATGGACACCTGCAGCATGCAGGAGCTGCCACTTTGTTGTGCAAATCTGGCTGACACCTGCAGCGTTTAATGCAGACTAATATTTCTTGGCTGAAAACCATAAAGACAGCAAAAAGATGTCAATGCTGCCTTGCAGGAGGAGCGGTCTGAGGTGCTGTGGCAAGCTCTGGAGAGGGCTATCCCAGACGTGCGTGAGAGAGCGGAGCTGGTGATGGTGGGAACGCCCCTGACCCACGAGCGCTTCCTGAACAGGCACCGCGGAACCTACGGCCCCGCCATCTCCGCAGCTTCCGGCAGCTTCCCCGGGCCGCAGACCCCCATCCCCGGCCTGTACAGGTACGCAAGCCTCGCATCTCATGCCCTTACTGCCCTGTTTGCTGCTGTTCACATGGGATCCATTCGACCCTTTGGCACTACGTGGACCTGTGGGACCTGTGCTTGTCTTATGGCGCACCTTGGTGTCATATTTGTCGGCTCGGAAGGTTTCATGCACCATACATACTGCAGTAATTACGCGGTGAATATACAGATCGATGCAGGTGAGTTGGCAATCAGTAGAAGCACGCTGCAGTGCAGCATGGGACTGTAACCAACCCCTGGGTCAGAAACATCCCTGGCGCGCAGAGTGTTCAGGGTGTTGGGTGCCTGCTGAGGGGTGGTTGCATGGGTTGGCGCAGGTGCGGGGATTCATGCGCGCCCGGCATCGGCGTCCCGGCGGCTGCGGCGAGCGGCATGATCACAGCAAACACTCTGGCGCCAGTGCAGAAGCACCTGCAGCTGCTCAACGCACTCGGCTTGTGACCGTCACACCACGTCAAGTGACTTGGCTGTCAGCCAGGTGTCTGACGCTACCTTATGACGCTATGTCATTACTGTGACGGTACAGCTCTGTTGCACCAGAGCTCTTTTTGTGAGCTGTGCAGATGGGCTTTGCCCGGTCGCTGTCCATACGGTGTGCTCGCTAGCACTCAGTGCTCCGAGCATGAATCAGACAGCGCTAATCCTGAGATCTGATTGCTCACAGTGACCGTGATGGCATCTCCGAGAGTCAGCTGATCAGTACTGCTCTGCTGACAGAAGGTTGATGGCTTCAAGTTCAACTACTTGTTTACAATGTTCAACAGTTAAGTAAACGTCAATGTGAGACCTAGCTAGGCTCTGCAGCTTAAGGTCAAGGAAAGTGACTGTGAGGGTGTACACATGTCAGCAAAGCTTCATGCAGATTAGAAGCAGGTTGGCCACAAATATCTCCTCTTTGGAAGACCCGACCCTTTGACGACTCAGCAAAACTTGGGGTGAGGCCAAACCCTGGGTTGGTGATGGGGCTGCTGCGTCATCAGCCTGATCAATCCGCGCTGAGGTGGCAGCGTCAACGATGGAAAGGAAGTTTGAAGGGAATTTGGCCTCCCGCGTTCAATCATTCAAATTCAGGAAGTCAGTTGAGATCCCTGCAACTTTGATTCCTGGCCAACTTTTGCCACCTCAGACACCGATAGCTTGCGTGATAAAGAGTTTGCACGGGACTCTGCAACGTGCCGCCGCTTGGGACCTGACGAAGCAGATGGAGTCCCCAATCGCCAGCGAGCTGACGATGGTCGCCACGATCCTCGCTCTGACCGCCACCTCCAAACTGTTTCTCATCGGTCTGCCCGTGCTCGTGGCCGTGGAGATGCTCGAGGAGATTTTCGTTTAGAAAAGGCCTGTACTGCGTTCCGGCAGGCAAGTTGACCCCGTTGCCTTTCATCCGTGGCAAGGGCAAAATAGCTGCCCATTACATCGTTTCTTTTCCATGTATTCAACAATGCCTTTTCTGCCTGGCTGCCTGCAAACAGAGTGCTCGCTTCACAAATATATATTTCCACATTTTGCTGACGAAGGCATCGTCTCTTTGGGTTTGTTCAACGGCAATTGTTGATTAATAAGTACATTATGTTTATTCTGATGATATCATGCAGGCCAACTGTACATACTCTCAAAAGGAGACCCGCGAGCTGCTTTCGCCCTATCTTCCAACGGTAACACCTGATGGCTTCACAACAACCACATTGCTCCACAGTCCGCTTGCAAAAGCAGAGGATAACGTTCGAGAATTGAATCGGCTATGCTCCAGGTGGGTGGGCCTTACCATCTGCCATGTGTTGCCACCTTTTGACATTCCAACTGCCTGTTCACCTGCATCAACCACTGTCGCAGCTCCAGCTGTGCAATTGTCTCAAGTGCCTGCGGATAATAATATTTCACCTTTCTCTCATCTACTCACGGATCAAAGAGCAGTATCATGTTTGCTTTCCACATGAGCACTCCTCTGCTGTGCTTGGAAGCAGTGTGAGTCCTGACCAGCAGTTGAAGAGAAATTCGCCATATTGACGCCAATGTGTTGATCTCTGTGCAGGCAGGCGATTAGCGCGCGCCTCCTCAGCACGAGGGCAGCGCAAGCTGGATTGATGGGGCCGAGGTGAACAATGGCGCAGCCATCTGCTGCAGCCTTACTAAAGCCTCGGGCGCTGTCACTCAAGCATGCCCCTTTCTGGGCATTTCATTGCGATGGTCTGACCTGCAGGGGTGGCTGATGTTTCTGGGCGGCTCTGGCCCTCCAGAACAAATGAATGAAAATGGAACGTATGCAGGGTCCAAAGATGCACCTCCTTGTGAACGGGGAGCGATCTCTTTCCGAATTGATACCTGAAGTAAGTTTCATGCGCTGCAATCCTCGGGAGTATTCTGTTTCAGGGGAGGGAACTGTTTGCAAACATTGTTGGGCGCTACAAGGGCCCTGGTATGTCTTCTTTGAATGGGCTGCCAAAGCTGCAGACCCTTATGGTGAACAGTCGCGCTTCGCAGCAGCGTGCTTTTGAGTTGTGCAGTGTCTTGGAGTGCATGCCACACTCATTTTTGTGTATCATAGGTCATGTTGAACTGTTGCTGTGTGTTTCCAGAGTGTCATGGTAGCTGTTGACTATGCAGTGATTGGTATTGCCTTGGAGAATGCAGAAGCTCTGCTTTGATGTTGTGAATATGGGATGTGATGCATCGTATCTTGTAAGCCGTCAAATCATCCAAGGCTGAGCTGAGTTTACATTACAAATGCTGCTGACGCACATTGTATGGCGCACAAGTCTGCTTCATGAGTTACATGTCATGGCCATGTTTGAATTCAGACAATAAATACCAGACAAAGCTACTCCAAGCGATGCAATCCCATTGGCCCTCTGCAGCAACTGTGCCGTCTGCCATTTCAGCACGGCAGCGACAGTGTTCTGATACATGTGTGCTTGCAATGCGCAAGCATGCAAAGCCCAGTTCTCTCTTCGCATTCATGCTATTGAGTACCTGCCATCACCAGACAAACACCTATAGAAAGACCTGTCTATGCGCAGACAGTCTTTGCTCACCGAGCTAGGCATTGGGCACTGAGCACTCCAATAGAATAAACACAGGCTCTAGTTCTAGATCGTGCATGCCATAGTGCTCAATCTACCTTGGCCAAGGACGCCTTTAATCAATGCTACTTTTCCCTGCACTTCCATTCGTACTTGTTCAGCTGCACACCGCTGGCAAAAGTGCACACATCTGAGCTTCAACCCCTTTCAGTGATGGTACAGTGCTGTGACAAGCGCTCAGCGCAAGCTCAACAGTCTCGTATGATACATGCAACGCAAATAGCAGTGTCCATTGCATTCCCAAGCACATGTCTAGATTGCCAGCATGCATTGCGGGGCACAATCTCTACATTGAAAGTGCGCTGCAGGAAAGAAAACGAAGATTACTTCTGGGCACAATTTGATATCTATTAGCGCAAAAAGCTGTCCCAAGTCACACTACAATGGCTTGGCCATCAAGCTGACAGCAGCTATGCAGCCAAACACTGAAGAATAAGAAGACGAAGATATCCCACTCCTGAATACAAGGAAATGTGGAATAGGCAAGAATGTCCCCATTGGGTTCGCAGCACTTTCACTCTGGCAGTTTGTCGCGCAGCAAATTATCCAGTGCTCTAGTACAGCCAGGACCTACTGTGTACAGAGTGCCCAAAGTCACCAGTGCGAACAAGTGCTCCTATCAAGCTTGTCTTTCAGGCTCTGCAAGTAGTTGCCAGCACTGCCAGGGACAGTGATGCCCTCACTCCTATCAAAAACAGCCCATTTACAAGGCGCATAGGCATCCCCCAAGATCTATTGAGATACAGATAAAGCAAAAGCTGCTCCCTCCAGTGGCTGGTCTACTCTGTCCACTTTGAGGCAACTCAAGGAGATCAGGGTGTTCTACGGAGCTTGAGGTCTGGAGATCATCCAGCCTTTGGCACCACGCACTGAAAAGCTGACTGCCGCGCTCGAGCGCTCCACTGTGGCGGGGCCTCATCGACGCTCATGGGAGGCCTGCAGGCTGCGGAGGACTGCAGAGCTGGTCTCCATGCCGTTCCCTCCAAAGGCAGCCATCGGCAGCGTCGCCGCATCAGCCATCCTGAGATCCACAGAGCGCCGCGGCAGCAACGCCTCTTCCGGCTCCAACCCACTCCCAAAGTAGCCGCCATCATCAAGCCTCACATCCAGGATGTCCCCTGGCACGCTCTCGTCTAGCACCCTCCAGCAAAAGGCCGGCTGTGGGTGCGGCTGCGGCGGCGGCAGCGGCGCGCCGGTGCCCGGGCAGGGCTGCCTGGCCGCCCGGCCGGGCAGGGGCCGGACGGTGCCAGAACAGGCGGCCGTGGCGGCCGCCAGCGCCGCGCGCACCGACATCGTGTCGGTGTCGGCGAAGCGGACGCTCTTCTTGCGCGCCAGGGAACGCCCCTGTGCTGCGCTCCCTTCTGTGCTTGTCCCTGCTGCCGTGCTTGTTCTTACTGCTGTGTCCGGCTGCGACGTACTTGGCCTTGGCGTGCCCTGCTGGCTCTGGGAAGCCTCAAGGCTGCTTGCCAAGGCTTCTTCAGTCGCGCTTGCGGCCTGCTCGGGCTGTGCTGCTCCATATGCATGTGATCTGGCCTGCTCCGTGTCAGCAGCTACTGCGATGATGACTGGCGTGTCGGCCGCCAAGGCGGCATCTGCTGGGTAGGACACTGGCAGCTGCGCTGCATCCGGCTCCAGGCACACTGAGGGGATGTCCCCCTTGCTGCCACGCTGATGCTCATCTCCGCCGGCCTCTAAATCCGCATGCAGCGGCCCTTTGTGGTCCTCCCCTGCTTCAGTGGCACACGAGATGCATTAGACACCTGGCACAGAGACGGGTGGATATTTCTGCCGATGCCTGAAAATGAAAATGCCGATGCATGAACTGAAGATTGCCTGAGCGTGCTGCCCATTGGGCTTCAGATTTTCCGTCATTAAAAACAGTATGACATCTCCATGTCACCTGTGTGACATAAGGTCCTCATGCACAGCTACAGAAACATTGAGAGCACTCAAACTCACCGTCTAGGAGAGGTGCTGTGAGGCCATCGTCCACTGCACAGTTCCTCACATCGCTTGTGCGGATGGTCAGAGCCACAATCAGGCCCACCCCGCACAAGGCCGCGCCAGCAATGAACGGCGCCCCTGTCACAGGCGCAGACAAGCTCAGTCCCGTCCAAATAATCGTCTTGTACTCGACCCTCAAGATCGCGCCTTCATATTGTGAGGGGCAACACCACGAGTGACACATTTTGCTCTTGTTCAGAACAAGGCATGTCCTGAGTGGTGCACCCTCTCAGGACAAATACAATGATCTATGAAATCGACATCATTTCAGTAAATTTTTCTAAGGTCTTCCACTTCCATTGAGGAGCGGTGATCAGGGAGAACGCAGAAACGGCACCAGCCAGCAAAGTGGCCGAGGTCCAATGACGGACAACATTGTACCTGGGAAGAAGGGCAGGCGAGAGTCAGAGCGACTGAAGAGAGAGAAGATGCTGGCAAAGATGACTGGTCCCATCCCTGTGGCCAGGGACCGCGCACCGAAGAGCGCCCCTTGCATCGCGCCCTGCATGCAACGAAGTAGTGGCTTGCCAATGCATACACAGTACTTACATTCTACAAGACATATTCAGGCCGCCCTCAGCAGCCCACAAGTCCATGGACATAGCCAAAGGGAGCCCCTACACTCTGCTCCTGACAGTATGATCCACATGACATGCAAGCACCGAATGCAGAAGCAACTCACTTTGAGCCACATTGGCAAGGACTGCATTGCCAGGCAGCCCGTCTCGTTTGCTTGATCACTTATATTAGACCAGTGCGAGTATCACGCTGAGAGTGCACTGCAATGTGAAGCAAGGGCACACACCTGCTCATGGCGCGGCACAGACTTGGACTTGATGGAGGAGATGGCAGGGAAGGTGATGTTGCCCAGGGCGCCTATGGCCACAGCTGCTATGGACAGCGGCTTGGTCCATGCAAAGGCGATGCACAGCTGCTGCAGACAGCTCACCACCAGCCCTGCACAATCACACTTCTTGACCTCTCAAGACGCTACAATGCTGACAGACATCATTCAGTGCTGAATGCACAGCCCCCGAAACGTAACCAACCCTGAGCTGATGAAATTCATAGTCCATTGCACCTGCATGAAGTGCAATGAACTGCAGCGTGGCATTATGAGTCATTGATCATGCTGCACTTCAGTGCATGCATCTGGCATGCATGCGTCTGGCAGAGGCATGGCATGGCATGGCATGCCTGTGACCACACAAAGCATGTAACAATGGGCGCCACTGACCTATGTAGAGGACGCCAGTCTCTCCGACGCAGTGCAGCAGATAACGCAGCACGACTGTGTTCACCACAAGACCCGCAGCGCCCGCCACAACCAGCATCAGCGACTGCAGCAGAACACAGATATCATCAGTGAAACTTTTCCCCATTCCCTTCAATTCTCAGCATGAAGAGACCCTTGCAAATACAATTCGGGCAATCCAGGCAAGATGACTTGCAAGGTGGTCTTCATGCTATGCACTGGGCACATCTTCAATTCCATCGGGCAGAATCTGTAGAAATTATTGTACTCTTCGCAAGAGTTTCTTTTGACACAAAGAAGCTCATGCAGGCCTCAGATTCAGCGGCATGAATTACACAGATACTCTTGGCCCTGGGGGCACTGCTTGTGCCAGGGCCGGCCAACGCAAACCCTTTGTGCAGGGATTGAAGCTACATGAGCAGCTCTAATAAATAGGCAAACCTGGTCAGCAGCGGTGTAGGCGAGCTTGAGCTGGAAGTACTGGGCCAGCAGCTCGTACATGCCCTCCATGACGATACCAGTCAGCATGACGCATGCCGTGAGCTTGAGGAAGAGCGGGGAACGCCCCAGCATGCGCAGCCCCGAGCATAGCCCCGTCAACGGCCGCGCAGCCTCCCTCCCCTGCCGCCTCCGCGCCTGCAGCCCGGCATTGACAAAGCTATAACAAAGCTCTCTGACGTGCAATACAGGACACCACTCCTAGTCCCTCTAAGGTGCAAAGCTTCTGGTGGGGAAGTGCTTTCCTGACAGCTTGTTGCTCTGCCAGCCCTGGATTCAGGCAAGCATATCCGGTGTATTTTACCCCACATGCAAAACTGGGATGCAGGATGAACCGGCACTGGACATGCTCCCAAAAGTCAGCTCTGATATAGCAACAAGGTGCGGAGCATGGGTATGCTTTTGCAGCCATTGATGACATCCTCACCAAATAGTCCTTACTTGTACTGCAGAGCTTGCCAGTTGTGTTAAAAGATGCCACACATGGCAGAATAGAGAACATGCAGCAGAAGGGCCTCACCAGCTTCCTGGCCTCAGCAGACAGGGACTCCGGCAGTAGCAGCACGGTGTAGACGCAATTGAAAGCGGCGCCGCCGACAGCAAACCAGGAGGCGGCCAGCGGGGACAGCACAGCGCCGGCCATGGGCCCGATGACAACGCCAAAGGAGAACGAGGCCATTATGAAGCCAAAAGTGGCCCCCCGGTGCCGCGCCGGCATCACGTCCGCCACGTAGGCCAGGCAGATGGAGATGCATGAGAACGCGCCCACCAGCGCCTGCAGCCAGGAACGCAGATCTCCATAAAAAACATGTCCATCAAACTATTACTGCATTGCCGCTAATATTTGCCACTTTGAGTACTTCAAGTGTCAGTGTCCTCAAGCATTGGAGATTAGAGAACAAGTCGCATCTAATCAATGAGAACCCCATGCACTGCTGACTTATATACTACGTGCAGCAAGACCCTCTTGCTGATAGTTTCAGCATCAATGAAGGTGCGCCAGAAGACATTGTGTCCAAAACTCTGATATCAATAATAAATGATGTGCTGAGACACTTGTGCACATTGTGCGGGACAAAGCATTCCGCTAGCACTGAAAGATGCCAGATGAGGCATGAGGGCGCACCGACGCTGGGAAGTACCAGAAGAGGGAGGTGCCCCAGGTGATGTACAGCAGCAGGGCCACGACCTGTGCCCCTCCACATGCGAATGACAGCACCAGAAATGGCTTCCTGCCATATGCATCGCTCCAGCGGCCCACCACAGGAGCCTGCGCATGCATGCATGCTATTGTCACGAAGCTGCACCACTCGGGTTGCAAAGCCCACGTACTTCAACATTGCATGCCCAGAGAAGGACTGCGTACATTTGTCATGGATTAGCAGTGAAATGACTGCTAGTATGTTTCCAATGCCATGAGAAATGTGCAATAATCCCAGTAGGAGCAAAGGATGCCCCTGTCTGAAAATGGCATGACAGGCACTGTCAAGAAAAGCAATATAACCAACTACGCACCATGAAGAATGCGAGCACAGAGTTGGCCACAAAGTCGCTCCAGGATGACCAGGTCACCACTTGCGCATGGGCATCCTGGCATGCCTGCATGGGCGCAACCAGAAGGAACATTTTCAACCAGAAGATTGATTTTCAACAGAATATTCATAGCTTGCCAATGTCACAGCAACCACTGCAATGTCTCAGGCAGCGTAGGAATCCTTCCACGCCCTTCATCCCACCATAGCACATATGGGGGAATCAAGGGCAATCTGAAGGTGTGCAAAGAGTATTTCCACTTGCCATGAGGAAGGTGTGAGTGGCACGCAGCACACGTACGCATTGCAAAGGGTGCTTTGGTGAGCAGCCCTTACCTTAGGCACGGCGGTGAGCAGGAAGTCATCGCAGCGCATGGTCTGGTTGGCTGCGCGAGATGCAAAGAAGTCCGTCATGATGCTGGGCTTCACTGGCGCCAGCACTGTCAGGCCTGCGCGCAAGCCAGTCAACCCTCAGTCACCACGCTGACCTTTATGATATCTGTACTGCATTGCACTGCAGAGACAGCACCATCTGAGAGGGCCTTGTCAGCCCATGCACAGCCAAGGCTGCACCATCACAGCCGTTGCGTGCATGGAAGAGAAGTAACGATTGAAGCCGTAGCTGGGGAATTAAGAAGTTCTAAAAGTCAATGGCGCAGAAGGGCCTGCGAAAGGGCCTGCTGGGCCTGAAACCTGATGTGGTCCCTGCCCAGGAGCAGGCTTGGAGTGCAAGACCACGCCATTTTAGAAGACTATGTTTCCCGACACGAAACAATAATGCGTGTGACTTGCATAGTCCAATTCCAAAGTGGCACAAAAGTACACCAGCTGGGTTAACGTTAACTTTTAGCCCAATCGCCTCGCTCGTCTGCGATCGGTGTGCAATCGAAGGAGATGATCGTGCCTAGAAAAGACGAACAGGAACAATGTAACAGTCTTATTATCCACGCATAGTACGAGAAAAGAACAGAACTTCGCAGCTGTACAAGTCACGACACTACCGCGAAGGCACAGAACCCAGTCCTCGAGATGTGGTAAAGTACAACTCTGCTGATCTTCATAAAAACAATATTATGCAGAGGATGTTGCTTGACCCAGCCCACCACCCCACAAAAATGCAGATATGGAGCGCTGATGAGGATCGACAGCTGTATCCGATTACTTACTTGTTACATAGAAGAATAATATTGGCAGCACTCTCCATACTCCCCTCTTCCACAGTTCCGTCAGCAGGCTATCGCCTGTGGACGAGGGTGGCCTCGTCATGACCTTTTGACAATGTAGGACATGCCCGAGGTTCCTCGCAGCAGCCTTCCTGCTGTCAGCATCCCTGGCGCCTGCCCTCAATCGTCAACTGGCGACAAAAGTAACAACTGCACTAATAAATTGCGTGTGCTATGCCCAATTCCACAGTTCCGACGAGGATTGCCGGACTAGAGAACAGCAAAGCGGGCCACGTGGGTGTAGTAAGTAGGAGTGACTGTGCCTATGATCAATCCTGCCATCCAGGATAGGCCAAGATATGAAAGATCACATCATCTTGCCTCAATTGCCTTACTCACACCGTGACCGTTTTGGTGAGGGTGCACTGACTGGTCATATTTGGGTGGCAATTATCCCCTGACTCAGAGAAACACTGCGGTCCAGCTAATCCGTGCGCACGCATGCATGATCACTGATGGCACTGATACTATATATAGGCACAGTGGTCAGAGATTCAGTCGAGTTGTTGTTGTCACTCTTCACGCAGGTGGCAGACAGCAGTGTTTCAGTTCACACAATCAGGATTTTAGAATCCCGCACTTTTGATGACCGGGCTCACACATTGCGACAAGACCATCTCTCTTATTTGCCAGGAGTCACGCGCTGTGTTCCGTTGAGTCAATGTAATCTGTGGGATGTCACAAGACGCAGTAGCTGACAGCATGGACCCAAAACAGGAACGATTTCTGCAACAGGACTGTATGAATTAGTTCTGGCTGTGCATACAGCATACTCGCCAGCTGTGTTCCCGCCCTCTTCACAGCTCTGACAGCGCCAGGTCGAAGGCCTCTGTCAAGAACTCTGCATCCGCTGTAGTGAGGCACATGGGCGGCTTGATGCGGAAGACATTGCCACGAAGACCCCCCTTGCCGATCAGCACTCCCAGCTCCCTCAGCCGCTCCATCACCTGCAGATTCAAGTTTCAACTTAAAGTCCGCCCTCGCCATTGATCCATGACCCCTCTCACTGAAGCTGCTGCCTGCTCAGATGAAAGACAGAAGGCCACACACGCAAGTATTGCAGGCTCCTCACTCCAGCATGCGTTCAAGGCGCATGAGGGCTCAGTGCTGCACGCATGGGCCACAAAAGAGACAAAGGCAAAAACAAAAAAGGTTAACGATATTCATGGGATGCGAACCTGCGCAGTCTCCGCGGTGGCGGGTTGCTTGCTGGCGCGGTCCTTGACCATCTCCACGCCCAGCATCAGTCCCTGGCCGCGCACGTCGCCGATCACATCGTGCTTCTCCTTCAGCGCATGCAGCCGCTCCAACAGCAGGTTCCCCACCTGCGGCCACATAAGCGCCTTTGAGCATGCAAAGCATTGCCACATAAGAGGCATTTCTGAAGGGCAGGAAATTCAAATGGACCAGAACAATATTTAGCGGCCAATGCAGACATGTCGACCCTAGTATACTACAATATTGTTGCCTTTGGCAGAGCGGACTGCCTGCTCTTCTCTTTCCCAGGCAGTGTGCTCTGCAATATTACAGTACTTGCAGGATTCCACTGACACCAGGATCTGGCCCTGCTCCTGCAAATAAAAAGAAGAAAAATTGGCGTTGCGGTGTAGCGGGTGAGAGAGCGCTCACCTTGGCAGCATTGGCCTGGATGCCATCCTCGTCGACCACGCGCAGGACGGCGCGCCCACCCGCGCAGCAGACGGGGTTCCCTCCGTATGTGTTGAAGTGCAGCCGCTGCGCCAACACCTGTGCCACCTCCGGCGTCGTCACCACCGCTGCCAGCGGCAGCCCATTCCCAATGCCCTGCGTACCAGAATAACATTCTGTTGTTTTCGAGCCAAATGCCAGAAATTATATTCATTGCATCATTCCTCAATTCAGTCATTGCCAGTGCATGCTCTGTTGCATGCTTGCACTTCAGGAAGAGCATAGCTCTCAGTAGTCTTAGCATGTGCAGCTTAGAGGGCTGCAAGGCTGCATGTAGAAGAACCTGCACACTTGCACTCTGCGCGGCAAGCCTGCTTTGAAGCAATGGTCGGCCGCAGCCTGTGGCATGAGATCCAAGATGCCAAAAGAAGAAAGCAAGACAGCAGGGTCACCGCATGCGATCATTCCCAAAATATAATGCGATAAAATGCTAGCATTACTGGCAAAAAATAAAATGCGATAAAAATGCGATAAAACACGTTTGGAACAATTTTGCCATTGTTTTATTGGGCAAAACATAGGTATAGCCAGGTAAATATAAGTTTTTCCCTGAAAAATCAAAGTGAAAACACCTTTGGAATGTTTTTATTCAGTGTGGACAGGCTTGGGGATGGAGTAAGGCCTCAAAAGGACTCTAAAGGCCCCCAAAACTGCTTTTGAGTGGATCGCATTTTATCGCATTCTACTGGCCCAAAAGTAAAATGCTATATCATGCTCGCATGCAATTATATATCGCATTATTCGCATTATCGCATGCGGTGACACTGCAAGACAGAAGGCTGGAGCAGGGGAAGTCACCTTTGCCATGGTGACAATGTCAGGCACGACGCCCTGGTTCTGGAAGCCCCAATAGTTTGTCCCCGTCCGCCCAAAACCAGTCTGCACCTCGTCGGCGATGCAGAGTCCGCCCGCCTCCCTCACCATCTGCACAGACGCCAACACCCCACCTCAGCAAAGAGCTCTCCTTTGTATCAGTCTGCCCCATGCATGCATGCGCTTTTGGACAGTCATACTTCATCATTGGACACCAGAACCACTTCTTTGATCCTGGCTGTCTTGCGCAAAGGGCACACCGCACTTCTCCAGAGCTTCTTGGTAAAAGTGAGAGAGCACGCATGTCATACACAGCCGGTGAGCAGCCGTCTGCCAGGGTTGCTGCCCTCATGATACAGTTGACCGCCAAGGGCTGAATGCAACATTTCACAATGGCTGGAAAGCAGCAGAGCGCACGTCATACACTGCTGGTAGATAGCCGTCTGCAAGGGGCACAGATCCGCCCACGCCCTGGATGGTCTCTGCTATGAAGCCGGCCACGCCGCCGGGCGTGCATGTTGAAATGACGTCCCTCACATCCTCTGCATACTTGGCGCCGTCGTTGCCAAAGTTGCCCGTGTAGGGGTTGGGGTTCAGCACGTGGCGGATGCCAAAACCCTGCATGGAAGACAGGCCCTGTCAGCATGATGCAAGCACAAAAAGCCTTGCATATGAAGCATGCGTTGTGATCTCTGACTACTCTGTGAGGTATGTCAGATCCCCTAGGTCGAAGTGGCCCCTCACGGCGGATTATATTGAAAGCCACAGGAAAGTGCCCCTCTCTCATGCGGCCACTTCATCATTGTAGAAGTCTGCTGTAGTTCGTCCATCCCCAAAGAATTCAAAACTCTCACATCATGAGACTGGGATCAGTTGTAATAGGGTCAGGCCGAAATTCTTCACAGGCCTGCGCCAAAGCAGGCATTTTGCAGGGAAACGGAGGCAAGTACCTGTGGGACGTTGAACTTCCAGGTGGAATGGGCAGTGACGCCCATGGTACCCTCAGACATGCCGTGGTAGCAGTTGCGCAGCGCCAGAACATCATAGTTGCCGCTGTATAGCCGCGCCATCATCAGCGCCATGTCATTCGCCTCGCTGCCGCTGTTCACAAAGTACGCTACCTGCGCACAGCCCTTGTCAGGAATTGCGCACTATTGGTCTGGAGCTGTGGGCCTCTGATCTGGTCCCTGCTGATACCTCTCTGCACAGTGCCAAGACAGGCTCTGGGGGAGTATCCTGTGCACATTATACTCCCCTTTGCGCAATGATGCCTGAATATCTAACTGCTATACATTGAATGTAGCTCATGGTCTGCAAGAATTCTTTGCCCTCACAGTGGTCCTTTTTGACCAGATCCCTCACATTGGTGCTAGGTCAGCCTACACTGACCTGTACAGCGGTGCTCTTCGTGTGCAACGTGTTCATGCGTTGAAGACTTCTTGACATGTGGCAGGTGTTTCTCAAATAAGAACGGGATGAGATCTTCGATGCAGCCTGTTCACGGGGCAGAAATTGACAACTCGACATGGCAGAGGCATTGTCTGAAAGCCATAAAGCATGCTGTGTTGGTTTGTGCTGCCACGAGAAGGCGCAGGCGGGAAAGCTGGATATGTAACTAGACACACAGGTTTGAAGGGTATCCTAGGGACCAAGAAGAGAAGCATAGCACCTTGAGATTGCCAGGTAGCCGGTCTGTGAGCTCCTTGGCATACTCGGCGATCTGGTTGTTCAGGTAGATGGTGGTTGTGTGCTGCAGCAGCGCGCTCTGCTGCTGCACTGCTGACACCACCTTTGGGTGGCAGTGGCCCACGCTCACTGTGACTATGCCAGCAAAGGCCTGCAAGAACACAAATACCTTAAGGAGCGTGCATGCAGAAGCAAGACCCTGACAGCCAGGTAAAGTACGACAAACTTGACACAACTAAGCACGTGCTTTGGAGAAGATTAATGGTGGTGCAAAGTGCGCACATCCAGGTATCGCCTCCCCCTCTCGTCGAACAGGTACTGCATCTTTCCTTCAGTGATCATAATGGGGTCCTTGAAGTGATGGAATAGAGCTGCAACAGATCGAGCAGCGGTCAGTGATACGGGATGGGCAAGTGTGACCTTGAGCCCTTGAACGCTGCAGACCAGGTGACAAGCTGCAGCATGAATTTCGAGACACACTTCAGGATGGCTGTGACGGGTACCTGGGCTGAGGAATTTCTTGCGAAGTGCATAGACTTCTTCCTTGGGCGGGCCCTCATAAGGGGCTGGTGTGTGATCAAAGGGAGGCAGCTGTGGCTCGGCGACCTCTGCAATCGGTAAAGATGACCTCGCTCGCTTGCCTGGACATGCAAAACGGATCTGATCGGTCCACTGAACAAGATGAAAGCAAACCCAGGATGAGGCTACAAGTTTCGCCCCACAATGAAGCCACAGCATTAAGACTCAGGAATACAATCAAAATTCCTTTAAGCATACATGTGCTTATATGGTAAACCAGTACAAGGTAAAAGAGGGAGAACGTGAGCTGACACGTATACGGTACACCCCATGAGGAGGCGCCCGTTAAGGGACACCAGGGCAGCATTTCAGCTGTAAAGAGCCAACAGGTCCATTTTTCGTATGAGTTTCTATGTAACAGGTCCTTTCACATGCTAATATAGGTCGACACAACCCGGGAGGGCTCGACTTTGCGCACCTATCAAAGAGCTCCCCGCTCTCCTGAGCATTGTGGAGACGTCCTTTCCCCTCATGACGCCAACTGTTCTCAAGAACGCCCAGTAAGCATGGGCCGGGCCTTCAGAGTGCGGGGATCGGTTGCCAGATCCGATGTTTGACGAATTGGGGCACGTGATACGTTTGCCACATGGTGGTGACGAGAGGGTGAGTGATATCATCAGTCGCTTGTTTGGCACAATGAAGGGCTGAGCTGCTGTCTTGCGCAGAATTCACCATCCCGGCTGTTTTGCCGGCCAGCGTTTGAATTTTGCGTGTTGGGGGTGCTGTTGGAGGCTGTATTGCCGATACCACCCGAGGCAGAGTGGAAGGGCCACCCAAGTTTAACAAGGAATCACAAAGGATATCATCGAGCCGGCCCTCTCACGTATGGGGGGCCTCACAGCTGGCCCGATTCGTCAGGTATCCCTGAAAGACACCAGGTTGTCCAGGTCTCGCGCCGTCAGGCTGCCCTTGACCCCCAGAAGCGTCAGGGCACACCAGGTGAGGGCCCTTATCGCTGCAAAGATATCTTTTGAGTCTGACAGCCCCTCCTGCTCCAGCGATATGGGGGCAATCGCCGCCAAGTGAATGGATGCGCCTGTCTGGCTTGATGCAATCCAGTCAGCGGGCCCGCTGGGGGCACAGCCGGACAAGGAGCGCTGCTGTTAGCCCCAAGTCGATTGCACTGCTGCGGCCGAGCCCGCACCTCGGGCGGCTGTCTGACGCATTGTTGTGCACGCCCAACCTGCAGGTGCTCAATGTTTTGCATTACCCCTCCTGCGATCCACCGGAGACGCGCGAGGGCGGCAGTCAAGGGCGGAAGGTTGGCCCCACAACGCGAGACGCCATCCTGTGCTCGAAGCTGAAGGGACATCAGGCCGCGGTGACGGCGGCGCTCATAATTTCAGATGCAGGTAAGATACATTCTTCGGCTGCTCGCACGGCCGCATCTTCCTTTTGGGATAAGACGGGTTTCAGCAATTGTTGTACTGCAGAAGCAGTCTGACCGCCTTGGGGGCCACTTTTGCCTGCCCTCCTGTACAACAAATCCTTTAAATGTTCTGGAAGTGTTGAAGACAGTATTATCCAGCCTTTGATGCTACATTTGACACCATTTGTGTGCAATTAGCCACCTCAGGATGGACAGGTCAGCAAGCTGGTTCTGGGAACTGCACGCTAGAGCGCGAGTGCTTGTGGCAGTGACAGCTGCATAATTTTTTTGCTACTAGAATGTGAACGATGTGCACAAGAGGCTACATTTAAACCCAGTGGGTGGGCGGTTGAGGGGGTCTGTCCTCTTGTGCTGTGCAGCTGGCTGCAAGGAGATTATCACAGGCTCCCTGGACAAAACCATGACACTCTGGCGGCTGCAGGCAAGTCACAGACTCCCCCTCTTCTAATCCTGCATGCTGCAGCCCCAGATCACTCTGTGTCTCACCCCTCGGCCCCTAGAACATGCCACTGATATAGTTTCTCATTGGGCTCCCAGGACGGTTCAGCAGATGGGGATGAGAGCTCAGAAGCCAGCACATCTGGCGCCCAGGAGATTGTGACACTGACGCCATCTGGCGCACCCATATTCTCCTTGGCCATTGATCCCAGCGGGTTCAATCCAAATGAGCGGCAGCAGGTGTGGGCCCATGTCTTTTGCCCGATGACCTGACGCTCGAGTATCAATGGCAGTTTAGCACTTTTGCCTCTTTCTCAAGGGCATTGATTGCGTCTTAAAAATTGTCTTGTGGTGCGGTTCTGTGCCATATGTCATGATCATTGGTGTTCTGGGATTGCAGGTCTTCTGTGGCAATGCGTCAAAGAGCATATCGGTGTGGGAGCCGCCGTCCGGTCAGATGCAGGACAAGGTGATCCTCAATGGGCACACTGGCTGGGTTCGCGCACTGGCAGCAGAGGGCCGATGGCTTTTCAGGTACCGCCCTCTTTGGCATGTACTTCCCTGTTCCCATGCCTTGCAAGATTGGTCTATTATTGCACTACTCTTTCTGGAGTAGCAGCGCGTGACAACTGAGCTCAGTTGATTTGCTGCCTGATTGTGACATTAGCCTAATAGCCTTAGTAGCAAATGGTTGAGCTCATGTTCTCACGTGCTGCTCTTTGTAGTAGTGATTCGAAAGAAATGATGCAGGCATTGTGGACTGTTGCTGAGCGGTTGAATTGTGCTATGCAGCGCGGGGTGCAATGTGATGCGGCAGTGGGACTTGACGCGGGCGGTGCCGAGGCATGTGCGCGATGTGAAGCTGGTCAAGGGGGACATCCTGGGCATCGCCACACGGCGGGGTTTTGTGTACACATGCGGCGCCGACGGCTCCATCAGGTGAGCGCGCCATTGTCTCCTCCTTGCGCGAGGCGCCTTTTCAGTCATAGGTGTAGTGTGCTAATAGGACTCTTTTGATGTAGCGAGTGCGCTTGTTGAACATGGTGGGTCCTCTGTCTGTCCACGGCAGCAGCAGTCCTGGTGGCTGGTAGCGGCCAGCGTGAGTATCTGCTTTTTTTTGGTAGACGGGGGATCTTCACATGTTCTGCACAGATGTGGCACCTTCTCATTTGTGTGGAATGTAGTGAGGCCAGCTGTCATGCCAAGTGGATATTCTAAAGGGAACGAAAAAAAGCTTGCTCAAAATTTTTAGGGCGAAAGGGCAATAAATCGGAAGGGAAAACCCAAACTAGTGCTGACAGGGACGCATGCGCGCAGGTCGTGGGCGATCGACAAGAAGGGCAACTTGGAGGAGGGTCGCGCTCGCGAGAAGGCGCACCGGGAGCGAGTGACGGCGCTGCTGGCGCACAACGGCTTCCTCTACAGCGTCTCCTACGACGGCAGCGTGAAGATGTGGGACGCCGACAGCATGGAGCTGGTCATGGAGGCCGCCAACGCGCATGAGGGCGGCCGCGTCAACTGCGCCGCCATCGGGCCCGACGGCAACCTCTACACTGGCGGCGACGACAAGGTGAGGGGGCTAAATTGCAAGGATTGTAGCTGTGGCGTTCCTTGTAATGACGCTGTGCTGGGATTCGCGGTGTAGTAGAGCGCACTCTTGCCATGTATGCGATGCGCGCGTGGGTGTCAGCAACTCCCATGCACTGTCACAGGCATGCATGCATGGTGAGAGCGCTAAACTGTCAGTGACTTCTCAGATTCTCAGGTTCCTCCAAAGGACTGCTGCTGATGTTGGGCATGTTAGAATTTGCTTCAGCTGGGGTGACTCGAGAGCAAGGATCTTCTTGAAAGTTCTTGTCCTACCGGCACATGAGGTCTATCTTGCTGAGGATCTGCTTGTGCGCTTGCCCTGCAGCTGGTGCGGCGCTGGCGGCTGGGCTCGCTGAACCCGGCGCCCTCCAACGCGCTGTTCTGCCACAACTACAGCGTCCGCGCTCTGGCAGCCGGCTCCACTGAGACCCTCGTCTCCGGCGACCAGTCCGGCGAGATCGCCTTCTGGCGCATCTAATCTTACATCCAAACCATGCTTCTGGTACCCTCGGGACTCTCATGGCAATGAATGCAGTGCTGAGTGAGCTGTCAGGGCCATCGGCTCTGCCATGTTTTGGATGACTTTCCGAGTTGCAGCTGTATCTATGGAGATAAGCTGGGGCCGGCATGTCGTTGGGAGGATCAGTATAAAGCAGATTGGTCTGGAGGGAAGGCGGCAGATGAAGCATGCATGCGGTAGTGGGGGCAGCATGCGAGGAATTGGATTTTGTGCAGCGAGTCTGCCGACAGGGGGCGGAAAGGTCTACCTGCGACAGGCAGCTCCATGCTCAGGCCCCCTGGGCTGGGGTCCTCTCCCCTGTAGGGGGAGGCCCCGACCCAGTCCTGCAGCATGGTGGCACAGAAGACACTATGAATACAATGGGTGATCCACACTCTGAGAATTCAAGGCGGGACACAGGAGGCTGGGTTTGCTATTGTCCGATTCGGTTCTATTTTTGGCAATGGCGGAGGATATGTGGTTTGCTGGGTGCTGCCGGGGCGAGCTGGCGCAGTTGCTGTGTATGGGAGGGGATGGGGGATTTCCACATCTCTCTTCTCCTTCTTGTGCAGCGCTGAGCTCCAGCTCTTGTGTCTGCTCCGGTAGTATAGTTTGGCGTGGCCAGGGGTGATTTTGCAAGATGAAGATCTGCTCTCGGGGGGAGATTATGTGCGTGTGTGTTGGTCGGCACACATGCTCTTGGAGTACCGTACATTCTAATTCGTGCCTTTGCTGTGTACACTACAGTAGCTGGCAGGGCAGTAGAGTGTTGCAATTCATGCTCCCCGGGCCTGCGCTCGGTAGACAGGGATACCGTATAAGGCTATTTTGGGCACCCCACACATGCAGTTCCCGCTGCTTTTTGCAGTGTAAGGTCACATGGCGAATGCTCTGTTTTGGAGCGGCCTCTGTGTGTCACACATTTCCTTTCGTACCATTTCTTGGCCTCTGGCTCGGGGTAGAGATTATGGAATTGTCCCCTCTCAAGCAGAAACAAAGTGTATGCCTACTCATAGAGCTTTCAGATTGGAGGAGACAAATCTGGTGGCAGGCAAGGATGGGAGTTGAACAGGGCAACACCCAGAGAAAACTTTCGATGAATACAAGGCCAAGAGAAACTATTTGGAGGCGGCAAATTCAAATTCAAATGGCTAGCTGTTGCGCGCTGTCGCAACATACTTCCGCTAGAACATGGAAACTCATTGAGCTGCACCAATATCCTTGGAAGGATTGCGCAGGTGATAGGGTGACAGCCTGTTAGTGTAGGACCTACACTGTAGATTGGCGATGCATCATTCTGTTGATGGCCCTGTATCATACATGATGATCATCTGTGTACACTATGGCAGTGGTACGCACTGCACTTTCAGCTTGAGCCCTCGATTCTTCGTATTGTTGCCTGCTGGAAGGATTGCGCACTGAGAATCTGTGTCTGTAATTTGCTTATTTCTTCTTACAAGACCTTCCTGCCAATATTAAAAACCTTTAGATAGAAAAATTCTACAGTAGCTGCTGCAAGTACAAATGACAGGTGCTTTTTAAAATTTCATGGAACAGCACGAGACCAATTCCCAAATGCTCAAGCACTTGCCTCAATACATGTCTACAGCTAGCGCTACTAGAGGAGCAATTTCTTCACTTGAAAGGCGCCCAATCACTGATCTCACAAACAGGATGATAGGGGTGACATTAAAGCTTTCTGCTTCTAGAAGGTCCTGGACATCTGCACCAGCAGGTCACCCACAGCCTACACCGACAATCCAATCCACCTTCTAGGTGCCATCGTACACCGTATCGCGCAAAATTAGGGAAAATACAGTCCCAATCCCTCACATCTTAGTTTCCAGGGTAATAGCACCTGTACTTAGGCATGCCTTCTGAGATCGCTCTGATTGCAGCAAGTCATGTCCGCCAGGCAGATCACCCTACTTATTAAGACACACTTATATATCAGCCCATGCACACCTCTCATACAGGGGCCCTCCTCAGCACAAGGCAGGTTGTGACATACACTCTTCATCACTCTGAATATCTTACAGATTATAACACAATCTGGCCGCTCCTTTGATCACCATTAATTTCAACAAGCTTCTTGACCCCGCCAGTGCCCTTTTATTACGCCGCGGGCAGAGGTGTATCTCAAACCCAGCACAAAGGCGCCAAACATCGGGCCAGGACTTCCTTCAAGCATCCTGCATTTGGAGATCATGTGACAGGCCTGCGATGCCCACAAAGGCGATCTGAGCCCTTAGAGTCCAGACAAATTAATACAGAGATTGACTCTCCTTCCCCGCACATGCATGGCTCGCTGCGCAATCAACGCTTTGCCTTGCATGTCTCGCCCTTCTTCGTTACATTTACTTCCATTCCCCTTGCCGGTAGTATACATCTAACCACCCCAGGCCGCTCACGCAGCGGCGCCGATGCTGCGCGCAGGAACGCCCCCCGCGGCGTGGTCGGTGTGCAGGGGAGCGAGGCGAATGGAGTCACATGCGCGGGTGACTAACGCTGAGACCGTGCTGCGGCAGGGCATGGCGGCTGGCAGGAAGGTGACGCGGCGTATGGGGGCATTAGTCGTCCGCAGCCACTGCACCTGCCGCCGGGACGGCGCCTGCACGGCACATGCGTCTCTCTGATTTCAGTTATCTTGGGGCATATTGGTGAGGGTACACATGGGCCCCACAATGTCTTCTCAGCCTTGTTGGCCCGTTAGGTCCCTTTAAGTGTAGCAGATCAAGCTGGCACCAGAGGCTCCAGTGCACCACACAGAATGAGCCCCACTGACCCAGTCTGGCTGACAGAACTGTGCAAGCATTGCTCCAGACGCCTAGGACTCATCCCCGTCAAACCTATTGATTCCAACACCCCTGTGATGGACATCTGTCCTCCTTAAGAGCGGCGCTGGGGTGCAGAGTGGCAGGGCTTGCTTTGCCTTTGCCTCAAAGTGCCACAATTCAACCTGGCACCTGAGGGTCCATTCAGAAGTCTTACTTGTCCTGCTCCACAAAACCAATGAAATGAGGCGAGCTTGATCGCTCAAGTTGAGAGCGCGCACCTCGTCAAACTCGATGCAGAGCGGCAAATCTTGGAAGGCAGCGCGCCACTCCCGGGAGACGAGGCAGTACTGCGTCCACTCGCGCACCTCCTCTTTTGCCGCCTGCACTCGCCGGTCACGCCACTCCACCCCCACCAGCTCCAATATCTTCCGCAGAACGTCCGCAGGCAGCACTGGCAGGCCTGCAGATCCAAACTATTATTATTATTATACAGGTCAGCAGACCCTAAGCCAGAGGCCATAGGGCATACACGCAGGGCGTCTGCAGCCACGTCTGCGGGGCCTACAAAAGTCTGCAGCGTAGTGTTGCTTCACATCTCGTCAAAGGTCAAGGACCTAACTCAAGTACAAACGTTCAATACGAAAGCGCCTTTTTGAACGGTTTTGAAAGATACGCCGTGGAGAGTGGGCATGTGGGGCGGGAGATTGCAGGAATGCAGGCAGGAGATGTCAAGACGCTGAGACTGCACGGGCTGCACGGCCTCATCTGATAATTTGCCATAGGCCTGATCTTATTGCGGAAATATGACAAATGCTGTGGTGGCCACATGTTTGACAGTGTGCCTCGACGCCTCACATAATGGTGGGACCAGGACTTACAAAGCTTCTTGGCCTTTGATAGTGGATTGCATTTCTGCTCTTAAGAAGAGCTACACTCCCTTTTGGACGCAGCATTCATGTCTCAGCAGCTTATCTAGTACTAGGTGTGAGCGCACCTTCAGCCTGATGTGCTGATGAGTATCTCCGTCTGCATGTGGGCTCCCTGGCGAAGTTTGGTTCCTCAGATGACTCCATGTTGCCTCCTCACCGAAGGTACTGCTGACAAGTCTTGGGTCACCTCACCTAGCCACCGATCCTGCACAGTTGCCCAGCTTTCCTAAAATGCAAGTTGAGCCACCTTGAAGCACAATCGTTTATTTGACTGGCAATTTGGCCCCAGCAAGAAAGCTCGTTATCCATGTATTGCACAGTCATCAGCACACGACGGTTCCAGAATGGCAAGGCATGTCATCCCAGTCAGCAGCACTAGCAATCTCCAGCAGCCAAAAACCTCCTAGGATGCGATACAAAAGCAATTAGCTAAATCTTAAAACTGCTGGCTGGCAGATCGGGAAGCGATCGCACCCGTTACGCCCTAGTACTGCCCGACAACGCTCGCCGATGGGTCAGCAAACTTCCTCGATCCACCGACTGGGTGCCGTTTTAAATGCAAAAGTCCTGGATGACCTTAACGAAGACTCTGTGTTGCGTCTGGCTCGTCTTGTTAAGGACAATTTGGGCTCAAGATGACCATGCCCCAGGTTTCGGAACGAACCGACAAGGGAGATACGATAATAGAATTGGATGGAGCTCGGGACGTGGTCATCCCAATGGAGCAACACTGCAATCTTTCATCTTCACGTTCATCTGGAGATTCGAATACATCGAGGGACATCATGACGATGCAGACAGCTTCTGTGGGGCTGTCGACTTCGGCTCTGAGGTGTCCTGGAGCCTTTCAGCGGGTCCACACTGGCCAGAACGCACCTCGCATGTGCCGAAGGCAGGTCTCGTGCAAGGCTTCCAGGGTGATTACTCCTCCTCTTCCAAAATAATTGTCTTGACTCCTTTTCTTGAAGGGGTATGTGAGTCTTCTGTCAATTTACCCCATCTGCAAGCCTGTGATGGAGTGGGGATCTGTGTTCTCCAAGCGCACAACGGTTCCAAACTGCATCCATAAAAAGTACTTACTTGAAAACTCGAAGATCAGATCATGATTACCCCATTGGGCTGTGCACAGGAAGTGAGTTTTGTGGAGGAGTCAGCCAGGCGAATTGCAGCGGTGAGCCCCTATGACTCCTGCATGCTTTGCACACTGAGAGGCCAGGGAGACCCAAAGGAGTATACGTGCAGCAGCCGAGGACCCTGTCATTGAGCTGGGCTTCCTCTTACTGTACTGCTGGATGATTCAGCTTGAAAGACAACGCAAGCATCCTATCAAATAACACTACCTCTTGTGCAGGTCGGTGCTGCAGCAGCGCTGCTGCTGAGCCCCTGCGAGGCGCTAGCGAACGAGTTTGACATCCTCAACGAAGCCACACCCACAAAGAACTATGTCATTGACGATGCTGGCGTGCTCAACAAGACCACCAAGAAGAGCGTCAACGATGAGCTCTCGCGATTGGAGGTGCCTCAGCTGCCTTCCCAGTGCTTTTGTCCACCTACTGTAAAGTTCTTTGCACATGCTAAGGATCTGATCGTAGCGACTCAGCCAGTGGCGGATCCCCAATAAGCCAAGCGCATAGCAGAGGAAATCACCAAGTTTTTGGAGAAGCAACTTTCATCAGACACACCTAGCGCCAGTGCAAACTCAGTAATCCCAGTGCCAAGCTCTTCTGGCAATTCTGTATCACAAGATTGGGTTGAGAGTAGGCATGTATGCGTGGCAATCAGCAGCCACCTATGGATGGAATTTCCTGCATGCATGCATGGCAATTGACATCAAAGTGGTGTGGCTGCGCGCAGACAGAGACAGGGTACAGGCTGGAGGCGGTGACTGTGCGCAAGCTCGAATTCGAAAACGACGCCTTTGCGTTCGGGGACAAGGTGATTGAGAAGTGGTACCCCACTGTGGAGGTCGGCAGCAACAAGGGAATCCTTGTGCTGGTCACCACCGGCAAGGACGGCGCTCTCACTGGCGGCCCCGCCTTCAACAAGGTGCCTGGCTCCCCACATCACCTTGAGAGCAAATACCCAGATCTCCCTGCATAAGCTGATCCACAAAATGCCTCATAAGCAAGTCACTGTGCTGGTCAGGGAAAAATCCATCATCGTGACTGTCTGGGCTTGGGGTAGGTCTTTGGTGCACTAAAGCTCTCACCCATCTCTGATGCTAACGTTTTCTGTCTCCTTAACTTCATTAGCGGGGGTGGCTTTTCTTTATGTAACAGTTGTTACTTCAATGAAGGGCAGGGATTACTGTGAAGCCCTGACTCACTTGCAAGGCTGAAGTTTGCTGCCAATCTTTGGTAGAGTGGGTGGATTGCCTCAATAAAAGGAGTGCTATATCTAGGCAATTGCTGCAAGGGAGGTTGCCATGCGCTGGTGTGGCAACGAGGCTCAGTGTGCTACTGGATGATTTGGTGCAGGCAGTGGGCGATGACCTGATAGACAGCGTGGTATCCGAGAGCATCCCCATCCTGACAGAGGAGGAGAAGTTCAACGAGGCAGTCAGCAGCATCGTCAGGCGAGTGGAGGCCAAACTCACAGGTGTGCACTCCCAACCTAGGCCCCATACTTACAGCTGAGACTGCACTGGGTGCAGCCCCAATGCCTGTGCTGAAGCTTGTGGCTGCCTGATTGGCATGGGGTGTGTCGGGGTAGATCATCCCAGCCGGCCTAGCCTGCTCTTTGATGGTGTCCAGTTGCCCCTATCAACTGCAATTTTCGCTGCATGGCCCACTTCTGCACTGCAGCAACGATGTATTTGTATTGCTTTGATGATTTGCTGAGCAAGCCCCCCAATATGCACTGGACCTTGCAGACCAGACAGACCAGACCAGGAAGCCTGCGCTGCCATCAGATCCCCATCAAAAGCACAGGTGACAGGGGCTGATGGTGAGCGTCCTGTGTGGTGCAGGCAAGACGGACCCAGGAGCTCCGCAGCGCGCAGACGGCACGAGGAAGCGCACGTACAAGACAAAGGCAGAGGTGGACAAGACTCGCAACATCACAAGCACCATTGTGCTCGTGCTGCTGGGCATCTCTGTGGTGGTGCCCATGCTGCAGTACTGGGGCTACACATCCAAGGAGTAGATTGTCCATGTCACTGGGAATCCATGGGACTTGCTGAGTCCCTGGATGCACGATGATTTAGTCATATTGTGGTTGGACCTGTTCATGTGCCGCGCTGATGTCACATCAGTGATGCAGCCTGGCCGGATGACTCCTTTTGCACTTGAGGGGAAGCTTTGTTAAATTACAAATGAGAAACAAGAAATTATTTGGAACTTAACAAGGATGAGAAGATGCATTGATGCCGCGTGTAGACGGCCCACTAATATCATCGATTGACGAATGGTGCTGAGGTAATTTATGGTATTTACAAAGAAATTCCTCGGAAGTGATGCATTCACGGATACAGTAGCTATTCAAACCCATCCCCTCTGCTTCCAGCGGCTCGGCTTTAAAAAGCATTTCTCATAGAGCGGATTTCATGGCCTGCTTGCTCAATATCTACCCCATATGTGTTTTGGGTGCAGGCTTGCCGCATTATCAAATATCCCGCACACATATGACAGTCCTTTTTCATATTCACCGTGCATCAACACATTACTGTTCAAGTTCATGACAAATATTATGCGCCACAACACTCATGTCGGTGTCATTCAAGTCTTGCTCATCACGTCTCACCAAACAATTCTGTGTTATCAAGACTGTCAACTCAATCAATGGATCGGATCTTTCAAAGAGGTCAGTCTTGCACAGCATGCTGACTGATGATATCTGGCTGGCCATGGTGGGAACTCTGGCTCAGGCCGTGCGCCCTCTGCTTCGTTTCTGGCCGGCGGCGGGCGGGTGTGCGGCCTCCCATTGTTCGAGCGCCTCGCACTCTGTGAACAGTGTATGAGGAAACCACTGCTCGGGGTTCAGCTCAAACCCCTGAGAGCAATTGCACACAAAATTAGGCAAAACTGAAGCCTGAGCTTACTCAACAGGCAGGCAGCCTGCCCTGAGGGCACACTGAACGCAGTTCCAAACCTTCAACTAAAGTTGATCTGTGGTAGAAATAGTACTCGTGATGACAGAATTGAGAATCCTTTTGTGACACATCCATCGCACAAATGCATGCATTGATGCCTCCAGACATCTTGGATGAAATTTAGTTGGGATTGAAGCCACACCCGCCATTTCACCAAGAATTCCCTCTTCCCCTTCCTCTTGCGCTCGTCAAGAATTGCAATGACTTCATATTCAGTGTCATCCTCAAGCTCATTGTTGGCCTCTGCGGCTGACCAGTCTGCCAGCACCCTATCTCCATGCTGCATGCACAGCCTGCAGACCACACACGCTCTTATGACCCAACGATGTTGCGAAAACCTCCTTGACTTTGCACTAGACGAACCCTGCTTGGCATACGCTCTCCATTGCCTTTGCCAAGGTATCCAGGCTGGGCAACACTGCTTGGGCAATGGCATGCAATCGTGTAAGCATGCGGTTTGAGGAAAGCAGGAAACTACTCTTTGGTCTGGGTCGGGTCTGGGATGGGAGCAGCACATTGAAGACTCTGAGCAGAAGGTCAATCTTAGAGGGTCAATAACAGGCACACCTCTCAGGATATGCGCGCCCGTCAGGGAATCTGCGCATTTCCTCCTCGGCAGCACCAGCGGGCGCCTCCTGCTCTGCTTCGCCTGCGCCACAACATGCACAGCAATATTATGTATGTATATTGCAGGGCCCCGGAGGGCGGTGGAAATACTGAGTACCGTGACCACAATTGATTGGGTCTTGCTTTTATCTGGCGAGTCCATCAAGGGGTTGGACTACGGCAGCCTTTAACTGCAGCTTGTCTTTAGGACTTTGCCCCTTGGCAGAAAAGGCGTGTATCATTCAAATAATAGAAACAATAATGTTGCACAGGTGCGCAAAATCCTATCAACCCCATGCCATGCTTGGACAGAGCTTGGCAGCTGCTCAGAGGTCCCATGCCTGGCACCAATCTTGCATCAGCTTCAAGACACTCAAGGCAGCATGTCTGGGACACCCTAGGAGCGCTGCAAAGGCAATCCAACGCGAGTAATAAGCCAGCAAATCATTTAATCCTCCGGCCTTTAGTAAGCCAGTGACCTCTTGGGGCTACCCACTACAGCATGCATAGCAGGTCTGTGCAAAAGGCAAGCCTGGCTTCGGCAAATGCTGCAGTGCTGCATCAAGAGTAATTGAGTGCCACTGACACATTGTAACAAAGGGTTCCAATTTTGTGGTCCTTCTGTGTGTTTGTGAATCTGGGACATTGTGAGGAACCTGTACTACTAACAGAAGTTGGAAACAGGTCAGAAAGTATGCTGGGGTGAATATTATTTCCAGCAGGTGTACACTAGCGAAGCACAAGCTGCAGGGCGAACTAGACATGTCCACAGGAACACAATGCTGTGCTGGTCTCAGGCCACTTGATGAAAGAGGTTTTATTCTTTTCTCTTGTGCCACTTGTGGGAAATTCTGTAATGCCTGGCCCAGGCGCGCACCCATGGCCACGTCGCCGTTCGGCTGCACTTCAGCGTCGTCGGACGCGGCAGCGGCTGCGCTGGGAGCGCCGATGGTAGCACTGTCCAAAACGATGACGTCATCAGAGTCTGAGAGGTTGAGGTGGATGGATGATGTCAGCGAGCGCTCGCGCTCCTTCTCCTCATCAGCCTGCGCACACGTCCGTGCTTTGAGCCCCTCCCTTCTGATGGCTGTACTGATTTTTGTGGTGCAGGCTCACAGTGCAGGTCCGGTAAAGATGAGGCAGGCATACGACATTGCACCTGGAGAAAACTATAGGACTAAATTGGTGAGGGGGCAGGCCAGATGTTGAGATGAGGCAGGCATAGACAATTAATGGACACAAAAAGCACGGTGCAGGCCCTGAAACATCTAAGAAGTGTCCCAATGTGGGCAGAAGTCAGGGACTTCAGCTGTGCACCTCTGGGGCCACAGCGGCCTCCTTGCCTTTCGCCCCTGCAGCGCCGGCGCGCTTCTTCTCCGCGCGCTTCGCAGCAGCCGCAGCGGCTTTGGCGGCGCGCGTTGGGGAGGCAACGCCGGCAGACGGACGCTTCGACGGGCCGGCCGAGGGGCCGGGGGCATCTGGGTCGGCAGAATCCACGACGGCCGCCTTGCCCTTTCCCTCGACAGCGGCCGGGGCTTTTTTCTTGGCGGCTGTGGCGGCCGCACGGCGCGCCTGGGCCCTGGAAGGCAGACAGCTCGCGTCAGGGGTTGTTTATGGGGATGGCAATACATGTGGGGGTGTGCGCATAACATTGCCTACTGAGGCATCAGGAAGACAGCGACTGGTAGGAGTGGGGACAGCAGACAGAACAGAGTATGTTGTATAATGGCGGCACTCACTCCTTCTTCTGGGCTGCGCGGACGCTGCTCTGCCCAAAGGGAATCTTCTTGCTGCCAGCAGTAGCATCCGCGCGGCCTGCACAGCACATCCGCCGCTTCGCCCATGCTGATGCCAATGCAAAAAAGCGAACCCTCTGCTGCTTGGCACAAAGTGGACCATTTGAATACCAACCCCACAACCAGCAGATTCATGTTAACCCCAGAAAGGAGTTCTATAAACAGGACGACAAGCCAGTGAATTTGCAGTGAATCGGCGTAGCAGGTGAGTACCTTTGCCCTTGGCATCAGCGGCAGTTTCCTTTAGGGGCTTGACGGCCTTGGAGGGCTGCGCATTCTCCTTGGCGGCAGATTTGCGCCCGATCTGTCCCGAACTCGGTCGGTCCTTGCCGAGGAGCCCATGCTTCTCCTCGAAATTGCGTGCAGCCTTGGCTGCCACCTCAGCATCCACCTTGGCCTGTACACTCCACACAGGATACATCAGCACGGCAATGTGTCGGCGCAAAAAGCCCCAGCCTTGGTATAATCTATATGTTGCAACACAGGCTACATCGTGTGTTTTGCACAGCTGACTGCTAAAAGATTGCCCTGCCATTGAGCAAGGCAATGAGATCCCAGGCTTGCTTTGAAGGTGTGTGTATCAAAGTCATCACCTAGACAGGAAGTGCAGGACACTGCAGGACATGAAGGCTGTGCATGTATAGTCACAGTGGACTGCTGACTAAACTGCAGACTTCCCAGTGACTAAGCGGCGGGAGTACCCCAACTGTGGAGCTTAACCGGTGTTATTTTAACACCAATCTTACCGTGGACACCAATGACACTATAGTGCATGTCACGTGAAGAAACAGACATTCACAGGAACTTCACACCTGTGCCAGAAAGGCCTCAGCCTCATCCACCGCTTTCTGGGCCTGTTCTGGGTCCAGCTTTCTGTCGGCTGGCTTTGCTGCACCCTCAGGCCCCTCCTCGGCAGGCTCATCCTCTCCAGACTCTTGCCTCACCGCTTCTGCTAGAAACTCCTTGCTCTTCTTCACCTTCTCCTTTGCCTGTGGGCAGACAGATAACTTCCATGGCTCCCTGGTAGCTGTAGAGCACCAGGAATGATTTCATCAAATTCTTGTTGCCTTTGTGAGCCCAGGGCAGTTCTTGTGAGGCAGCTGCAGCGCATGCACTTCTCATGCCACTGCGCTAAGCGGTTTCCAGCGTCTGGCATTGTACATCAAATTGCTCTGCAATGCAAGCAAAGGCACAAGCTGTCATTGTGCACAAATAAAAGAGCATTGTATGGGAGGATTGACGGTAGTGGAGCTTCTCACCTGCTTAAGCGTCTCTGCAAATGCCACTCTGGCGCACACCAGCCTGATGGCCTCCTCTCTGAGCTCTGCAGGCATACAAGCCATGCTTTGGGTGCTGCAACTGATACCCAGTAGTGGTTGCCCCTTGTATCAGAAGAAGCTAGGGCAAGCAAGCACACTTCTGGTGGTCAAGGTCCTGTGTGGACCTGTGCAATACTTGCATGTGTCTGTAGAGATTCACCTGTCGTAGAGCAAAGGAGAGATTCACCTGGCGTAAGAGGGGGCAGGAGAGAAGCATCCAGGACCTTGTAGGTGGAGTCATCTTTCTGCTCGTTAAGGGAGTCGCCTGTCTTGGTTGCCATGTGGCCCTGTTTTTTTATGGTTTTGTACTTGTGCAGTGCTGTCACAGGGAACACTTTTGAGGGGTCCACAGGTTGCCCAAATAAATCCTGCAGGGCACCCCCCCACACTGTCAATCTTTACATGCAACCAGCTGAACGAAAATCGCGGGCTAAAACAAGAAGCAGCTGGTGGCAAGATGGCTGCAATGGCTGCTATTTGCACACTTTCTTCGGCCTGAGAACACTGTGCAAGTATATGCCATTGTGCTGAACAAATGGGAGCACTGCTTTCAGGTCCCCCATGGAAAGATGGGCTATATGCAAGCTCTAAAACTTGTCAAATTGCAGCAAATGATGGTCTAGTATTCAAGGTGATTCAGGATCGTCCAAAGTAATCACCTGGAGTGACGGCTGGGGTGGCTGGACTTTCTCGCCTTCCAGTGCAGCCACTATGTCCCTGGCTGCTTCAGCAGCCTTTTTGTTGACTGCATGTGTGCTCATTGCCTTGTCGTAGATTGACTTCAGGCGTAGATCTTCCATGTCCAACGCTGACTCATCCCACCCGACCTGTGCACACAGCACACATGTGACATCAGCATGTGACATCAAATGGTGTGCCAGATGTGCTGGTAGTTGAGCCCTTCATACTCCAGCTCCATGCTCATTGAAAATGGGAAGCGCAGTCAAGTGCATGCAAAGAAACGTGAAGTATGAAGCCCAACAGTGCTAAACGTCTCCTGTCATTGTGGCAAAGCTGGGCATGCTACCTTCTGCCGTTCCAGAATATCTGGAATCATCCAGCTGGCCGTTGTGAACTCATTCGTGGCAATCTTCCATACCTCCTCTTGCGTGAGGACATCTGTCCCCGCATCCCCTTCCCATTGCACCTAGAAGCATCGTAGATCAATTCCTGCTAGGCCAGACGAAGGGTGGCAGGCTTCTGGTTTTGCAGGCGCATGCATCAGGATTTTTGGCAGGAGCACAAAGCAAGATGATACAGCACCTACCTTGAACCTTTTATAAAGCCTTTCTTCCTCAGGAGCATTGAAATTATACTGTATATTTTCGACGTGCTGCACCTACAGAGGCAGGAAGAGGATCAAACCACAGCATGCTAACCTGAAACAGCAGTCGAGGATCCAACAACTAGACCAGCAGCACTTACCACGCCATTCATCTCGACACCATCCTGCACTTTCTTCAGGATCCTGCCGACGAGAATATTCTTGTATTTCTCGGAAATGGCTGCCATCTTAAACGGCCCTGTGACAGAGAAAACAGACAGGATCTGAGGAACACGGTTGGCAGAGATACTTGAAGCAACTTCCAGGTTTTCGAGGCTAGTGTACTTGAGAAATCAACGATAAAGGCCACAAAATGAAGGCATTTAGTAATCAAGATGCTCCCCCATTTGCAGGTTGGAAGCTGGGAATTTTCCTTGTTACAATACAAGCGTCTCACCTTCAAGACGGGAACCCTTCTTCAGATCCGGTCAACAAGTGCGATGGGTTCAAGCTAGGGTATAGCCTGCGTAATTTGCAGATGCGCGTTCAGTGATGCCGACCTCTGATGAGAAGCGCTTCAATATCGGGACTGTCAAATCCTCACCATGCAACTGTTCAGACTGCATAACCGGGAAAATCCGTGCAGTGTCACAGATGATTTGCCATGAGTTCTTCTTGAATCTGCGCAGCATGCAAAGCAGGGAGGAAGCCAAGCCAATTCAGGCGGGGGTAGAATAGTGTATCAGGCATGGCAATTCGAGCAATGCGTTTGCTGTAGACGTGAGTTTCCAAGGGGATCGTCGAGATAGGTGCAGACGACTTGAGATACGTGTGCTGAAGGATCTTTCGCTGGAGATCGCTGACATAGGACCGGGGCTTTGACTCAGATTCATTCCTTGACTACTTTTGTCCACTACTCTGATCGGCTGCACACCACAAGAGTATTGACACGATGAAGATAAAAAGAGAAGAAGCTCTGGAAGTACTCGAATTGGAGGCAAGTACCGAGTAATATTGATAGACTGGGGTTTGTGATCAGCATTGGAGCTGCTAGAAGTTTTTATATTGATCCAGCGTGCACACTAATGTCATGTTATCAATCAAATATTTCTTAGTTTCTGATGTGCGCGCGACCACGCATCTCGTGGGCAAAAGAGACCAGGGTCTCACCTGATCTCTGGAGCACGTTCTGCTTGAAGTCGTTTCTTAAGCCCTTGGTGATTTGCAGGAGGGTCAGGAATACACCGAGGTGGAAATAAAAAGGCAGTATAAGACGCTAGCGATGAAATGGTGCGCTGTTCCTGGAGCGCTCTCGTTGAAGACCTGCTTATATGGCCGAATGCCTGTTCCAAATTTGATCAAATATATACATGTGAGGGATATTTTCCGGAGACTGCAACGTATATGCAATCTTTGTTCCCAGGCACCCGGACAAGAACCCAGGCAATGAGGAGACTGCAAAGGTCGCATTCCAAAAGGTGAATGCAGCATATCAGCGTCTCACCACTGAGGGTGACACTGACAGCGACAGTGAGGAGATTTTCACCGCTGCCGACAATTTCGAGGCGGCTGCCGCCTTCTTCATGCACATGTATGTGTCCCCTCTTGACTCTCTACCTGTCTCCCAGCATCACGCACATTCCTCAAATTCTTACCAACTCACCTAATGTACTGGAGGGACTCCAATCGTCGCAGATGAGCACCATCACAAGCGCTGCCTCTGCTTACGATTTTTGCCCCTGTTATCTGACTTCATGCATCACTTATTGCGCAGGATGCGGGAGATGCGAGAGATGGGCGAAGGAGGAGTCTTCTTCGATCTTGGTGGTGGCGGCTTTGGCTTTATGGGAGGCGCCAGTCTTGGACCGAGCTCTGCACCGCGCGGCGCGGCCGGCCGGGGCCCGGGATTCGGCTCGGTGCGGGGGGCCGGCCGCGGCCGCAGCAAACCGGCCCACACGTTCTTCGAGGAGGTGTCAGATGACGACAATGACTCGTATAATTCGGAGGAGGACAGCGAGGACCCCGACTACGGTTACTACAAGGCCCAGGAGAAACGGGAGACTGCGAGGCAGCAAGCCGAGCAGCGTGACAGGCAAAAGGTATGCCTCTTTGTTCCATGAAATCCACAAAAACTGGCATGAAGCAGTTACACCTCAGATGAATGTTGGTTTACGGGTTGACCAGAGACTTCACGTGCCAGGGAAAGAGTGTGCTACTGATCAACAGCCCGCTGACGTATGAGTTATGTCTATGTGCAGTGCCTGTCAACCTTGTCCTGTGTAGCACCATGAGGGTGTACGCTGTGTGATTGCCCTTGTCAGTAAACTGAACATCCTGTGGTGCGCAGCGTGCGGAGGAGCTGCGGGCAAGGCAGCAGGAGCGCCAGAAGCTCTCTGAAGAGGACCGCCGTAAGGTGAGCATGCTCCTGCACTGCCACCATTTTAATTGTTCAGGAATGAACAGAAATACAAGCTGCACATCTCATCATTCCATCTGAGCCAGAAATCAATTTCAAATGGCCAAAGCATAGCTACTCAATTTGCCATGACACTGCCTTCATTTTGTTATCAGCTGGTGCCATGTGATGTCGGGTGACGTGCCCACCTTGATCATTTCAGCACGTGACACTGTGAAAGTTTGATCACTTTGATTGTTGTGTATGGGGGGTGGGGGAAACACCGCTTTATTCCACACCTGACGTGCACGCCTTCGATCGGAGTTTTTCCTTGCGGCAAAAACGTCTAATAAGCCATGCCTGGCATGCGCGCAGAACGAGGAGAGGATTGAGGCTGAGGCGCGGGCGAGGGCGCAGGCGCAGGAAGAGGAGGTGTTGTACAAGGTGATTAGTCAGCTGCCGCGGCCCACCATGGCCGAGCGCACCGAGACCTCAGTCACCCTCTCCATGGCACGCCTCGCCAAAGCCACCGGCGGCAGCCAGGTGCATGTTGTTCTCCACCCATATGTGTTGGCAGCAGCCAGATACCATTCGTTCCACCCTCAGAACATCTTCATCGGCCGGGGTGCCGGCCCATTAATGAGCCTGCAGCGGAGAGCAAGGCACATTGGCTGGGGGGCCCATGGTGGTCCTCTAAATTAAAAAGAGCATTGTGCTGTTCTGCCTTCTTTGTATAGAGAGAAATTTTCTGCAGGCTGAACAGGCTTGGAAAAGACAATGGACTCTTTAAAGTTGTCTGGGCTATGCCCACCGATGTGCTTGCTGAGATTGCTGCATGTCTGCTGGTGTGGGCGCAAGCTGTTGAGCAAAGTTGGGGCATGTGCGCGCAGCTGCCGAAGGGGTGCCTTTGGGAGATGGAGATGCGGCTGCAGAGCGACTCGGTCTGGCGCTCCATACACTCCAGCAGTAGCACGGGGCCTGTCACCGCCAAAGACCTGCTCCCCGGCACCAAATACGTGTTCCGGGCACGCGGAGGTATGCCCACATGCACGCCCCTGTTCTTGAGAACATAGGGTCTGCAGTTGCAGTGCAGTGCAATGCAGTGATCCAGACTTGCAATGGATAGCAACTTTGCCATAGCAATGCGCTCTCGAACAGATAGGCAGGATCAGTTTATACCAACCTATTGTGACGTATTGTCACTGCAGCCAATCCGAAAAGAGATGAACTTGAGGAAAAGTCATACATGGATTTGCTGTTGTTGTCACAGGGCGCAAGCTGCCTGACGGGAGCATGGAGTGGGGCAAGTACTCGGAGGAGTCCTTCTACGCGACCATGGGCCGCTCGCAGGCGCCGGCCGGGCAGGCGGCCGGGCAGGCGGCCGAGTCAGCCGGGCAACCCGGGCAGTCCAAGAAGGGCCGCCGCCGTGACGCTGCCGCTTCAGCTTCCAAGAAGCTGCAGCCGCAGAAGAGCGAGGAGGTGGACCTGGACGAAGCCAAGCGCCGCCTCAAGGTGTGCTGCATGCCTTTTGGCTGGTCAGAAGAAACGATATTGGTAGCAGATTGCTCAGTACATGCATGATCTGGCCGTTTTTCTCCCGCCTCAAGGCGTGCCTGTGGCACCCATGTCCCTGTCGTTGAAGCCACGTGTGTTGCTTGTTGCTAATGCTAGTCTATTTGCAGACCCGTTCTGACTTGCAAGGATTCTTTTGAGCAGGTTGCCAGATAAGTCGTGGGCTTGCCTCGATGTTGACTTGGCCAGAAGCTTGTGGCGTCAAAGCCGGCAGGGGGACATTTGTCTTGGCAGAAAGCCTGTGTAATGTGTGAATCGAGAAGCGTAGAGTCAGGGCAGGGCGATTTCGAGCTTGTTCGAGCTTGCGTGCATTCAGAAATAACTTGTCTAAGCGAAGATGACTGCTGCAGGCTGAGAAGGAGAAGGAGGCGGCCGTGAAGGCAGCGATGGACCGCGCGGCGGAGGACTATCGCCGCGAGACGGAGCGGCTGGCGGCGCAGAAGGCCAAGACGGAAGAGATGGTGGCCGAGAAAGTGCGCCGCTCGCGCATGAAGGCCCGCAAGAAGGAGGAAGCCGTGCAGCCGCCTCCCCCCAAGGTGAGCATGTGTCTTCGCTTTTGCGGAGCATTCACAACAAGTGTTGCATTCCAAGTCTCAGTTGCATGCATAAAAACTTGCAAAGCAATATTGGTTGCTCTACCCACACCTCCTGACCTCAGCAGTCCAGATCTCCTCTCTTGCGACCAGTCAAGCTCAGGCACGCCGTGTATCTGCCAGTTGTGTCCCAGTTGCTCTGGCGCACAGGAGTTCTCACAGCTCTGTCAGTTTCTGTGCATAATCCTGCCTTTCTTGCAGAGAGCAGTTGCAGTTGCAGACACATAGAAGTTTGTATATGAAGATGGGCAGGGACAGACTGCCTACAAGACCAATGAGCCTCAGGTGGCTCCCAACAGGTCTCTAAAAGTAATAATAAAACAAGTGATGCTTTACTTTGAATGACTTTGCAGGAGGATGGGGCCCACGGGACTAACGAGCAGGCGGGCGCCCCTGCACCGCCCCCGCAGCAGACTTACCGGCCGCCGCCTCCGCCGCGCAGCACATCGGGGCTGAATAACTACTCGGACGCCTTCGGTGACGTGCGCCGTATCAACCCCGAGCAGCCGGGCAGCAACACAGCGGGAGGGTGCGCTCCAACATTGTTATTATTTCACGTTTACCTGCCAAAGGGCAAGGTAAATTTCCTGGTGGATGACTTGCTGGTCTTGTCACTCTGTTTGGTGTCCTTAGACTCTCTAAGGTGGAAGGATGGAGGGGTGTAAACGATCGGGTCTTAACGGTAAGCGTGCATGCACATGATGGCGGGAAAAGCCGGCAAGCAATTGTGGCACAGTCAGTGCTTGAACAATGCCAATCTAGGTTTGCAGAGAAGCTTGTCATGGAGAAAGGCTGCAGTGGAGAGCAGATCAAACTTTTCACACACCTGATCCAGGTCACCACAACCTCACGCATGCTCTTCATTGTGCAAATTGCGTCAACACTGCAGACTTGAGACACCTGCTGGCACGTGCTCCGCTGGAATTGGACCACCATGCTGAGCATGTGGTGCGTGTTGTGGCAGGGGCTGGGACATGATGGTGGAGGAGGAGATGAGCCTGCAGGAGGCCATCCAGCTGACCCTGGCGCTGGAGGAGTCGGAGCGCTATGCCAAGGAGGAGGCCGCCAACAGGAGCAAGCTGCGGGTACCCGTGCCCTTCCATTTAAAATACTTAATCCTTGCCAGGCGCACAGCGCATTAAGTGGGGCACAGACAGATAAGATGCAAGGATATCATCTGCAGGTCTATCTAACTCTGCCTTGGAGAATGTACGCGCAGTCAGAAGCACCACCCTCCTCGTCCTGTTGGGTAGACCTGCAGATGCGAGTTAAATCATTTAACCTCTTCGATGCAGCAGACCCCCGGTCATACGCACTTGTTCACTGTGCTTCCTCACCTGTGTGAGAAAGGTTAGGAAGTCAGGGGAGCTCCACAAACGGAGCATCTGAGCGTGGGATTCTGGCACAGTTTCACACAGGCATCGCATGCAACCTCTTGCTTCGCTTCCTCTGTGATCAAGTCACAGGCGCAAATTGCTATGTACCGTGCATCTGAGCGTGTGGTTCATTTGCAGTTCACGGAGCAGTCCTTCCCAAGCCTGGGGGGCAACGCCGGCGACAATGGCGGCGAGTGGGAGGCCTGGGAGGACCCGGATCCCCCGGCGCCGCCACCGCAGAAAGCGGCGGTCCCCCCGCCCAGCCAGCCGGCGTACCGCGAGAGCAAGCGGCCGGCGCCGGCGCAGCGGACCTCCGACAGCGTCAGCAGCATGTACGCGTCCGGCAACCGGCGCATGGCGCCCCCGCAGCCGGCATATGCCCCGGCTCCCGCGCCGGTGAGGCCGCATGCGGAGCCTCCTCGCACGAGCGGATCAGGTTCGCCCTTTCATGCTTGCCCCTTTCTCTTAATCACGTCCCCTGGATGTCTTTCCCCTGATATTCCCCTGAGTAAATTTTGTTGGCAATTATTATGAACTGACAATCAAGGGAGAGTATTTGGCACGAATGCAGCAACCCATGCATTGTCATATTGTTGGAGAAGCTGAGCAACTCAACAGCCTCTCGTGATGACCTGATTTCCTGGATACATATAATAACATGTAAAGAGGTACCTTGCTGAAATAGTGTTGATTGCTTGCAGGGGTGTACACTGAGGATGATATCGTCCGCCAGGTCAGAGCCCCTCTCCCGGCAGCGCAGCCGAATGGCTACGGACCTCCAGGCTTCCCCAATGGCCACACCAACGGCCACAAGGCTCCCACACAGCGCCCAGGTGATTAGTCCTGGACATATTTCAGGACCTTTGTCACCCACATTCCCCGTATTGGGCAAATTGCCGTATCTTTCCTCGTCACAAGGTGTCGCTTGAAAATTTCAGGTGCTGGCTGAATGTAGTCTGTCTGTTTGCGGGCAGGTCCTGCGCCACTGCGGAGCACAGGGCCCAATGGACAGTAAGTCTCTAGCCACCTTCCTGACAGTCTCAGTTTGGCTCAAGCCATGCTCGACTCTGATCAATCTTGCCTCTCTTTCTGTCTAGGGATGGATTGAGTGGTGCTGACGGACTTGTTACTGCAGGGTTCCGGCCAGGCAGCCCTACAATCCCCTGAACTCCGCCCCGCAGCAGCCCCAGAGCGCGGCAGCCTCCTATGCGCCCCCACCCAGCCAGCAGCTGCCGAGAGGCAACGCCGCGACGCCAATGGCTGCACTGTTCCCCCATCTGTTCCCCAATGCTGCCACCTGAAGCTCTCATCAGCAGCTTTTATCTCCAGACTCCGGGGGACATAACAATGGATATCATGGGAGCAACTGAGGCTCGCATCAGCAGCTTTGCAGTTCCCACGAAACATGCTCAATTGGATTTCATAGGAGCAACTGAGGCTTGCATCAGCAGCTTTGCAGATCTAGGGAACATGCCCAATTGGGTCTCATAGGAGCAACTGAGGCTTGCATAGTTGCAGATCCCGGGGGACATTACCCGATTGGATCTCATAGGTGCAACTGGCAGGCGATTAGACTGTCTTCATGCACCCTTATCAGAGGCGGCAGGGCCCTCCTGTGGGATGTGAAGCCAGATGGGTGAGATCATGCATGGCTTGCCGTGGTGAATTCTACAGGATTTGTGGCGGCAACAGATACTTTTTTGGGCACAGCAGAATTGTTTTGCCTGTACCGTATACGGGATGGGAGGCAAGCATGAGTGAAGGAAAGTGCATGCAATAAAACTTGCAGCAGAGGGGCATGTCAGATACCCAGGTGCCTTTCTTCTGTCAGCTTCTGTTAACACCTCATTTTGGGGAACTTAGGCCGATGCCTTTGTCAATGTGATCTATGGAGGGAAGTGGCTGCATCCATTGCATGCAAATGGGACTCGACGTAGGTTTGCACAAGGTAATGGTGTTGTCCTTCAAGCACAAGATAGGAAATGTGTGTGTGTGTGTGTATGTGTGTGTGCTGTAGGTTAGCAATGGAAGGGGCATGAGATTTGCTTTGTAGGCCTGAGTGTGATATTCTGCTGATACTGAGTGTATGGACGTATCTGTGAAGGCAGCCTTGTATGTGTGGCTTGAAAATTTTTCATCCAGCCAGCGTAGATGTGGCCAGGGGAGTGGAAAAACTCGTATTAGCATCTCTTGATTGAAAGATTGTGAGGCGCTCTTGAGTACTTGAGCAGGCCAATAAGCTTAAGACTTCAGGATACAGTATGACTGCCATTCATGACTTCATTTCAAAAACTCATGCTTGGATGGGTGTGTAATACTACCAATAATGCTCCTTGACATGGATTCGCCACAGTGTGTGTGTATGATGCTTATTGGGGGCAAGCGCACGTTTTGCACTGGTGGATTTCAGTTGCTATGCCCACTCAAAACAACATTGACATTGCCATCACTCAATGCGCATGCCAATGTTCCTCAGAGATCAGGATTTACATACGTAGCCAGCAAGTGGGGATATGCGTCTTTCGCAGTCCCTCCTGTCTTTTGCATGGCCATGGTCCTGTAGCTATGCAGACAGGTTTGACTTGCTTGGAATTCTTTGCATGTCAACACAGTATCCCAAAAACAATGCCCCCCCTTACGTCCGGACCAGGATCCTGAGGGATGTCGTCCTTAAGCTTGTACAACAGATGATAGATTCATACGTCCCCTCCAACTTGGCTTTTCAGCCCTGTGCCATCTGGCAGACGCAGCCGTCACACTGGATCCTCCTCACAGACAATGGACTACTGCGTTCTGCTACCTCCTGGATATTCTGGTCACCTTACATGGAAGAAAGCCTTTCATTTACCCTGCCTCTAGCACTCTTCTCCCGTTCTCTGCCATGAGCTCCTTTATGTCAGGCGGCACCTCCACTTGCACGGACAGCGCATAACAGCCTGGCACCAACTTTGCTGCACCAAAACACAGGAGACAGCCGTCATTTGACATGGGCAAAGGCTTCAATGCTATGTGTGCATTATTTCTCTGTGACTTTACAGTGTCCAAGCTGTATGAGCTTCTCTTGGAATGTTTTGGTATGGTTTTCAAGGGCAGGGAAAAGAGGAACTTACAGAGATGGAGCCATTTGGCACACCAAGACGAAGCTGGGTCAATGACAGACACCATGCCCTGAAAGGCCACTGTTGTGCACTCCAAGCAGCGGTCCTTGTCACCCTCCATTCCAAGGAAACCACAGTTCTCGCATCCGCCCCCTGCAAACTGCAAAGCAAGCAAAGAGATGTGACACATGTGGTGTATGAAGGCGTGAGCTTGGACGGACTTGAGCAGCGGACCACCGAATGCACTGCTGAGCTGCTTGATTCCCCGATGAAGCAGATATATTGGTTTTCTGTCATAAAGGTGCATAGCAGGTGAGATGGCAGGGACACATCCTTACTTGATCAAGTGTCTTCACAAGGTGACAGGAGATGCACGCGCAGAGATTCTTCCCAAAGTCTGTGGGCACTTCCGCATGGTTGTCGACACTCATCTCGCAGTTGAAGTATGGTTATCAGAGCACAAACTACGCTACAGGCGCCCCATAAGCTTCCGGCCTGCTTGCCCTGTATCCGCAACGGGGTGGGCTCAACTGAGATGCGTCACGGGATTGAATATAATTGGAGATATAGCAAAGCTCTCTTTTGGCACCTTCAATCTTTGAGGGACCATCGATGGTCAGCCACTTATTCTCTAAGAAATTTTACACTTCATATCCCTGATCCGCAGCAATTAAATCCTTCCTTGGACTGAGGAGCTACTACCCTTAAGTTGTTAACATTGTAGATCCACGAATGGCGCACAGATGGATCGATCTACATCCTTCAATTCACGTGCGTCCGAGTCGCACACGTGTTGTGTGAGTCATGCCAAGGAGTGACGGTGGGCCGAAGGACGACCCGATCGGAGCAACGCAGCAATTGTCTCGACCTTCAAACATCAGAATTGGTTGCTTTCATTTCTCTGCCCGATTACTGGGTTGGATCGGTCTAGTTGCGTGAAAATTGCATTCTAGGACCAGACCACCTTGCTCGACCCCACGTCGAGTTTCCACGGAACTGCACTGGGAATCAATTTTATGTGTCGAAATGTATTAAAAGATGCTGTTTAATCATTCCTAAGGGTATTTTTAATTGGGATATAAGAAAGACAGAAGCGTCTTTTGGCACGTGGTCATGAGCGAGGAGCAGACGCAACCAACGACAGCCGGCCAGGCGGTGCAGAATGGAATTGTTGATCCACCTATGCAGAAATTACCAGTATCAGATAATAAGGTGCCGCCTTTGGCATCTCAGGCCGGGCTCCCTTCTGACCAGGGCCCACCAAAACATAAGGACCTCCTTTAGACGGCTAGACATTCCCTGTGCTCTCTACTGAGATGACATATGAGTTGGTGTTGCTTTCTTAAGCACGCAGGCCAGCTACTGGTGCCTGCCCATGGGGCAATGTTTTATTGAGAAGCCCCTCTCTGGGCGCGACACAGGTACCCAAGAAGAAGAGCCGCAGCTGCACATGTTCCTGGCCATGCACGCAGAAGTTCCTTATAAAGAACTTCCTTCCAATAGGGTTCCTTGTCTGCATCGTATGGATGCTTGCATGGCCCTGGCCTGGAGAGAAAGTGGAGCAGTGGAAGGTGCGGTGCGTTCATGACAGTTCATATAAATCTGTCAACATAATTCTAGTCCCTAAGATTATTGCAACATTGTCATTCATCGAAGGTGGTGAGGCCGGCAGCGCATGCTGAGCATCCTGCCTCCTTATGTTGCTTGCGCTGGCAGCAAGACAAAGCATAATTCAAACTATGCCGTGCCGTGCAGGTTGCCAATTATGTTGTTGTGGAGACAGCGTGCATCGTGGTCATTTTTGTGATATCTGGGCTGGCGCTGAAGACAGAGGAGATCACATATGCCATCAAACACCCTGCCCCCCTCATATATGGCCTGGTCGCCATCCTTGGCGTGACTCCCTGCCTGGCATTTGTGACTATCCGACTGCCCCTTCACCCTGCAGAATTTGTGATTGGTGCGCTCTTCACCCTTGAATTGTTTGGCTGCACAAAATCGGGGGATGGTCTGCTTGTTATGCTGCTGCAAATGCTGCCATTTCTATTGCACACAGCAATACCTTTCCAGACGTCGAACAAGGTTGCAGCTGCTCTGGGGCAGCGCAGAAATCTTGCAGCGAGTGCAAAATCTGCACCTGTATTCAAATTTCCAGAAATCCAAGTGTGCAAGGGGTGACCTATCACATGTCAGTTTTCCCTCATATAAAAGGTGCTGATTTGCTGAGGCTCTGCTTGTTTGCATCGGCAGGTCTGACGGCGTTTGCAGTGGGGCCGACAACCCTTGCCCAAGGGCAGACTCTGGTGGCCCAAGCGGGCGGCAACACAGCTCTGGCGCTGATGCTGCTTGTGCTGACTAATATGCTGGCCGTTTTCACCGTTCCCTTTTTGTTCAAGGCGGTGCTCAGCAGTAAGGCAGACAGCGTGCAGATCAACTCTGCCAACCTGCTGATAAATCTTGTCATCACCATCCTCGCTCCCGCCATCGTGGGCAAGGCAAGCTGCAAATTACTTGCCTCACCTGCTCAAAAAATGTGTATCAAGGTATTGGTCAGCAGGCGACTGATGAGTGCACATCTCATTTTTGAGGGAGTTCACCCAAGCATTTGGTACAGTGTGCCACAAACCCAACAATGTTACGTAGGATGGAGCCAAATCCCTTCTGATCATGGTGTGCATTTTGTGAGCCACGCGCTGTTGATGACTCACTCCAGTTCTCAATTTTGTCAATTCGGAAGAATTTGGTGTCCTCATGCCAGCATTCTGACTGGATGGTCTTTATTCAAGCGCAGGTCGTCAGGGACCTGATAAAGCCGGTGGCGCGGTGGGTGTCCAGTCACCGTGTGACCATGAGCCTGCTGAACAACGGCGCGCTGCTGGTCATCGTGTGGGTGCAGCTCTGCTCCGCGCACGACCGCCTGATGCAGCAGGCCTTCAAGGACATTGTGCTCATCATCGTGGCAGCTGTGCTGCTGCACTTTGTGTTCGTCGCCATCAACTGGCCCATGATCATGTGAGCAGCCTGCCTTCTGATCCTCCTTTGAACTGTAGGGATTTTTACTGTGCCGATATCACTGTTTTTTGAAGTCTCTCTGCCTGTCTCTGCCTTGCACGGTGCCCCTTCTGTGCAGAGCTTTGCCTGTTGTAACTAGGCTGCTTCTGATGTTGGTGGGCTCTGAAACTGCCTTGCTGCTTTCTGCCTTCTTTGCTGTGTGGCTGAGTGTATTTGCTTGGGAGCTCTGACATGTATGCACAGCCTCGCATGATTTCACTTGGTTTCCCTGCGCAATGACATTGCATCACACGGTCAATTATATGATGCTTGCTCCGTACCTTACGCGAGTGTCGCATGCGCGCAGTCTGTTCCGCTTTCCGCCGCGCGAGGCGGTCGCGGCGATGATCATGTCTTCGCAGAAGACGATGCCCTTTGCGGTGTCCATCATTGCTCTGCTGCCGGCCAGCCTGGGGAGCAAGGGTCTGCTGACGCTGCCGCCGCTCATCTGCCAAGTCAGCCAGCTGTTCTGCGACATCTGGATTGCCAACTACTTTGGAAAGAAGGTCCGCGCTATTTGCCACTTAGTGTCAAATTGCCAACATCAGTCTTCTTGAAACTGCTTTCCAAGTCATGATCGTGTTGAAATAACACCGGCTAGGCGCACTGTCCACCGGCTGGAGTACTCCTCTTGCTTAGGAACTAGTGAATGGGCAGTCCACTCAGCAGTCCACTGTAGGCAGTTTTCGAGAAGTGCACCTGGGCCGGGAGATCATTGTATTGTTGCTCCATGACTTGCACTCGCAAGGCAGCCCCTTCTCCTATCTTCTGGCGCTAACCCTGCCTTGATGTCTGCATTTCTCTCCCTCCAAAAAGGTTCTCTACACTAGAGGCATTGAAAGCAGGGGCGCAATGTGCAATGAGGGCACGAGGGTGGGATTCTGTGTGTACTGAAATCATCACTTCCGGTCTGTGTAGGTGAAGGAGGACCAGAAAGCAAAGGAGGCGGCAGCAGCGAAGCTGCCGGTGACGACGGCAGATGTGAATGGGAGTGCATCAGGAAAGGATGCAGGGGAGGACACAACGCATGACAAGGAGGATAGAGATCCGGTGGACTTTCTGCAGAAGGTCAGCTCGCGCAGCATGCATGAAGCATACTCTGCCGACTGCGGCTCTATAGATGAGCTGCCGTCTGAGATCGCGCGAGTGAGTGGCGCTAGACAGCCATCTGGATCTCTGTCTCCAAGGAGATGACCACTTGACATCTCCACAGGGCGTTCCACAATTTGAAGTTTCTGAAGGAGTAGAAATTGCCTGTCTCAAGTTCATAGTTTATATTTACATTAATCATACATCCATAATATTTTGTCTATCGCTTATGCGACTTCTGATGAGAGACTATCTGTTCAGCGTTCTGATAATGCAGAGGGACTCTGAAGCACTGAAATTTGAGAGGATGCTGAATGACGTGCATTACAGTAGGGTATGTTGCTGGGGCACATTTCAACGCTCAGGCTAGCAAATGACTGGTCAAAACTGCACTGAAGCTTGATTTAAGCCATCTCTGGAATTGAATATCTGCAGCCACCATGTACTGGATTGCATCCTGCATCCATGAGCGAGCTCGCCATGCCATTTGAAACTGCACATGTACATGGAACTGCTGCTTGCCACCCAAGCATGCACTTGTGCATGCAGGCTCTTGAATTGTTGCTGAGATGCGTTGTTACATATATTTAGCATCCTGGCAAGAATATGCATACAGTTCTCTCATGCCTTATATAACACTGTCGACAGGATACTCTTGAGCGCCAATATACATACAGAAATACGATGCATGACATGACACACTACTGTGACAGGTACAATGGAGGACCAAAATTTGCTTCTATTCTTTGGATCCTGATACCATTGAGTAATTGCCCACGTGGCAACCCAAACTACAGTGACAGTACGTGCAGCAGTCACTGCAGTTCGTGGGCGCTTGCCATCAAGAAATTAGCCATGTCCACCAGATGCTGCTTCACTTTCTGGATGTCCTCAGGCCCAAGCGCGCCATCGCTCTTGGCATCCAGGGCCTTTAGGTGTGCCTCAGCCTGCCAGGAATCCAACGCAACTCTTCAGACATTTAACGCAATTCTTCAGCACCAGTGACACAAATATCTTAGATTTCCTCATACAGCTAATACATGCTTATGACGCCTACACAGCGCCTGGCAAGCTGGGGGTGGGCAGCTGCGTAATTGTGCACTGATTATGCACTGATACAGAAGCAGTGCACCCATTCCTTAAATGTCTTCAAGACTCCCTTTAGGTAGAGTATTTGAAACAGCTGTCAAGGCGACCAGATGAGGTGGGCATTGCGGACAGTAGGAAAGCACACAATCCCATAATCCTCCTCACAAAAGGTCTTCTTCGCCTGTCAAGAGGGCTTAAAGAAGGGGTGCATGGCTTAAGTAATTATCACAGCTGTCAAGGAGATTCCACGAGCCGCGGGCGGTGCAGAATTTAGGGCACCGCACAATCCCATGATCCTTCTCACACAGGGTAGCATTTCTAGAAGGGCAGGTCCTAGGGCAAATGTCAATATCACAAGAGGTCTACCAGAAGATGCTGCCTGCCTGTGTAGCGCAGAATCACAGTGTCGGACTCACAAGAAAAAGTCTATTGCGCGCACCTGTCTGTATTGATTGAAGCCGGTAGCGTGCTCAGGTATCTTCAAGACTTCCCGCAGGGAGAGTCAGGCAGCTCCCAGTGCAGCAATAACTTCAGAGTTAACACAGCTGTCCAGAGGAATCTATGAGCCTGCCGCGGTTGTTGCAGACTCCAGGGCAGTGCATAATTGCATTTCAAGCCTCACAAGAGCCCCTACTTGGGCGCTCGCACTGTCCTGTTTGTTTTGCACTCTCTAGATATTAAGGAGGTCTGCTGCGCGCACCTGCGCCTGTGTTAGCTGAAGCCGGTAGCGCGCCCACTGGTGGTAGAGGAGGGAACAGTCGGAGACGGGGCGCGGCCCCCTCAGCATGGAGCGGTCCGGCAGCAGCGGGTCGGCGGGGACGTATGATGTCACCATGGTGATGCGCTGCGAGGTGGCGCTGACTGATCGCCGGCCGCAGTGCCACACTTGCTGCCCCTGCTTACATCAAAACATGCCCATCAAACATAAACGCATGAAGCGAAAAAACTAGATGCCCACCAATTTCATCTCCCTAGCAGATGGATATCAGAATTGCCCAGTACTGCTGTCAGTGCCAAGCACCCATTTTCCTCGTTCTCTAGAGACTGAAAGATCTAGCTGTCGATGCCAGTGCTCCAAAGTGGCTGAATAGGCAGCCGCCAGAGCAGCTAGGCAAATCAAGTGTCATCTGTGTGGCATTCTGAACTTCCCAGCACATGACCTTTCGCGTTGGGAGGCTTTACGTGGTCACGATGCATGCAGCGGGCCTGGAGCATAGAGCAGCAGATGCTTCTGCACAACTTCTGAGGGCTGTAGGTATGAACAGGGATAGATGGCTTGCCTGGAGCACCACACAGGAGCCGGCAGTGGGGAAGCCGATGGGCAGGATGCTGCCGTCTCCCTGCTTGACAGCTGTCTCGCCGCCCAGGACTCCGGTGGGGTCTGTCATCATGACGATGGCCACAAAGGGGTAGCTGTCCGTGTGCCAGTCGTCCACCAGCACATCATCGCCCCTGGAGTCAGGCACCTTGCAAGCATAGGCAATATCATCTTAATGATCCATGTAGGCACTTACAAGCACAGATTAAAATCTATTTCCTTCATCTATGAGTGGATCTCCTGCTGATGCGAGCTCCCCGGCCTCAAACACTGCAGCTTGATTGGATTTGGACGGCTTTCAATAGCCGCCCACTTCTGGTGAGCACCTCCTCAGAACTAGGCAGACTAAACATATTTGACTACATGACGTGATTCCGTCTTTGTCTTGTCAATGCACACTCAATGTGTCAAGATTGCCTGCGAGTCCAATAGCAACATTGCAAAACATGCCCTGCCGTTGGCCCTGCATGCATGCCTTGCCAAGGTGGAAAAGCTCTCGCACTGAACGTTGGGAGGGGCAATTGCATGGAATAGAGTGCACAGCATGTAAATTATGGGGTGGCTGTTGAAAGCTTAGAGTGGCATGGTCAGTGATGGGTTCAAGTGCATGCCTGGACATTGCAGACGCCCAGCTCGTAGTCCATGACTGGCTTGAGGCGCAGACCGGCGATGCTTGACACGATGTCCGTGACTTCCTGACTGCTCCAAACTGCCTTGATGAGAGGGCAGTACTGGGAGACCCCCCTCAGTGTGCTGTAGTGGCATCACCAAAGGTGCTGAGCCTTGACCCTATGACTAACAGTATGAGACATCAGATGCAATTTGTCAAATGGAAAGGGTCTGCAGTGCCCTTGAAGAGCAGCCAGGGTGCTCAGGAATCACCAAGGGGTCCGGGCGTTGCTGAATTTGCAGTTCTTCTGCACGGCATCTCTGGACAACTCCTCCCTCATGCCATCCACGCAGGCCTCGCTTAGCAGCTGGAAGGGTGTGCTGACTGCAAAGTCGCACAGAGCTTCTGGGCTCTGCAGGCCGAGGTCGCCCATCGTGTAGCAGCGTTCCGGTGGACTGCGCGCAGTGGCCTTTATTGAAGACATTTAAGACTAACTGAATGTAAAGAACATTGCAAATTGAAATCGATGAACCATGCTTAGAGCAATCGCCAAAAATTGTCGCGCGTGAAAGGTGCATCCTCGTTGAGATCAAGCAAGGATATCTATTGAGCTTACCTATAGTCCAGGCACGCTTCCATGTCGTTGCAAAGCATTTCCGTGTGAATTTTTATCTTTCAGCCAGAAGAGCGTTCCTCGTCAGGGGCTTCCTTGACGGACGTCGGGTGATTGATCTCGGTGTTAAGGTGTGCCCGAGAAAAGGAATTTGCAGTATAAGGGAACGATGTATACATGTACAAGAATGCTTCTCGTGTCTCGTCACTGCATGGTGTTGGCAATCGTAAGGACAGTGCGACTACATAAACGGGTTTGAGGGAACACCGGTGAGGCCCATGCACATGGCTGCCATGTCAGGCCATGTGGAGTGTCATGTGGAGTGACATCATGGTGCAAATTCCAAGGATACATTTCCTCCTCTTTCAACGCACAATTCACCAGGAGTCATGCTCACAGGTGACACCTCACCAAGCGCCTGACAGAGGCGAGAGAGACATTATCACACAGCAATGCTGCCGGCGCCAATGTACGGTCAAAGTACTTTTTGAAGAACAGTCCTTTAAGATGTCAAAGCACCCCACACCATAGTCTGCAGATCAATTTGAATCGCAGTGTACAATTCAGAGCACTCTGTGCACACCGCAAGGCAGCCCTTCTTCCCGCTTTGGCGCTCGCAATGCCTTCATGACTTGCATTCTCCATGCTCTTCATTCTAGGCAATGCCCCAAGTTATACTGTGTCAGAGGCCTGCAGCAGGGACTCCAGCAGGCTGCTGCATGGACATACAGTGGATATCCCCACCGCCCAGCAATATCTCCCGAGCCGGCACCGACACCACTTTCCTGCTCTCGCCAAACGCCGCCTGAATTGCCAGCCGCGCCCTGCAGCCCAAACACCCACCCATCATTTTTTCTCCTGTCCAGCAGTCACGAGTTTGCCATGCAGAGACAGATGCTGACAGGCCGCTCCCGCCGCTCCCAACCTGGCATAGGAATGTCATCACCGCATTTGCAATCCACACTGTTGGACTCCTGGTCAACCATTCGGGAGCCACAAATCATCCTGAGCGAACTGTAGTGCATGGCCCGGACCTTAAGAAGTGCAAGCATAAGTTTGGGAAAAATGCATAGCATGGCATTAAAGTGGTATTGCAGGAAAAGCATGGGAGAATGATGGGTGGCTCACGGCTCGTCCGTCTCCACGCCAAACGCTGGAATGACTGCACCGCCATTTGCAAGGTAGAAGTTGACATATGATGCCGGCAGCCTCGCTCCTGCATCGCGCTTCTTCACCTCGCCCTGCGCAGTCACGTAATATCGTTATTATCTCTCTTAGTCCTGCACGCATTTCTTGCCAAGAGGCAAGGTGCGTACGTTCAGGATCGCAAGTGAATCTGAAAATATTCCAGGTTCTCTATGTAGGGGCAAGAGCAAGCATGCGACAGGTATCAATGCAGCTCTTATTTTTGGCATCATGCATTGCCGTTTTAATTTAGCAACCAATGCCTTGGGGAGGGCTCACCAATAAGCCGTCAGCCTCCTCCTGTGTGATGAAGAGGTTGGGCGGCAGTGGGACCTTGAACACTTCCAGGCTGCGCCCCTTGGCATCTGTGGTGCTCTGTAATACCTCCAGAGCCGCCACGGAGATCTCATACTGTGCCATAACACAAGGCAGGCGTCAATCATTGCCTGCTTCAGATGCCACGTGTGAAAAAGTCGAGATGGCAAATCTACACAAGATAAGCATGCAAGGGTAAGGTGCTTTAAAGACATCCACAACATTAATAAATTGCAATTTCTGATCTGGCATACGCAGACGCCGCTGTCCTGAGATGTAGCATACTGTATCTCATGCCTGCTGAAAATACCAGTGGCTGGCTAGCAAAATTGAAATATGAAGGTGGTCCGCCTCCGGGCAATGACTTCTCTAACAGCTCTTTCTTTCGCTATGGGCCTCTGCTGTTTCTGTAAAGACTGAATTTGAGACAGACACAGGAGTCCATTTGTATATCTCAATGTCAACTTAAGCAGGCCACATTCTGGCAATTTTGGCAACCACTTCCACATTACTGTGAGGACTGAAAGGATGACTAACCTGGGGGTCGGATTTGTCATCGGTCCAGGCCAGCAGCACAGCGCCGGGCCTAACAAAGCAGCAGAAGTTGTCCACGTGGCCGTTGGTGTAGAAGTCTGCATAGACGCCCTTTGGCAGCCAGATGACCTTCTCTATGGCCAGATACTTTTGCAGCTGCGCCTCAATCTGCTCCTTGGTCAAGTCTGGGTTGCGATTTTTGTGCAGCAGGCACTCTGCTGTCGTGACCAGTGACCTGCAGAGACACACAAGAAAAGAAGTGCAGTGTTACTGACAACTCACACGCCACTGCTGCTGGAGAAGATCTGCTAGAAACAGCTCTCCCACTGCAAGCTGCTTGCATGCTTTCCAACAGGAATTGCACAGGCTTGAGCTTTCTGCACCAATAACCAAACCTGCCCACTACACAGGAGCATTATTCTTTATCAATCTTAATATTCTCATCCTTATCACACGCTGTTTCCGCCAGGGGCAAGGTGCAACTGCAGGAGCAAAAATTTACAAAATATATGATTTTGTCAGTTATTGAGAACTATAAGGTACGCAGCGCGCACCCTTCGCCATCGGTGTGCACGCTGCCTCCCTCCAGCACAAAGTCTGCTTTCACGAGAGGAACGCCCTCCGATGCAGCTAAGGTGGCCGCCACCCTGTCACACACCCAGGCTATCAACCTTCTGAAGATCCTTGCCGCACAGATGTAGCTATGCTGCAGCCACAGAAGAAAGCACAAGATCACCTTAACAAGACATGGTGCTGCCTTTCAGTCTCATCGGAGCCTGACAAAGGTATGGCATGCATGTAGTTCTGTAGACCACCTCTGACAGATCTTGAGAAGACATCACTGCATTAAAAGATGCCGTTAGGTGCATGTGCTTCTGCCCATGTCCTCTCCCTTAGTGCTCAAATGATCCAAGTGCGCGTTTGCTCGAGCCAGCCTGATCTCACACACATTACTGCTGTGCATGCTGGAATAGGGTGCACTACCTAGTGGTCACCTGATTACTGTAGACTAGAGGCATACATAGCAGAGAGATGCTGGCGTGTTTACCGGGCGTCTTTGAGGTCTGTGGCGTAGAGGGTGCCATACTTGGTCCACCAGGAGCCGTCCTCCTTCTGAATGCCACCGTACGCATTGAATTTGAATCCAATCGCCGTCACCTCGTTCTGCGCCGGATCCTCTGGGCTCGGCCGCACCACAAACTGCACACCAAAGGTATTATGCGCTCGATTTCAGTTTCATTCTCAGTTTCAAACGCAAATGCATGCCCCTGTATTGTTGGGGAGAGCGCCTTTGGGGTCGCTAGAACTGTCTGTGTCGAATTGAATTCTTTGGGAGTTGCACATGAAGCCTTTGTCTCAGAGGCTCATAACATGCAGCGTGCGCTAGCACGCATAAATAGGTCTCGAGGATGTCTATGACTCACCAGGGGTGCTGTGTCCCTAATGTAGGGAGTCTCGTGAGGAACCTCAAGCACCCGGATGTGCGCAGGCAGCATCTCTCGGGCCCTTTGCACCTGCAGTGATCGGATCCTCAGCATTTGCTCTGAGGGTATTTGAATAGAACTGATGGGCATATGGGCAGCTCGAGGTCTGACCTGGTGGGGGTTTGCGCAGACAGTCACTGGCTGGAACTGTGACAAGGCGGTTGCCACTCCTACGACCTGCTCCTGAACGGGGCCTGTCATCACGATGTATCTTTATCAGGAGAATCACGACTGTGCGTCGTGTTGTGCTATTTTGCTGAAATTGATGACTGCAGATCCCCTGCTCCTGACACCGAGATGGGTTCGAGAGGGCGGCACCTGCGTTGTTGCGGAACCACTCTCCAATGCTGGGCCAGCCAAAGAAAACTTGCTTCTGCAGCTTCCACTCTGCCGGCCATCTGAAGCCAAGTTCGGCCAGGCTAGCCGGGGACGTCATTGCTGTTCGTGGAGTGTTAGGTGAATGCAGACAGGGGTGTTCCTGTCCAATACGATGTGAAAGATCCCTGTTAAAAATATCTAAGAGACTAGGTGAGTAATGCCGGCGCCAATATGATTCAAGATCGCAGGATCAACCGAGATCACTCAAAGACCTGAACTCTAATTCCTTTCATGAAAAGGCAAAATCCCAGGAGCTTGATAGTCTATTTCTGCATATCAACCTTCGTGAGCATCAGACACCTGAGAAATTGGCGAAATTAGCCCAACTAGCATACCTATTCTGCCCACGTGGATCAAATGGAGTCACATGGGCATGACTCACTGGGCAACGCAATGTTAGGGTGTTTCGGCCGTGCGTTCGATCGAGGATTCAAAAGCCCTCTATCCGTCTGCTCCAATCAGCATCCTTTCTAGTGTACCGCATCGCTCTGCTAGGCACAGGCTTTGGCCACGGAGCGTGGTCCGCGCTAGACCAGCTTCTCCGCTCTAACATAACCTGATCCGCATCGGTGACGGTGTAAGCCACATCAGGAGGCCACTGGTGATCTAGAGGCGATTTACTCAGGTAAAGGACGCTTCTTTGATTGCGCATTGAAGATGGCAAAGGACATGCGTCTATTCTTTCTGTCAGTCACCACTGGCCCTGACTGCGGCATACGTATGCAATCGTATTCACGCTCGAGTTCATTTTCATGCACCATTCTCCATGAGCATGTTATTATCGTTCTCGTGCTTCTGACGTGCATTGGGTGCTGTGACGTGCCGTGCTTTCCATCGGCCTTCTCGATTTTCTCGGGCCTTGGGGCCTTGAGCCAGTAAGGGTTTTAGCTGTTTGGGCTGTGAAATTGCATTGCTTGGGCGTGAACGTGCGGAATGTCGTGTCTGTATGCCTTTAAGATTGGATGATGAAAGAGCGCCCACAGCAGGCATCTCATGCCGGCGCAACAGACGAGCTCAGGGCCCTTCCGGAATATACCCAGAGCAACCAGGGTCTTTGCCCCGGAAGCGCCCTTTATATCTTACCGTTTATGAGCATGGCCGAACACGTGGCCAGACGCTGTATCCACATCCTTGCGCTCAATCGTCACAACTTCCCCTGGCCTGGTAGGAAGCTCAGAGCACTTGCCAGGTGAGCATCGAGTGGTGGGGAGGTGCCTACTTGCTGGGACCCTTTGAGGGCAGCCTCCTAGCGACAGCAATACAACCGTCAAATCCAAATTCAAATCTGGAGGGAATTGATTTCTGAGCTGCAGTGTGCCTCTGTGCGCAGGTGCAATGCCGGCGGGGGCGCCCAACCTGGTGGGCCTGACGCAGTTTGACAACAAGGAACAATTTTTCGGTCCGGACAGCCCGAATGTGCTGCTGACAGAGGGCGCCGGCTACGGGGTTGTGGTGGGCTTCGGCTTCTTCTTTGCAGCGCTGACTGTTGGGTTAGTCTATGGTGACTACCGCGCGCGCGGCGGGCGCCACTACAACAGTGAGGACTTCAACTGCGCCGGGCGCACCATCAAGACCGGGCTCATCGCCGTGGACGTCGTCTCTCACTGGTGCGGGCCTCAAAGCTGCATGCAGGTTTTGCGCAATGCCTGTTCTCTGGCCAATGCTTGATGGTCCCCGCAAGCCCCACTGCTGCAGTACAATGAGACGCTTGGAACCCGAAGCATGCATGCAGAAGTAATCTCACATGCCTTCCTAGGCAGCGTTTGGAGGTATGATCAGGCGGGCTGGAGTGCCGCAAAGGAGACAACACTTCTGGCAGGGATGCCATGTCAGGATGAATGTGCTGCTGCAAAAGAAGGGGCTCCTTTTTCGCTGCATATGCTGATGGGGGATGATTTCCCTGTGCAGGACCTGGTCTTCTACGCTGCTGACATCGTCCCTCTATGTGTACCTCTACGGTATCAGCGGCGCGTTCTGGTGAGCGCTAGCTTCCTGCCTTCCGCCCGCTCTCATTTTCTGCGTGCTACGCATGCACCAAGCATGCGCAGTGTGACTCATCTTTGCTTCCACGACAATCACCATGCGCTCAATCTCCTCCGGAGTTCCAGGAGGGGGGCATTCAGTGCTCAATGATGCATTCAAGCTTTGCTCAGTCCATTGCAAAGGGAAGCAATCGTCGATGACAGCGTGCCCAGTGGGCACTGTTGATCTGTTGGTGCTTTCAAGTTGCTGCCCTCGTTGACACCAACGTTCAGTAAAGTCTTGCTGCACATTTTTGAACACGTTGGTGCGCAGGTATGCGGCGGGGGCGGTCGTCCAGATATTTCTGTTTGGTGTGATGGCGATTGAGATCAAGCGCAAAGCGCCCAGGGCCCATACTGTTCTGGAGCTCGTCCGGATGCGATGGGGCAACGTCGCCAACTGGGTGAGCACTCCTGCCGCAAGGACACCACCACTCATCTGACTGGTCACTTTGCAATGCTGCCCCTTATGAGCTCGCATACATTCATGACAGCAACCGGACGCTGGCTTTCCCTTCTTCTCTTTGCCACTAAGACGGCACTCATTTTTGGTGGGGAGATCAGTGAAGTGATGTAGTGAGCGCCACAGTATGCTTCTTGACACTATGGCACATGCATTCCAGTCTGGAGAATGGGAAAGTTCATGGCTGCTTGGGCTCTTGCAGGTGTTCTTCTACATCTGCATCCTGAACAACACCTTCATCTGCGTGCTGCTGTACCTGGGCGCAGGCGCAGTATTCAACGCTGCCACCGGCATGAACATCTACGCAGCCGTCATGTGAGCCCCCATGCCCTTCCAAATAGTTTGTGAAGTCCCCAATGATTCACTGCACCGGTAGAGTGTGGAGTCACTTTCTGCAGGCAAAGCGACATGTTTTGACAAGAGAAAGAGTGAGTGAGGAGGGGTTTGACTTGTCAGAAATAAACCTCAGACTGCCAAAGAAATGGGCTTGACTGTGCTGCTCACCAGCTGGCGCAGTGGTCTATTCTGCAATAGCAGAATCAAGCTTTGAATGCCAGCATTGGTTGCATCCAATAAGATTACGCGGAGCATGCACAGAAATCACCGTGCATGAAATTGTCTCACGGCAGTGCTGTGGGGTGCGCAGGCTGATCCCGCTGAGCGTGTGCATTTACACGGTGGTGGGGGGTCTCAAGGCCACATTCACCAGCTCCTACCTGCACACAGTCATCATCTATGTCACCGTCTGCCTCTTTGCATTCAAATTCTACGCCAGCGACCTGTACCCGGTCGGCAGCATCTCCAAAGTCTGGGACAACCTCAACATCATGGCTGAAGGCCTGCCAGTCGCCGGTACACCCTCCCTCCTGTGTCTCCCTCTGAATGTCTCGCCACTGCCTCTGTGTGTGTCTTGCTGGCCGATGACACCGTGCTGGAGCCCTGCAGTACTCCACCACTCTCTGTATTATTGCTTCTCTGTATCACAGAGTCCAATGCGTCGTCCGTGCAGCTGTCTGGAGCGAGCAGGAAGAGCAGAGAGCAGACTCTCAGCCAGAGTAATTTACCCGTTCTGGCTTCAAAAGATGACTCTTGCCGCTAATGCTATGAGATTCACTGTCTTTTGCATGGCAAGATGACCATGCTCAGTATATTTGGGCTTTTGCATGTGTGCAATGCGGAAGCAGATGGGTGGTCTGGCATGACCAACAAGCAAAATGCATGTTGATCATGCCATTCTTCATTGCTGCCACTAGGAACTAAGCCTGTGCATCTGCGCGCAGGCAACCAGGGCGGCAGCTATTTGACCATCATGTCGAGCGGGGGCCTGCAATTTGGCATCCTCCAGATCGTCGCCTCCTTTGGCAACGTGTGGGCTGACCAGGCCTACTGGCAGGTGAACCACCTCTCACCACTGGCAGCAATTCCTGTAATTCCCTGTCCTTCTCTGTCGTGCTTTCCAGCGTCAAGAAGCACACACCGCATTCTCATAAGGTGTATGATGTCTGACACAAAGGCCTTTTCCACGACCTGCATTTAGATCCTGCCCTGCAGAGCTACCTTCCTTGCAAGTAGATTTCGGCCTTTGCTGGTGACACCTCAACGCTCAACATGGTGCAGTGCGGATCCAGAGCGCATTGCAGCGTCATCTACAAACAGATGACAGTTCATGACGTGATGTGCTTGCTTCCTGCAGAGTGCGATTGCATCCACCCCAACAGCGGCGTGGCAGGGGTACATTCTGGGGGGCCTCCTGTGGTTCCCGGTGCCCTTCACACTCGCCACTAGCCTGGGAATCGCCTGTGTCGCTCTGGACCTGCCAGTCTCAGTCGACGAGTCCAACATGGGCCTCGTCGCAGTTGCCTCCGCCTCGGTGCGCTACCGCTGCGCATAACTTCAAACTCAAAATTTAATTTGGAAAATTTCAAAATTTCAAAATTTTGCCGACAGCGCCTATCGGCAGCTGCCTGGTCCTTCAGTGGATGCTGTGCTGTTCTTCAAGAAGCATTGGATGCACACAAGTCAAATATTTATTTCAGCTCGTGAATTTGTACCCCTTGCTTTAAATTTGTGGATGTTGACTGTCCGTCCGCAGCAGGGGGGGGACCTCAATAGATCGGTCTCCGCAATTGTTGCCTGCCTCTGGCAGCCGGGCAACTGCTGACAGGGTGTTGAAACTGTCTAATCGCATTTCTGATGTGCAAATGTGTGCTGCAGTATGTGCTGGGCAAGAGCGGAGTGATGCTGATGCTGGTTATCATCTTCATGGCCGTCACATCGGCCGGCAGCGCTGAGATGATGGCCGTCAGCAGCCTCTTCACCTATGACATCTACAAGGTGAACACACTTTTTTGTCCAAAGCCCTCAAGAACTCTTTTCACTAGCTTTAAGCCTCTCACAGAAGGCCTATGGCAGCCTCCATGGCTGATACCCATCTGGATTAACCTTCAGCTGGTTTCAAAAATTTCAGCTCACTGTTGGCACGTATGAGGCTTTAATGCAGCGCACCTAGAAAGTGATTGCGTAGATGCTCATATCCTGTCCGTTGATAGAGATTTTGATGATGAAGAGGTGGGGCTGTGCTGCGCAGGCATACATCCGGCCCAAGGCAAAGGGCAACGAGCTGCTGCTGGTTTCTCGCATCGCCATCTTCGTGTTCGGCATCTTCTCTGGCGGCCTCTGCGCCGTCCTGTATGTGGTGAGCTTGCATGCCAATCTATCCTTCTTTAGTGAATCTCTTCAAGGCTTCCTGTAAGGGATCCCTGCCTCGTTGTTTGTTAGTATCTCTTATCTAACCAGCCTTTCATGCGCACACTTAAGTCTGACAGGCCTTCCCTTGTTTCTGAGTACCGCTGCATATCTGCTTTGGTTGCACTGGATATATCAGTACAGTGACTGAATAAAAAGTTAATCCGGTGTCCAAAGGACCGTCTTATGAGACATGTCTGCACAGTGTTGACCGTACGCCGACACCATGCTCACAGCAAGAAGACTTGCGACCAAGTTGAAAGAAAAGCTGATGACATCATGCTGACGTCATGCTGGTGCTGACACGCAGGCAGGCGTGAGCGTGAACTTCATTTTCCTGGTGGTGGGAATCGTGGTGTCCTCAGCCCTGCCTCCGTTGGTATTCCTGCTGACCTGGAAGCGAGTGCCCAAGGGAGCTGCCATCACCGCTGCTCTGGGCGGCCAGGCAGCCGCCATCATTGCATGGCTGGTGCACACCAAGATCGTCTATGAAGTTGTCGACATCAATACCACCCAGGTGGGGCCTGCAGCCCTGACTCATGAAAGTTCCTTGAATCGTGGTAATCTCCTGAGATATTACTAGGGACCTTTTTCAAATTTCTGGGATTTTTTAGCAGACTGTCTGTCTTTGACGCTACAAAGAGCTCTTCTTGATGAGCGCCTGAACCTCCTGAGGTCCTCAGCTCAGCTCAGCTCAGCTCAGTGCTAGAAGACAAGATACCATGGAAAGTGCCTTATCGCGGGGCTTTTGCTCCATGCAACGTGGCAATTCCCCGACCGCACACAAAATCATCTGGGTGGGGCAATGTCATAAGTGAAGCGGGGTTTTTGCTCCATGCAGAGCATTTTCCATACCATGAACGACACCACTTGAACTCTGTGGGGAGCAACACCGCAAATTAGATGATACCAATCGTGGGTTGTCTGCTCAGCGCAGGGTATTTCCCCGACCAGGTTGGACTGCGGACGAGGCAGTTTACACTGCGCTGTCAGGTTGTGAGCAGCCTTCATTGTTGCGCGCAGGGCATATCCCCGACCATGGATGGCACGATAGTGGCGGTGGGAGTTTCGGCAATCATCTGCGTGGTGTGGACTCTGGCGGCGCCCGAGAAGAACCCGGATGTGTGGACCCAGTACAAGAGCATCGAGCTGCAGGACGACGAATATGTCACTGACCCCTACGAGGAAGACCCTGCCGAAATGGACCGCGCCCTCAAGGTGCGGTTGCCTGCTCTGTGGGGGGTTCAATGCACTAGGGCTGCAGATAAAGCAGGGTTTTGGGGTCATGGTGTAGGGTTTAGGGGTGCAAAAGATTACTGGAGTGCTTGCCGCCATGGACCGCGCCTCAAAATGGCGCCTTCCAAGGGTTACTGATGTAGTAGTATTATATTACTAAGCGTCATGCGCACAGGGTGCTCAAGGTGCGCTGGCCTGCATTTTGCTCATGATTAGTACAATAGTAGTAATACACCTGGCGATGCGCACATTGCTCAGACATGTCATCCATGAAAGGCCGGTCAAGATGCACGTGCGCTGCTCTTTGCGGTGACTGCTGCATCGCAAGTGCTGGCCTCCCCAATTGATATTGTCATGCTCTGACGCAGCTTGAACATCTGCCCATCTCTTGTCTCTCAGAAGTCACAAAGTGACTGCGTGCCCCTTAGACCGAGCCAGGCCTGTCTTCGCATACCTGATATTATACCGTGTCATAGAGTGCCCCACCCAGACGTCAGACAGGCCTTAGGGTTACACGTCATACAGCTGTGGCCTTGTATGACGGGTGCCCAGCAGTGTTGACCAATCAGAAGAATATCTTCAGAGGATCACAATGTTGTTCCTGACGCGCAAGTATGTGCAATTTGCAGTACACGTGGATAGCGGCGGGCGTTCTGTCGGTGGTGTTCTGCATCATCTGGCCGGTGCTGACAATCCCGGCGGGGGCGTTTAGTAAGGGTTACTTCACCTTCTTTGTCATCATCTCCATTATCTGGGCCCTCATCGCCTCTGTCATCGCCATCTTCCTACCCCTGTGGGAGTCACGCGATGTTTTTGCCAGGTGCGCGAGCACAGACCTGCACCGATTGAAAATGATCATTTTGAATTTGAATTTACGAAGAATGACACTGTGTTTGCTAGTGCCTGGTGCAACATTGGTGCCTCGGTGCCTCCCAGTGGATGTAGAGAGCTGAGAAGGATTATCGTGGTTGAAAGACTTGGCAACTGCCCCGTGTAGTTGCTGTGAGACGTTTAGGCATCCCAGATAGTGTAGAAGTCTCAGAGACTGCAGCTCTGCTGCGCTGTGCTACCATGCAATCGCAGAAACTGTGGTGTTAGCAGCACGCCTAAAACTTGGTGGTGCTGTGCACTCAGGGCCCTGGGCATCAGCCCTGCAGAAAAGACCACCCTTCCCACCGCGACTAAGCCGGGTGCAAAGCCCGATGACTCAGCGCACCACGGCACACTCGAGGCACCAGCCAAGAAGAGCATGGAATGAAACATTCCAACACAAAGGATGACCTCGGAGACCGGTCTCGGTCTCCAAGACCGAGCCCATAATCTAAAGCCGGTTGAGAGGCTGTATTCAAAATGAGGACTTTCAAGCCGTGCAGGGATACTGATATTTTCTGGTTGGTGTATTTGTATCAACAGGGTGCAATTTATCGGTGTTGTGGTGGCAACAAGCTTCTGTTCAGAAGCCCAGCTCTGTACAAGTTCTTGTGGCTGCGGTTTCCTGCAGCCTCAAATCTTCCAGTTGCCAGCGGATTGGTGAATTCTTTAGCAAGTGGCAATTTAGGCCAGGACAGTGACTGCTGGCAACAGGAATGCCAGGCTATTCATCCCAAAAACCAGATGCTTCACAGACGCATCTCTGAGAGCAGTTGGCAATTTGATGGGTTGCTACGCATTTACAGAGCGTCACTCTTTGGCTGTAAGCTTGAGGGAAGTTGTGTCATTATAGGCTGCCAAATTGGGCAGCATGGATTTTTTTTTGGATGGTTACAAACGGGTGATGTTTCTTGTTACTTTTAATTTTTTTTTCCAGCTTGCTGGAGGTACTTTACCATGACTGTCAGAGTGACAGTCTTTACAGGAGCTCTCAATGGACCACCCACAGGGGGCACACAAACTGGATGGTTGCTGAAATGTAATAACATGTCTTGTTGATGTCAACATCATCTGTAAAACGCCGGTCAGGCATACATTGTGGTGAATGCATGCCCATCATCCGAGACCCAGCGTTGTAGAAGCAATGATTCAGCAGCACCTTGTACAGAGCTGGACTTCTGAACAGAAGCTTGTTGCCACCATAACACCCTGCAACAGAACGTCCAACAGTCTGGCAAACAGCAATTTGGCATTGAAGCCATCCTGGTTTCAGCAAGAAGCAATATGGGTCTGCTGTGCAGGATATCCATACCAGAGCTCATAAGGCGCAACAAATCACTCTCAAGGTCCACAGCTCCAACCTTTTTTTTCCTGAGGTAGGACTTTACTATCTGATCTCTGCACTACTCAAGGCCCTATTACACCTGCCACTATGGGGACCTTTTCTCAGAAAATTCGTATGCAATATAAGAGCTAAAAATT
>JADEYI010000282.1_pt1 | contig 85255 bp, 126 predicted proteins | sample 8542331 | NCBI WGS metagenome assembly JADEYI01 (sample SAMN16510988, study PRJNA670497) | mine drainage metagenome | isolation source: biofilm near Copperflume 1 | place: Germany: Marsberg coppermine Kilianstollen | collected 2018-02
GGTAGGGGGGTGGGGGGGGGGGGGGGGGTGGGGGGGGGGGGGGGGGGGGGGGGGATGTGCAGAAGGTCAGGGGGGCGGAACGGGAAGCGAGCCGCCGCGGCAGCCGCTGTCCAAGCGCATGCGCGTCAGCATCCGCGGCCGATCGGCCGACGCGCATCCGCGCTCGGCCGCCAGCATCAAACTGCTCGTAGAGATCCTGGACTGGGTCGGTGAGTCACCGTTCTTGTAATACTGGCCATAAGTCCTGGGCTGTCCTGGAGCAACAAGCCTGCTGTGTGGATGTTGCATCTGTAAATGATAATGGGAGATTCGCCATGCTGCTGCCTTCAGCATTCTCCAGCTTGCAGCACAGCATTGCTTGCGCAGCAAATTATGGCAATGCGGACAAAGAAAATTGGGCTCGATATTGAACCAACTCTCTAAGTGTTGCTTTGCAGGAGTGGTGTCGATGTGGTGCTGCGTTGTGGCGCTCTTTCTCGTGTTCCTGCGGCGCTCGTGGGGCAGACCCGTGTTGGCAAGCCAGCGGAGCCTCTCACGGCCACTCATGCACTGGCGCGCTGATACAAACAGTAATCAGGGATGCTGAGCCTTAAGCACTGTTGATTATTGGGCACGACTGCAGAGTAAAGATTGCAACGCTAGAGTAGTTGGATATCCTTTTCTGGTCATTGTTCTAGCTAGCTTTTCTGACGAGTTGGGGTTTTGGCTGGCTCTAGATAGATACCTACAAGCGTTGCTGATCCAGCTGGAACAATGAGGGTCTTGGGAGGCTTGAAGCTCAGCATGGATTAGGATTGGGAAACACATTTTCCAGCCATTTGAGCAATTCTTCGGCATAAAAGGTTTGTGATTCTACTAAAGCACCTCAACTTTCAAGATGTGTGAGCTATTTTGGTGCCAGCAGCACAATCAAACAATCAGTGTAAAGTCTTAGAAAGTGATGACGTTACATGAAGGTTAAATCCCCTGATATCGTTCGTCGTCCGACCATCGACCCGCGAATTTCCCCCAAGATTATTGACCTGCCCTCTTTCCATTGCAGAATCGCTTCGGAAAAGGACATTTCAGATAAGCAAAGACCTCTAGCATAATTGATTGAAGCTAACACGCAGTTCAACATCACCTTGGTATTCGCCGATCGTCAGGATTCTGATGCTGCACGCCACTGATCTGGGTCACTGAAGGCTGGCATAAGTTGGGGTAACTGGAGGGAGAAGTTCTGAAGGAAGATGGAAAAGTTTAAACGCGTTCAGAAGGCCAGGCAACCACCGCAGCAGAGCAGCAGGCGCGAGTCAGGTGAGGCTGCGCTAGGGGAAGTGCAGTGTGCATATATGACCAGCATGCTGCGGGTTGACATCTTTGCAGCGCTTTTGTCGTCATGTAAAGTTTCAGGAATATTTTATGTTAGCTTTTTAAAGCTGTATGTCGTCCCCACCGTGTTTGGCGTCCGACCTCACTTGACGATCCTGCTGAAGATCGTATCACCGGAGCGCTACCTTTTCACCTGAATAGCTTCTCCTGACGATTGCAGTTTGATGTGCCATTCAAGACGGCTTGACATGCGCCACAGCGTCTCTACAGTTCAGTCTGTCTGTGGTTTTGCAGCAAAATTAACCTGAACTTGTGTCTGCAGGCTGGGCCTCCAGCACTGACAGTATAGCCACAACAGCTGCGGCCCCCTCCCGCACGCCGTCACGTGCCAGACAGACCGCGGATAGGCCACCGCCTTTCCACCCTGCATCGCTGACAGAAGCTCTGGAAAATTACAGGCTTCAGGGTAAGTGGCAGCACTTTCAGCACCCGAGTCTGAGCTTCTGAATGGGACGTCAGCACATAACGAGATGCACCTGGCTGTTCCAGGATTCCAAAAGTTCATGATGGGCCTGTGCCTTGCACAATTTTCCAGCTGTCAGCATTTCTGCTGGTGCACCGTAGCTCTTATCCTGCCATGACAGGTGACGATTCAATCCGTCCCATAATGCTGCTGCACAATTTTGTTCCTCCTGATGTTCCTCCTCATAATGTTTCTCCTTTGAATCAGATTCCTGGGTGCTTGCAGATATTATTCCCTCGGTGAAAGCGCAGTTCGGCATGAACCACGTTGAGGATGCTGTCGCCCTTGACAGCCTGCTGGCTCTGGGAGGTGTGTTTCTTCATCCTGTTCTGCTCCCAGCTTGCTCAGGATTGTTGGGCAATACACAATACGTGTGCATGTGGGTGCACACCCTTGTGGCCATGTGAATGCTGCCAGTAAGTGACCTCCTCCACTTTGCCTTGCATCAAGTTCTGTGAAGGCAATCATGCTCAGCAAGGTTTTGCAATACAGGCACCTGGCAATATGCCAGGCACCTCCACAGCCCATTGCCAGTAACTTTGCATTGAAATTTACATGGATTCGTTACTGCAGGCCCAAGAACACCAGAAATGGCGCAGGCTGCTGCAACACTCTGCTCGATCAAATCTGGTCCCGGGTCTTCCCGTGCCAAGAAGAGACAGCGTGGAGGGCCTGCCGCATGCGTGCCTCTTGCCCCTCTCCCTCTGCTTTTTACGCCTTCCACCGGTTCTGCACAGCCGCGCAGATGGCGCGCCGATGCTGCAGTTGCCGCCCGGGCGCAGCTGCCGGGCAGCTGCACCGCTGACCTCAGCAACGTCGGTGTTGATGTGGCGGCGCCAGAGGTGCGTGAACGCTCCGCATCGCCCGATGCCGCGGATCTCCGCCACGGCCGCCGGTTCAAGGCCGCCAGCCAGGCAGCCCCGGCCCCCGCACCACCACCGGCGCTGCAGCCGGCGCCAGCTGCCTTTCCCCCTGCGCCACATGCCCCCGAGAAGGCTGTGAAGGCTCCGGCCAGCAAGCGCTGCGAGGCCAAGAAGAGCGGCCGTGGCGGCATGCACGCTCCTCGGCCGGCAAAGGCAGCCGCGCCGGCGCCGGCCGTAGCTGAGGCCCCGGCTGCTCCAGCTCAGCCGGCGCTGGCCGCAGCTGAGGCCCCGGCTGCTCCAGCTCAGCCGGCGCCGGCCGAAGCTGAGGCCCCGGCTGCTCCAGCTCAGCCGGCCCCTGTCCAGCTGGCGGCTGCTGCTGAGGCAGAGGCAGCACCTGCAACTGAGCTGCGGACACCCAAGCTGCCCCTCAGGGTGAAGATTGGCATGCCGTCATTCCTGGCAGTGGAACGTGGCTTATACGGCCCTAGACACCTGCCGGGCCTTGCTGAGCCGCAGCCTGCCACTGTCAGCCTCCTCCCTGACGGTGAGCTATCCTGGCCCCCACCTCACCTGTGCCTTAAACCTTGTCGTCTCTTGTATGGGGCAGGATGAGTGCTAAAGCTTTGAAAAATTCAGTGGGCTCTCTCTTGGCATTTTTTCCTGGATTTCAGCCAGCATCAATTTGACCAAGACTTTCCTGTATTAGAAGATTTGCGTTTTTGAAGCCTGTGCTTGTCCCGCAGGGCACATCTGCATCACACCACCTCAGTACTCCAACTGTGATGACGCCGGAGCGGCCGCCGCTCCGAACGCTGGCAAGAAGTGGAGCCACTCAGCGATGGCTGGCCCCGAAGAGCAGCAGTGCATATCAAAGAGGCGGCTGTTTGACCCAAATCCTCCTGCAGTGATCAACATGATACAGGTGTAGCGCATGACGCTCCCAGGAAATACGTAAATTCGTTGTACCAAGCCCATTATCAAGAAGACCACCGACTCGTGAGAGAGAGCAGAGTCTGCAGTGTGTACCATTGACACTCTTGGGGTTCTGTGGGGCTGTGGAGTGGAGAGAGCGCCATTCCGGCCCGTACTCGAGCACCTCTTTTGGGGTCTTGTACTTCATATCGGCAGCAATGCGCCTTAGCAGTGTGTGCTGCAGCGACCCTGCCCTGGCAAGCTTGTGTGTCAGGGCCCATGACTCAGCGCGCTGCAGCCATGTCAATCATGTGTCTGTGCCTGATCCTTTGGCCTCGGTGAGGCACATACATGGGAAGGGGCCTCCAGATAGTGCTTCACCTGTGGTCTCCAGTGTCCTTGGGATACTGGCAGTTTTGCAGCAATACAGTCTCCTTGTTAAAGGCGAGACATTACACGGCTCTCGATTGATCCTTCAGAGAGTGGCACGTTTGTGCATGTGGAGCACTCTCACTTACGTTGGGAGTGCAGTTGGTGCTAGTTGAGAGCTCCGTCAGGAGCAGGTTGGTGGAAGTGTGAGTCTGTTGACTGTGCTGGTTTAATTGCTGAAGTCAACAGGGCATGACTCAACATCAGTAGGTCTAGGTGGTACAATGCTGTGCACTCCACCTCAAGAAGAGTTGACAGATCGAGCGTGGACATTGTTATTGTCCTGAGATCTGCGAGAGCCTACAGCTGTATGAGTAGAGTGCTTCTGTATCCATAACCAGGATAATGGAGGCTATAATGGATGCCATTCGATGGGGTCAAAGAGGCACCTAATTCGCCGATGTTGGTATGAGCAAGAATCCTAGGCAGGAAGAACGCACGATGTGCTTTAAAGCACAATGTTGAACGGAATACAGAGACACAAATGCTTTGGAATGTGCTGGCCCTGTTGGACAATAACTGCTGCGGTTGGTCGAGACTCTTGTAAGTCTAATTAGTCACTAGTAGCCAGCACACCATGGGGGCTTTGCTTAGGGTAGAAATGGGTGTGCTGGACTGGGGCTGTCAAACTGGATTACATTCGATGATAGAATGTCATGCCAGATCGATGATTCGCTGGTGGTCAGTAGGCCTGTTCCTCCCTCTGGCCAAGCTTCCACTTCCACGGGGAGCTGACCATGCAAGCTAGATGGCCTATAGGTTTGTATGAAGATGCATGCATACCTGTTTGTAATAAGCTCACGATATGTCTTGATCAACTGATCTTAAGAGCTTTGCAAGGTGCACCAGCTGGTACACGTGCGCATGTATGGATATTGATGATCTGTAATTCAAGCTGATCACCAGAACTCACATGTACGGTACTCAATAGCAAAGACTGAGATCCGAAGTCCTCATCCAGATGCACCATCCTCAAGGCTTGCTGGTCTTGAGATGAACAGCTTCAACTTGAAACGCAGCTTCTATGAAAAGAGAAGCTGGGTCCCCCCCGCGGATGCTTACGTGTTCAAGGAAAGGGAGATCCGCGCTGTTGGGCCCAGCAAATGTGGTCATCGGCTCGCACACATCTTCACATCAGCGCCTCGGGGAGTCTTCCGAACCATTGAAATCTTGAGCGGGCGCCCGGGTCAGCCCGCGATAGGAGCCCAGCCCTGGGCCTGTTGTTGCAAAGTTCTAGAAAAGGCGCAAAGATGCAGCCTTTGCTCCTGCTGCTCGTCCTTGCAGCAGCAGGGAGCTGCCATGCTGGCTTCATCTCAATCCGCTCCCAGGTGTGTGTCCATTCACCTGGACCAAGGCAAGATGTGGTGTTGACCTTTCTCACTGGTGAGAGGGTCTGGGTCTCTAGTGGAAAGCTAGGCCCTCCGAACCTGTATTCCAATGTCCTTGTTGTGTTTTTACACGTCTTCAGATATCGGTGTTGAACCTTATTTCCCTTCAAAGGTGTTCCTTGCTGTAGAAATTCCTTCCAGCCGTTTTTAGATTCACAGCCCACTACATCTGCAGCCTTTACGAGACTAGCAGAAGGACTCAACATCCGTCTGTGCATTGGAAGACATGAAGGAGGAGCTATGTGCGTCGTACTGGAGGTTCTGGCGTAGACGCTCAACCTTTGTCTTTGGATGTCCCAGGGCCTGTCTCAGGGAGGCACCCTGTACGTGCTGGGAGGGCAGGCGGACAGCCAGCCGGTCATGACAGGGGTGCTGTCACGCATTCAGCTGGCGCCGATCAATGTACAGGTCCAGGCAGGCTCTGCCACGCAGGCCTTCTCCAGCGTCTTCACAGACCGCCGCTCCAGCCTCTTTGACAGCGCACTCAGCACCTGGTGAGTCCATTGCTTGGACGTATCTTCATCACTTCAAAGATTTACAAGATATCGAAGAATTTCTTAGGGTTGCTGCAATACTGCAATGCTACACCCCTCTCTGGGACTAGATGAGTATTTTTGGTCCTTGATACTTACAATGCTCCCCGTGAAGTCCAGCAGTCCATTTGTTGCTGCGCCCTGGCATTGCATTGGCGTGCCAAACTAAGGAGAGATGAATGCCCTGGTTACTCCTCAGAATCACATATTGTAAGAGCGAAATGGCAAGGTCTTGACCGGGCGCCTGTGATCGTGCAGGATGGACCAGCAGCTGGCAGCGCTGGACTCGCTTCAGTCGATGGTAGACACATCGCCCACCACGAGGATGCCCTGCCCGCGCGCAGCTGCCACAGCAGCCGCCGCGCAGGCCAACATGCCGGATGTGCTTGCCTACATGGCGTCATCGCGCTTTGGGCCTGCTATGCTCACCACCATCGCGCAGCAGGTGCCAATCTCTTAGCCTCCAGGCTGTTTCCAGGGCCCATGTCTAGAGCTGGCCTCAGGAGGCTTGTGAGTGCTCTGTGACTTAAGTTTGCACACTAGAATGCTGTCTTTCTCATCAAGACTGCCGTCTGTATGAGACTGCGGTGCACTTGTTATTGGGCTGTGATTCCGCTCTAACCAAGTTTACAATGCCTCACGTGAGCCTCATGTCACCCCCTCTCCTGGAGATCAATTTTGCAGTCTATGTCCCGTGTGCTCTTACAAAAAATAGGCATTACTTATGCAGCGACTGACGTGGTGCATTGTGTGCAGTCGATGGCGGGAGCGGAGGAAGGTGCAGAGGAGGACCTGACCTTCTACGACAGCACTGACCTGGACGATGCTGACATGGCGGCTGCTGAGCTGGAAGGCTTTGATGCCGGCGGCATGGGCAAATACACGGCGGCGGTCATCGCAAATGGCTACGCATCGGAGCAGCCTGACACTCTGGAGAGCGTCGACGGCTTTGTCACTGACGGCCGCGGTTTCTACTCGTCCATGCTGGTGCGCGCTGCAGCTCCATTTGGAGGTCAGGCTGGTACATGAAATCCCAAGCCTCTTCTGACATTTTGCTGTCTGCGTGATTTCTGCCACAGGGTCCGTGCAGATGCTAGAGCGTGACCGTGATCATGCTCTCAGGAATGTGTCGGAAAGAGTTTGTGAGGTCGCAGAAGGGAATAGTTAATGTCTTTAGAACACAGAGTCCCACTCTTTGGCCAGTCAGCTCTGGGTACTGACAGAGGGCCTTGCTATTGTTGTTCTACAGGCGGAGGATGATGCTATGGTTGGGGAGTACCCTGCCTCCCTGGCGCCCGGCCAGATCATCAACAAGGACGATGGCCCCACATGGTTCTTCGTGGTGAGTCTTCACTCTGCAAGCCAGCACATTTGATAATCTATAGCAGCATGCTTTTCCAGTTCGTGTGCAGCCTTTGGGGAGGTTCATGTCTTGAGCAGAGTGCAGGTTGCTCTAGCAGATCATTTGACTATGGGAGGCTATGGCTTGTGTCCAGGCTCTTCGCAAGAACAATTCTGAGACCTTCCATGCAGCCGCATCGCAGCAACAACCCTATTCCGCAAAGTTCCAGTTTGTTAGAAGCATTGTTATGAAATCATGCATGCATGCGCGTGCAGTTGGACGACGGGCAGCAACCCAGAGTCTGCAAATTAATAGTAGTCATAAAAGATTGCTCTGACATCATGGATGCATGTGCGTACAGTTGGACGACGGAACTATCAACTGGGGCTTTCTGCTGTTCCTGCTGCTGGCCGCCGCGGTGCTGGGCCTCTGGTTCCACATCTGCCGCAGCGCCGCGCGGCTCTTCCGGGCGCGCCGCTTGCAGAGCACAGAGTCTGCGCAGTTCCTGAGCTCTGCCAAGGCCCCTCTGCTTGCCGACTGGCGCGCCGCCGTGGCCCCTCTCGCCCCCGAGAAGCCCGTTGCGCAGAACGCCGCCCCCGAGCTGTTCTCACATGTCGAGGTGCGCTCGCACTGTGCTGCCTCCCTTCCAGGTGCTGTTGAACCTGCCTGAGCGATGTGTGCTTGGAGGAAGGAGTTGTTGCTGTGAATAGTGTGTGTGTGCCGTGAAGGTAAGAGCATATTTTGCCACATCCAGATTGTGAGAAATGCGCAGTGATGGTTGAGCATGCTTGAAGCAAGTCGTTGAACAGATTTGTCCATCGTTTGATTGAAGCTCCAAGCAGGGCCAAGCATGTTGTCTCGCAGGAATCATTTTTATATTGTCTGCCTTCTCGGTGGGTGCGTGCATTATGCATCTCTATCAGGGTGCGTGCTGATTGTGCAGGTTTGGACTCCTGACGCTCTGGTGATGTTTCTGCGCAGGTGGCCAGCGAGCAGGCGCCCAGAGGCACCTTCTTTGCACCCAAGGGGAATGAGTATGTCACCATCGCATATGTGCCCCTGAAGGGTGAGCAGTGAGAGCAGCCCACCGGCAGTCTGGTTTTTGGATGCAGTCGGGGGCCAGTTGTGTGTGCAACCATGTACTCTCAGGGACAGTGTGATATTTTGATACCAGGCAGATAGCTTGTTATGCAACTTCTGATCAGACGGGTGCAGGATCTTTGCGGACCTCTCTTGAGAATACTTGTACAACAGACGCTCCCATATTTTGATAAAGTTGCACTGCAACGCTTTTGGCTAATCTGATCACCAGTGAGTCACCATGATGTCGGCATCTTTGAGTTGAGACTATGTTATGTTTGTCCACATTTGTAAAGTTTCCATCCCGTTCCCTCAAGCCAGACAAGGCACAAACAAGGGCACAATATGCTGCTACTATGATTTAGCATCAACTTGATCTGCCTTTCTTCTGCCTTCAAGGAAACTTTCTGATGCCATAATGCCAAAAGTCTTTGGTCGTGAACACACGCGAGAGACACACATGGGCGCATCCTACATCAATACAGCAGGGGCTTCAAGAGGTATGCAGGTCATGTATTGGCATGACCCCATGCAAATATCTACAGCTGCTCCTGCAGGCTGTGTGGCATTGCTGCTGAAAGTTCTCTCCCTCCCCGTCTCTCCCTCAGGATGTTATCAGCTATAACGGGCAAGCCTTGCACCTGTTCCAAGCAATTGACCAGTCAATATTGTCCCTGCCGACAGTACCAAACGGATAAAAGCAAGTCTTTTGAGCATTTGCAGGATGCCAGTCACAGCAGTCCTCTGTATGGTAGCACAGGCGGAAGGCGCGCACCTGATCAAGAATGCATCATGACTCCTCTGGCTTGCCTCCTGGTACTAGCACGGCAATGTTGTTGCCGTTGAGTAGGATCTGGTCCATGTGCGTCACTCTCAAGCCCTCAGCTGTCATCTCATACTCCTCCACATCCTCCAGCACCATGTTGACGAAGACATCAAAGCCACGCAGCGTCCCCTGTAGCTCCTTGTCTCCCTTCATGATGACCCAGATCTTGGAGTTTATGCACTTGTCTATGAGCTCGGAGGGCATCAAGTGCGAGGGGTTTCCTTGGAAGGATGCCTTTTTGGGGGCTATCATTCTGGCTGAGCTTTGCCGTGCGGCACTCGTATATCTGATTGATATCCTGCAGATCTATCAGTCTTGATAGACTATGTGCGCCAAATTCGTACGATCGCAACAAGGACAAGTGCAATCCTCAGGCACAGATCGTCGGTTTGCTGAAGAAGCCAAACCGCGTCTCTATACCGTTCTATACAAACAATCTGTAGCTAAGAATTGTTTGATTGTTTCTTCGTCTTTACTCCTAGAAGAGAGAATGCAATGTTGCATGCTGGAGTGAAGAGATCCGTCAAGCGGCGTGCTCAAGTAAGTTTGGCTTCTCTCCACGAAAGCTCTGATGTTCACCCATTTTGCTCGACACACAGCCTCACAAAGATTAACGATCTCATCAGTAAGGTTGCATCACTTCACATCGCATCAGAGAACATAAATCCTCGGGCCGTCTCAGAACATCCGCAATCGTCATTTAATTCGCGGACAGTTCTTCGCACCAGTTACAACAGGCGTACCATGATGAAGAAGACAATCCAGTAGAAAAATTTGGGAAAGTGAAAGGGGGCTCTGTCCGAAATCGCCAAACCTAGTGGTGAAGGTGCAGCGCCCGTGCATTGAGTGCGCTTTATTTTTTTTTTGATTGCAACTCAGTGCAAGACGAATACCACCTGGCGTCAAAGGATTACAAAAAAACATTTCATTGCTGACAGCGCTGGCGTCTTCTTGCAGGTTGCCACAAATGCTCGAGCAACCAGCTGAACCAGTCCCTCTGAAAACAGAGGCCTCATCTCCCTTTGCAGACGCTGCCACCTCAAATGGCTTCTCGAATGCACAGCCACAGCCACAGACGCAGGATGGACCACCAAAGCAGACAGTGGAGCAGGCAGGTCCTCACAGTCAAGAAGGGCATCACCTTCACCCCAGCAGCATGCCTATCAATTGCACCACTCATTGGATGCACTTCCGTTCCCTTGCACACATACATTCTCAGATATGGTACCTAGAATTTAGCTCACCTCGGACATGCCCGGTTGGCCTGCCTTTGAGTGATCTGGAGCCAACTGCCACTTGCGCGCATTGCAGGTGAGGGCGGAGCAGAGGGCAGACAGAGCAGCAAAGATCATATCTCTGGCGTCCCTGCTACTGCTCTTTGTGGCCGTGGCGCTCTACACATCCCTTGCCAGCTTTGGATGGAACCCCTACATTGCGGCTGTCGCTCTCTTCTGCGCGGGCATTGCAGGATACCCTCTCCTGTCCCTGCTGACCCACGCGGTCGCCTCGCAAACTTCTAGAGCCTTCAAAAGCCTGGGCCCTTATGACAGGCAAGCTCTCCTTGTGATCTTCCCCTTAGCTGGCACCCAATTCACATTTGCAGAGCCTCACATATGGACTGCATATCCGCAATCGCACTAGCACAGGAAATGAGTGCAGAGTGGAGCTGCGGACATCTTTGGATGGTGGACATGGTGCCAGTGTTGCTTTTAACGTGCCACTGGCTGCATCAAGGCATGCAGCACGTGCTAAGGACGTGGGACTGACAAATTTATCTGCATCAGTGACAAATGGGTGCAAAGCATGGTGTCGTTGCGCCTAAAGTGTGTACACCCTAGTACCCTGCCACTGCCGACACTGTTCACGCTCTCAATCCCCGGAAGCTGACCAAGAGGTGACATGATCGCAGGTTCCAGTGGGCGCAGAAGGTGCCGTCGATGATTCATGCGGTCACCTTGACCGTTACGGGCCTCAATGTGGTCCTGCAGGCGCACAGGACAGGCCACGATCTGATGCACGGCCGCAACGATCTGGTTGCTGCCTTCCTGGGCCTCGAGCTGGCCTACCTCCTGCAGGTGATTAGTCGGCCGACGCAGATTATGACTTGCTAGAGTATCTCCCCTACAGAGATCTCTGCCAGGTGGATGCCAAACACAACTGTGGTGTATTTAGTATTGCCCTGTCTCTACCATGCCCAGGTAGAGTCCCATGCCATGCCAGTTGTAAGCTCGGTACTCGCATGCAACTCTTGGCATTGTCAGATGATACGCACAAGAGCACTTATATAATACCTACCCTCCAGAAGATTCTGTGACAAAAAAATCTGGCAAGGAGAAATTGGCCCACTCGTTACCCAATCTTGCTGCTGTGGTACCATACACAATCCCATTGCCGGTGCAATGCCAGGAGTCATACTGCATTTACTCAGGGCAGCTGATGCAGGAATCAGAGGGTTGAAACGATTAAGCTGGCTGTACTGCGCGCAGGACACGGGCATGGAGGTGTTGAAGCAGGCGCGCTTCGGCCGAAGCCACTCTCTGCTACGCTGGGGGCACCACATCGCGCTGCTGGGATTGTTGCCTGCCTACTACTGGCACCGCCAAGGAGACCTCCTCCTGGGCCTCTTCTTCCTTTGCAACGCTGCCACCATCCCCCGGCAACTGCGCTGGTGAGCCAAATGATCTGTGCTGACGTTACACCTGTCTTTAATATTCAACAAAGTAACAATGTGAGAGAATTTGTTGTCAAGATCCCTGCTGGCCATTTCGGGTAGTGCTAGCCTTCTATCTCTGCTTCTGCTTATTCCTGTGCTCTGAACTGTTGCCAGGAAGAATTGTCGTCTCCCTTTCGACTTCATTTCCATGGACAAGACTTTATGAGGTTCACCAGCCAGTCACAAAACCAGATTGGGTGCAAACATGCTCAGCTGTGCGCGTGCTTGTGGCTGCTTGAAAGGAAGAACAGACTGGCGGATCAATTGAGCTCTGGGCTGCACGGACTTAGTGACATGGAGCCTGCCAATGCTTGCAGGTATTTTCAAATGGTGGGAATGAGGCGGCGGCGCATCTGGTACCGCCTGAATACTGTTGCGCTTTTTGTGGCGTTTACAGCAACACACATCCTCAGCGTGCTGTACGTGCTGCACGTGCACTGCCGCTCGCAGCGCCTGCCCTGGCACAAAGCTTCTGCCGGGTGAGGCGCCCTCCTCACCAGTTGCCCGATGATACTCGCATGCGTCGAGACTCTCTCAGTTCAGCACTTGTTTCTCAAGCTCCAGGATTCTCGATGGTGGAAGTCCTGCAAGATCTGCACTGGATGGGTTGTTTGTCTTGCCATGTTGTGGACACTGGGCTTTACATTTCAAATTCAATGCCAGAGTCGGCTCCTTCTTGAAGTACTCAACGTACTCAAAGTTGCTGTTGAGTGAAAAAGGAGCGATGCGCCAGTGGTTCTGTGGGGCTTCACTGGAGGCTGTGTGGCTGCAGGATAGCACCCAGATATCTGGCGGCTGGAGCAGTCATTCTGGCCTTCAATGCATGCTGGCTGTATGCCCTGCTCAAGGACTCTTCGGCCAAGCGCAAGGCCTCACAAAAGTCTTCATGACACCGGGTCCTTTGTATGGTGTCTTCACTATGTGCCCGTTTCTGCCTGTATTCTAGCGTCACTGGGTGTCCGTAGGGGAGAGACTAACCCGTGCAGCATGAAGAGCGCATGCGGTCCAGATACCTGCGAGGTATTGTTTGTCGTTTGGGGAGTCTCTTTTTATTTGAACGATTCACTTTCATGGTGATATAGTGTAAAATACACGAGTAGGGTGTAGAAATGAGCTGAACGCATGCACGTCAGGATGGAGGACAATAGGCCTAGGTGTACAGTAGTTTACTTTTTGCGTCTTGTCTTCGTTTCAGTGAAGGTTCCTTTATGGGTGACGATTTCGTTTGGAGGTTTCTGATGGTTTGGAGGGGAGCCTTCCAATGTTGGCTTCTTGAGGGTGTTCAATGTGTTTCTGTCGACAACGTTGCGTTCGCTGTGTCTTGTTAGGTGAGTCAAGTTGACTCTGCTCCCGTACCGCTAGGCACCATTCTTTGGCTGTACCAGATCAATGTGGCAGTCATTAACAAGAGCAGAGCACATGGGACCACGTGCCAGCAATCATTGCCATGAGGGCAGCCATGCCCAGCCTTTCATCTGGCATAACATGCTCCATGTTGTTCATTGAATGCACGCTCATCTGCGTGCTGCTGGTTCCGGTGTGCATATGCATGCACCCATCTGAGCTCTAACGAGGCCACGCAGCTGCAGCATGCTACTTAGCTACGAGCGAGTCTTCGCAGCGCGCGTATACGCAGATCTATGTTACACTGCTCTCACTTTAAAAACAACCAACGAGGGCACATATTTTGCATGCATGCATCGCATGCCGTGCTCTTTCATTTTTGCGCACAGTGTGCCGCAGACGTGGCTTGCATAAGCAGCAGTGTCAGCCTCACCATCTCCTAAAGTATTTTCTATCCACACGTGCAGCAACTCACGTTCTCAACGATATAGGAGCATGCCATAAGCATGTTGCTTAGTACCGTTATGTTCATCTGGATTGGTCTTGTCTGCCCTCAGGGGGTCCCTATCTAGTGGCACAGTGCTCGTTGAAGATGGCTTGGCTAGCTCGCAGCATAAAGCTCAGCCAAGAGTGCTTCAAGGAGCAATGAAAGCAAGACTCGGTGTCATAATGCATCGATGCCACTGCCTTCATAGAGTGCAGGTATTCCATCTTGCAGCAAAAAGGCAGCGTTTGCGGGCCGTCGAGTGTTCGACGTTTGCATGCTAGCGCGGCGCTCTGCATGCTCGCAAATGTAGAAAAAGTCCTCCACACAACTCGGGCAAAGCAGATCTCTGTTGGTTTCACGCATTAAGTAAGCATGCCCTCGCCTAGCTGTGAGGCAAGAAAGGCAATAAAAGGTGGCCGCCATGAACCAAGGAACTAAGAAAATCCTACATTACGTGCCGACCCAACTTTCGTGTTGTTTTGTATGCGCAAATCACGAAAGGACAGCCACCTTATCAGCTAGCTTACTGTATACAGCTGAAGCCTGCCCCGTCACTAGAGTCCGCTTCAAGCAAGGTGTAAACATCTTGAATTTTATTCCGGGCACGTTGAAGGCATCCCTCTCTCGGCTGGCCCAGAGTGGGTGGAGGCAGCACCGGCCCACCGCGCACAATGCAGCAGGCAGACCCAGATCGTGCGCCGGGTTCAGAATGAAATATGAAAATGGTGGTTGAAATTAATGCGAGGAGCTGCGACTCCAGGCAGTAGGACCCCCAACTTGCCAGCTGGCAATTCCATGCATCGGCGGTTGGAGGGCCCGCTTCCGATATTTGACCATGCGTAAATAAAACCAGTTTAGACTTATGGAAAAAGACAGTCCCTTTGGGCGCCTGCTGCGAAAGGTATCCATCACAGCTGCAGAGCACGAGTCATCGCTGACTCATCACTGGATGACAAGGCCGGTGACGGTGTTCTGGTAGGTCTGGATTGGGTTGGCAAAGTCCCCGTAGGTGCAGTTTGCGGGCACGATGTACGAGTTGCCGCTGAAGAGCAGGTTGGAGGAATATGCCAGGTAGATCGGCGGCTGGGGAGTTGGCACAAACGGCAGCGATGCCCCGTAAGTGTACGGGTAGCACAGCACCTTGTCGAAGATGTTGTCGCGGACTATGATGCCCGTAGATGACGTGATAAGCAGCGGCTGGTCCGCGGCGCTCTGAAAACATCAGAACGGCTTTCAGTTGGGCTTGACAGCCTGACAATCCTGTGTCATGTGCGCGCTAGGACGACAGCAGAGAAATGGGAGCATAAAGGGGCAGCTTCAGCAGTCTGCTTTGCGAGCTGTTTGAGCCTAGGCAATCAGGCAGGTCAGCCTCTGTCAGGCAGCCATAAGCAGAAATACTGCATTTGCGAATACGGTAGTAGGATCTCTAACTATGGGCATCACGACACTGCATCCTGTGTTGCTCTGGAAGGGCAGCTCACCGGAATTGCAGGGCATGCATGGAGCAGCCCACAACACATGTATTGCATGACTATATGTGCATGCACCAGACGTCTCAACAAAAAAAAATGCCAGGATGCTGTGCAATGACGTCCGGTGCAACAGGGCATGCATTTATGCAGATAATTAACAACGGGCAGTACAACAAATTCAAATTAACACAAGACAGCTGCGCACCCGGATGATGTTGCCGGTGATGTTGATGTTGGCGTGGTTTTGGAACCGCCCCGGCAGCAGGGGGTTGTCATTTATAAATGCGAGTTGAATGCCGCCATAGAACGAGTCAAAGATGTTGCCCTGGATGAGCAGGTTGGAGGAAAAGTCCGCCTCCTGGAAGAAGAACTCCGGGTTGATCTGCGCGGCCACAGTCCAAATATCAATATATAATTCTTATTACTGCAATACACGGTTCCTGCCAAAGGCAAGGCGCGTCTACGGACAAGCTGCGGGTAAAGGCTGGCATATGTCCTATCCCTTGTTGGACTCGCCAGATTCAAATGAGGCGCAATCCACACACATGCGAGGGAGTCCTGACACTGCCTTCCATCTCCACAGAAGTAGAAACTTGAGCAGGAGCAGGGAGGACAGACGCACCTGTGCTGCCACGAACTTTGTCTGGATGAACTGGTTGCCACTGATTATGCCGTCGTTTGCTTTGAGCAGCATCCTGCACACCATGCGCACCCCACCCTCAATGAATTTGCAGACACTCCATCGGCTGACTGTTCCTGCTCCTGTAAATGCTGGCATCCTCAGTGGAAATGCGGACTTTTCCTTGTCAGAAGATTCATGCCCCTGAAAATGCTGGCGGCAAGACAAGAGATATGAGAGGGTCATGCGCGCACCCTCGGCCGCGGTTGTAAGAGATGGTGTTGTTGATGAGATTGAAGCCGTTGCCCTGGTTGTCCAGTGATGTGACTATGCTGTCAAACGTCTGCGCACACACAAGGGTAAATTGCCACCATGGTAAAATGCTTCCCCACGGAGGCAAATGAGATTGTCTCCTGTCAACCATCGAGACAGGATGATTCGCATCATTGTGTGTGCCTTGAGGTGAGTCATCCTTTCATGGCACACATTCTCTCCTGCCTCCCACCACCCCATTGCTTCGAAGCTCTCAATTGGGTTGTGCATTCGTACCATTCTGTGAGCTAGGCATATGAGCAACAGTGCAACTCTCCATTCGTCTTATCCTATGATAGACAGTAGAAAACCGCAGCTTAATCTGCAGATGCACCTTGCCTCTTGGCAGGAAACCCGCGTACTAATTATAAATACAACAGCAGAAATCAGGGGCAGGGCATCGCACCAGATTGTCATACGCAGGAGGCCAGCAGTCAATAGTGACGTTGAGATACCCCGAGTTGTCCAGGTTTGAATAGGGGAATGTGGTGCTCCGAGTCCCTGCACAGCCATCATTGCTCAGTACAGTGCCCTGTCACACCCAAAACCAGGTGACTCTAAACTGGAGATTAGTTTAGAGTCCCCTGCCAAAACCCCAGACAAATTCCTCAACACTTCCATTATCCACTGGGCAGGATGCTGGGTTACCAGACAGCCACAGAGCAGCACAAAAGCTTCATTTGGAGAGTGCAAGCACTGACGAGATTTGCGCTCAGAATCAAGTTAGCTTTGGACTGAGCTTTCAAATCGAGCTGAGGCACTTGTTCAGTGCCCAGCACCTGACCTTTCTAAAAATATATCATTTGTGGAAACATAGGGTGCAGCGCATGCTGCTCAAGCTCTCATCTCAAGCCTCTGAAATCATTCGCTCTTTTTATAGTGAGCCCAAAAAACCCAGTTTGCATCAGACAGGCTAGCTGCAGGCAAGTCTACCACATAATCTATATCTTTATTGGCCTTGGCAGATCCAAGCAAGAACCAATCAGCAATTGGCACGGTGCCCAGTATTTGTACCGCCCTGCGCCAGCCAGGGCAGGTACTTTCTGTTGCGCAACCTCAAATCATTGAGACACTGCAGAGAGGGGATCACAGCAGATGATGTTCAGCACTTTGAGTGGGACTGGGGTCAGGGGCAGGCCTCAGAAGGGCTGAAACGATTACTTAAGGGAGGATTTGGAGTCCATTGGATTGTCATTGCATTGGTGGAGAGTGCCATGACCGTACAGAACGGGAAAATTGGATGCGCATGTTGCTGGACCTACGTGGATCCTAGATGCCTAGGAACTGGAAAACGTGTACTGTAATAACAAAAGAGAGGGGCTGCACCTGCAGGCAGGGGGCTGCTGGGGAGCAGGGTGACGGAGAGCATCTTCGTGAAGCCGAGGCGCTCAGTGGAGCTTTTGTAGGCGAGCAAGCTGTTGCCGCGGAAGAGGCGCTCGCACGGGTAGCCGCAGAGTGTGGCCACTTGGATCACTCCTTGGTCTTTGTCCGTCTGGCAGCCAGCAAGGTGCACGGTCAGCACATCACTCAAGCTAGTATGAAGCCACCCGCCTGAGTTCTCCACCATTTGTGGCATGGTACCACGCAGAGACCACTCTTTGTGGTGCGGCGCTGCTGGTAATATGGGCTCACGGTATCCCACGAGGGTAGCAAGGTATCTCTGTTTTTTAGGAGCTGTTAGCCAAGCATTCAAAAATTGCATGCCACCTGGATCACCCCCTAGGCATTTTTTGTCTGGCAGACAGCAAGGCGCACAGTCACCACATGAGTCAGCGCGCTGAGGTGGAGCACCTGAGGGTGCCAACTGAAGTGCAGGATGCCAACATGCAATTTCTCCGCTGAGCTGCAAATTCGTGTGCAACACATGGCCGCCCACCACCTTTGTGCTCAAGACGTCTATATAGGCTCCTTAGCACCTTGAACGCCACATTTCTGCACAGCCATCTGGTGCCGCCTAAAGATATTATGATTACACGCTTTTCCTACCGAAGGCAAGCTGCGTCTGCAGACAAGCTGCATGTAAAGGCTGCCAAATTCCTACCCCTTGTTGGACTCGCCAAGCAAGACCCAATCAACCGTGGGCACGGTGCTCAGTACTTGTATGGCCCCCCGCCAGCCGGGGCCTAAAGATACCAGCTGGCATAAATCGATTGCTGCATGTGCTGTTAATCATTGCTTCGCGAGCGTGGCTTTCCTGATCGCATGTGCTTTCATGCTTCAAATCGACAGCATATTTTGCTGGAGCACAGTACAGGGTACCCCGACAACCAGGGAAACGCCTGGCTTGTCTTACCGCATGCCCCTAGTGGCTTCCCATTGACAATCACAGTCACGACAATCTTGACAACGCAATAACGCAGCACAGAAGAAAGTGCGGCCGCACCCCGACAACGAGGTAGTAGCGGCCGTGGATGGCGATTCCGTCGTCGCCCATGTTGGTGAAGTAGTTACGGATCAGGGTGGGCCCCTTGAAGGATCCGCTGGAGTGGAAGCCGTCTGCCAGGGAGCTCTGCAGGGGCCTCTCCCTCAGACCACCGCTGCCCACCGGGAGTGGGTAGGGGACCACTTGGTTGTTGATGTATGTGTTGCCGCTGCCTGTCTCCTCGTAGATGCCAAAGACTACACACAGGGTAAAAGATCAGCAAAGCCCGTCACAGCAAAGTTTGAAGACCAAAATGGAGAAAAGTTGTGTGTGCACAATGATTGGACATGGCTGTCTCGGTGTAAGTGTTGGCATTGCCTATCTCGTCATAGATGCCAAAGACTGCGCACTGGATCAGAGACAAGCCATGGCAGTCACAGTGACTCGCAGGAATAGAGAAACATTCTGCCAAGGAACAGCTCTCCGGAGCATCATTGCAACTTGTCAAGCAGGGTCAATTGTTGTGGAAGGTGCAACTTATGAGGGTCTTTTACTTGATGGGGCCGGACTGTCAGGCGTTCTCTCATCGGTGGTTGTAAGGTTTTGCAATGCGAGAGGGCCAGGAATGACTCACTGGCCGAGTTGTAGATGGTCAAGTCCTGGAAGGTGCTGTCCTTGTTGTACCACGGCAGGACTGCAAGCACACCACAGTCCAGCAATCAGCCACCATTCCTGAAATATACCATATTTCAGGAATGGTGGCACCTGCTCGATGCAGCAGGTGCCATGCAGGTTTTCTCGTCGACGCGCACGCCTTTGCATTCACGATCTAAACATCCATGCAAGTATTCATAAATGTTGTCGGCAGCTTGGACTTACTTCCATGGTTCCCTCTGTTGCCGCGGCACTGCATGCAGACACAGACATCCTCAGATAACAAACAGAACACCAAGTGACAATATAGATCCTTTGGGTGCCTCTGCTCTTGGTCCCCATTCTTGCATAAACTCCATGCACGGAGCCACGATCAACACAACATTGCACAGGTGTAACACTCAGAAAAGAGAGAGATAAATTTGATATTGATGGGACAGAGTGCCAAGGCCGTGCACTCACAGTGACGAAATCTCCCTTGGAAAAGCCGACGACGTTGTATCCGAATTTGAATTGGAAGCTGCGCCCTCCCAGGGGTGTAGTGAGGCCCTGCTGAGGGTAGATGTCCGATGCATTTGTGCGCGGCAGACGGCTGTCAGGATCCCACCCAACACACAGCGCCTGATAGTTGGCTGTGACCATGTCTATCGGGTAGCCATCTTGTACCTGCACAAGTACCAACAGCCATGCTTTGGAATCAGCTCAATGATGGAAGACAAGCAACGCTGCTAGCATGACTGCAACAAGTTCAATACAATCCCATAGCTAATAAATGCATGCAAAGTAGAAAGCGCTGAAGCAGGGGGTAGGAAAGACTCCCAATGGGGTATTCCTAAGTGTACTCCTCTGGTCATTACTAGCCAGATGACCTTTAGATGGGGCTCCCTCTTACAGCAGGCATAGCAGGTATGCAATAGACAGTATCTGCTGGCTGAAGAAGTCATGGGTTGTGATGCATTGTTACACCACTAGTTTGTCCCTGGTTCTTTTCCTTTCCTCACCTTAGAAAGCATAAGTGCTCACCTTAAAAAGCATAATGCAGTAAGTGATCGTTAACGAAGGTGGGTCGAAATTCAGGGACACACCGTGATGTTCCAGGTTTGGCCATCGGACGAAATGTCATCCAGGGTGGACTGGTACCAGGGGTTTACGCTAAAGTCATAGTAGAAGGTGGCGTTGTGAGCGGTCAGGTTGTAGCAGAAGTTGAAAAATATACCGCCCAGAGTTCCATCCTGCAAATTTGCAGACATTAAATCATCTGCACCCACAAATTAGATGACCATGCTTGATCAGCGCTCACTAGAACTGGCCAAACTCATCTCAACCCTCCATTGTCAGATCATAGCAGAACAGCACCGGGCCAAATACATTGCAATCTCAGGAATTACATCTGATCAGGACAGCACATGGTACTTGAAGACAGCATGTCAGTGAACACTGGAAGCATGCAGGTCATGACATGCGCATGCAGGCACAGAACCCCACCTGGAAGATGATTGTGCTGCCACCAAAGTCCAGCTCGAAAGCAGAGCGGACGACTCCCTGGCAGGTGAGGAGCAGGTTGAAATTTGAATTCGGGTTTGTCACCCTGTAGGTCCCCGTCTCCAGCCGGAACTTAGTAACCGCCGGGTTGGTGACGGCAAAATAGAACTGGAGGAAGAAATTGGTGCTGTCGATGGTGCCGTTGTTCCCAGAGTACACCACTTCTGAGCCTGTGGAGACCACGGCGTCCAGGGGCGTTGCCTGCTGCAGCTTTGCCTGCAGGGGGATTGTGGCTGCAAAACTGGAGGTCTCTGCAAGCTTGCGGCCGGTCTCCTGGGTGACAGAGGGTATCTGCGGATCCGGGTTGAAGGGGCCTCCGGACGTGCCGTTCCTGACCAGGTCATAGGCATAGGCCGGGCCGTAAGTGCCCAGGGGACTTGGCAGCGGCTGGGTCTGTTTCCCTGGGAACAGATCGGCCTTCAGCTGGTCGTGCTTTGAGGGCACTGCTGGAGGAGCCTTTATGAAGCCCACCGCCGCCTGCACCAGCCATGACAATATGTTAGGAATCACATCTGATTGAGGTGAACTCTCTTTCCAGGACACAATGCCAGGGGAATTTGCTGTTGCGCACATGCCTGGGATGCTGCAGTTATAGAGGAGTGCAGGAATGCTGGGGTTGGGGGGCTGGGGCATCACCTGGACATCACAGGAGGTCTTGGGGAAGCTATAGGGAAATTTTGCTGCCCACGCTGCCGGCAGCTTCAGGGATGATAAGCTGCAAGGTTTGCCCTGTGGTTGCCCGTGGAAGAACGTGTCTACGTCCTCCTGAGCATTCACACCGTTGTCAACGTAAGTGGTCGTTGATGCCCTTAGCATTTCATCAGACTCAGGCAGGCTGAGCAATGGACTCCCACTTGTTCCCAAATCGTATTGCTGGCAAATGGAGGCCTCGATGCAACCGGCCAGCATTTTGGGCTAATTTAGTATGTAACATCTTTAATATCCTGTGACAAACTGACAGCCTAGGATTGGTGCGATGGATACCTTGATGTCGTGCACGGCCTCCGAAACATTCGGCAGGAGACCAAAGGTTCCCGAAATGGCTAATGGTCCGTGACTAAGGACTAGGGCGAGAAGTGCTACAGTCCAAGACGTCCAGGATGCCATCGCTGCACGGCTGGGCCAGGGTGAGTTTCTTGTCTCAATGACTTGCACAGTGATCAAGCATCGTTGCCTTCTGTACCAGCCATTCACGTTCCCCAGACTTTGTCAAGCTCTCAATATTCTGTATTTGTCCTGCACATGATTCAAATATTGTACGGACAATATATTGTGTCCCCTCGATGACAAATTATAAAGGGTGAGCAATAGGGCTTCGATTTCAGGCATTTCCATCAGTGTGATTCTCAACCCAGAATAATGATATCTTACCCAACAAGTCTGTAAGAAACCCAGTGAAACCTCTATTGCAAGTCTACGTTGCATGTAGCGCAATACCTTGTTGCACGATACCTGGAAGCGACGTGATGATGTGGGAGTGAAGTTGACAAGCAGGGCGTTAAAGTCAAAGAACGTGCTAGTGGACTTTGTGTGAGCTTACTGTTTCATCCTTACGGCAGGCATGAAGCCTGCAAGTGGCTCTGCGTTCAGCGAGGATGTCGAAAGGGTAAGTTTCTGATGCACCATCAAATATGTTCAGATAAGTTTAAAGCACGCATGACTCCTTTATCAAAACCGTTGTCAAAACCGTAAAGGAAGATAAAATGATCATTTTGTAGTCATCAAGGAGTTCAATAAATATTTGAGGATCGTCAACGCTCTGGTTCGGCAACACCTCCCTCAAACATCGGACAGGGTCAAAGGGGGCAGACACTTTTTGCATTGCATTAATTCATTCATATTATGCTGTAACACAAGATGGAACTTTTATGGCAGATGGCATCCCGTCAAATGTCGTGAGTTTCTGGTGGGTTGCTGCAGCTATTCCAGCACGAAGGGCCACCAGTGGCATCTGCGTCCACACTGCCAAGCTATGCTCCTCCCTCGAACAGCGACTTCTCCTCAGGGGGAGGTGGCGCCAGTGGGATGGGCAATGCGCCACTGAACACCCTCGACGAGCCCATCTGGGACACAGTCAAACGCGACCTCCAACGCATTGGAGGCAACCTGATCCTGGTCGTCTTCCCCTTCAAAAACCGTGACCAGCAGAGCGCTGCGCTGCGCAATTGGGACCTCTGGGGCCCCATGGTGCGTGCCTTCCCACGTCCTGTCTTTGATCTGCATTTATTGGCGCATATTGGCAAAATGCATGAGAAGCACGATGTTTGGAGCAATGGTTGAATCATTTGTGCAGATGTACAAAGTTGACTAAATATTATTTTGTGATGTGTTGCAGACCTTTACGCTGGTGCTTGCCATCTGCCTCTCCATTGGCTCTCCAAAGCCTTCTGCTGTTTTCTCGGTGCGCCGAGGAACCTGCATGCCTCTCATTCTGCTAGAATCCCAAATGATCCACCATCTGCGCACAGTATTTTCCTGTGTGTCGCGCTTGTGCATGCTAATGACTGACCACCCAAGTCGTGTGCGCGCTCCCATCCATGGACGGACTTCATTCTTGCCACTCGTCTTGTGCAGTAGCATAGCGTGAGCGCGCTGTGTGCGGGTGCAGTTTGTGTTTGGGACGTGCGCGGCGGGCGCGGTGGTGCTGACAGTGAACGTGGTGTTGCTGGGAGGGAATATCGGCTTCTTCCAGTCCATGTGCCTTCTGGGCTACTGCCTCTTCCCCATGGACGTCGCAGCCATTGTGACTGCCCTCACCACCAACATGATTGCCCGCTGGATCGTCGTCCTGGTGAGAGGCTGCAACCTGCACGAGCTTCTTCCAGGCAGCTTCCATCTAAACGTTGCTGTCTGATCTGCATTTGCAACAGTCCTTGCAGGAACGGATGCCCCAGCAGTGTTCGCTCTGCTTGTTGTTGCAGTGAGTCATATTGTGGAAGATGTTTTGTTAAGCTGTTCTTGGCTAAAAGTCATCAGTGCTTGAAGGTCATTGACCTGAACATAGTGCTGCCCCATGTAGTCTTCTGTCACTGAGGAGCACACGCGTCAGCCACCGTTGCTGCAGTTGCAGTATTGAGAATTGGTAGAATGGCTGTGGTTGCGCAGGTGGGCCTGGCGTGGGCGTCCTGGGCATCAGTGCCTTTCATCGGGGGCTCTGTATCCCCAGCCAGGCGCGCTCTGGCAGTCTATCCGCTGCTGCTGCTGTACGTCGCCATGGGTTGGCTGGCCCTCATAAAGGGATGAGCAGGCCAACCAGACATATATGGGAAATGCGTGTGTGAAATTGTAAGCACATGGGTTCCGGGCGGCTCTTTCGGTGGTTGGAGATGCAATATGATGTAACTGATGTAGACAAGTTGGCAATGTGAAGATGCAGTAGTCACGGTGTGAGTTAGCCAAGGAGTCTGCGGACAAAGAATCAGTTTGCAGCCACGCGGTATCCAGCAGCGCTGCTAAGGTCACAAATGGCAGCTAATTAGGCGCAAATGCACATGTGTTCTCTGCGATGTAAGAGATGTGTTCAGCATCAGATGGTTGAATTGTGATGCCAGGCGAAGTTGATTGATGCGCTGATCAGTATCAATTGATTTGCGACCGCTTTGGCACACCACCAACCCGGGCCAAGGAACAGATTGGCTGCTATTGAAAGAACTCACAAGGACACAGCCACAGACAAAATCCGCCTCAATATCCACTCATCTCCTCTGTTGGGGGTCCTCTCCTGTTGTACCCAAATTGTGCATGCAAGGGATGGGTTGCCAAAGTAGGGACAGCTGGCTTTGAATCGGTTCGATGGAAGTTCCACAGCTCAGCACAGAAATATTCTTCAACCACCACAACCTACCCACAAAGTAAGACAACAGAAGCATCTCGCATTTTAAGTCCATTTTGTGAACCGTATCTGTCTCATTCTCAGCCCAACGAACTATTGTAATGAACTATCAATCGCTGGTACCAAGGTGACTGGAATATTAGGCGTACGGCAACCTCTTTTCTACCAGGTTTATTTATGATGTTTTGAACATAGGGATCTGAAGGTTGTCATGTTGACAGCAAAGACACACAGCAAGGTGAGGACTAAACCTTGTACAGACTGAACGACCCTTTAGATGCACGTAGTGTTATGACTTTCTGGTGAAAGGTGTTGATTTGCATTAATCATATCGTCAGATCGCATTTGATGCTTATTCTGATCAACATACGCTTCCTTGAAATCTGGTGCTGGTGATACATGCAGGAGAACGTTTAGCTCAGGACCGTAATAGAAGATTATCGCACTCTTTGAGGTTTTGAAAGGTGACTGATGATTCTCGACTAATTTACCAGGCGTCAGTTGCCGGGTCCATGCCTGCTTCAGTGGATCCTGAGAACAGGCTTATGTGCAGGGCAAACATGCCAGCAGACGATGAGGCAGGCACCTCAGGTCGCGGTCACATTGTAAATGCCAAGGAAAGGGCCACCTATCTTCAGGACCGCAGCATACACATCGCCCCAAGCCCCACTGGAGCTTCAGATCTGCCATGGCCCACCTCTCCCCCAGACTACCGGCGCCCCATCAGCAGGCCTGAGATGAGGCCTCCCACCCAGACAACACCGCCTCCCGCTCAGGCATGTACCCAAGGAGCCTGCTTGAATCTGTTTGCAGCAAAATAGTGGGATGCATGCTTGCATATGTTCCTTTGTAGTCACAGGGTGACTTTGGTGACCCTTGAGGGTCGAGCTCGCATCATGTAATTGTCACTTGGTTGCTGATGTTGGGGATGAGCATCCTGGCAAGATTCTTACATGGCCTTACAATGCTTCCTGTGACAGGGGCTGGTGGGCAGGGTGGCAAGTTGGTTTGGCCCCACGAACAGCAACGGCGCGGGGGCGTCAGCCCGGGGGCGTTCCAGGGCGGCGTCTAATGGCTCAGCCGCGCCCCCAGACTTCCTGGCGCAGTCAGAGGACCCCGACAAGCGGCGGCTCAGCCAGGCGCAGGCGAAGCCGAGGGGTGTGTGTCTTTCCTCACTATTCATAACCCTGTCATGCACCTTGAGCCTGCTGCGGTGTGAGCAGTCAAGGCCATTCTGCAATGGTGGCTGAGCTACATCAGCCAGAAAAGAGACAACGCTGTTGTGAAGTCCGCTAGCGCGGTGTTGTAATGACCAGAGGAATCTGACAGATGCCATGGGGTGGTGCAGAGCCCCCCGGGACGCTGGAGGCAAAGTGGCGGCAGGACTGCCTGGCCTTTGCGCGCGTGAAGAAGCTGGACCACGTAGCAGACATGCGCATATTCTATGTGGTGAGCCTATATTCACCAAGCTCAAGTCCGGCAGCAACTTCTGCACACAAGAATGCGGCATGGCAGGCATGCACGCAACTCTGAGATGTCCGATGAACCCAGAGCATTCATGCATCTCGGCAACTGCGGAGGAAGCCGAGCAGAAGGTACTTTTGGATTTGAATCTCACTTTGGTTTTCACTGCGACATCAGGACGCGGATGCCAAAGACAGGGACGGCGATCCTGTGGTGGTCGCAGTGGGTGCTCACTACCGCAGCGCTGCAGTGACCAGGGAAGACCTGCTGCTGCATGTTGTGAAGGTGGGTTCTGAGCGCTGACCTGGACCCTCTATACAGGGGTCAAATGGTAGATTTCTTGGAATGGTAGATTGCTTGGAAATAAGCATCCTGCTGTCACAAAAAAGTTGGAGGTAGCTGAGATCAGCAGCCTGCCACATCCCTCCCAAGTTGCAAGTACATCACGTGTATGCAATGTGATTGATTGTGCTCCCAGTCCAGAAGATTCTTGCATGTTCCATGCGTTGCATTTCTATTGCGAGGCAACCCTTTCCTCTTTACCATGCCGCTCGCTCTGCTTTGATGTCTGCATTTCACTTCTCTGATTGCAGAGCAGCCGCTTCATCTGCACTCTCTGAGTACAGATGTACAGGTGTGTTGAAGTTCTGATAAGTTGAATGCATGGGATGCACAGGAGATGGAGAAGGTTGGGTCGCGCCCGTACGTGGTGGTGTACTTCAATGCAGACGCTGAGCTGGCAATGATCCCCGAGCCCAGCTTCTTCTTGGATGCCCACTCCGCGCTCGCCCCCTCGCACCGCCGCCAGCTCAAGGTGCCCTGCTGGGTAATTGATGTATTATTCAAGCATGCATGCAAGTATGTGTAAGCAGTCTTGTCGCAGTGACTGCCTGACTGCTCACCTTTCCCGACGCAGTGCATGCACAACATCTGCAGTGTTGCTGCAAACTTATCCCCATATGCATGTTCTGTCTCCTTACCTATGGCACATATGCACATGCATTTCCAATCACTCGTCCAGGATGCTGATCGGTCATTTGCACCGCTGCACTCGGATCTGGCAGCATCCTGAGCTGGCGGCATCATAGGGCATGCATGAAGTTGCAAACAGCAGCAGGCTGCCGTACATCGAGCTCTCCTGGCTTGTAAGAGAGTGTTCTGTGCTGTGGTCTGGCAGGCGTTCTATGCGGTGCACCCCAACCGGCTGCTGCGCGCGTGGATCATGCTGCTGCGGCTGAGCGAGCCGGACATCTATGGTCGCGTGTGCTTCTGCGAGCGCCTGGCGAATTTGAATTTGAACTTCTCCGGGGGCGGCCGCGCGCCGTCACCGCCGCAGCACGTGCTTGACTATGACGCCGAGCACTGAACATTCCCCTTGTAGCAGAGCGCGCTTGGGAATGTTAAAATTTTGTCGGCAGGAATGGATGGTGCGCATCTGAGAGTGGCTGGGTTCCTAAATGTGTGTACAGCTTGTATTTATGTGCCTGAAGTTCAAACATTGGTCTGAGTTGGTCTGAGAAGCTATTGACCCAAACCGATGTGATTGCTGCCAAGTACTTCTTCTACACGGCCGGTTGGCAAGCTTGCAATGCCGTGCTGCAAGCATGTACATGGGTTCGGGCTTGCCCCGTAAAGTCTAAAGACACTGGCTTTTCTTTCAAAACAGAATACAATTCATTATAAATATACCGCACTATAGCCACTTCTCACTCAAACAGTATCGAATTGACCATTTCTCAGCTCATCTCTCATTTCTCAGAATCATTTTTGCAGCTACAAATTACAAGGAGCACACGAAACTCTACACAGCACCTTTCAAGGCATCAGCAATGCCCACAGCTCGGCAGTGAACCCCAGCACAGCCAGGCACTGCGGCGCCAGCCGCACCCACGGCCGTGCGCCGATTTTGCGCGTCAGCAGCAGCGACAGCGCAGCGCCGCTGAGTAAGCAGGTGCCCTGCAGGAAGGCTGTCACTGCCCCGTCCTCCACAAACACCGGCAGCTCCTTTCCCCACTCCTCAAGACCCACAGTGGCAGCCGTCACCTGCGCACAGGATCGTCAGAAACTATCATCATTCTTACACGCATTTTCTGCCAATAGGCCAGGTGCATCTGCAGACAAGCTGCAATTAGATGCTGTCAATGATTTACCCTTTAATGCACTTTCCAAAGTCCATGCAAGACCCGACTAATATTGGGCACAGTGGGCTCGTTCCTAGAAAATTCACCTGCAGCAGCCTCTATATTGATCCATCTCACACTGGTGGCTGCATAACAAACCCTTCAGTTTCTATACCACCCCCCGCCAGCCGGGGCCAGACGGGACCCTCAGGAATCATCCACTACAAAACATCTTGCAGGCTGGCATAAATAAGTTTCCTACATGCTGCTCCTCATGATCACATGTGCCCATGCGTCTAGGTGAAGAATGCCTCTAGGCAGTGTGTTACTAGGCATGCCCATTCAATTTGTGCTTCCCCTGTGAAAGGCACTGCCTAGCAAAAGAGCATTACCGGCAATAGCCGCCCGGCCTCGCTGAAGAAAGGCAGCAGGTAGTGGGCGAGTGTACCGGCCCACACCAGTGGCATGTACCCATACGCCAGTTCCAGGAAGGGCTTGCCTCTGGCCCGCCTCAGCTGCCCTGCACCAGATGCTGCCACATACGAACACGTTGTGAGAAGCACTGTTTTTACATCATCTCCTGCACTGCTTTGACGTGGCAGGTAGTCGGGCCAAAGCATCCTCTTCCACTGCATGCCCTCATGGTAGGCATGAATATCCCTATGTGGCGTATAAAAGCAGACAATGCAACGCTGCAGCCAGGGTCTCCTGTCACTTGTTGCTACCCTGCAAGAGGCCATCCTCAGAGCAAAGAAGCAGTCGAATTCGATGTTCAGCTTTGGGCCATGTACTCAAATGCATTCTATGATGGATCCGAGATGGTGCTGACCTGGCAGCATTGCTGACACGGCATCTGTCAGCTCAGCAAGGCCATGTGCTCCCAGCGCGATGCAGCCGGGCGCCAGCAGCACAAGGGTGGATATACTGATGTGGAGGGTCTGAGCCTGCACCAAATCAGGATCCAGGCCCAGCTGTTGCAGCAGCTGCGGCAAGTGGTGCACGTACACTGCGGTACAGACCAAAATGGAAATCCCTTCAGTAGCATTTAGAGGAGATGGAACAAAGGCACTGCGCATCTGGGTAGAAACAGTGCAGCAGTAGTGGCGATAGCAGAAAGCAGTAGCGCATTCTTCCCACAAATTCAATGCATGCCCTTGTGTCAGTTACAAGACTGTCAGCATCCCAGAGAGGCTTAGTAGGGTAGATGTGGGCCAAATCAGGACCACAGCTATTTTGCCATCCTTTCAGTAACAGATATCCAGCTTCGGGTTGGCCCCCCCTCCACATACAATTTTCTGGGCAAGTTGAGCACGAAATTTTGAGGTGGATTACCTGCGCCCAGGAGGGTGAATAGAAGCGCAAGTTCGGCTGCGATCGGCTTGTGGGTGGACCACAGGTCTACCCCAGGTACACGCAGCCGAAATTCCAGGTTGTCATGAGGGCACGCCTGCACAGACAGAACCACTTAGTCAACTGCTGCTTGCAGGTCAGATACTGAATTTGCGCCTCAGCTCTGCTGCCTTCATTACATCCAGAAAGTGAACTTGAGCTTGAAATCGTGCACAGCAGGAAGCATGAATCTAGGTAGGGAGGGCATATGGCACTGGGCCAAGCAGCGCAACCTCAAAACATTCTCTGCACAGACTGTTCAATTATATCAGACCAAAAAAGATTCTGTGACCGGTCTGTGCATGAGTGCATGGACCTCAGAACAGTCGAGTGAAAGGCCGTCTTTCAACACGCATGCATCCCCCAAAAACATCCCATTTAGGAGGGATGTCAGGGCAGGGCACAACATTGTCACAAAGATGATTTGGACATATCCAGGAACACGCACCTTGTCACAAACCATACAGAGGACGCAGTTGCGGTTGTCTGTGAGCTGGGCCGGGTGTGAGTACAGCGGGCAGCCGCCCGTCTCCTGCCCTAAGGGCGGCTCCTCCGGGCCGCCCTTGTAGCAGTGGTACGTGGAACAGTTGCCTGCACATGTACACAGGCCAGCTATGAGCTCCCTGGCCATAAACCCCTGAAAGGGTTCCTTCTTTTTAAGTAGGAACCACCAGGGCTTTGTTTTGTGGGTGACGGCTGCTGCATGTTGTACGTCACTCACTGAATGGTAAGCGAGTCTGGCCACGGAAAATGCGAAGAACTCCCATTAACCTGTAATGCTGCTATAGCTGTGACTCACAAAAGATTGACTTGGAACATCCGTCATGGTTTTTCCCAAAAGAAATAATTGCCCAAGCAACATCTACAAGACTCATTTACTGCAATTTTCAGGCAGCGCCTCATAAGGACAAGACAAAATTTTGGTACTCCTGGTTTTCTTGGGATCCTAGAGAATAACACAAGCAGAGTACGCACCCGAGCAAACGCCCGGCTGCGCGCGCAGCTCGGTCATTGACAGCTTGGCGAACATGCCGTTCATTCCGCCGATGGGGCAAAGGTGGCGGCACCAAAGCCGCCGCTCGAAGAACCAGGAACACACCATCGCGCCGGCTGTGATTATTATGAGGAGCCAGCCGGAGAGGTACGCCGTCTGAGGCAGGTCCCACACCTCCTCCCACACCAGAATTGCTGCGAACAGCGCCCACAGAAACCACGGACCCCACGTATCCACTGCACAAGGTATTCAGGGTTGGAAATTGTGAGACTTGATGCTGGGTTAATGAGCAACAAATTGCAAATAAATATTTGTAGGTTTGACATTGTGAGACATGATGCTGATAGGTGGGCTGCAGACTGCAAGGAAAACAAATCTCAGAGCTGTGGTAGATTGGAGGATGATGTTGCAACCCATTGCTGCATGAAAAGCTTGCTCGAGCAGAAAGAGCAGCACGCAAGAGCAGCATGCTTGACAGGTGTTGTGCTGGTGCACAAAAGGCAATAAAATTTGGCACTGGGGGAGGTGCAGAGAGTTGTACTTGACTTGTGGGGCCACTTGCGCAGGACCACTCCCTGAGCCAGCCGCCAGCGCTGCACAATCTCCCCATAGATCATGAAGGGGCACACTACGCACAAAAGCTTCAGTGTCATGTTCGTCCATTATACCTCAAGACCAAACAAAGCTAAGGTCTTTAAAAGTGATAACAGCTGTTCATATTATTCTGCAACAAAGTTCCTGCCAAGACAGGCAATGTGCGCCTGCAACTCGAGCTGCAGAGCAAGGCTGCCACCTCATCCACCCATTATGGACCCCCAAACCCGATTAACACCCGAACAAGCTTGCCATGGCACTCAAGTAACATACTGGCCACCGCCAACTCAGCGTAACTCAGGTATCATGCAGCAAAGTAATGTGCCCATTGGCGTTATGATAACCTAGGAAAGGGAGATGGGCGTCACCTGCGCACCAGATGCGGCCCAGGAAGGGGTAGACAATGAAGATGAGCGGCCACCAGTAGCACCAGAACAGGTTGAGGCCAAAGTTGTGGGCGCGGTCCTGCGGCCCAAACAGCAGCAGTGCCACGAAAGCGGGGTAGACAATAGCCGTGAATTTGAAGTTGATCTCCTCCGGCCACAGCTTGCTCCTGAACAGGCTCTGCAGCAGCGGCAGCGGCCTCAGCAGGTTCCACCTGAACCTGTCCTGTGCCTGTGCCAGTGACAGTGCAAGTATCAGTGCGTTGAGTATGTTAAAATCACTTGTTTCAGCCCGTTTTTTTAGCCAGTGACATGTTTCGTAATGAGTGATTTTCTTGCGTTTAGGTGCCACAGAATGTGGACCCACACATGAATCTAAGGTCTCAATGCAGCGGTTGTGTCTGTGCAACTGCGTCTGCCTTGTGCTGCATGCCTCGGCTCCGTAGAATTCGAGCCCGTATACAAGATTGGGGCCGATCATGATCAGCGTGCACAGGGGATGTTTGCACCAGGTGGTGAGAACAGGAAATTGTGCAATAAGTTTGACTGGATTACATGCACGCACCTGTGTGGCAAACCAGAAGACGTCCTCTGGGACCTGCAACGCCTTGTCCCCTGTCAGCTGGCTGGCAGCCCTGTCCAAGATTGACTCCAGCTCCTGCTTAGTCACATTTTTAGATTTAAACAAGATCAAAAACCAGCAATAAAGATGTTCAAGTTCAAATGTAGCACGAATAGGAACCTCCAGCTCTGCTATGTCCAGGATAGAAGCCTCCAACCCATGAGAACGTTTGTATTGAGCTTTGAGTGCTGCCACAGTGCACCAGAACCATCCAAAAGGGCAAGGCATGTTACGGTTCAGAACAATCAAAATGCATCAGTATCCAGGCTGAAATAAAGTGGCTTCCAAGAGATCACATTGGTTATTGGACACCGATATTTTACACCAGAAGAGCGGGCATGCGAGGGAGATGACCAAGGGAGAATAAGTGCGGCCCTGCCTTACGTTGAATTTTTAAGAAGACCCAACAGGATGAGTCTTCATAGGGAGTGATGAGAATGGGAGACAAGCGGAGCCCTGCCTTGATGTTGTTGGGGAATGTGTAGGACTCCAGGTGGCGGATGGCTTCCTGGGTGAGGTTGGCCTGCGGCAGCCCCTTCCTGCGCGCGGCCTGCCGCACAAAATAGCGCGCCAGATCGGCTATGTCCCCCGGCCGAACGCGCAGCGGTGGCACCTGCGTTATGCTCAACATTCATTCATAAAAATACTTATGACATGCGATTGTGTCAGCCCCAGTTTCCGGTGTATTATTTTGGTGCAATCCTGCATTGGAATGCCCACTCTCCTGAGAGTCCTCATGATTTGATCCTTTCTTGATCCTTTCTTGGGATGCTCGGGTGTAAAGGGCATGGATGCCTCAGGGGAGGCAGAGCCTGCAAGGCTGCAGTGGAGCTATGTTACTGTATATAGTGTCTGCCCAGCACTGCCCAGACGACCTTATTGCACGCACTGGATAGCCTAGGCTACTCACCACTTTATGGAAGCACGGCCGAGTCTGTCAAGTGTCACTTCTGCAGCGGCTTTCTGGAGCGATTACAATGGGGACTAGTCAAAAGCATGGAATGTGTACCTTGATGAGCGTTGCCAGGGACTCAAGCTGCGGCACGCGCTGCTCGCTGGACATCATGATCCTGGCAGGGCTGCTCTGCCACGCCTCCTCACCGCTGTCTTCTGCAATCCCTGCCAGGAATAATACTAATGATATGATTCCTGATCCGTTCAAAGACTTCCTTTCACATGGCCATGCTGGCATTTCATCTCAGGGAGTCCCATTCACAAAACAGTGGCATAAATGTATCCATGCATTGAGTCATCCAAAGGATACGAGGGGAGCTTTCTGTGGCGCGTTCACAAATCCATGCCGCCATCAATTCTCACAAAGTTCCATCGCACACCACCTGTTGTTTATCTGGGCATCGAGACATCAAGGAGGACATCATGAGTGCAATAGGTTATGTACCCTCATCTGCAGGGGTGGATGAAGAGGATGAAACCCTGGCAGAGCTGCGCAGGGGCCGGTAGGTGCCGTCGCGCACGAGCCGCTGTAGCGCTGGGAGCGTGGAGGGTGCCGCCTGAATAGGACAGCCAGACACACTCTAACTTTAGGCATGGCACTGCCAGCAGATCAGCATGCATTATGCATCACCGCGCAACTAAGCACATGCTCTGGCCTACCTAACCCATCACAAGGCCATACCCGCTTGCTTGATAACAGTATCCCCGCTGCATGAGGATTGTATAAGACACCGAGATGTATTGCCCCCCGGTCAGCGTGCTCCTGATGCTGGAAATGTACTACATGGCTGTTTCTAGTGCAGAGGATTGAGAGCCGCACCCGGTGCACGTTGTTGAGCAGGAGGGTGCCTGCGCCGAGCCATTCCAGCAGGCCGGGGCGGCTGCCGGCGCCGAACAGATCTGCGGCCAGGCCGTCCCCGGCGCGCTCGCAGTCCACGCGCGCCATCGGCTCCCGCCGGTCGCGCGAGCCAAAATGCACCAGCGCCGCCGCCTCGTCCTTCTCCAGGCCCGGCTCCCCAAATATAAACACCGCACCCCTGCAGCAGCCGCACGCATGGCTTTGCAAAGACCGGCAGTACTGGCCACAGTTGACATCAGATTGATGTCTGTTTGCGAGGGGAAAATTCAAATGGCTTTGGCGGCTTCTGAATAGCCAGGATGCACTGCCTCGGATGAGAATGCATGGGCAGCTTCAGGTGATAGGGATAGGAACTTCAGCTATAAAGCATTGCGTGGCGCGATATGGTGAAGTTTCCTTCTGCCAGGCATGCAGCGGTGCCACAAGACAGCCAGCCATGCTCAGGCCATGCATCAGCCATGCTGTCATGCTGCAGGCAGATGCGGCTGCAGTTTTAAACAGAAACAGGGAGGATGGCTGGTAATAGTCACCTGGCGGGGTCGCGAGCGGCATCTAGGATGTCCTTTCTGAGGCGGGCGGCGTATTTTGAGTTTCCGACGATGCCGCGCTTGGGGCTGGCCACCAGGAACGGCCGCAGGCTCTGCCACTTTGTCGCATCATCCTGCATTACGCGCAGCAGTTCTCATGCAAGGGCAACACAAAGCCGAATGCAGATTTTTGGATATCCCCGACAAATGCAGAAGAACTGCGTGCTTGAGGAAGTGTGCGAGGAGCTCTCAGACATGCGGCAATCATTTGATCAGGGAGACCAAAATTGGGAGGCCTGCTCGCTGTCAACGGCTTCGTGTCACCGGCATCTTGACATGCGCCTCATCATCACCATTTGAAACATGTTCTGGAGGCTCTTGATACAGCCCCACGTGATGGCAACACAAATACGTTGTAATCCACAGCAAGCTACAGCTCTCTCGCTGTGTGCACATGGTATTCAGACATTCAAGTGCCCGCGCCTGCAGCGCCTGAGTCAGCGCGCCGGTGGCGCCAAACGCGGCCTGGAAGAGCAGGAGGCTGAGGTCCGGGTGCTGCCGGGCGATCGCGCGGAAGGCCTTCTCGGGGATGCGCCAGATTGTGGCCTGTCCTCCTGCCGGCCCCACATCCTCCCCAATCCTCTGCCCCAGCAGCAGCTCGCGCAGGCCCACCACCTGCCCAGGCCCTGCAAGCAGAATTTGAATTCGAATTCGAATTGCATTAAAAAAAACCCCAGCTGGCGAGGGGCGGTATAAACACTGAGCACCGTGCCCACGATTCATTAAGGTCTTGCTTGGACCTGGCAAGTCCAACAAAGGGTAGGATTGTGGCAGCCTTTAACTGCAGCTTGTCTGCAGGATGCACCTTGCCTTTTGGCAGGAAAAGCGTGCAATAAAAATAACAAAATACATCATTCCAGGATGCTTGTGCTGCGTAGTTGCAACAGGCACAGCAGCGGCGGGTCTGGCTCGCGCCTGATCAAAGAGGGCAAAGACTGGAACTATGTAATGGCCATCGGGGCAGGTATAGCCCAAGCCACACTTCACTGCAGGAGGCGCTTTTGGCAGATGAGTTGTCTGTCTGGCAAGGTGTGCCTGGGAGCTTTTGGTACAGACTGAGAATGTGCCCAGCAAGTATGCTCAGGCTCAAGAGGCGGCGCACCTGTGTCTGATGACTGCTGTACACTGCCTTGCAGGCGCCCATCCCTGAGCAGGATGAGGTCTGTGATGCGCTGGTCTGTGCGCAGGAGCTTCTCCCCTTCAAGCACCAGCTCAACCTGGATAGCATCTGCCAGCGCCATGCATGCGGAGGCCGGCAGGCGGCAAAAGGGCTCCTGCTGCTGCAGCCATGCGAAATTCTGCTGCATGACTTTGCTCACTCTTGCTCTTGCTGAGCTGGATCCCCCATCCCTGACGGTAGTGAGGGTCTCGGATGCAGAGGCGCGCAGCTTTGTCATGGCTTTGAGACCCCCTGGAGTCTCCGTATGCCGTGGCTTTGGCAGGTTGGGCCATCTGTGACTGACCATGGGGCCAACGTTGACTGATGGGACATGTTGATGAAGGGTACACCCTTTCATTGAGGGAGTCACAAACACCTCACCCGTTTGATTTGTTGAATCTTTCAGAATGATGTGCGTGGCTATGTTCCACTCGGATCTACGGACGCGATCTTGGACATCATGTATTCTTCAATGCCAGTGCACACCATGCCGAGTCAGATGGCACCTTAGCTTTCAGATGTCAAATGCTATTATTGCTCATGACGACTTCAGAAATTTCAACTGTAAGAAATATATTGTTTTGCAGGTGTCGTACATATACCTCACCCCATCTGTTCTGCTACCCCATGCACCAGAAAGCAAACGCAGAAATCTACGAAACACAAGTCCCAATTTCTAGTGAATAGCAAAGCCTGCTATTCTTCAAACGATGTATATGAATCTACACGCACGATGGCAGATTTTCTCATCAACATCTGGAGATTTTCTTGGAGACATCCTTTAGCTTCGCCTCGGGTGCCACGAATGCAAGCCCGGATACGCACGGGTACAAAGGACACCCTCCTTCCGTTCCATCTTATTGCCAAAACCGAGACTCATCACAATTAAATCCATTGAAAATCAACTTTCAAACATGGCTTCCACCACAATGTCTTCCGCTCGTATCGCCGGCGCTCGTCCCGCTGCACTCAACAAGCCTTTCTCGGCAACCCGCCCAGCGCGTGCTGTCCGTGTTGTTGCTGCTGCTCAGCAGGTGAGACTCTTTATTGAGTAAACTATTCTATAAGCCTTTCTAGAGTGTGTCTGGCATAGTTGATGTCCTGGGTGATTCACTCCCTATCGGTGATTGATGGATATTCCGGATGATCTGTGCACAAGTTGTCTTCCAGGACTCGGTCATTCGGTCACTCCCAAGACCATCCGAACTGTAGCAAGATTTACAGGGGTTGATAGGCATATGTTTTGGGGGACACTTAGCTCTTATCATAATATTGTGTTTTGGGCTCACGTGTACCGAAGCTCACCAGCAAGTGTGCTATATCGGTTTGGATGGCCCACTTTCATTGTTCAAGAATTTAAAAATATGCGATTTTGTTGCATTGGTGCCGTATCGCATAAGAATCGCTCGCGTCTGGTGAAGTACACGGCGCAGGGCTGTCGCTCTTATTTTCACCCCGAAAGTCTGGCTATATCCTGCGCAGGAGAACCAGGGACCAAAGGATGTCGTGTTGAAGACATTCGGGGCCCTCGCCGCAGTGCAGCTGGCCCTGCTCCCGGTCGCAGGTGCGCTTCTAGCTGGCTGGTATTTAGTGAGTCCCACGGCATGGACGGCATCCTGGTTTGGGAGCCTTGTCCGGCATGCATGCTCGATCTTTCTTTGTAGTGCTTGCCCTCTTAGATGCATTGCAGTTATGAGGGGTTCCGTTGTTGTAGAATCTTTAAAGATGATTACTGATGGAAGTAATGGACATCTCGGAAGCTGCTCTAGAGATCAACGGGGCTAGTGCCTGCAGGAAACGCGATTGCTGACATCATTCCGAACAAGGCCGAGCGCGCCGAGATCAATAAGAGGACCTCAAACCTGCCGACCTTCAGCGATGTCGGCGAGTCTCTGAAGAACAAGCTTGGCCAGAACGACCCCAAGGACATCGGCAGGGCGATCGACCGCAACACCCCAGGTATCCATGAAGTTGTGTGTTTCTAATGCATTCTTGCATCTTGCCCCCCTGTGCATGGTTTTCTGTTCACTGAAGGACGTTATCAAATGGTTTAGATTGTAATCAGCCCTCGATGAAGGCTGTTGTAGCTGCCTAGATTGTGGCAGTCAAAGTTGCTGACACTGGTGATGTGTGCTCCTTGCAGATGTGGACTTGACAAAGAACCCCAAGGAGATTGGCAAGGACATCAAGCGCGGCATTCAGAAGAACACCCCCGACCTGCCAGACCTGAGCGAGTTGCCCAACCTGACCAAGCAGCCCAACTTCTTCAAGGGTGAGGGCGAGGTCAATGCCACCAACGAAGTCAAAAACAAGGTGTGCACCACTGTTTGCTTACTGCACACAAATTCTGTTATCCCCTCTGAATGCTCTGCTGAGCCTGTGATGCATTACGCCTCTTGTCCCTACCTACATCGATCTCATGAGCATGGTCACAAACTTCTGTGCTGTACAGGTGAAGAATGCTGGCAGTGACATCGGCAAGGGGCTGCCCAACCTGCCCAATCTTTCAGGCAATCCTGCGGAGAAGGCTGCTAACAAGGTGAGCCCAGACTATTTATAAGTCGGTACTTATATTACCTGGAGTGCCTGTTCCATGCGATTGCAGACTTCTGAAGTCCCAATTGTTGAATGCCTTGATCGCACGATCCCTTACCCTTGCTTGGGGGCTCTAAATTGATGAGCCCTTGCAATGCCACACCCTTTGCAAGCTGATGCTGTCTCATGTATCTTTGAGTGATCATCTTGGCCTTTTGTGCAGCTTGAGGGCGCTGCCAACAAGATCGGCAACAAGGCCAAGAACGTGGCGTCTGACATCTCCGATCTTCCCAATCTGACCAAGCAGCCAAACTTCTTCAAGGGCGAGGGGGAGGTCAACGCCACCAACGAGGTCAAGAACAAGGTATGCACCAGTGCTTGCTTACTGCACACAATTTCTGTTATCCCCTCTTAATGCTCTGCTGAGCCTGTGATGCATTACGCCCCTGGTGTCTACATACATTGATCTCAAGAGCATGGACACAAATTTATTGTCTCCCAACGGGTGGACGTCCATAACACCCAGGGAAGGTTTAATTAGACTGTTGGGTGGCGCGGTTTGATGCTTGACTTCTGTGCTGTACAGGTGAAGAATGCTGGCAGTGACATCGGCAAGGGGCTGCCCAACCTGCCCAATCTTTCAGGCAATCCTGCTGAGAAGGCTGCTAACAAGGTGTGCCCAGACTCTTTACGAGTCAGTACTTATATAATACCTGGAGTGCCTGATCCATGTGGTTGCAGAATTCTGAAGTCCCAGTTGTTGAATGCCTTGATCGCACAATCCCTTACCCTTGCATGGGAGGGCTCGAATGGATGAGCCCTAGCAACGCCACGTCCACTGCAAGCTAATGCTGTGTCATGTCTTCTCGACTTATCATCTTGGGCTTTTGTGCAGCTTGAGGGCGCTGCCAACAAGATCGGCAACAAGGCCAAGAACGTGGCGTCTGACATCTCCGACCTTCCCAACCTGACCAAGCAGCCCAACTTCTTCAAGGGCGAAGGGGAGGTCAACGCCACCAACGAGGTCAAGAACAAGGTATGCACCACTGCTTGCTTGCTGCACAATATCCATGAGCTGCTTTTGTTGTACTGCTAAGTCTGCTATGCATTGTCCTTCTGATTGACAATTTATGTGATCCTTACTTGGTGCTCTGGCGAGCCAGGGATGCATTGCCCCTATGGTGCACCTATGCACCTTTCGGTAATCTGTGGGCTGGTGGCATGAGTGCGCACTATGTCTATTTTAGGCGATTAGGTGGCGGGGGCTGATCTTTAATTATGCTGCACAGGTGAAGGATGCCGGCAGCGACATCGGCAAGGGACTGCCCAACCTCCCAAACTTCTCTGGCAACCCTGTCGAGAAGGCTGCTGACAAGGTGATCACTCACCTCGTGCCTGCTCAGCATGAAAGCTTTTCTGTGTCTTGAAATGCCTCAGTCCAGCAAGATTGGATGCATGGAACGTGGTGCTTGTGCATCTTGGTGGCAGTAGCTTTGCTTTGAGCACTGCCAGTTCAGACAGTGCAAGGAGCATCCTCTTGAGCAATATTTGATCATGTGCACAGGCCTCAGATGTGGCGAAGAAGGCCAAGAACGTGGCGTCAGACCTGTCCGACCTCCCTAACCCCTTCAAGGGAAATGCTGACCCTCAGGCCCTTGCCAATGACGCCAAGAACAAGGTGCACATTAGAACCTTACTTAAGAAACATCTGTTGAAACCCGCTTCCCTGCTACTGCGGCTCTGTGCGTGTTGTACACCTCAAAGCAATCCTGGCAAATTGAGCAGAACATATAGCACTCCTCTGAGATGTAGACCAGCAATATGTGTTGCATTGTCGCGTAGCAAAAGAGAACTGTAGGCATGGCATCTCTCCTCGTTTGCATACATATACCTGGCAGTGCTGTTACCTGGAAGCTGTGCCACTGGCATTGCGTCGATCGTCTGCAGGTGTGAACTGTGTTGAGCTAACGAGCTGCCTTGTATGCTCGTTCACAGGCCCGCAGCCTGAAGAACGAGGTGGGCAAGAACATCCCAGATGCCGGTGACGCGAAGCGTGCTATTGACAAGAACACCCCAAACCTGCCCAAGTTGGGCGGTGGGCTGCCCGGAACCAACCAGGGCAAGGGAGGACTCAACATCCCCCGTAACTCTTGAATCAGCGGTGTTGCGGTTTGACTATGAATCCTGGTGATCTATTTGAAGGTTGACTGAGCTCGGCGTGCTGCTGTACAGCGGCACGCTGAGCACATGTGCTCAAAAACACCTGTAGATGGCAGGTGCTCTGTGTGTGAAAGCTTGAAGAAGGCTGGTCAGTCAGACTGGTGTGTGAAGAGAGAGAGAATTCTTTAGGATCTATCTTGCAGCTGTCACGGCCGCAATGTGGGTTATATTTTGGAGCATGCATGGATTATCCTGCGGCTGTGATCCATTTTGTGTACATTTCTGCGGATCTGATATCGATTGATGGTTGTAAAGGAACATGCGCGAGGTGAAAGGGGTGCTGCCCAAACCCACATGCTGTGTTGGCAGCAGCCCTTGATTGTTTCCTGCGTCCCTGCGTTACAACATTGTCGTTTTCCAAGCATATGAAGAGTCTTACATGTGCAGCTGCTCAGTGGCTTCTCAGCTTCCTGACGAGGCATCAATCGCGTGTGACTCATCTGAAAGGCGAAAGAAAGCCACGGCTTGTTCGAACTGATAAGTTTACTGCCTTGTTTTTGGAAGATTCATCCTGGTACCAGTGCCGTTTACTTGCATCCGCCTTGCAATCCTGCAAGAACTTCCCATCTCTTCCTCGCTGTTGTCTTCCACAAATTGCCCCAATCATAACCTCTACCAATGAGTTCTGGATAGAAACTACATTGAAGATCGCAAAGGGGTGCAAGGCAATTTCGAGCACCTCAAGCAGGGGCTGATGGGCAAAGGGAAAGTTGACATCTGGGAGACTTACACGCGTGACATTAAAAAGATAACTGCGATCGTATCCCCACTTATCAGAGAGTTCGTTAAACGTATCTACGCTGCCATAAGCTGTGTTCTCGAGGTGAGGCTGGGAACCCAGTTGGGTGAAGCATCCTTGGGAGCAGCATGGAGTGTTACACATAAGGCACCTGAGTTCGCAGATCTCAGAATCCACATTCAGCCAATCACAGGGCACTGCATAGTTTTTGCAGGAATTTGAGCCCTGGTTCAAGTGGGTCATCATGGACGCTGTCCTTGCGCTGGCCATCAGCCTCATAGCAAAGCGGGTCAAATCTCTGCGTCCAGCCTTTAGGGCAATTGGCTGGCTTTGAGGTGTGTCATCCCCTTCTACGATTCATACTGCGAGTGCAGACTTCTCAGAGAAGAGTCTGTCTGAGCTCACCTGGCTCCTAGCAGGAAGTGTAAGGTGTCAAGCTCTTTGCCCATGACAGGCTGACAGTGGATTGGAGGACATGGAGACAGGCATGCTCAGTCGCGAGGAGTTTGAGAGGGGCGCGCTGAGCTTTGCAGACGCATGGCAGGAGCAGGAAAGTGCAGTGGGATTTTGGACATGGCAACCAGCCAGCAATGGCCTGGTATTGTACTGACCGTCCCTGCATGCTTTGCTGATACCCACACTTCGCACCCACGGAAGCCCCCTTCACCATGCCTTATTATTGTAACAGGGTCCCAGCACGAGGAGCACTTGTGCAACTATAATCACCTGTGTTCCTACCTGCCGATCTGCCTGCAAAATACAGTCACGCTGACAGTGATTGGGCTAGGGTGCAGGCTGCTGGGTATCTTGCTATGGAGGGCGTGCCCAAGCACGCTGCCAACGCCAGGCAGCAGGCACTCGCCTGCGTTGCTGCAGACAACGTCCTGGATGAAGAGGCTCCAGGAGCTGGAGAGGAAGCGAATGACTGCGGACTGCTTGGGACGACAGCAGGAGATGTGCACTTGTATGACTATCACATCTGCTACCACGCCTCATACTCTGTGCCTGTCCTCTTGTTCCGCGGCCGCAACCGCGCAGGTGACAATCTACATATTGATGCCAGATATCCAAGCTGTATTGCCTCCACGCCTGGTGTAGCAGTCATGTGTATATGCCATGCCATGAGCACCCGGCATTGACAGTCCGCCCTCCTGAGCGGATTTGTATATGCAATCTTGAGAAGGGACACAGCAGAGGCTGAGCATAAATTTAAATAATGATATGGTCTGACTGCAGATGGGGCCATGCTGCGCTGGGAGGATATACTGCAGGAGCTGCCGGCAGCTTCCAGGAAGCTGGGAAATGAAGAAAGCAGCCGCTGGACGTTCATTACTCAGCAGGAGCACCCCGTGGTGAGGCGTCCCTGGCACGCACCCCACCCATGCGAGACCGCTGCGCTGATGCGCCTGCTGCTGACATCAGCGGACGCTGACGTCAGCCCCGGCACTGCTAACATCAGCCAGCACACGGCCGGCCATCACCCCATGCATGGCAGCAATGGACTGCCAGATGCTGATGCAGCGCTGCAACTGCCAATATCCATGGACACCACATGCGCCCTTCTATCAGGCCAACCTTATGGTCCCAATGATTTGGTGACCAACCATGAGGGAGGTTGCAGCTCGGAAAGGGCATTGCCGGATGTTAAGGTCCAGCAAGTCTCTAGTGAGGTGGTGTCAGATGATGTCAGCGGGACTGGTGAGCGCGGTCTGCGCTATCTTAGAGCGTGGTTGAGTTTGGTGGCGCCTGCTGTGGGGCTGCCAGTGCCAATTGGCTTCTGGCAGTGAGGGGGGCACCATCAGAGGTGGTTGTCACTCCCTTGAGCGGCACTGTCTGAGACGCGCTGCTTGGCACGAGTTTACTGTATGACAGTGTGATCAAATGCAGATAGCACAGGTCTAGACTACACTGGAGAGCAGATTGCTGACTGGGTCTGACACAACTAGCTTTGTGTCTGTACGTGACTGTGCACATTATCATCTTGATTTTCAGGATCATGTGTGTTCTGGTGCTAAGCGCTCTGGACAGTAACATGATATCGATTTGCATCAAATTGTTTGTAGCAAAGCATGCGTGTCTGCAAGATACGAGAGATTGTACCACAGCGTGCAACATGCCGTTAATGTGTATTTAGATGCTAAATAAGATTTAAGCAGTAAAATGACTGAAGGCCTGAAATTATTGCTTGCAGGCCAACTTGGCATTTAATGCATGCTCAAATAAAGTTTATTTTGTGCAATGCTAGGCAAGGGGGCACTTACAGGCTCGAAACATATGTACGAACACATGTGTACAGTAATTGCCAAAAGGGAATAAAAGAAGCAGGGCACATGCAGAGCTTGCAGGTGCTCTGCTAAGCGGGCTTCCGTCTTCGTAAAAGACTTCGAAAAAGAAAATTGCAATTCCACATATGTCATCCCAAGCCTGCACAGAGTCTGAACTTGCAAGCTTGCAACCCAACCTGCAGCCTCAAGCCTTGCCTCTCCTCATGAGCTGATCGGTGCTTCCACTCGGACAAACGAGCATCATCAGCTGTGCAGCATGTTTCCGGAAAACAGCCGCTGCCAACAGGAAACCAAGCAATCTACTTCCAGTGTCTGCAAACCACATTTCAGGACAGTGAGTGCTTTTAACAGAAGCTGATGCAAATTGAAGTCTGGAGTCCCAAGGTCAAAACCAGCTGCAGCAGAAATGCTGCCTGTCCAGAGGTGAAAAGGCACACATGCATGGCTGAAACATACATGTGTGCCATCTCATGGCAATGAACTTGCATTGGTTGAGTGCAAACCCACAGTCATCCAGTGTGCATTGAAAACCCACCCCTATCCGCCTTTGTGGCATATCCAAAAGAAGAAAAAAGAGGCATTACTCCCAGTGCTGTCGGCCAAATACATCAGATCTTGTCCATTGAAAACAAACACACACTGCAATGCAAAGCTTGTAAGTACATGTCCTGCTGTCACTTCCGTTGGGGTATACCACATCCTTCAAGGGTAAATACTTATTGATGCCGGTCGCAATGTCTGGGCGGAAGCTGGCCAGAGTAAAGACATGGCCAGAGCCATGAAAGCTGTGTGCCCGAAGGCGCATGTAGGCCGATGACATCAGGCGTGGGTGGTGGGCTTAGTCATCTCCACGCTGCCAGCGCTGCCCGGCTTCTCCTGCACACTCTTGTTGGGCAGCAGCGCAGCCCTCCTGCAAACAACCCCCATAATAATCAACTTAATGCAATGCTCAGATTCCCAGCACAAAACAACAAGCGCCCCAAGGAGAGAGTGAGCACTTCAACCTTGCCACAAACCCACACCAATCCTCTCACTTCCCACCCTAACAGGCGCTCGTGAGAGATACAATCAACACAGAACGATCAACAGAGCAAGTGAAGTGCACTGGAAAAAGCAACAGGCAAACACTTGATCCATTCCCTCGTTCTTGCCACCCCTTGCCCTCGCAGCATGCATGCCATTTCCACACTGCACTGACCAGTTCTCGACGCAGAGGATGGGTGACAGAGCGCTGAGTCAGCGGGTGAGTCAGCAGGGCGCTTACGTGGCGTCGGCGTGGGTAGCCGCGTGCACAGAGTAGAGCGCATAGAACGCGACCATGACGGCCACGAAGATGGCAAACTCGATCCAGGCCTCCGCGGGGATGGTGCCAAGAAGGAAGGTGTTGAGAATGATGGAGACAGAGGGCAGCCAGGGCATCAGAGGGACTGCAAAGCCGCTGGGCGTGTACTGCTGCCGGCACAGAATATTCATGGACAGCGTTGCGATGAACCTGCAGGAAGCAGCGCATGACATCAGCACACTCTAGCTCCAGAGCAGCGCTGGCAGCCCCATCACAATGTGATCATTAGTGCTCCTGGGCCGGGAGATGCTTTTAGTGTTGATGCATTCTGTTACTCCCGCGCGGCAGCCCTTCCTCCCTTCCTTGGCGCTCGCTCTGTGTCTTGATGTCTGCAACCTCTCTTAGCATATTGACACCGAATTAACACAAGGCAGCTGCATCACATGCAACAGCATATACCCCGAGGTGCCTGCGGAATGTGATGCATGACTGCAAGCAAAGGCACCCCTGCAACATGCATGCTAATGACAGGCGAACGAGTACAGAAGCCCGGTCGGAAAAAAACCAGAGCAGCCCTTCATGTATACACCACAGTGACCAGCAAGACCAGTCCTGAATGGCTTAAAGGTGGTGAGCCAAGTGGAGTGGCAAGACGGGCGCGAGTGCAAAAACCCAAAATTCAGTCACAGTAGGTATGTAAGTGAAAAGAGGGCACAGGATGAGTACCAGGAGATTAGGAAGACGGCCATGGGCAGCCATTCAACAAGGTCCCCAGGATGCTGAGCTCCCAGCTGGTAGGAGACCGTGAAGCCGATCACAGAGATCAGGATCCAGATCTGCGCAGCACACTTCAGCCTCTCAGCGCCTGCCTTGCCATTTCGCTCTCTGGATTTCTTCCCCTTGGCAGAGGCTGATGGCTAAAGCAAATCTCCCATGCGAAGAGGAAGTTCCCAAAAGCTGGGGCAATGCTCGTCACTGGAGCGTCATGAACCGGCATGTTCAGGCACTCGCTACATCGAGTCCATCAGCAGACAAATGCAGCAACTTGCAATTCAATGCGATGACAGCACATACGAAAGAATTTCATACTTCCCATTTTCAAGCATAGGCTGTGCAGCTGCAGCAGCCACCTTTCATTCAGAAGATTCTGAATACTTCGGCTGTTCAATCCAAACACACTGAGTACTTTGGCTTTCCAATCCCAACATCTAACTCAACTTTGGGTTATTTGGCTTTGCAATATGAACACTTGACATCTTTTGGCCCTGCAACTCTGCTGTAAAGGCACAACAAGGCAGGCCAAGAGACGAACGGCTTTGTAGGCCTTACCGGCAGTTGGCACTTCAACTCAAAACTAGACAGATTTTTTTTTACGTTTCTTCAATGTATATTTAGAGTATGTGGTATATGTTATTTTATCTATTTTATCTATTCATATATAGGGTTTAGGGACAGCAACAGCTGGCGGACCTGGTGGATTGTGGGCAGTATCCAGTGCCCAGGGACGATGTAGCGGCGGCTGAGAGTGCCGTTGGCAACACTCCAGAACACAAACAGCGTGCAGATGGACACCAGGTTCACCAGGTCCCCAAACGCTGTGAACAGCGCAATGATGGCTGCGCGCATGGCAAGCACACGATTGGCAAACAGTTCTGTGCTTTCTCCCTTGCCTTCTAGCTCACCGTTGATAGCATGCCTCAACAACCCTATGGCAGCTCAAGGCAGGCAATCTCTGAGGACCTGAATCTGCAGCCTAACTCCCCCATGCTCCCATATAATGGCTGTATCAAGCGCACAGCTGCACTGTAACTGTGTGGGATTCATAAATGCTATGCCAAGCGGTCAGCCGCAAAATTGAATTGGATGTATAAGCCGCCATGTTCTTCTGAGACATGCACTATGCTGCTGTACAACAATGCACCGAAATGGGCAAAAGCATCACAGTAAAGGTGACTCACCGGTGACTATGCCGAGCACGAGGGTGGACACCAGGGGAGTTCCCAGGGTTGGGTGAACGTAGGCAAAGAAGCTGGGCAGCATGTGGTCGCGGCCGACGGTTGTCAGCAGACGCGCAACTCCCAGAGAGCCCACCAGGACGCCCGTGACAATTCCCAGCAGTGCTCCGAGCGCAACGATGTACCTGCGCGCATGCGTGGCAGCGCCATGTCAGCATGACTAATGATGACATGGCGGGGCGCGCCAGCTCTGCATGATGCGCAAGGCAGGCCTAGGATTCCCAGAAATTGTCATCTCTCGAACCAGTCTGTACGACTGACATTTTGTAAGCGAGTGCAAAGGCGCGTCATGAATGAGGATTGCCCTTTCAGGGTTAGCAGAAGCAGGGGTGCAGGGGGAGCGACTCACTTGGCCCAATCCAATCCCACGTAGGTGAACGCAGCTGAGAATCCTGCAAGTCATCCGGCCAACACACACAGCCTCAGAGCCCCTTCCAAAGCCTGCACTGAGTTTGCATGCGGTGAGCAGCGCCACGTTGCCCAAAGATCATCAACTACTGGTCAAAGGCATGTGTGATAAGAGCACTGCGCAATCAAACATATTAACTTCTCTAAATAAATCCCTGAATAAGAAAAACGAGTGGCGCCCGCAGCGGCCCGTGGCCAATTGACTCAGTGGTATCTCCGTCTTCTATGTGCAATCTCAAGCAATCTTCATGACCCGGACTCGGGTTCTGCTTGGTTTCAATGAAATTGGCTGAAAGCGCTCTGAACCTTGCTGCGACATCATCACTACATCATCATCCTCGACCCCGGCTCCAGGGGAATATGATAGAGATATTCCGGCGTGCCAAGTGATCGCAAAGGCAGATCGACCAGAGGGTCGATTGGCCGACAAGTCTATACCTCTCCAGCATGTGCTTAATCCCTTCCTCTGTCAACCTCCCTCTGTTCCTCAGTCTTCCCTAAGATATTTTTGCATCTGCCTGAATATGGCAGTTGATATATACCCACTACCCAACTAACACCCAATACCCAGCAAGGATATAGATTTCATGGCACAACACCATATACTAGCAGATATTGTACCCATTATTGGAACACATGACATAGCTGATGGCGCTGAGCGCCCGCTTTCTCACATTCCGCCACTTTCCCAGTCTTCCCTGACATCATTTCCACCTACCTCATCACAGCAATCTCAAATACCCAACACCCCATAGCATCTGCATTGAGCGCAGTGAGCCCGCACCTGCGCTGGCGTCGATGTCTGCCACGGGGACCATAAGGGTGAGGGTGAGGGATGCCAGGATGTAGAATGTGGTGACCACGACCAGCGAGCCCACGATGCCGATGGGCAGCGCCTTGGACGGCTCTTTGCACTGCGGGCCAGGAGATACCCAGATCACATCACCCTCATTGCAAAAGCAATGCCACAGAAGAGAGTGGTAACCCATGGCATTGCTTTTCCAACTTAAAGCAATGCCACAGATAAGAAATAATACCCACGTAGAACTACCACTCGCGAAAAGGTAATAATAAACAGGGGAACTCACACAGTGGGCATTAAAGAATACTAATAAGTTCATATGTAGACGTGTTTCGTCTATTTGCAAGGCTCTGCCAGGGGTGCCCAAAGCATGAACAGAAGTGGCCGAGAGCAGGTTAGCAGGAAAGGTGAAGCACCACGGCTCTTTCTCACTGTCAGCTTCTGCTTGATCAGGGCAATGTCCTCATTTAATGCGTGTCTCTGCATTAGCCCTGACAGGTTGGGCAGCAGAGGCAAACAACGGCATGGTCTGTGCAATGCAAGCTCACCTCCTCTGCAGTGGTGGCGACAGCATCGAACCCGATATAACTGAAGAACACCTGCAGATGGCACCAACAATCAGAGCCCGTTATCATTCCCAATACAAGGGCAAATTCTGAAGAAAGCCGCATCTTGCAAAGACCCTGGACACACCTTCACCTCATCCAAGAACTGCACATATACCGTGTAGGGCAAAATTTCAATATTTTGCATGGGGGTGATAGCAGGGCCGCACCAGCGCCGCTCCGTCAAAGACGCCTCGGGGTCCATCCAGCAGGAAGGGCTGCATGTTGGAGGCGTTCGCCTTGCACAGGCCCGCAATAATGATGAACGCCACCACCACCAAGTGCAGCACCGTCACCACTGCACAACAGAAAAGGTACAGCGACTTCAGCGGTAGGCAGACAGCCAACAGCCGCTGGGCACTGCATGCATGCATGCATGCATGCATGAACCGCTGAATGCCCTACAAATCATGTCTGGTTCACAAGACTGACAATGAAACTGACGAAATTGAGAGATGTGATGCTGCTACATGCAGGTACATTGTGACATATCTTGCACAATCAATATATCCTGGCAATGAGTCAGCACCCCGACTCCACGAGTGCATCTCATATACACCTGACAATTCATAGCTTGTCTCTGCAATTACTGATGTACAGTCATCGCAGGGAGCTGACAAGTGGTGTACCAAGATTGAAGGTGGAGGACTCTCTGGTGGAGTAGCACAGCAGCGCAGTGGCTGCCAGTACCAGGCCAAAAGCCCAGAAGTCCAGGTTGAGGCTGTCATTGGGGGTGACCGCAAAAAAGCCGGAATCCTTGCCGATCAGATTGGCAAAGTAGCCCGAGAAACTCCGCGCAACGGCCGCATTTGCCAGCACGTACTCCAGAATCAGGTTGGCCACTGTAATCCTAAGAAAGGATCACATGATGTCGGTTATGTCACCGCTGATGTCAGCATAGGACTCATGACAGTTGCAGAGGTTGGACAAGCATCAGACACCTTCTGAGATCTTACACAAGGGTCACTGCCATGCGAATGAATGCCACAGATCTCTGCCACGCAAGGGTGGGCGTCATCAATCCGCCACCGTGCTATTGCGTTCCTGGCACAAGGGTTCGGGCATGCAGGCACAAAAATCTTCATCATCAGTGATGTCAGTGAAACTAACAGAGAGGCAAAGAGGGGCCGCACCAGCCGCAGAGCTCGCCGTAGGTCAGAGAAATGAAGGTGAAGGCGCCTCCGGCAATTGGGTAATCCACTGCGTACTCAGCATAACAGAAGGACGACAGCAACGCCGATATACCGGCAATGGCATACGAAATGATGGTTGCAGGCCTGCAGACGCACATTATACTTCTAAGCCATTACACAACAGCCTTCACATTGGCAAAACAGCCCTGAAAAGCAGCTACCATTGTGCTCCTAATCTGAGCAACACTGGCAGAGCCTCCAAACATCACAAAAATGCTTCTTTGTGCGCGCAATATCAAGCCATCCGTTACAACTTCAGAAGAGGTCTTCCTTCTGGACACTACCTATGAGCACCTGCCAGTTCTGGCAATCAAATGTCAACACACTCCACAAGGGTGATGAGCCACAAGTAGCTCAACTTAGAGCTCTGTAAGAAGTTTGACCATCTTGGGACTTCTTGTGCGCAGAGAGTTGATGGTGAACAGCACTCACCCGGCGTTGTCCTTGGCAACCTGCGCTGTGATGACAAACACTCCCGCACCCAGAATGATGCCTGCACCGCAACAGCCTGATCAGTGTATTCAGAAGAGCAAGACTCATTACACTCTCCTTGGGCTGCCTATAAATGTACTGCATGCCATGTGCAGCACTTGCCACCAGAATCAGTAACCTCGGATGCTCAGAGTAATAGTGGCATGCCAAGGAAGTGCCCTGGCTCAACTGCTGTCAGCGCAGTCAGGTACAGAGACAACACATTGTACAGAGACAACGCCTCTGCACACTTCATGCACATCATGTTATAGCTTGCCCCACCCAGATGTCGAAAGTTGCTCTACGGTCCAAGTGTACTGTACAAAAGCCCCATTGCATTTGTTCAGAGTACCCTGGATGCGGAGGCCACCAGTATTGATTATTCGGGGGGGGAGGGGGCGCACCAACGCCGAACATGAGCAAGTCGAGGCCAGTGAGGGTGCGCTTCATCTCAGCGGTACTGCTACTGCGCTTCTCATTCACGACCTCATCGAACGATGGCCGGTAGAATGAGCGGGTTGCCAGGCGCTTGACCAGCGTTGTGGGCCACCAGCCCTTCACCACGGCCTTCAGCTCCTGGCTGTACTCCTTCCAGGAGAAAGACATCGCGGCAGCCTGCTGTCACCTGCGCGCAGCAAGCATCTGGGCAGCATGAGGAAGGCTGCTAGGAGGAGTGACCTTGTTGCCACTTGTCAGTGCTGCAGCGATGGGCCCTGATGCTCGCTGGCACGAGAGAAGTGAACATTTGCGGCAGCAAGCTCCGAAACAGACCAGATCGGAAGGCAAGCAGAAGAGGCTGCAAGGTGATGTAAGGCACCACCTGCAGCTCCTCGCCCTGTGAGAGGACTGTAAATCGCAATTAAAAAAGCTGGTGATAATCCAGAGAGATCATAGACGCAGTATGTGTTGTTATCAGGCTGCACTCTCCCTATTACGACACACAGCTCGTCGTCGGGGCCCACCGATAGGTCAAAGAAAATTGTTTTCCAAACGAGCGCAAGGGAGTCCAAAATCTTCACTATCAGAGAATGTAGAAATGAATCACTAGAAATTACAATACATGATGATCGTCGGACCTGACACCCTCGCCAATTTGCGATATGCATGTTGTTCGGGTGGTTTTTACAAAGTGCGGTAAAATCGATCGACGCAAAAGGGTTTTCCTTCCAATCAACGCAAATGACCCAAGTACATTGAACAGGTGGTACTGTCGGCGCACCAATGTACAGCGCTGCCGGTGAAGTGTGGTCCTGCAAATCTGTTGCTGTTCGGCTTGTGCGCCAGCTCCTTGATCGGCCTTTTGGTGGCCTTCTCGCACACACGGACAGCAGAGCGAGGAACGCTTGTCGCCGCCACTTCTTGCCTTGCTGTACTAGACTAGAAATCTTCCCGATTGCGTATTAGTGTCACATGGGTGGGCTGACAGGGAGGTCCAAGTTTGGCTCCCATTTCGAAGCCCCACATCTTGCCCACATTTGCATGCGAGGTGATACATCAGCAGTCGCTGTCTTGATTCCTGCAAGTGGTGTCTCGAAGAAATTTGATCGATCTCACATTGTGAAGAGAGCCGAAGTCCAAGAAGAAGGCAACGAAGATCCTGAGCATCGGAAACTAACGAGATTGTGTCTCCCTGGAACAATTGGACGTTCTATTGTTGACTTACTGGAAGGCTCTGTGTTATAATTGAGAATTATCACCGATCTTTGTGGGCGCGAGCTGTTCTAGCCCAAAAAGTATATAGTGTGGGCACCAGGAAGAGAACATACGGCAAGCAGACCTCGACACAAGAAGGATATACCGCCTTATCGGCCTATTTTTACAGGAAAAGGCAATATTGTGGAAAGCTTACGATAGCTTTGTTTGTGTCTTGTTTTTATTTGGTGAGCTGATCAGCGAGGCCATCCTGTTAGAGAATCGTATTGCCATCTCCTCGCCCAGTGCTCCCGATCCTGGATGCAACAATTTGGCTGAGGTGCGTTACAGTTTCTGACCCTGGTTCTCAGGACGATATGCACCTCACGGATCAGCGATAATCATGGCTTAACATAGATGACCTCTTTGCCTCCAGGTTGCCGTGGCTGTGATTGCCTGGCATGTTCTCGTTGCTTTACGGCCTTTGGGAGTACGTATGGAGGAAAGAAGAGCTGCGTATACTCATTCTTGGGCTGGACAAGGCAGGCAAGACATCCCTGCTGGAAAAAGTGAAGGTAGGGTCGTCCTCTGCCTCTTCGCAGCTAAGTGTTTAGCTTGGCCCTCCCCTCCTTGTTCACTGGTCGTCTTATTGCAACCCCTGATCTTATACTTGGTCCTCAGTGCACTCTCTTGCATTCCTCAGTCCTAGCAATCTTCCGGATATAGGCAGGAACCGACACTGAGTTGCTCAGAGCATCAACCAGGCCTCGGCCGCATTCAGGATGCCATGCTTCTCGACTGAGCATGCTCGCAGCGGACAGCAGGGGCAACAGACCCTTATAATTATCAATGACCACGCCATAGTGGCATCACTACCTACCATGAACAATGCTGGTTCCTGCAGGAGCTGTGTACGGGGTCGCCGGGGCTGGAGCCAACCTCCATAGTGCCCACTGTGGGGCTGAATGTGGGGCGGGTGGAAGCACACCATGCACAGCTGCTGTTCTGGGACCTTGGAGGCCAGGCGGGGCTGCGCTCGATTTGGGACAAGTACTTTGCTGACTCCCACGCGCTCATCTTCGTTGTGGACTCCACTCGGCCCGCCAGGTGCGCTGCGCTGGCCTGTGCTGACTCTGCACCGCAAGTTTGCCATCCATGAGCTGCTGCATCTGATAGGGTGCACTCTTGGACACATTCGATCACATGGGTGCACAAGTGTGCGAGTACACGCCCCTGGATTTCTGGTGCATTAATTTAGGCAACAGCCGCTCACAAGCCACCGCTTCTGGCAAGAGTCAAAGGGAGATGCAGTCATGCCATATACCAGTTGCCCTTGCCACCACCCAGTGCACGGAGAGGACAGTAGACGCAGATTTAGGGAGATCTGCTCAAGACTGACATGCACCCTTTTACATCCAGGCAACATACGCAACATACGTTTTCCCTGCTCGTTGCAGGTTTGAGGAGGCGCGCACAGCCCTGTTTCGGGCGCTGGCAAGCCGGGAGCTATTCGGAGTTCCGGTGCTGGTACTCGCAAACAAGCAGGACGCGGCCGACGCGCAGCCGCCGGCCGCGGTGCAGCAGATGCTCGGATTGGACGAGCTGAAGGTTCCCCTAAGAGTGCAGGAAGCTTCTGCGCTGACGGGCGAAGGCCTGCGCGACGGGCTGCAGTGGCTGGTGGCCGAGATCCGCCGCAGCGACCGGGCGGGTCTGCTGAGGCAACGCCTCTGACCGGCCGTGGCTCGCCTTGTTCTGGCGCGGCGATGCCTCCCCCGAGCGGCATATTTTCTCCCTTAGTTGGGCTGTGTACTGTTCCCAAGTGTTCTTGGGGTGTCCCGGCTGGCAAGGCATGCTCCCGTGGGCCTGGCATAAGAGCGCAACAGAACAGCAGGTGCAGAATCTGCATTTTTGTCAGTGAAGCCCCTCTGTCTAGGGATGAGCCAGGAAAAGGTATGTGGGGAGATGGCCATGCTTGTGGCTGCCCGAAGTCTGCAGAGTGAAAGCAATGCTGTCAGCTGGTTGTGGTGGTAAAACACAAAATAGCAGACATAACAACGGGTGTTACACGTGCTGCATGGTCGAGAACTTGCTGGGCAGCCTTGAGCAGTCAAAAATACATATTTGAGCGGGTGTGCTTACAAGCTTGCCATGTCCCAGGGATAAGAGCACCAATCCCAGACAGACAAGCCTTGCAACTAGAGTGAAAAGGGCTGCCACTGTTGATGATGGTTTATGCGCGCACTACTAGGTCTTCCCAGTCTTGGTGTAATATTAGTGTCTCATGATTCCCTCTTGCAAGTCTGGGAAGCTTGAGCTAGCTTTACAAAGACAATCTGAGGTTATGATACAGTTGCCCAGCCCGTCAACACTGTAACACATAGTGCTATACTTGTTATAGCTGCACGTGGTCAGGCACACAAGCTCTCGACTACAATCAGTCCCACCTTCAAATGAGTTCACAACACTTCATTAGAAGCACAAACCAGGAAATTCACAGTGCATCGTGATCACTCAGCTGATGGTGATCTGTCACGTACACTCCGGAGTCCGCTTCTGTTCCATTTAAAATGTTGGCCAAACTCCGAGACGATACTGTACACATATATGTCTGATCGCATCTGTACTGTCTCCCCAGCACCATGCAAGTGGCTCACAACCCATGGGCCAGTTACTGGCCAATTCCTGACTCTTTACCCATTAATAATCAGAGGATTGGCCTGTACCATCCAAACAGCAGAGTTTCAACACTGAGAGCCCTGTCTGAGTATTTGAAATCTCAGTACAGGACCACCTGTCCCTCATGGTTGAAGAAGGTGCCACTCTTCTCCAGAGTGAGCCCATCAATGACCTTCAGCTGGGCTGCCACGCTTGTGGGTGTGTCCAGGGGCGGCCTGTCAATTCCCAGGCTGTCAGATGCACTCGAACCCATGTCTGTGTCCACCCATCCGGGGCACTGCGAGGTGACTGTGATGCCTTCCTTCTTCAGCTCCACTGCCAGCGCCACGCTCACTGCAAGCACAACACAGCAGCCGTCAACAGTGGAAAAGTGTATTGAGGAAGAACTGCATGCACGAAGCCATGCCACAGCAGCCGTCCACTTTGTGCTGAGCCCCAAACTGCATCAAAGGGGTTCACCAGTGTTGGTTGCAAAGATCACTGCAAAGGTAGCGCAAGGCATTACTGAAGAATCCCAGGGCATAAGTGGCACATGATCATCAAATATGATATGCTATGATATCAAAGATAAAGGAAGGGAGAGCATGAGAAGTGGCGACTCCTTTTGATCAAGCGGACAGTGCAGGGGAGATCAAAAGCAGCAACTGCATGACCAGGAGAGCACACTGCATGGAGCAGGACAGAGGTGGAGCATTGCACTCACCTGCGTTGAGGGCTGCCTTGCTGGCGCGGTAGCCCACTTGGTTGCTGGCCATCACCAGGAGCTGCTCATTGGCCTCGGGACCCAGCATCTTGGCCTCTTCACCGATGGATCCCAGCGTTGAGGAAATGTTCACGATCTGCGCAGCACATGACACAGAAGCGCTGATATCTTGCATTTCTCACCAGGATTCTAAGCAGATCCAAACCCGGAGTTATCTGTCTTAGCTTTCCCAAGCCAACATTAACAGTGTGAGGAAACCAGTGCATGCACAGCAAGGCAACGGTGGCTTTAAATGATCTTGACAACAAGCAGCACCGCCATTATCAGAAGGTCTGGTCCAGAAATCTGGGTACAGTGGCTACGAGGTGTCACCTGCTTCTTTGAGCCCTTCCTGATGAGGGGCAGGAAAGCCTGGGTGACAAGGAAGGGGCCGAGGGTGTTGATCATCAGAATATCCCTGAACTCCTCTTCAGTCCTGCACCCAGCAAAGTACTCATGAAGTCATGGCAGACAATCAGCGTCACCTGTTTCACATGCAGTCAGAACAGAACTGCTGTAGGAACACAGAATGACTGAACAGGGTGTGATGCTTGAGGACACGCATGTCTAAGGATGCATGCATCGGTGCAATTGGATAAGGGAGACTCACTGCTCTGATGACTTGACGATGGTGCCTGAAATGCCAGCATTATTGATCAGGACGTCCACACCGCCAGGGTGAGAATCGCTGACGGAGGCGACTGCAGCCTGTAGCATGGCACAGAAGATATTCTCACTGTTTCCTCCTACAGAGAGACTTGCGATGCCTCACCAGACTCCTGAAAATGTGTTCTTCGGAAATGCCACATGTCGCTGTAAGAAATACGCATGTTGGGGATCATCCGGAGGGCTGACCTTAATAGTGGCTGAGTCTGCCACGTCCAGGGTAACCAGAGTCAGTGCAGCGCCGTACTTGGCTGCCAGCGAAGTGAGGCCTTTGGCCTTGTGTGGATTCCGAGCTGCGGCGATGACCTTGTGGCCTCGTTGCAAAAGCTGCATTACAAACAACACACAAGTTTTCATACATACGTCCCTGGAAAAATGACGATTTGGTACGTTGTACAGTGTCGGATGTATAAATCACCGGTGAGCATGATCTCCTGGAAATTGCGTCCCTCACAAATTCAACCACGAAGGTTTAACCATTCAAAACACTACAGCATAAGCGTATAGTATATTATTGACACAGGCGAGGCACACACCTGGGAGACATACTCCAAGCCAATGCCGCGTGAGGCCCCGGTGACGACGTAAACGAGCTGCTGGTCGGAGACGGCCATCTTTGATGCGTATGTTCGTGAATGTGCGATCTAGAAGCAAAGATGTGAGTTTCGCCTCCAGAGTGTTGAGCTTACAGATCTTATATCCAATCCCATTACGCTAGGACGTCTTTACGAGAACGAATTACTCAATCGCAGCTTCCTTCAAAGTTCCCTCAGCTTCCCACCAAACCAATATTCTCGGGTTTCAAACTGTTCCTTAATTCCTAGAAGTGACATAAATTGTGTGCCGAAGACATCAAGAGTCCCAGTAGACTCTGCATTGCAACGTATGCATGCAATACATCTTCGCGCATGCTTGCAGGTTTGTGATGGTGAAGGTGAGCTAGCTTGCGAGCGCTTGCTTAGACTGCATGCATTGCAGTGGCACCGCGTTGGTGGCATTGTGCGATGGCACCGTGTGGGCGAGTTCAAGACGTCAGAAATTGGCGGATAGCTATGATCATGATATATCATATGATTATCACATTTGGCATTATTTCGCTGTTAATAAGACGCCAACATCTCATTCCTGCCATAGGTTCAACAAGTTGTCTTGGTGGCTTATGAAAGAGAAACCTTAATTAAGGGTAATTTTAATTGAATGCAGATGTCCACAACACTGAATGTGATGGACTCCACATCATCTCTGCGCAGCCCGGGCACCACAAAAAATTTTATGGACTTCTTTGAAGGGCTGCCTCTCAACTGGGCACCATGCTACAAAGAATGCGCTGGTGCCTTCAACAGGAGCATTACATGCAATGTGTCATGATGACGACTGTGGTCAGCATGCATAAAGTTGTGGCTATGTAAGGGGATGGCAGGACATGCACACTGACTGCCAAACGGTCGCTGTGGCAAAGGCTACCAAATCAAGCTATGACTTGCTCTTTCGCATGCTGGTGCTCATCTGCAGCTGTCCTGGTATGGAACGTGCAGATCACGAGAAATGTTGTCCGACAAGCCCAATGACACGGCGAAAGAGAGCGATTGCAATGCTTCCTTACAGGACGGCTCATTGTGCGTTGAGCGCGTGTGCTGTCAGTGTCAACAGAAGGCCTGCACCTTGTGAGTCTATTGCATTCAAACTCACTTACTTTTCAACCCTAGTACTTGTCAGATGGAACAGCTCCTGCAATGTTGTCAATATCACTGAAGCCCCTTTTGACCACACCAGATTAGCTGGCAGGTACCAGTCTTGACACACTTCCAAAATAATGGCAATTCTGTCCCGGCCATTCAGATCGGCCCGTTACAAAACAATTCATCGACTTCACCATGTCGTTGATGTGCTTGACCTCAGTACGGCAACACCTTGCCCTCGTGGCTGAAGAAGGTGCCAGTGTTCTCCAGTTTGAGCCCATCAATGACCTTCAGCTGGGCTGCCACACTGGTGGGGGTGTCCAGGGGAGGCCGCTCAATTCCCACCGAGACACTGGCGGTTGTTCCCATGTCTGTGGCCACCCATCCAGGGCACATGGAAACCACTGTCACTCCCTCTGCCTCCAAATCCACTGCCAGGGAGACAGTCACTGCACGCAGAACCAAGATTAATTTTCAGAGAGAGCACTGTACATGCATGCAAGCAACACACTCGCTGCAAGCAGTGCTCAATTGAAAGTTAGAGAAAGAGCACTATGCCCAAACGTGTCGAGGTCACCACACAAAGGAGTCCGGCAGGAGTGCGGCAGGAGTCCAGCAGGAATGCTCACCTGCATTGAGGGCTGCTTTGCTGGCCCGGTAGGCCACTGCCTTCCTGGCCATCGAGCCGGGCTCAGCGCCCCCATGGATAGACTCTGCTTGGATGCCGATGGAGCCCATGGTTGAAGATATGCTCACGATCTGTGCAGCAGACACAGAACTTCAGACAGGTATATTCCTTGAGCCCTGCCTGGGAAAGAAAGTGCTGAGAAACTTTCATTAGTGCTTACCATACATGCAAACAGATGCATGCGGAAGCTGCCCCGGCAGGTGTGACAGAATCAGGGTCTACCAAGGAGTAGCAGACACACTTGCAAAGTATTGACTGTTTATGTCCAAGAATGTCACCTGCTTCTTGGTGCCCTTCTTGATGAGGGGCAGGAGTGCTTTGATGACCTGGAAGGGAGCCACGGTGTTGATCATCAGAATGTCCTTGAACTCCTCTTCGTCCCTGCAAACGGGCAACTTGCTCGATGAACAGTTCTCTGTGACTCTTCTGCACCACTAGAAGGTTGGGAACCTGACAGCATGGATGTCAAAGCAATTTGGCTCGGGACGCTAAACCAGCAAGGTCTGTGAAGGAGCAAGAAGCACTCACTGCTCTGAGGACTGACAAGGGGTGCCGAAGATGCCAGCGTTGTTTATGAGGACATCAATTCCACTCGGGTGTGCTGCGGCAATGGACGCAGCTGCAGCCTGTTGCAAGGCAGACAAGGGAGGATGTCGGCTTGAAAGCAAGTGCTGGAATCTGCTGTGCAAAGGTTCTGAGGCTTGATGGAAGCTCTGAAAATTGGCTTGAGCACCAAATTAGAAGAATGGATGGAGAATGACCTTTATGGAGGCTGAGTCTGAGACGTCCAGGGTGACAAGAGTCAGCGCATCGCCATGTGCTGCTGCCAATTTCGCCAGGCCTGGGGCCTTTTCTGGGGTGCGCACTGCGGCCGCCACCCGCTGACCTCGTTGAAGGAGCTGCAATTAATTGAAAAATTTTCAGATGCGAGATTTTCACATCCCAATCGAAGAGGGTCAGTCCTCATTCACCCTAGATGGCAGCTTTACAGATGGCCGCCTTCCGAAAGCAGTGGATGTCCACGACACAATCTAAACTCCAAAGAGGTTTGGATAAGAAGTATTGGACTTCTAGGTTTTCAGCAGCGATGAAAGTGCGTACCTGGGAGACATACTCCAAGCCGATGCCACGAGATGCACCGGTGACGACGTAGACGAGCTGCTCATCATTGACTGTCATTGATCCTTCACTGGAAGACTGATCGTGATGGTGCCAAAAGCGAGTATTTGGATGCGAATTATGCAAGGTTCGGGGTTTAATGCAGGGAGCATTACGTCCAAGGTGCTTTACAAGGCTGCATTACCCATGGCAGCTTCCTTCAGAACGGAAGCGGATGCCGTAAAGCTGGAATATCCCCAAAATATCTGCATGGATGTCTGTCCTGCAGATTTGAAGTCCTTCTGGCAGTTGATACATTGTTGCGTGCGGGCATACATATTATTGAGTATTCACAGATTGCGTGCTACTGGTTGGTTGAGATATGTGGGACACTTGATCATGATCAGCCCTGTGTGGCTGTAAAAATTACACTATCTAGCTAGTGTACTACAGTAATCTCTAGTACTACTCTCTCTCTCTAGAGATCTCTCTCTCTCAATGACGATCAGTGGCAAAGATTGGGGGAAGATATTTGAATTGTCGTCTCCTGAGTGCTTCTTATGGGCACTCTTTTGGACGTGGGGTTTCAGTGATTTGGACACAGGTTCAACCCGCGGCCGGCCGGCTGGGGCCAGCTGGCACTTCAAGTTGGGTACTACAGTAGTACCGTACCAATAGTAATTATAGCTTCCTGATATTATCTGAAGGTATCTGTAAGTAGCTGGAATTTGCCAGCCTGAATGCACCTCTTGCATGCAAAGAAACAAATGAAAAGAGCCTGAGAGATGACTCATGGCTCAGAGCCAGCGAGAGACATGCCATGCAGTGCATGTCAGTAGAGCGCCACGTAGGGTCTTAATCATACTATTACAGACTATGGTAAATTTCCAGAATTCTTTCTGGTTCTTAGTCTGACCTTCAGACCTCCCCGGGTTCGCCGCCAAGACGCTAATGGGAATCTGGCTAGAGTCTACGAAATTGTCATCAAACATCATGTTCACATGATGTTCAACACATCTGCCCCATCCAAGATCACTGCATCATCAGCAGCCCCTGAGGTTGCTTCGACGCCTATGCATGCCCGACTTGCTGGGAGCTCCAGCCAGCACCCCTTGCTGAGGCGCCGTTAGCGCTGCCGCATCGGCCGCAGGGATTCAACCAAGTTGGCAGGGCCTCAGGATATTTTCAGGGGCCCAGAGGGTACTTTTTGGCCACTCTGGAATATTCTGGAGACTTTCCGCCTACCTAGCTCTTCTGGGCACAGGCTTGCTCAAACGCTCTGGCAAAAAGTTCCAAACTATGGGCGGGCCAGAAGTTTTCCCGGGACCCAGAAGCCCCGGGCCAGACCCAGGCGGATTCCTGAATCTCCCTGGGATGTCAAGAGTGCCTCAGAAGGGCACCACCTTGCCTTGGTGGTTGTAGAAGGAGCCAGTCTGCTCCAAAGTCAGCCCATCGACCACCTTCAGCATGCCAGCTATGCTGGTGGGTGCGTCCAGGGTCGGCCCTGGAATGTTCATGGCTGCAGCGCTGCCGGCTCCCATGTCTGTGGCCACCCAGCCGGGGCAGATGGAGATCACTGTGATGCCCTCGTTGTGCAGATCCAACGCTAACGACGCAGTCTCTGCAGAACATGCAGACCAGAATTAGCAGTGCAGAACAGTTGACTGGATATTGGCTGCAGCAATCCCTTGCTGGTTTAATTGGTGCACATGGGTGTCTTGGCTGCTGAAACAAAATGCAGTCGCTGCAATTGAAACCAGGATATTATGAAAGAGGTTGGTGATGGTGAGCTTGCTGGCCGTGTAATATTTCTGCTGATTAACAAGCAGTGGTGTGCAAGGTTACCTCAGCTGCCGAGCAACTAGACAGAATGGCTCCAGGGCAAGGTTCCTCGTTGCAGGAATAAATCATGACAGTAGTAAAATGTGTCAGGGACGAGACGCATACCCATGTTGAGCGCTGACTTGCTGGCCCGGTATCCAAGCTGCATCTTGGACATCGGGTTCAAGCCCTCCTTGAGGTAATTCAGAGCACTGCTGATAGAGCCCATTGTTGAAGAGATGTTGACGATCTGCACAGATGGCACAGCAGGTAACACAATGCGCGCCAGAAAACCAACATTCCATGTTTCTTGGATTTGGAAGCACATCATCATGCGGATCGTGGTGCACTGTACCTGCTTCTTTGAGCCCTTCCTTATCTGGGGCAGGAGATTTTGAGTGACAAGAAATGGCCCCACGACATTGGTTATTAAGATGTCTTTCAGCTCCTCGCCGTCACTGCATGCAGCACAGCACTTTTGAGAGTGCTTGTACTATGCGTAGTTCTCTTGCTTGCCAATCAAAGCCATACCCAACAAATCGTGCAGATTGCGCGGTGCCATGTATACTGCAAAAGTGATGCTTGCTATTTTATGTTCACAAAGGAGACACATTGGGAAATGTACTGTGACTTACTGCTCTGATGAACGGGTGTAGCTGCCCAGGATGCCAGCGTTGTTTATGAGGACATCAACCCCGCCAGGGTGTGCTTCTGCGATGGACTTTGCTGCAGCCTGCCACACAGTGTGCCATCAGTATATTCAGTGGCAGCAGGAACTGCACTAATTTGAGACAGATTCATGGTCACTTGGAGAGATTGTGGTCTCCAGTTACCTTGATGGAGCTTGGGTCTGAAACATCAAGCGTGACCAGCGTCAGAGCAGAGCCAAACTTTGATGCCAGTGAATCCAAGCCTGAAGACTTGCTAGGACTGCGTGCCGCAGCCACAACGCGGTGGCCCTTGTGCAGAAGCTGCAGATGCAGTAAATTCTGGTCATGGTGCCTGCACGGAATTTCTATTGACAGGTGGACACAATTGGTCACTGCACCACTCAAAGAAGCCATTGAATTAACAGATATCCACCTTTGATGAAAGGATGTTCACTAGACAACAAGGGATTGAGCATGCAGCTTAGATCACTTGTGCACATCGTGCAAATGAAGTTGACTTCAATGCTGCAGGAGTAAGATGGTTGGTTTTAGATTCAACCTGTGTAACAAATTCGAGGCCAAGGCCTCGAGAAGCGCCAGTGACAACGTAGAGGAGATCCTTGTCGGCCATGGTCGTGGTGTATCGCGGGTTGCTTCGCGGGATACAGGGCAATTGTCTCGAAGTTCCGCCCACTCAATTCCCAAGACGATCCCACTCAATTCCCAAGACGATATCCTATGTCTTTTAATGTGAATATTAGTTCAATGTGGACGTTGAATCTCTAAAATTTAAGCATTTCGTAGGTGTTACGTCACTGGAGAAGGGGCAGCTTCTCGGGATCCGGCAGCTACTGCAATGGAAGGAGGTCAACAAGAACTCACATCAGCAGCCCATTTGTATATTATAGATCCAATGATCTAGCTCGACTGCATTATGTGGGACTATTTTGACGATGAATGCGAGTCCGAGGTGTGCGAGGAGTATCCCCCTGACCAGCCAGAGGAAAGGGAGGTGCATACTGTTTTAAACGATTCATGTAATTTGATCCACGCATGCCAGTACAGCTGCTGCTGGAATAATTTCTGGTGCAGCTTCGATGTTACGGCGCCACAACTGAACTGGAGAACCACCGGAAACTCTTTCGGTACTGCCCCAGATCTGCCACCAGGTGTGACTGTCAAGGCGCGCCCTTGCAGGATATCCTCCAGCAAAAGGATTCTGATCCAGCCATTGGTCACCTGATATTTTTGGTATCCAAGGTATCCTGTGTCGTTCCACAGATCGTGGCGAATCCTCACTTGCTCCAACGTGCCCTTGACAACCTTCTGGAAAGGTCTCCTGACAAAGTATTCGCCCTCGGTGAGTGGCATGCAGCTTCACACTGACTTCTGTTGCAGGATTGCCTGTATGCACAGGACCCGCATGCACTCTTGGTTGCAATCGCCACCAGATCATTGCCCAACTACTCACCTCCAGAAACAGCAGTGTGCTTTTGCAGACTGCGAGTGGCGGCCAAGCTACAGAAGAGGGGAGAGGAACCCGGTGGCCCTGCTGACAATAGCATCACAACACCATGTGACCCTCATCAGGCTGTACCGCATGTATTTCAGAGATGGCTTGCTCCCAGCCACCCTCATGGACTTCCTTTGTGATGGGGGATGCCACTTCCTGGGCAGCGGCTGGAGCTCTGACAGCTCGGCATTGGAATACTCGTATGGTGTACCCAAGGAGGTACGCCTGGCGCCTAAGCTGCATCATTTGCAGATCACAACCCAACTTCTCCGTGATACTCCCAGCATTAGGTCAGTCAGTACAACTTTGCCAGCCCCCATTCTGCGCAGCAGGCATGACCTTGAAGCCGTACAAAGCGGGCTTCTCCTTGCCGCTGCGAGCCTTCCAAATTGTCCGCGATTGTCATGCCCCTAGCAGATGTGCAGTCTTTGCGCAGTCCTTGCGCAGTCCCTTTCAGGCATCTGTAAGAGCACGACAAAGCCCTAGGGGGCGGAAGGTCCATTCAAAGCAATGGATAGTGATACATACTGAGTGTAGTGTGAGTGTTTGCTGGGTGCACAGACCTGGCAGGGATTGCTGGACATCCAGGCATTGTCACGAAGCATTAACCCACAGCTGCGAGTATGGTGCAGCACTATCAGGGCTTCAGCCCGCCCAAGAGCAGTATAATCACAATGGGGGACTGGGAGGCCCAGTGGCTGTCAGACGCGCAGATCAACTATGCTGCGCTGGATGCACTGTATGTCGGGGAGATTTTTCGAGAAATGCGGGGCATCCACAGCAATTCTCAGTGATTGACAAGTCTTCTGCCATGCGAGGGAGATCCTTGGTGCTTCTGTCCAGCATGTTGCCTCACTGTACACTAGAGTCCTGGCCCAGAAACATTTTGGGGCTCTTTGAGCATTTTTTGGTGTGCTTACCGTCTTTTGACACAATTGAAGTAATGCATCTAGATCATGATTGGTTTGTCAAAGCTTGCAGAACTTCTCTCCAGTTGGAAAGTGCTTTGGCACTGCCTTCGAGGATTCTTCTTGATGTTGTGGCATTCTTGGCCCATGTATACCTTGCGGTTGGTGAAAGGCAGCTCTGGAAGTTGGCATTGCTCTGGTATGACTAGATGAACTCATCGTCTGAGAATTCATCCCACAATACCGGTGCCATTGCATATGTTCTGGATAATTTGCTGGACTAGAGTGCTCCACACAGAGGCGCTTATTCAAGAAATCCCCAGTCTCTGCTCACAATTATCTGTGAATTGCTGTTGTATTGAGCTCCTCAGCCCCTCATTTTGCAGCTCGATTTCGATCTGGGCAGGCCATATCTCACCGCCCCCAATTTCATAGGTGCTCCGCTAGATTGGGCGGACTAAAGAAGCATTCGCGCTTGTCTTTGTCACGCAGAAACTATGTGCATGCATTGGGAGCTAGGGCGCTAAAGCTGGCTTGGTGTGCAGACGTGGTGTCGTGTGATAGACATACAGCATTTGTCGCGAGCATTGAATCCTGAAGTTTTTTGGGCCTGAGGGACATGGACCAGTGCTGATGTGAGAGCAGTATCAATCAAAGTCCAGCTCAAGAGCATCTGGGCCTGTCAAGCAAATTTGAGCGCTGGTCTTGTGCAGGTTTGGGGCAAGGTGTCTGCAATGCTCGCCAGTGTGTTGCACCTTATCAAGATAGTATCTGATAGAGTCGCCATAGCTGGAGAGATCAAGCCTGTCATACAGAGTGTCCCCGGGATGGGCCATCGTGGCTGAGTATCTTTGAAGGTTTGCAGAAGGGGGCCTGACTGAAGACCTCTGACTTGCAAGTCAGATCTGTATTGAGGACATGTTGAGAGGGTCAATTCACCAGGCAAACATTGAATGCCTGTTCACAGAGTAGGTCCGGTAGGAAAAAAAACTTGACTGCTGCAAAGTTGTTAACAAATTTGTACCATACACAGTATGTACAATGCCTCAGAGTATGGGGCCCAAGCGGGGCACTTCGCGGCAGTCGCAGTCGCAGCTGCATGAACCTGGGCTGTAACATCGTTGCATCTTCGAGAGTGATCATGGTGATCACTGATCATCATGGCATGATCATTACTAATAGTATGATATATAAATATATATTATCATGATGCATATGAAGCCACGATAGTTTACCATGACCTGAGTAGCCATAGTAATGACGCTTGTGCGCAAAGTAATGGAAAGCTCAGACTGCTTCAATTGAAACCAGAGTTCTCGAGGAAAGTTGAAAACCTCCCTTCACAAACAGCAGCTTCTTCAGCAGCAGCTGCCCCACGAGGTGCCTAGTTTGACGCCCACATGGCCGTGCTGTGCTGCGCTGCCCTGCTTTGACCAGAACTCTTGGACCAAATATGTCGCTTCTTATCGTTGCTCAATAGCATCAACTGTCCCCAATTTCTTGAGAAAAAGTGAATTTGAACAATGTGGGGCCAAAATACCTATTACGACAATGACAGCAGCTCCGATGGGTATCCTGACCAAGACGAGGTCACTGACCCATATGATCCAAGCGATATGACATCATGCTGCTACTACCGTTGTGGCTGGAATGACGATTGGTGCAATTTTGATGCCACAAAGCCGCAACTGAACTGGTCGAGGACCGCGAACTCCAGCGCTGCAGACCCAGTCCTGCCACCGGGCGTCACGCGAAAAGTACGCATCAGCTGCTATTGTTGTGAAAAACAACAAGTAGTTGATGACTTGGACTGTGCGCGCATGCACCTATGTATTTGAATATCCGTTGGCATTTTGCGTCGTACAAGCGGTGTTGTCCTTTTTTTCCTGAACAGATCGTGGCGAAGGTTGCGAAGACAACGTCTTTGCTCTCGGTGAGCAAAATTCCTGCTCGTGGGTCGTTGCACCAGTCTCCCTCTGCGCAACAGAGAACCAACATGCACAGCTGTGTCCTTTTGAGCGAAGATGGCCTGACCACATCTCACGGACAGAAGTACATTTAGCATGTGCTTGCAGACTGCGAATGGCGGCCCAACACTGTCAGGGGAGAGCGCAACAGAGTGGCTTTGCTCACCATTGCGACACCGGATCGCGTGTTGCTTCTGAGGCTGTGCCGTATGCACCTGGATGGCGATGTACTACCCGACGTCCTGTTGGACTTTCTGGAGGACGAGGGCAATCACTTCCTGGGCAATGGCTGGACCTCTGACAGCTCTGCGCTGGAGTACTCCTATGATATCCAGAGAGGGGTGTGTCCCTTCTGCTGTACAGCTGGGCGCTCTGAATTGCACCTCACGCCCAACACACCCCTGCGCACAATTCATATTGAGCATGTTCTGCAACCTGCATATGCAAGTGGCGCCTCCAAACTTTGCAGTGTGCATCTTTGGATCAATTCCATTTTGCAAATACAGTAAAAGGCAGCCAACCTTGTTGCCCTGCACTAATACTTGCTCAGCAAGCCTCGACGAATGCACACCACCATCTTGCTTGCAGTGGGCTGCTGAAAATTGGCAGCATGGCTCCGGGGAATGAGAACAGCAGGGGCAACAAGACACACTGGCCCTGCAGATTGCAGCGCTGTTCCTCTGACGGCCTGTTGTGCATGCGCATGCACAGACATGGAACCGCTTGATTGACATCCAGCACATCGCGCGGCAGATGAACGACGAGATGCGCGTGGGCCTGAAGCAGACAGTGCGGCACTACCTGGGCTTCTATCCCCCCAAGGGCCCCCAGATAACGCTGGGGGACTGGGAGGCATTCCGGCTGTCAGAGGCCCAGATCAATTATGCAGCGCTGGATGCGCTGTATGTGGGAGAAGTGTTCCGGAGGATGAGGGCCATCCACTGTGATCATCCTTGGGGATGAGTTTGGTACAAGCAGAGACAAATCCACCAAGGTTTGGCAGGAGTTTTGTGTTCTCGTTACCTGCGTCATTGAGCTGGAAATCCTTCCAATGTACATCATCTGAGGTCATGTTTGTGCCGGCTGGCAGATACCCACGGGCAGAGTTGCATGCCATGCAATGCATAGTCTCGACTGTATTGCTAATATTTTTCTATGTTCCTTCTGATGCATGTCGGCGAAATACTTTTGGAGATCAAACAGTGGCTAGGTAACTATATCACACAGCTAGTGACTCTATATGAGTCATTGAGGGCGAGTAAGAGCTCAAGTCTGGGAACTGTTCTGCGTTTCAAGGTTGCCGCAAGCGGCTGAATTGCATGTGAACCCTCTCCCAGTGGGTGTTGGCACTCGCAATGCCATCTGGCGGTTGTACCAGTATGGGACCATGTGGACAACAGGATTATATGTTCTGGGTAATGTCCCATCTGACAGGCTGATGGGGCTGGCGGGCATATGAGGCAGTAGACGTACAGGCCTTGCAAATGCGAGGCAATGCAACAGGGATGGGAGCTTATTGTCAGAGCCTGCGGTTGCAAGTTGTGCAGCTGAAAAGTTGAGCATGTATTGAATCGTTGCTATGGACGTTTTGCAATTTGCTGGATCCGAGTTGGCTTTGCATACAGAAATCACTTCAGAAGTGCCTCTCGCAGTGACACTTCTGATCATGAAATCTGAGTCCAGAGTCTGAGAAGTGCCTCTCGCACTCAGTGCTGCACTAGCAGTGCACTAGTTGCTGGACCTCAGCCTGCAGGTTACTTGCAGCTGCGATAAATGAATGCACTTGCAAAAGTGCAATCCATGCTGGGTCGCACTGTACAAAGATTTGCTGCCAGAAAATTGGAGCCAAAATTGGCTCTGGGCCTACGTAGTCAGCCCCTGGGTGACTCATTGAGCTTCCACCAAATTCTTGCTTCCCTCCGATAATTTCAACAGAAAGCAGGGCCCCCTAACTGTGTCGAGGGCCATGAAGGGGCCTCACGGGCATTAGAATCCAAGAAGGCGTCGGGCAATGCCTTTCTTGGGCAACGGCAGCCAACAAGAGGAAATGCTGTGCATGGAGAAACAAATGGTCTATGGCGATCCTACCGCTCAAAGCGACGCTTCGAGCGACGATATGACAGCTTACGATCTGTTTCATACATCATCAGCCCGGAGGGAGTGCAAGTGGTACTCGTTCACCATCACGAGACCACAGCTACAATGGTCACCTACAGAACGATCTGACGAGAACTTTCCAGCCATACCGGATGGCGTTACGTGCGAGGTAGAATGTCGATGCTCATTTCTATCGAATATATGTACTTGATCACAGTCGGGTTATGACAGATAGATTGTTAGGGTTGAGACAGAGAAAGCGATCAGCGCCATATTTACCAGGATCTGAGTGCCTATGGTCGGGGTGCAGATCGTGGCGAATCCCTCCAGGGTTGGTGCGGCGTTGAGGAGGCTGTACAACACATCACAGGACAAGGTCTTCGCGCTAGGTGAGGGAGAAATGTCTTACCGCTCTTTCCAGGTCAACGAAAAGCGAGCACACTGCCTCGCCATAATACGCACGTTCTGATACCCAATCCTGTCTTTCTTGACACAACAGTGAAGCATCCATCTAAATGACTGCTTGTATGTACCCTGTTGAACCTGCACTGGCCATGTTGTTGTAAAGACAAGTGTTTCCTGCCATTGCAGACTGTGAGTGGGTACCCAACCTGAAGCACGGCGAGCGACATCCGGTGGCCCTGCTCACCATAGCCTCAGCCAGTCACGTCGTGCTGCTGCGGCTTTGCAAAATGAGGCTGGGAGGGAAGCTGCCCGATGATCTGATGGAATTCCTGGAACACCCAGATATGCAGTTCCTGGGCACAGGCTGGGCCTCAGATGATCGCGAGTTGGAGTATTCTTATGGCATCCCCAGCAAGGTGAGCCGCCCTTACAGATAAGAGGTGCAATGGCAAGATTGTCATGCTATGCGCCTGCATGTGTGTGTAGGGGCAGTGCAGTGCAGGTTTTGCGTGAACATCAGATATATGCTGATGATGCTTCTGATGATGCTATCGAGTGTCATGCATGTCTGAGGCCCCCACCAGATGGCTGTGTATTGATTGCCATGCCTTCTGCTGCTACAGCTCACCATCTTCACATTCGCAATTGCACTTAGCCAGCCCTGTTTTTGCATCCCTGCATCGGATGGCATGTCGCAGATTGCCCCTTCTAGAGATCAGCTCCTGCCTTGTAGTCAAGTTACACATGCCCCCCATAGACCTATGGACCCTCGGTGGTGAGCTGAACGGCATCTCGCAGATTGCCCCTTCTTGAGATCAGCAGCTGCCTTACGTCAGATTACTCATGCCCCCCACAGACCTCCCCACCCTCTGTGAAGACACTATTTTATTTAATCTGGTGCGCATGTGTGCAGACGTGGGACGGGCTGGTGGATCTACAGAAGGTGGTGCGGGAGATGTTCCCAGGGCAGGACCAGCGAATCGGGCTGAAGCACCTGGTCTGGCAGTTCCTGGGCTTCTGGCCGCCCAAGGGATGCGCCATCACTCTGGGGGACTGGGAGGCACAGTGGCTGACGCGCGCGCAGATCAACTATGCTATGCTGGATGCGCTGTACGTCGGCGAGATCTTCCGCTGCCTGCGCTGCCTCCAGGTTCGACTCCCATACTTCTCCTTTCTTTTTCTTCTTCCCTGTTTCTTTTTTTGGGCATGTCCTCCACCACAGCACCTGGCCCAATACTGCATTGCCTGCACAGATGACCTCTGTTGAGCCCCAGTAGTGTCAACTGCACTTTGTGGGCAGTTTAATCAGTACGCTCTCCTTGTGCTTTGACAGCATCATGGTATGCGTGCTTCGTGATATCTGCTTGTATCAACGTGACGTCTGAAAGATGCAGCGGTATCTCTGCAGGAGCAGTGGCAGGCGGAGGAGTGGCACATGCGCTGCATGCAGGGCGGCTGGTACGCGCGCGTGGGGCAGATCGCCGGAGCTGCAGCGCCCGAGGAGGGTGAAGCATTTGCCGAGCAGGATGCGGCCGGCGCCGAGGAGGCAGAGTGGGACTATGAGGAGCAGCTTGCAGCGCAGGAAGAGTGGGAGGCCGAGCAGCAGGAGTTGGCAACGCGCATGCAAGGCTGCTCAGTGTACTGAATATCGTGTACTGCACTACGTTGCTCTGGCGCCGTTGCAGCGTAGGATCTGCGCCTGATCGCTGGTGTCTCATGTTGTGTCAGCGGAGTTGGGCGTTGCACACCCTGTGAGCGCCTTGTATGTATTTTACTGTCGGGCAGCGGCGGGGCATTGGGGGATGCCTGGTTGCTGGTTCTTGTTGGGTCTTGAGGGCCCGTTGTTCAATAACTCAGATCGGCTGCATACGGACAGTGTACAGAAGACAGTTGGCACAATAAACGTCAAACGAGTGCGCTGAGATTGTGATAATTCGGCATCAGAGTCCCTGAGAGTGAAGTTGTTTCAGACAGATTGTGAGTGTGGTTGAGGTGGGTCTGGCTAGAGTGTGTACGTGATTGTTTCAACCGATAATATCATAATTTCCACCAGTACTGGGATAGTATGAGCACGCCCAGGCTGGAACAACATCATTTTAGGTGGCATCACGAATTATTTGTAACATGCGAAAACATATAGAGCCCAATCAATATACCCACAGAGTCCAAGTGCAGCACCAGCCAACAATGGTGAATGAAATGTGACATGATATCTAGCAACTCATTTCCAGATCTAAGCTGAATCCAACACAACAGCTGCGATGGTATAAACAGGCAACATCACACAAGGCAGCTGAACTACGTAGTAGCTCAAGTTCATTGCAGACCAAGACCAGACACTTGATGGACAACCCCGACTGCCACCCGGCACAGATAGATGCACAGCGCCTCGAACAATAGCTACAGTATGAAGTCTTGTATGTTTGTATTAGAGGTGCAAATATGGGAATGCACCAATCCTCTCATGCTCAGTCCTGCACAACCATCCGTGACACCCAGCAAAAGCTCTTCACGTTGGACTATTGGCAAGCACTCATTCGTACTGTACGAATCGTACATGCAGTTGACTTCATGACCTCTGCTGCTTGCAGAATTCCTCATCCACACTCCGAGCCAAGCAAACGATTTGCTTGCAGGAGCCGCCTGAGAAATCCCTCTTGCAGCACATCTCCTTCCTCCCTGACAGCTGCACATGCATTCCAGCGAAGTTTCGCAGCACAGCGTGCAGGAAGCTTCCGGGTAGCTTCAGGTAAACGAGTGGCAGCTTCCGCCTAGCCGGCGACGGCGCCCGCCACGGCGAGGCTCTGCAGCGCGGCCAGGCTCTCATACGTGGCGGAGCTGCGCAGCGCCACATCAGCGCCGCCGCTGATGTCATCGTCCGATGACGTGGCGGCCGCCACCGGATTGTCCCAGGTCGTCGTGAAGGACGCCGCCAGCGTTGCACGTACCTCCCGCTCCAGCTCCTGCAATGGGGCGAATCTTTAACATTCAGTGGCATGCTCTCGGGACAAGTGCTCTTGCAAGAAGCTGAAGAAGTGCATGCATGCATATGCCGGCTTAGAGAGACCTACTGATATCGATTGCTCACTAAGAGCCAAGTAAGCACGTTATGGCGCGTGTGCTGTGCGAATACATGAGACCAGATTTATATGCAAGCCAATGCGTCTCCTTTCATGACACATTGGTACTGGCATTCTCAACACAACTTCACACACTTCTGTAGAAAAGGATTACATAGAAAAAGGAAAAAGTTGGCAAGAAGACAAAAAGTCCGGCCTGTCGGATTCAAGCCAACGACCCCATGATACCAGCAGCTTCCCACTGGGAGGTATACTTCTACAGTCACATGCTCTTCCAATTGAGCTAAGGCCGGTTGATGGTCGGGGTCACATCTTTCAGAACAAAAATCTTGTGCCTGGTTTCCAAAACAGGCTTCCCCTTGCATTCAGTGAGCAAGAATGTCCTTAACATGTTTATCAAAAAGTCTTGATCGTGTTGAATGCTTCTAGCGTTCAGAATCTGCTGCACCTGTACTTCGGCTCTCATTCACAAGAGCAAGAAGGCAAGAGGACAATAGCTGCAGCACCAGGGTCAAAGGCTCCAGGGAAATACAGGCACTCCGGCATAGCCATTTGCCACACCAGAAAGTCTCGCCTTTCTGGACAACTGTGCTTGTCCGGACCTCCAGCAGCTGTCATTCAAGAGTAGCAGTTACATTTCAGTCCACCCACTTTCTATCTTATTATTTTTATACCCTTCATCAACCTTAAACTCTTCCTCTACCATTGCATTCCCCGTGAAAAATCATTACTGTAAGGGCCCCTTCCCTGAACCCCAAGCCAAGGTGGGTGAAGAATAGTGCCATGGAGCACCGGATGCCGCCCCATGCAGAAAGAGAGAGTGAGAGTCACAGAACCCGCGCCTCATACTTGTGCATGCCGGGACAATTGCAGGAAAATGGCAGCAGCAGTACCCCACGCTTGATGGTACCAGAGGGGGGTAAACAAGCGCAGAAGGCGCACCAAGTATTTGTGGTTGTCGGGGTCGGGGGTGAGCGCGGATGCGGAGGATGAGTCAGCGCTGACGTCATCGCGCAGGCCGCTCATCGCCAGAGCCCGGCCGCGCGCCGCCTTGTGCGCCGACATCTGCTCCGGCCGGAACGTGCACTCCTGGCGCGCAGTCACATCAAGTCCGTTCGACCGTTTGGCATCAATCTGTCATGCTGATCTGCACCAGATTGTTAGATACAGCAATCATGCAACAATGGCCCAGCACACCGCTCAACGAAGGACACGTCATCAACATGTCCTGCATGCATACACGCAGGTATTGGATGCTTGCAAGTGTACAAGAATGCGCACATCTTGCCAAGGCTTAAAATCAATGATGGGTCAGCATGTTTTAAAGGGTGGCCCAGTGAGCCGGCAGGAGGAGGACCTGCGAATCACCTTGAGCTGCAGCTGCTGGAAGGCGGCCTGCTTGCGCTGCAGGCGCTGTTTGATGGTGGAGGCTTCCCTGTACAGCTCCTCGTAGACCGGCTCCTCCACCGACGCCGCCGCACGCCGCCGCGCCACCAGCTCCTGCATTCGCGACATGTTAGTCATCAATCACTCATATGACTAAAGCATCATACGCGGTCTTACATTAAAATTCACCCACTTTGTGTCTTATAGAATTATCGACCCTTCATCGACCCTAAACCCTAAATCCACCATTGCATTCCCCGTGAAAAATAATTACTATAAAGGCCCCGTCCCTAAACCCTTATTTCATATTCCCTAAACCCTAAGCTAAGTGGGTGAAGAATAACGTCAGGGTCATACGCGCCACCAGCTCCTGCATTAACAACATATACATTAGTCATCAATTACTCATAAGTGTTTATAAGTGCAGCACCTCCCTTGCTGAGCACTTGGACGCCTGAGGCACAAGTCTCAGGAAGGCATTGCGCTGTTGTGAGGCAGGCATCAGAATCTCCCAGAATCTGGCCTGAACGCGATGTAGGTGAATTGACAAACGGACTGACTCTAAATGGCACCACAGCGGTATTTGATATTTGAGGCCATCAATATGGCTTTGAGGAGTGCTCGAAAGGCAAACCCGCAACAACAGGTACAGTATTGAGCTGGAGAAGATGCATGCGTTTATGCATGCCAGCAGAGGTTTGCGAAGACTGGTGGACAGGGAAGGGAAAGGGAGGGCTGCCTGCACCTTGGAGTGGGAGCAGACGCTGGGTTGGAAGGTGGCCTCGTCCGGGTCGCGCCGTCTGTCGGCCACCGGGGACGGCAGCAGGTACGCCCTCGGTCCCCCGCGCCCGCGCACTATCACCTGCACGGCAGGCAGGCAGGTCGGATCTGCACGACGTGGCTGCTCAACGGAGTTGGAAAGCTAGGAGGTCATGCATGTAAGCTCTGTAAATGCGGAAACAACCCCAGTCATTGATGCAGACTTTTCTGCATACAAGGCTGAGCTTTGCAAGGGCTCTGTTTGGCTCGTCAGTCTGCAATCCCTGGTCTGCGTTGTTCAGGCAGACCTATCAGGTGACAGGCTCAGGTCACCTGTGCACCTAACCACCCAACCCGATTACCCCGATCTTTTGGGAGCATGACAGAGAACAGCAGTTAGTATTCAGTAATTCCTCTTGACAACACCTGAGGGGGACGATGGGCAAAGTCTGAGCAAATAAGTCTCGAGCTTTTTGTGCGTCGACTGGTTGCCTGCCTGATCTGTGAGTATGAGATTTCAGCCGCAGCAGGACTGCAGGGGCCCTGCTGCAATGCAGGTGGCATGAGGTTGCACCTCTTCCATGAGGCGCACAAAGTGATGCGCGCCAACAAGCGGCAGGGCGTCTGAATCATCAGCACCCTGCCCGGCAGGCGGCGGCGTCATGCAGTCATCTCCATCCAGGCCACCGTTCATCAGCCTGCAGAAGATTCTACCGTCACTAAGATGCTGCATTCCACTTTTGACAGAATCACCTCCAAGCAGGCTGAAATTTCAACGCAAGGTGGACCACGAAGGCAAGGCAGCACCTGGCTATGCTCCAACTCAAAGAAAACCAGTTTCTGGAGCCCTTTTATTCACTTGTGCATGCACACGGTTTGGTTGACTTCCAGGTCCTAGTACAACATGCCCTGGTCTGGCAGCAACAGTCAGGTTTCCACAAAGACGTGACCGCATTCATCAGCGGGTGTAGATGTGCGCGCACCCCTGGCGGCTGTGCTGCAGCTGGCGGGCGAGCAGCCGCGCGGCAGCTTCCACGTCGGCCGCCACCTCAGTGTCCAGCGTCTTCATCAGCCCATGCTCGTCCAACGCCGCCAGCGCCAACAAGTCCAGTACACCACAGCCCTCCTGCACACATCCCACCCTCAGTCTCTCCACAATTATACCTCAAGCCTGGAACTGTACAGGCATTTTCAGGGCTTGCAGATTGGCTGATTGTTGGTTGCTGTGGGCAGGCAACAAGCAGAAAATTGGGGCAGTGGCAGCAGAGACTGAGCCGGGCTGGAGGCTACTCGTCAGGGCATTGCTGACAGGGAGCTTGCGGTGTCTCTCCAACGAACCACACGATCAGCCTGCTCGCAATAGGTTCGGACACAATCTGAGTACACCGGGCTCGCACACATTGGAACCCTATGTCGTTCTATTGCCCAAGGTTGCTGCTAGGGGTGGGAGGGGGGAAAGGGCGCACATGGTCGAGGTAGGAGAAAATTTGGTGGAAGCGTTTGGCGCGCAGCCGGTCGGCCAGGCGCCCCGAGCGGCCCGTCGTCTTCACCGTGCTCGCAGCCATCTCCCGCTCCGCATCCATGCTCGCGCTCAGCGCGGCCTTCCGCCCCTCGTACTCCGCCCTGCTCCACCATTTTCCTCTTTTTTGCTACTCTCGTGCTCTGGCTTGTGTCTTGGACGCATGCAAGGTGCCCGAACATGCATACCCTTTGCTCGCAAGATGAGAAGCATGCTGCGGACCATGCAGCAGCACATCTGGACATAGAAAGGAGGCAATGAGGAGTGCTGGCACTCGAGGCAAGCACTGAGGCTAGGATGAGCGCAGCCTGGTACATCTCCTCAAGCCTGCGTCTACTGTCGTCACCGTGCACTGAGTGGTGGCATGGTCAACTGGTATTCGGCATGACCGCATCTCCCTTTGCTTAATGCCAGAGGTGGTGCCTTGCGAGCAGCTCTTGCGTATATTCATGTCGCTCAGTGAGAAAGAACACTCCCAGAACAACATCAGAAACCCAGCACCATGTCCTGTTGTACTCATTTTTTTACCAAGTAATACAGATCGCCTCAAAGCCAAAGGCCATGGTGCCTACACGCAGGGTATCTGCAGCCACACTCGCGTAGCCTACAAAGTCTGCGGCCTAGAACTTCGCATCTCATCACATCTCAAGGGCTAAAGCATCGAGACTCCCTATTTGGAGCAGAGGTTGTCTGTGATTAGGCAGGGACCCACAGCATCATGGTGAAAAGAAGAATGCAAATCCAGAACGGGGCAAACCCGGAAGAGAACAGGACGTAGGGACTGTCAAGCGGTGTTAGCATACGGCAGGGGCAGTGCTCACCACTTGGAGTAGAGGTAGTCTCCGACGGGGAGGCCCTGGATGTTGCGGCGGCGAAGGTGGGCGCTCTGGTTGATGGCCGGGGTGAAGAAGGGGCGGCCGGTGGCGGGGTCTATCGGGTTATCCGCCGCCGCCTGCGCCGCGCGCTTGCGAGCCTCTGCCATCCCTCTCCTCTGGTACAGCCTGCGCGCCATGTCACCCCAACCCTTAGTAATACACCCATTGGGGACGGCTTCCAATCAACATATTGATTGACACAAGCCACATTGGAAGTCTGTGGCCAGGGTAGAATATTGCAACCCAGACCCATTCATAGCCACCCGCAGTAAGCCTCAAACATCTGACAGCACCCCACATTGAACAACATCGTACGGCCCACAAAGGAGCACCTCTACGCTGATATGCACAGCTTCATGCATTTGATGCACCGCCAAAGTAGTTTGGTAGGCATGTCGCAAAGTAGGTACCTCTTACGCATGTGAACGAATCCATGTAAAGCACGGTCCGGACATCTGTCGTGGATCGTCAGGCATACACAGTCAGGGCAGTCTGTTCAAGAAAACATCACAGCGGGTCTGCGTACCGCTCGGCCAGATCGGCATCGGAGTCGCGGCGGCCGGTCCCGTTCCCGTTCAATTCACCGCGCAGGACCTTGCAGGAGTCTGGCGCGCGGTGGAGGATGCGCGGAGCGAATGTGAACTCCTCCGGCAGGACGCCCTCGTACTGCACGCGGCGCTGCAGCCGCCTAGTCGCGTCCGCGTACAGCTGCTCGTGCGCGCTGATCCGCCGCTCCTGCCGGGGGTCCCCCAGTACACTTTGATTGATTCTAAGCGATGGGAACGTCAAGGTAAGTCAGCTTGCATTTGGAGGTTGGGACGTGCAGCGCTATTCGCAGCGGGCAGGCCGTGTTGGGTGTCTCCCCAGATAGCAGCGATCGAACCAGATGGAGATGAGCAAGCACAAGGAGAGCACTCCAGAAGTTTACAAGTTAATATCTGGGAACAGGGCTCTATTACCAAGCGTCTGCCAGGAAGGGCCCTATACAAGGTGACAGAGCGTGCAGAAGCTCAGATGGGTCTTGACCAGATGGACTGTGCATGTGTGTACCTTGAGCACTATGGCGCGCTGGGTCATCATGCGATCGGAGAGTTTGTCGATGATGGGCGCGAATGTGCACTCCTTGGCAGCCTCCTCCTCAACCTCCCGCTTCATCTCCTCTATGCGCTCCTGCACATAGGTATCAAAACTTGGATAATAAGCGCTTAGCTCTCCTATGACTCTCAGGCCCCCAGGCTCGGCGTGAATATGCGCTCACTTTTGTTACTGCCCAGTCAAGTTCACGTTTGCCCGACAAAGGTCCTCTGAATGCACCTAAAATAAAAGTGGAGTTGCATGCGCTGCACCTGCTGCTTTGTCTAGTTGTGAGAAGAGCAGCGTCCTCATGTCATGTCCGAGTGAAGCACTTTGGAACCCAGAAATATGGGATGCTGGTTGTCTGTCAAGCAGAGCGCGCGCATGAGACTCTGTGCGGACCTTATTCTTGTGCGGGGCTGGCTTTGCGAGGCGGGACCAGAGCTCGGTGTCTGACTCGGGGCGGCGCATGTTTCGGGCCATGCGGCTGATTTGAGGCGCCCACGTCACCTCCTCCAGCTCAGCCTCAGCCGCCTCCCTCTGCCGAATTTCTATCTGCAATGAGCAATGCACAGCTCCAGCTCAGGGATCCAGCTCAGCTCTCATGAGCACTGATTGGCTTCAGTTGACCAGTGACTTGCCTGAGCAGGACTTTTGCAGAGCTTACACTGCTTCCATTTGCGAAGGCTAGATTGTATTGTGTGACCTGGAGAGCCTCGCTCATCACAATTCTGGAGGTTTTGGTAATGCGACCAGAAGCAGACTGAGCTACAGAGCTGCCGGGGCCCTTTTGCATATCATGTTCTCTTGAAATGACCGAGACAAAAGGATGTTTGGCGTTTCGCTGAAAGGGCAGTTCATTGCAAAGGAATGTGTCTGTGCGAGATGGTGCTTTTGCTGCTGGAACAGACCATGCGCTTGCCTTCAGGGCAGGGCAAGTCAGGCAACACCACGCCCACATGTGCGGATGCACAATAATTGGACCAGCTTCTCCGCACCTTCAGCTTCTTCTTTTCCAGGTCCTCCAGGCCCTCGGCGTACAGGCGCTCGCAGTAGCTGGAGTAGCCGGCCGCATCGCGCGCGCGCATCAGCTCGGCGCTCACATAGTTCATTCCCTTGCGCGCCGACAGCATTCTCGCATCGATCTCATCGTCCCTGGATTGCATGCACGCACACTTGTGAACTCACAGGTGACAGCTTAGTGTAAGACTTCTTGCAGGCCACCTGATCTTTACAAGCACAATCCAGGGACGATCCATCGAAATATGTGTCCCTGTTGCTGCCTGCCAGATGCGCATTATGTTGCAAAGAGTGCGAAGATCCTGCAATGCGACAGTGACAGTGTCACCGCACAATTATCTCAGAAAAGTACAAGCTCAATCATGCGCATGCAAATTGTGCAAACCTGGCCTGCCGGCGCCGCTCCTGTTTAAGCGCAATCTCCCGAGCATGGCCGTAAAGCCGCTCGTGCGGTGGCCGCGGCCGGCCGCCGCCGTCGCGCGCCCCGCTGCGCACGCTCCGCGCGCTGCGCATGGACCCCTCAGAGCGGCCTCCGGGGGATCCGGGCTGGGGGGTGGACCCCCCGGCGGTGGAGCGCCGCGCCCTCACCTCAACTGGCTCGTACAGGAACGGTCCCCCTGACGATGACGGGGGCCCTGCACTTAACAACAAGCACTGGTGAACCACCTGTCTCGGCAGGCGCTCACTGTCATCCGCCTCAGAGTGAGGCCACAGAGCACACAGATGGACCCAAAGTGACATTCCCGGGAGATGAAATCTGATGATGAATCACAGGATGGCGTGGCTTCTCAACGAAATGCAAAGGACGAGCATGGCTCGGTGTTGGGGGTCATAGGAACGTGTGTTGGAAAGGAATGGCCACTGCCCAGCCAAAATTTTGGTGGAGGTGTTTGGTGTTTCGGCATTGCGGATGATGGCCGCACCAGATTTGGCGGAGCGGTACTCCGCGGCTGTGAGGAAGCCGTCACTGGCGGCGGCCGACTCGGCAGCCTCCGACTGGGCGCACCACCGCGCCTCCATCTCGAGGCGTTCTCTTCTGGCTGGCAGCGCCCCGTCACTGTGCACAGACCTCCCGCTGGACAGCAGCTCTCCCCTTATGCCTTCCAGCGCGCTGTCTGACTGAGAGGAACGCGCTGCCGAGTGTCTCAGGCTGTCCCTGCTGGGCTGCCCTGGCTGTGGCTGGCCCCCATTGGCAACTCCATCCTGGGCAGCGCAGGGAGAGGTTGCTGCTCACTTGCTGTTTTGGCAGATGCTTTCCAGCCAGATAGACGCAGCTGGAGGGATTTGAAATGGCGAACACTTTGACCTGGTAAGCAGATGTGGGTATTTGCACGAAGGCATGCAGTGACATCCAGGGAGGGTGTGCGGTGGCTATACCAGTGCACTGCAGAGACTGGCAAGCAAAGGGTGTGGGCACCTGAGAGTGTTCCTGCTGCGCTGCCTGGTAGTTTTCACAGATGTGCTCTGTCAGCGGCTGAACCACGCAGTCTGGCAGTCCATTCTTCTTGCAGAACGCAGCTGCGACCTCCTGCAATTTGGCAGACAAGTGTTCGATCCATGCACTCATATCGGCAGCATGCTGCAAGAACGCTAAAATATAAAGCTGAGCTTGAAATCTCAACATAAACTTTTTCAGGCCCCAGCATGTCTATGCCGGACTGCAGGCTCTCACCTCCGGTCTGTCTCCAAGATACAATTCAATCTGATCCGTCAGGCCTCCGCCGATGTCCACAGTGGTGACAAGCACCAGCTGGCGCTTCTCCTTTACATGCATCGTATCTGGATGACAGAAGCGCACGAACGTGAAGCCCTCTCCCTTCCATTTGTATGTGTTACATCTTAAGTTTGCGCTGGCATAGCATCTTTTCTGAGAATCAATTGGCTCAAGCATGAGCGCTCTTGAAGCCCAGATCCTGCGATGCTTCCTCCCCCTAGACTTTCCCAAAATCAAGGCTATTGTGCTGTGACAAGGCGGCGCACCTCTCTGAGCAGTTCCACAGCCTCTTGAAAATTTCTCAAAGCTCCTCTATCTCCAGGGTTGATATCTTCTCCTTTCTTGGGGCAAGCATCTTGGTACGCTTTTTTGCCAAGATTCCTTTTTGCTAACAGTGATGTCCGGAAATGGTGATGAGCTCAGCAGCGATTATGTGATGAGAATGTCGCCCTTCAGCATGCACCAAGGACTAGCTGAAGGACGCTACGCTAGTAAATCCAGCTGCTGGTGGAAAGCTGGTATATGGTTTTTTGCAGACACAACAGCTCTCTTGAGCAAAAAGCGTACAAATTAGTACTTTGAGCACAGAATGCGAAGAAGTGTCGTGCAAGATGGCAGGATTTTGCTTCGTGGTGGACGCTTTTGTCGTTTCTGGATTTGAACGCGTGTACGCCACCTGCGCGACGGCGTTCTTCCAACGGTAACAATTTTCAATGCCACATCCCCTCTCTTTGATCAAATGTCAGTCGACATGTGCGCAGTTGCTGTATTAATTTCTACGCTGGTATGACCAATTTTGCTCGGGTCATACAATACAATTGCATGGCTATTTATGGTCAGGTGAGGTTACTAAAATTACTGGCGACATCAGGAAATTTTGCGCAGGCGCATGCGCAGACATATATATGTGCTGCATCCAATGCGCGCGTGCTGCAAAGCACTGGATTGATAGCTTGGTGCCACTGAGGTTGCTCGCTGAAATGCTGAAAGCAGTCATGAATGCAAAGCAGTGACCGCATGGTTACTTAAATAAAGAGTGCCTGGATATGGCAATTGCAGATCTGAAATCCTAGGAGCTCTCCAACATGCCCGATCGAGATTCTTCGGCCTTTTTATTACTTACACCGAGCGTAGTCAGATCTGCAATACTGTACCATCTCTCTTCGGCGGCAGTACTTAGGCTGTGCTCACGGGTCTGGCTGTCAGGGCAAGGCAGCCAAGCTTGCCCTAATCGTCAATATTAAGGCTGCATGCAGCGAGAACCTCCAAGCTGGCTGCAGCGTCAAAGAGCATCAAGTAACAGGTCTGCATCAAGCTATCGAACATGCCAATGCGGCAGCTCCTTTTCTCAGTCTAGCGAGAGATCCTCATTACTCTGGGCCGCTATTCTGTGAGGGTCCACAGCGCTCAACCATGGTGCTGTAGAGTTTCTTGGCATCGAAGATGATGGGAAAGAAGTGTATCTGGCCCTCCGGCTTCGTCTGCGTCTCCTGGACAACCCAAGGCACAAGTGTCAACAAAACCAGGAAAACATTGTGACACCCAACATGCTCCCAATCTCCTGGACAGCCTCCGATTCCCCAGTTAACGCCTTTCTGGGCTGCAATGGTGTATGGACTAGTGCAGCAGCACTGGCTTCAAGGCCGCTTGCAAATGCCAACTGCATGCTATGCCAATGCCTCGACTTCAATGATTACTAGTGCACGCTTTTCCTGCCAAGGCAGGTTGCGTCTGCAGACAGTTGCAAGCTGCAGGTACAGGCTGCCATAATCTTACCCCTTGCTGGACTCGCCAGAACCGAGCAAGACCCAATTAACCGTGGGCACGGTGCTCAGCATCTACACCGCCCCCCGCCAGCCGGGGGACTTTGACTTATCGTTCGGCTTCACAAGTTGAAGCATTCTGCAGAGGGAGATGCCTCAAACCTTGAAGTAGACGAGCACTGGGAAGCCAGGCCACCAGAACTCCCAGTTGGTGAAGGTGCTGTACTTCCAAACATTTGCTCCGCCCACAAAAGCATTCTCAGTTTCCTTCTGCGTTTCCCCGAGCGCTACCTCCAGCTCATCTCCCCTGAAGATGAACTTTACGCGCGAAGCCTGCATGCAAGGTCCCCCCATTGCTCCAGATGAACAGACTGTTTCGACCTGGCGCATTGACTGACATGGTGATTGAAGTCCGTGGGTCCAGATCGCGGCCAACTCTTTGGCCGTCAGAATGCAAGGGCCCAAGGACACTCCTGCACAGTATTGAGGTGCAGGCATGCTGGGCAGGATTGTATCAGACCCACAGAGGAGCGTTTGCACATCTGCAGGATGTGTTGAGGAGGCATGCATGCACACCTGGATTGCGAGGAAGGCACCCAGGATGCCTGTCAGACCAGCCAGCGCTAGATTGCCCTCAAAAGCCGACAAGCACGTGATGCCTGCACAGCAATGTTATGACGGTGTCAAAGAATAGAGACATGGTAGGACAAGCGACTGCTGACAGTGATGGGCATCTCAAGCTGTATAGGCACAATCTGGGGCACAATGCGCACCTGCCAGAACAAGGGGGATGTTGTATGAAGGTTTTGGGACGACTGTCTCCAGAACAACGCTCTTCGGTGCCTTATTGAATTTGAACTGCAGGGGAGCATCCTGTTAGAAGCAGTGGTCTCGATCGGTGGAATGCTGTCTGCAAGGAATGAAAGGACGAGAGTAAAACTTACAAACGCTTGTGCTACGATCTTCCTTCCGGCACGAACACGCGATCCCTTCTGAATTGTCTGTCTGAGACCATGAGCTCCCTGAAAAGGACACTTCAATGTCCCCAGATGCTGGGCATGTGAAGTTGCCTCGGCCCTGAAGGCCTTCTGTGATCCTGCTCAATGACACATAAAATCTGTCAGGCAGATGATCCATTAATATCAGAAGCGTTTTGTTTTAGGAGGCTTGCACACATCACGCTGGGACTAAAGGGAGATTGAGTCCGAGAGATCGTGATAGTCACCAAAATTGAGAGCCCGTAACGGCAGCTCCATGGCAAATATCATCGTATAGAAAATCAGAAAAGATATGTTGGACTGGAAAGCACTGGCATTGAAAATAGCATCGTTGTATGCTTGTGGTGCTTCTACAAACCCTTCCTCGCAAATTTGTTTAAACCCTTGCTCAGGCCAGCGTTACAGGATATGATGATCAGGATCTGACAATTGACTGTAGCAATCGCGGTCTCCAATCTGTGATCGGGATCACTTATTAAATATACATTGTCCAAATTGCCGCACCCTTCAGTTGTATGAGCGTTAAGCTTTCGCTGTACCAAAGTGGTTCCGGAAGTCGTGGTCAGCATATGACAGCGAGTTTTCGTTGCAATAAGTCCTCGTGTGTGTTATATGTAGCTGAAAAATCTTCTGTATAGTCTCGCGTGAGATAAGTGACCACTGCGAAGAGTATACCACACCAGCTGAGCAGACAGCTGCTTAGTTGAGGTTGCGGCTTTGAGTGAACGTGAGCAGATAATCAGATCTAGACCGGCCCAGTCTGAAGCTAGTAGCAAGACAATACAGCATGTCTGAAGGCCTGGCTCATGTGAGGATAGCGTCAGCACCCATCGCGGCAGGCGCGATCACAACACCGCCGTCCCGCCCGATCTTGAGACCGAGACTGCTTCGGCTTCCGCGACGACTCATAGCGATCTGCCTTCTGGATGTGGTGATCACCTTTCACTACTCCGTATGCGGTGTTAAATGTCATCTGGGGGAGTGCAGCTCAACAGTCGTGCTGATTACCATTTAATTGTCCCAGGCGTGCTTAGCAGTGGCGATGGTGGTCAATTCGCCTGCCCTCCAGCCGCAGACGGTGCACACACAAATATGGCCTCTCATTCCCATGCTCATCAATCGGACACTGGAGATCGTCTGCTTCCTCATGGGTCACGCCTTCCCCCTGGTAAGTTCTCTCAACCATTCAGACCTGTGAACCTCAAAATAGCACTGTCCCTGCACTGTCCCTCCACTTATGCTGCACCACAGCATGACATTACCCGTAGATCACAAGCTACACAGAGGCACCGTCGAAAGTGCACTCTCAGCAGTCCAACATGTTTCATGGGCTCAGGATCAAAACTGAAGTGTGCAGACAGAAATCAAGGATCAAAGGTGCTGTGGGGTGTGCTGCGCAGTTCTCGCTGATGCAGATGCCGCTCTCCCTGATGGCACTGGGAGTCTTCATCAAAGTCTCAGAGTGTACAGCCGTGCACCCGGCCGCGCCGCCGCTGTCGGCTGCCGCCGCAGACGCCGCGCTGGCCGCAGCCGTCGCCGCGGCCGGGACGCCCCGGCCCTTCTGCTCCGCGCCCATCATCCTGGCAGCCATCCTCATGGTCATCGAGGTGACTTACTCTCCTGGTGTTCTTAGTAAGTGGCAGGCATCTCAGACCCTTTGGACATTCAGCACAACATCGAGAACAACACGAAGTTGATTGGCATAAACGCGCAGAGTGACATTCCCCTTTGTAGGCTCCATCACACACAGGAATTTTGCCAGCAGCTGCCGGGCAGGCACTTGACAAAATTGGCGATTGTGCCTGTTGCCCCACTAGCTTTTGTCAAGTAAAGGGCAACTAGCCAAGCAAGCTGAGCAGAGAATAGTCTCCCCAGATTGGTGCCGAGTGGTTTGGGGGATCGTGCTGGAGAAGAATCTTACAGCTTTCTAGTCCTGGTGCTTTGCTGGGATGCTGTGCGGTGGAAGCACTCAAGCAAGCTGACATTTGACCACGCTCTATTGTGCTGGCGCGCAGATTGTCATATTCCTGCTGGTCCTGTTCATCACCCAAACGCACCGCGAGCACCAGATCATGATGCTGACTCACCGCATCATGGACGCAGACATCGAAGCTGGCAGGTGGGACAGACTCTTCCCTTTTACTTTCACCCGCATCATACACCCAAAGGCTTTGTAGGCTGCCCTTGTGTGCTCTAATGGACACACTACCTAGGGTACAGTTGAGCAGGGGAACTAATGTGATGGACCCGGCTGGCGGGGGGCGGTACAAATACTGAGCACCGTGCCCACGGTTGATTGGG
>JADEYI010000283.1_pt1 | contig 84660 bp, 79 predicted proteins | sample 8542331 | NCBI WGS metagenome assembly JADEYI01 (sample SAMN16510988, study PRJNA670497) | mine drainage metagenome | isolation source: biofilm near Copperflume 1 | place: Germany: Marsberg coppermine Kilianstollen | collected 2018-02
CTGCTGCACTTCGCACCTCCATCGTCTGGGGGTGGGGAGATTTCAATTGTCATAAGTGAGGAGTTTCGGATTGACCGTGACACCGCCTCTAACGTGTCGCCCTTGGTAGGGGGGTATTTGAGCGTGCGGGCGCTGTCGAGGAGGCCGACGATGTACGGCACCTTGGGCACCGACTGCCCGCCATTGCCAATCACGTATGCAGCGCCGAACACCTGCTGGCCCCGCGCCTGCCGCGCCAGCAATATCTTCTCGACGCGCGCCGGGTCCCACGGCTTGGGGTATCTGATGTCGTGGAGCGACGGCGTGTGGTTGAGCATGCGCGCCACAATCATGGCGTGCCACACGTCGGGATCGTCGTAATGCGCCTTGCGCCAGTGGTCGGCGATCCAAAGTGTTGTTCTGTCGTCCTCGCGGCGCACGTTGCAGAACCTGTACTCGCGCAGGATGGGATCGGTGGTCCAGGGCTCGGGACTTCCGGCTTCTTTGCGTTGCAGGATGCGCCAGCGCTCGTTGATCCAATGCGCGAGGCATTTGAGTCGTTCGGCAGGTATTGGCATTCGCTTCTCCGTTATTCGAGACAAAATCGTTCCATGCTCGATAGCTCCTAAACGAAAGAGGCCAGCTAACTACCGATTCACACCGATAACCGGTTGATAGCTGGCCACTGCTGCGGCATGCTCGACCCCGTGGAGAAGTACAAACCCATTTCGCGACAAGAGGCCGGGCGACTGGTGGCGTCTCGATTTAACGTTGCGCCGCTGGAAATGACGCCAGCGCGGCTCGAGGCGCGGCGCAAAGGCGGTCGAGCGCGCGGAGAACAGCGCGCGCAGGAAGCGGAAGACCTACGGAACGAGCAATGGTTACGGATTGAAACAGCTCGCCTACGGCTGGTGCGCAAGCGGCGGCGCAGGCCAACCTACGCCGAGCTAGGCGCTGCTACCGGGTTGTCGGTGCGCACGGTGCGCCGGGTGTTTGCGTGGTGGCGCGCTGGGTAGCGGTCGCGCCAGCGGGCCGCGCAGGCCCTGCCCAGCGGCAGGGGTAGCCGCCCGCCCCGCCAGGACCAGCCAGCGATCGCTGGCGCGACCACAGCGGGGGTTTTGGGGGCTGGTACAGGCCCGCTAGGCGGGCTGGGCGGCGGGCCGGGGCGTGCGGGGCAGGCGCAGCCCGCCCGGCAGCGGCCAGCAGGCCCCGGTAACTTCTAGGGCTGGGGCACCTTGGGGCAGCGTGCGTTGCTGTGGGGACGCCAGTTGAGCAGCCGATCCGCTCAAAGCGCAACGAAATCGCGGCGTTCGACCGCTGCTGTGTAAATTTCCCATAAGCGCAAATCGCACAGCTCGGAAGGCCGGCGGTGTCCGGTTTCGTCGATACCGGGAATTACTTCACGATAGCCGCGACGTTATCCGACACGACGTGCGGAATTCACTGGGCGAAGGTCTTGGGGACGGCTAGGTTGACGTCGTGAGATTACGTAGAAGCGGCGCACTTTGGCCGCAGCGGAGGTAAAGATGACTAAGAAGCGCTATATGCGGTCGGTAATACTGACCGCGTTCCTTGCGACCCTGGTGGCGAGCCGCATTGCGTTCGCAGTGGATGAGGTCGAACCGAACGATCCTTATACCAACGCCCAATCGCTTGTCATTGGAAGCGACGGGACAGTAACGGTTAATAATGCCTCGATCTATAACACTCAGACTCACCGCGACGTCGACTTCTACAGCTTTCATGCGAACGCCGGCGACGTCGTAACCTTTAATATTGATGGCGGTATGGACGCCAACTACAACGGAATCTTGACGACTCTTGCCGTCTTCGGACCGGACCCCGCCAGCAACCCGCTGCCGTTGGTAACTGCGGTCGGTTCGTCATCTCCCGATGCCGGGTCACCGACGAACGCGGACGCACGCATCGACAATTTCCCTATACCTACGACGGGGACCTATATCGTTGGCGTCAGCACCGATCCGGGCGAATTCCTCGACATCAATTCCCTTGTGACTGGTGCCCTTAGCCCAATGGGCTGGTCACCGAATAACTACGTTTACGGCAACTACACACTAATCATCTCGGGCGTGACACCTTTGGCTGCAGCCGCGCCGACGCCTCCGCCTGTAGCGACGGTCCTGCCGATCAACATCGACATCATGCCGGGCAGACGCAACGTGCTTTGGATTCACACCGCCAGCGCCAATCAAACCAGTACGGACCACGATTCGGACCGCAGGCGCGATCTTGCCAGGGAGATGCACGGTCACTTCAAGGGCGGCATTCCGGTTGCGCTCCTGTCGACCGACACGTTCAACGCTTTGGACGTAAACCAGAGTTCGCTTAGGTTCGGCAGCACCGGCACTGAGGACAGCCTCATGCGCTGCAACCCGAAAGGCGTCGACGTGAACCACGACGGGCGCCCCGATCTGCTCTGCCACTTCGACGTTAGAAGGGCGAATTTCGAGCCGGGCGACGCCAACGGGATCGTGACCGGCGAGACGAATTCGGGCGATGCTTTCGAAGGCCAGGGGTACCTGAAGATCGTGACGGGTAAGCGGGACGTGCAGCGGGACCTAGACCGGCACGATCGCCGGCACCACCGCTGATCCGCGGTAAGCGGCCCCCGTAGGTGTAGTGGAATTCGGGGCCCGCGCGCTGCGCGGGCCCTTTTCTTTTTCTGTCGTCGTTTCGCTTAGATGGTGGGCGATACGGCGCAGCACGCCGTCGACCCGCTCGATGTAATGGGCGCGGCCAACAGCGCGCGCGCTAGCGCGCGGCTCAGCCCTTCAGTTCGGGGAAATCCTCCTCCCAGAATTCGTTCTTGCGCCGCGCCTCGCCCTGGCGCGCGTTTTCGGCGCCGCGCAGCTCGACGCGCCGGATCTTGCCCGAGATGGTCTTGGGCAGGTCGGAGAACTCCAGGCGCCGGATGCGCTTGTAGGCCGCCAGCCGCTCGCGCGTGAAGCGCAGGATCGACAGCGCGGTCGCGCGCGAGGGCGCGAAGCCGGGCTTGAGCACCAGGTAGGCCTTCGGCACCGACAGGCGCAGCGCGTGCGGGCTCGGCACCACCGCCGCCTCGGCCACCGCCTCGTGCTCGATCAGCGCGCTCTCGAGCTCGAACGGGCTGATGCGGTAGTCGGCGCTCTTGAACACGTCGTCGGCGCGGCCGATGTACCAGTAGTAGCCGTCGCCGTCGCGCGAGGCGACGTCCGAGGTGCGGTAGTAGGCGCCGCCGAGCAGCTCGCGGGTGCGCTCCGGGTTGTCAAGGTAGCCGGTCATCAGCCCGACCGGGCGCGGCTCGAGCTTGATCGCGACCTCGCCCTCGTCCGCGGGGCGGTCGGCGATCACGCCACAAGCCACGTCTAGCGAGCCGCTCATCCGCCTCGCCGCGCCAGCACCTCAACCCTTGGGCCGACAGCGTCGCGCGTAGCTGCTGGAGGCGCACACACGCGATGCACGCCGTGCTCGGACTGTTACAGCGCGAGGCCGCGCTCCCGCGCCTCACGTACCATACGGATATCGGTTGAACTTGCCGCCACAGGAGCTTTGATGCGTTTTTTGATAACACTCATCGCGGCAATTCTGTTGGCTGCAGCCAACGATGTCGTGGCTCGAGGCGTCGAGCCCGGCCGGTGGCGGGTCACCACGACCATGTCCTCGCCGATACTGTCGGGGCCGCAGACCACAATCAGCACTCAATGCGTTACCCGAGAGGACCTGAAGGATCCTCGCCGCGCAATAAACAGGCGATTGCAAAGCGATTGCAGGGCGGTTTCCTTGATGCAGAACGGCGACACGTACACCTGGGAGGTGCGCTGCACGCGTGCCGGCATGTCAAACAAGGGCACGCTGCGCCATGGCCGCGGCACGCTGGCGGGCGAATCCCTCATGACCGCCAACGTTTTCGGACAGAAATTGGACATGAGAACAAAAATCTTCGCCAAGCGACTCGGGCCCTGTACGTAGCAGGCCGCCGAGATGGACTTTCGGCTCGTCATTGTGGGTCCATGAGGTGGGTGGGAACGCGAACCTGGGCATGACTAACGCGGAGCTTGTGCGGCTTCGCTCTTTTTCTTTTGCGCACGGTCAGCGATGAGTTTTTCGTAGCACTCGGCGCACACCGCCCGGTTCCCTCTTGGTCCGGGTAGAACTCGGAACGTAGCACGCGGTTTGGCGTGCTGGCCGTGAAAGCAGTACATCAGTGGATTGAGATTCACCATCGGTTGGTTACTCGCGCGCGATAGGCGCCTGCTTCTTGCCAGGCCAGTCGACATGACAGATTGCGATGAAGTGGTCGTCAATGTGCTCAATCTCGCCTTCAAGTCAGGCACCACGATCCGTGAACTCATCGATCACGGTCAGGCACTTGATCTGCTGGCCGCTCGCGACTGCATCAAACAGGAAGTCGTAGCCCCAGACATGGTAGGGACCGAATGCCGGCAGAGGTCGCAGCCGTGAGGCGGTTGCACGGCGGCGGGGCCTCCTGCGGGGCAGCTGCAGCCCCGCCAGGCGCCAGAGGCGACGCGCTCGGTGTCGGCTTATTCCATGGCCTTCTCGTTTCAGAAACTGCCATCGCCTCGGTATTCCTGACGCTTGCGATAGGTGCGACAATTCAGCTCCGGCCAACGGGAGGCAACACCGGGCGAGTCGCTCAAGAGCGAGCAGCAGCTCGAGAGCGAGCGATCGCGCAGGGAACCGGCGAAGGCGCGAACCGGGCGCGACGTCATATTAAAGGCGGTAGCCTGCTGCGCGAAGGAACCCAAGTGAGGTACGGCTTCGTAGTGGGTCATCAGTCCCGATTGGTCCACGCGGGCTTCCCGGCAAGCGGAAGGAGTGGGGCGCAATGACCGCGCGGCTTGGACAGGCGGACCCGCGCGCGCACCGCCGTGCGATCGTGCTGATGATCATTGCGCCGATGCTGTGGAGCATTGCCGGCGTGGTCACGCGCCATCTCGAATTCGCCGGGCGCTGGGAAGTGGCTTTCTGGCGCAGCCTGTTCGCCGCCCTGTTCGTGCTCGCCGCACTGCTCGCAACACGCGGCGGCGGCGCCTGGAATGCGCTGCGCGCCGGCGGTGGCTACGGCCTCCTGTCCGGTGCAATGTGGGCGATCATGATGATCGCGTTCATGCTGGCGCTGATGACCACAACCACCGCCAACACGCTGATCGTCAACAGCATCACGCCGCTGGTCACGGCGCTGCTCGCGCGCGCGGTGCTGCGCGATCCGATCGCCGCACGCACCTGGGCTGCGATCGGGCTCGCAATCGCCGGGATGCTGTGGATGTTCGGCTCGCGCTTCGCCGCGGGCGAACCGCGCCACCTCGCCGGGATGGCGATCGCCCTCGCCGTGCCGCTGGCCGCGGCGGTGAACCTGGTGACGCTCAAGCACGCCGGCCGCTCGGTCGACCTCGTCCCGGCGGTGCTCATCGGCGCCGCGCTCTCGGCCGCCCTCTGCCTGCCGTTCGCGTTGCCGTTCCACGCCGGCGCGCACGATCTTGTCCTGCTCGCGGGTCTGGGTTGCCTGCAGCTCGGCTTGCCGTGCATGCTCATGGTGCGCGCGAGCCCGCACCTGTCGGCGCCCGAGATGTCGCTGCTGGCGATGCTCGAAGTGGTGCTCGGCCCGCTGTGGGTCTGGCTGGGCGCGGGCGAAGCGCCCGCGTCGGCGACGCTGGCGGGAGGCGTGCTGGTGATCGCGGCGCTGCTGCTGAACGAACTGGCCGCATTCGGCGGGCGGGTGCGCGCGCGGCCCCGTGCCGCAAGACACCGGTGAATCCCGATAAGTTCATGAAAATCTCGGTCGTCGTACCGGCGTTCAATGAAGAGCGGCTTCTCGGCGCCTCGTTGCAGCGCCTGCACGAGGCGATGTCGGTGTTTGTGCGGCGCGGCTGGGCTCCGGAGCTGATTGTTTGCGACAACAACTCGACCGATCGCACGGCGGAAATTGCGTGCGCGGCGGGTGCCCGGGTCGTGTTCGAACCGGTCAATCAGATCAGCCGCGCCCGCAACGCCGGCGCAGCCCATGCGCAAGGCGACTGGCTGATCTTCGTCGACGCCGACTCCTATCCGAGCGCGGCCCTGTGCGAGGACGTTGCGAGGGAAATTCAATCGGGCCGTTGCCTCGCCGGCGGCAGCACCGTGCGGATCGAGCCGAGTCGTCCTGTCATCCGGTCACTGGGCTTGCTCTGGAACGCGCTCAGCAGGATCAATAAGTGGGGCGCGGGCGCGTTCATCTTTTGCGAAGCGGCCGCATTCAAGCGGCTTGGCGGCTTCAACCAGGAGCTGTATGCGGCGGAGGAAATCGATCTGTTTCGCAGACTCAAGCGTCTTGCGCGCCGCGAGGGGCGGACCATTGCGATTCTTCATCGCCATCCGTTGGCGACCAGCGGCCGTAAGGCAACGCTCTATACGGCGCGGGAGCTGCTAATGTTCATGCTGAAGACCGTCGCGAGCGGCGGCCGAACGCTGCGCAGCGCCAAAGAATGCTTCTCGTGGTACGACGGTCGGCGCTAAGCGATCGCGCTTGACGCGATCTCGGGTCGTCGGTCGGGACGCAACGGGGGGTCGCGTAAGCCGAGCATTTCGCCCTCCGGTGCTAACGCGGCAAATCGTCCTCCCATTCCGTGCCCGCAACAATGGCGCGATTGACAAGTGTAAAAACAAAATTCACGATCACAAACCTGCACGACCGGGGCCGATCTTTCCGCTCAGGGATCGCGCACAGGAGATCCACATGGCAGCACGGCAGGCCACGGCCGCGGTCATTGGCGCGGGCGATTTCATCGGCGCCGCGATCGCGCGCAAGTTCGCGGCGGAAGGATTCACCGTATTCGCCGGGCGGCGCAATGGCGACAAGCTGGCGCCGCTGGTCGCCGAGATCGAAAAGGCAGGCGGGCGCGCCGCGGGCCGGCCGCTCGACGCGCGCAAGGAGGAGGACGTCACCTCGTTCCTGCGCGAGGCGGACGCCCAGGCGCCGCTCGAGGTGTGCGTTTTCAACATCGGCGCCAACGTCAACTTCCCGATCCTGGAGACGACTGAGCGCGTGTTCCGCAAGGTCTGGGAATTGGCCTGCTATTCGGGCTTTCTCGCCGGCCGCGAAGCGGCGCGCCTCATGCTCTCCCGGGGCAAGGGAGCCATCTTCTTTACCGGCGCCACGGCGAGCATGCGCGGCGGCGTCGGCTTTGCGGCCTTCGCCTCGGCCAAGATGGGGCTGCGGGCGGTCGCGCAGTCCATGGCGCGCGAGCTCGGGCCGAAGAACATTCACGTCGCCCACCTGGTGATCGATGCGGGCGTCGATACCGCCTGGGTGCGCGAGCGGATCAGGGAGCGCGAAGGGGCAGAAGCGCTCGCCAAGCTCCCGCCCGGGCGTCTGATGCGCCCGGAAGCCGTGGCCGAGTCCTACTGGGCACTCTATAACCAGCCGCGCGACGCCTGGAGCTCCGAAACGGAGATCCGTCCCTTCGGCGAGAAATGGTGATCCATGCCCAGAATCGAGTTCCTGTTCGATTTCGGCAGCCCGAACGCCTATCTGAGCCACCTGGTCATTCCGCAGATCGAGCAGCGCACCGGTGCCCGCTTCGAGTACGTACCCGTGCTGCTGGGCGGATTCTTCAAGCTGACCAATAACCGCTCGCCCGCGGAAAGCTTCGCCGGCATCAGGAACAAGCCGGAATATCAGCAGCTCGAGACCGACCGGTTCCTTCGCCGGCACCGGATCACGCAGTACAGGTTCAATCCTTTCTTTCCTATCAATACGCTGGCGCTGATGCGCGGCGCGCTGGCGGCACGCAAGCTCGGAGTCTTCGAGCGCTATGTCGACGAGGTCTACCGCCACATGTGGGCCGCGCCGAAGAAGCTGGACGACCCGGCGGTGTTGCGCGCGGCGCTCATCGAGTCCGGCCTGCCGGCGGAGCGCCTGTTCGAGCTCGTGCAGACGCCAGAGGTGAAGGAGACGCTGGTGGCGCAGACCCAGCGCGCGGTCGAGCGAGGGGCGTTCGGCTCGCCGACCTTTTTCGTCGATGGCGAGATCTACTTCGGCAAGGACCGCCTGCGCGACGTGGAAGAGGTGATCGTGCACGGCTCAACGCTCTGACGCGCGCCGGGACAAACTGGACCGGTAGGCATGATCGCTCGCGCGGGCGCGTGTTCGTCATCGGCGACCGCTGGACGCCGCTGATGTTCTCTGGGGCGCCATTTACATGGCGGGGAAAAAGGGCCGGCCGCTGCTCCAGCGGCACCTCGAGTGCGGCGGGAATTCCGACCCGGTCCTTGTTTGCTCGCAATGCGGCGAAGCGCTCGATCCAAAGCGCGTGCGCGTGCACGCGGGGGCCCGGTGCGACCAATTCACGCCATTTGCCCACCGCCGGGCCATTTGATAACGTGGCGGCCCTGGCCGGGATCGGCCAAAAGGGGAGGAGCAAATCATGCGGGCAGTAAGGAGTGTTGCGATTGTCACCGTGCTGGCGGCGGCGTTCACCGGCGCGGCGGCGGCCGACGAGATCAAGGCCGGCTCGATCACCAACAGCCCGCCGATGATTTCCTACGCCTCCGACGGCACTACGCTGCAGGGCGCGATCGTCGACTTGGCCGAGGCGATGAGCCGCCAGATGGGCAGGAAGATCGCGTTCGAGTCGATCCCGTTCAAGGGGCTGCTGCCGGCGATGGAGGCCAAGCGCATCGACATCACGTTCACGCTGATGAACGACACGCCGGAGCGCGAGAAGCTGATCGACTTCGTCGACTTCTTCAATCTCGGCACGATGCTGCTGGTGCAAAAGGGCAATCCCCAGCACATCGAGAGCCTCGAAAGCGCCTGCGGCAAGACCGTGTCGACGGTGCAGGGCTCGACCCAGGTGGCGCTGGTGAACGAGACAAACGACAAGTGCAAGGCCGCCGGCAAGCCCCCGATCGAGAACCTGCAGTACGCCCAGCCCGCCGACGCGCGGCTGCAGGTGCAGTCCGGACACGTGGCGGCGTTCCTCGGCAACTCGCCGGTGATGGTCTACCTCGCCAAGACCGCCGGCGGGGGCACGATTTTCGACGTTGTGCAGGGGCACGTGTACCAGCCGGTGCCGCTCGGCATTGGGGTTGCGAAGCCCAACACCCAGCTGCGCGACGAGCTGCAAAAGGCGCTTGATGCACTGATCGCGGACGGCAGCTACCGCAAGATCCTCGCGAAGTGGGGCGTCGAGGACGGCGCGGTGACCTCGGCCACCATCAACGGCGGGGCGAACCTCAAGCTCTAGCGCGCCGGCCGCATCCCCCATGACCCGCGTCGTCCCGCTGCGCCGGCCCTGGCTCTGGCTGGGCAGCGCGGCGGTGCTCGTCGTCGCGGCGTTGCTCGGGCTCTCGATCTGGCGCAATCCCAATATCCAGCACGACGTGATCGTGCAGTTCCAATTCGCGCCGGCGATCCTGCAGGGGTTGCGCACCACCGTCGTGCTCGCGCTGCTCGCGGCCGTGATCGGCGCCGTGCTCGGCGTGCTGCTCGCGGTCATGCGCCTGTCGCCGAGCCCGATCCTGCGCCTCGCGAGCGGCTTCTACACTTGGCTGCTGCGCGGCACGCCGCTGCTAGTGCAGATCCTGATCTGGGGCAACCTCGCGCTGCTGTTCGAGCACCTCGGTCCGTTCCGCACCAACGACGTGCTGACGCCGTTCGTCGCGTCGGTGATTGCGCTCGGCCTGAATGAGGGCGCGTACATGGCGGAGATCGTGCGCGCGGGAATCATCGCGGTCGACCGCGGACAGAACGATGCCGCGCTCGCGCTCGGGATGTCGCACCCGCTCACGATGCGGCGCATCATCCTGCCCCAGGCGCTGCGGGTGATCCTGCCGCCGGCCGGCAACCAGTTCATCTCGCTGCTCAAGGCGACCTCGCTGGTGTCCGTGATCGCTGGCGGCGACCTGCTGACGGCGTCGGAAAATATATCCTCAGCCAACCTGCACACGATCGAGCTGATGCTGGTGGCAACTTTCTGGTACCTGATGCTGACCACGATCACCAGTGTTGGACAGCATTTCGTGGAGCGGAGGCTGGGTAAGACCGGCGTGGGGATGCATGCCGCTCATTGAGAGTGCGCCCGCGCTGCCGATGGTCAGGGCGGTGGGGGTGCACAAGCGTTACCGGCGCGAGGAAGTCCTCAAGGGCATCGACCTGGAGGTCGCGAGCGGCGAAGTGCTGTGCCTGATCGGACCCTCGGGCTCGGGCAAGAGCACCTTCCTGCGCTGCATCAACCATCTGGAAAAGATCGACGCCGGGCGCGTGTACGTCGACGGCGAGCTGGTGGGCTATCGCGAGGGCGGGGACTGCCTGTTTGAAATGCACCCGCGCGAAGTTTGCCGCCAGCGCGCCGATATCGGCATGGTGTTCCAGCGCTTCAACCTGTTCCCGCACCTGACGGCGCTCGAGAACGTGATCGAGGCGCCGCTCAGGGTGCGCCGCGAACCGAGGCCGCAGGCGATCCAGCGCGCGCGGGCGCTGCTCGAGCGGGTCGGCCTGCGGGAGAAGGCCGACGCTTACCCAAGCCGCCTGTCCGGCGGGCAGCAGCAGCGAGTGGCGATCGCGCGCGCATTGGCGATGCGGCCGAAGTTGATGCTGTTCGACGAGCCAACCTCGGCCCTGGACCCCGAGCTGGTGGGCGAGGTGCTGAATGTCATGCGCGGGCTGGCTGACGACGGTATGACGATGATCGTCGTGACGCACGAGATGGCGTTCGCGCGCGACGCGGGCGACACGGTCGCCTTCATGGACGGGGGCGTGATCGTGGAGTCAGGCGCGCCGGGCGAGATTCTGGCCAATCCGCGCCACGAACGCACGCGTGCCTTTCTGTCGCGCGTCATCGGGGCGCGGCCGTGAGCGCGAGCCGGCTCGTGCTGCTGGGCACCGGCGGCGGGCCTACGCCCAAGGTGACGCGCTCGGCGCCGGCGTTCGCGGTCGTGGTCGACGGCGTGAGCTACGTCGTCGACTGCGGCAACGGCGTGGCGCGCCAGATGGCGAAGGCGAAGCTCGGCTTCCGCACGCTGCGCTCGGTCTTCGTCACCCACCACCATTCGGACCACAACGCAGACTACGGCAACCTGTTCCTGCTGCTGTGGGCCGGCGGACTCGACGCGCTGGTCGACGCGTTCGGCCCGCCGCCTTTGATCAGGATGACCGAGCAGTTCCTCGCGCTCAACGCCTACGACATCGCTACCCGAATCGCCGACGAGGGGCGCCCGGCGCTCGCGCCGCTGATCCGGGCGCACGAGATCGATCGCGCAGGCGAGGTGTACCGCGACGAGCGCGTGCGCGTGCGCTGCGCGCTCGTGAAGCACCCTCCGGTCGAGCCCGCGTTTGCGTTCCGCTTCGACCTGGCGGACCGCTCGATCGTGTTCTCCGGCGACACCGCGCCCTGCGACAGCCTGATCGAGCTCGCGCGCGACGCCGACGTGCTGGTGCACGAAGTGCTGTACGAGCCGGCCCTGGACGAGATCTGCGGCCGCCTCGCCAATGCGACCCGGCTGCGCCAGCACCTGTTGAACAGCCACACCACCCACGAGCAAGTCGGAATTGTCGCGCGCGACGCCAACGTCAAGTGCTTGGTGCTGTCGCATTTTGTTCCGGCCGATTCGGTTTCCGACGAGGCCTGGCGCGAGGGCGCAGCGCGCCACTTCAGCGGCGAGATCGTGCTCGGGCATGATCTGATGGAGCTTTGACGGCGGCGCTTGCAGCCGCGCGGCTCAGCCCTTCAGTTCGGGGAAATCCTCCTCCCAGAATTCGTTCTTGCGCCGCGCCTCGCCCTGGCGCGCGTTTTCGGCGCCGCGCAGCTCGACGCGCCGGATCTTGCCCGAGATGGTCTTGGGCAGGTCGGAGAACTCCAGGCGCCGGATGCGCTTGTAGGCCGCCAGCCGCTCGCGCGTGAAGCGCAGGATCGACAGCGCGGTCGCGCGCGAGGGCGCGAAGCCGGGCTTGAGCACCAGGTAGGCCTTCGGCACCGACAGGCGCAGCGCGTGCGGGCTCGGCACCACCGCCGCCTCGGCCACCGCCTCGTGCTCGATCAGCGCGCTCTCGAGCTCGAACGGGCTGATGCGGTAGTCGGCGCTCTTGAACACGTCGTCGGCGCGGCCGATGTACCAGTAGTAGCCGTCGCCGTCGCGCGAGGCGACGTCCGAGGTGCGGTAGTAGGCGCCGCCGAGCAGCTCGCGGGTGCGCTCCGGGTTGTCAAGGTAGCCGGTCATCAGCCCGACCGGGCGCGGCTCGAGCTTGATCGCGACCTCGCCTTCTTCGGCCGGCTTGTCGTCGACGACGTCGAGCAGCTCGATGCGGAACCCGGGCAACGGCCGTCCCATCGAGCCGATTTTCACTGGCTGCCCCGGCGGGTTGCCGAGCTGCGCGGTGGTCTCGGTCTGGCCGTAGCCGTCGCGCACCGTGATGTTCCACGCCGCCTGCACGCGCTCGATCACCTCCGGGTTGAGCGGCTCGCCCGCGCTCGCGAGCTCGCGCAGCCTGACCGGCCAGGACTTGAGGTCCTCCAGGATCAGCATGCGCCACACGGTGGGCGGCGCGCACAGGGTCGTCACGCCGTAGCGCACCAGCGCGTCGAGCGTCTTCTTCGCGTCGAAGCGTGCCAAGTTGTACAGAAAGATCGTCGCGCCCGCGTTCCACGGCGCGAAGAAGCAGCTCCAGGCGTGCTTGGCCCAGCCCGGTGAGCTGATGTTGAAGTGCACGTCGCCTTCGCGCAGGCCGAGCCAGTACATGGTCGACAGGTGGCCGACCGGGTAGCTCTGGTGCGTATGCTGCACCATCTTCGGTTTCGCGGTGGTGCCCGAGGTGAAGTAAAGCAGGAAGGGATCGGCGGCGCGCGTTGCGCCGTCGGGCGCGAAGCTTGCGGAAGCGGAATCGGCCTGCCGATACGGCGTCCAGCCCGGCGCATCGCCGCCCACGAGGATGCGCGAGGTCTTGCCCGGCACGTCGGCGAACTTGGGGCTCGCGGCCGTGTCGGCGACCACGTGGCGGATGTTGCCGCGCTCGATGCGGTCGGCCAGGTCGGCCTGCGTGAGCTGGGTGGTGGCCGGGCTCACCACTGCGCCGAGCTTCATCGCCGCGAGCGTGAGCTCCCACAGCGGCACCACGTTCGGCAGCATGAGCAGCACGCAGTCGCCGCGCCGCACGCCGCTCGCGCGCAGGAAGTTGGCGACGCGACTGGAGCGCTCGCGCATCTCGTCGAAGCTGACCCGTTCCTCGCCGCCGTCCTCGCCCACCACCCACAGCGCGCAGCGCGAGTTGCCGCGCGCCATGACGTCAAAGTAGTCCAGCGCCCAGTTGAACTCGGACAGACTCGGCCAGCGAAAGCCCGCGTAGGCCGCGGCGTAGTCCTCGCGCTTGTGTATCAGGAAGTCGCGAGCTTGCAGGAAGCTTTCGGTCGAGTTCATTTTATCTTCCTCCCGGAGCGTCGATGATATTCGCCGCCGGGGTATTTACAAAGCCGCGCTCAGCTTCGCTTAAGACTTCCCCGTTAGGCTTGCGCGGGTTCGTCATCGAAACGGGAGTCGTCCCCTGAACAAGTCGCTTGCGGGCCGCGCCGCCTCGGCGCTGGCCGCGCTGCTCCTCGTGCTGCCGCTTGCCGCGCGCGCCGGCTCCGGCGGGCAGGTGCTGCGTGCCACGCTCGGCAACGGGCTGCGGGTGGTGATCGTGCGCAACACGCTCGCGCCGGTGGTCAGCACCGAGGTCAACTACCTGGTCGGCTCGAACGAGGCGCCGGCCGGTTTCCCCGGCATGGCGCACGCGCAGGAGCACATGATGTTCAGCGGCTCACCCGGGCTGTCGCAGGCGCAGCTGGCCGAGATCAGCGCCGGGATCGGCGGCGACTTCGACGCCGACACGCAGCAGACGGTGACGCAATACTTCTTCACCGTGCCGGCGCAGGACCTCGAGCTCGCGCTGCGCCTGGAGGCGATCCGCATGCGCGGTGTGCTCGACGCGCAGCCCGGCTGGGAGCGCGAGCGTCCGGCAATTGAGCAGGAAGTGGCGCAGGACCTGTCCAACCCGCAGTACCTGATGTACACCGACCTGCTGGGGGCCCTGTTCAAGGGCACGCCCTACGAGCACGACGCGCTCGGGACGCACGATTCGTTCCAGCGCACGACTGGCGCCATGCTGAAGCGCTTTCACGACGCCTGGTACGCGCCGAATAACGCCGTGCTGGTGGTCGTCGGCGACCTCGATCCGGGCAGGACGCTGGCGCGCATCAGGCGCCTGTTCGGCGCGATCCCGGCCAAGGCCGTGCCGGCGCGGCCCGAGATCCGCCTGCAGCCGGTCGCCGCGCAGTCGATGCGGCGCGACACCGATCTGCCCTACGGCCTGGCGGTGATCGCGTTCCGCATGCCGGGCTACCGCTCGCCGGATTTCGCCGCGGCCGACGTGCTGGCCGACGCACTGACGAGCGCGCGCGGCAAGCTCTACGGCCTGGTCCTCGACGGCAAAGCGCTGCGAACCGATTTCTCGCTCGATTTTCTGCCCGATTCGGGGCTGGGATTCGCGACCGCGGCGTTCCCGCGCGGCGCCGACGGCGATCAGCTTCTGGCGCAGATGCGCGAGGTGCTGGCCGGGATCGCCGCGCACGGCGTGCCCGCCGATCTGGTGGCGGCGGCAAAGCGCGGCGAGCGCGCGCAGGCCGAGTTCGCGAAGAACTCGATCCCCGGGCTGGCGCAGGCCTGGTCGCAGGCGCTGGCGATCGAAGGGCGCGACTCGCCCGAGCAGGATGTACGAGCGATCGAGCGCGTGACGCCCGCGCAGGTGGATCAGGCCGCGCGGCGCTATCTCGATCCCGGCCACGCGATCGAGATGGTGCTCAAGCCGCACGTGTCGGGCAAAGCGGTCTCCGCGCGAGGCTTCGGCGGCAAGGAATCGTTCGCGCCCGGGAAAGTCGATCATGTGGCACTGCCGGACTGGGCGCGGGGCACGGTCGAGCGCGTGTCGCTGCCGCGCTGGACGCTGCGCCCGGTCGGCATGCGGCTGCCGAACGGCATCCGTCTGATCGTGCAGCCGGAATCGATCAGCGACACCGTGAGCGTATACGGCCACATCCGCGGCCGCCCGGGGCTCGACGTTCCGCGCGGCCAGGAGGGCGTCGACGGCGTGCTGGCGCAACTGTTTTCCTACGGCAGCACTTCGCTCGACCAGGCGCGATTCCAGAAGGCGCTGGACGACATCGGGGCGAGCGAGTCCGCCGGGCGGGACTTCGAGCTCGACGTGCTGACGGGTGACCTGGATCGCGGCGTTGAGCTGCTGGCGCAGAACGAGCTCGAGCCCGCTTTGCCCGCGAAGGCCTTCGCGATCGTGCGCCGGCAGGCCGCGGCGGCGGTCGCGGGCGAGCTGCAAAGCCCCGGCTTCCTGATGCGCCAGGCGGCCAAGAGCGCGCTCTTCCCGACCCACGACCCCGAGCTGCGGCACGCCACGCCGCTGAGCATCGAGGCCCTGTCGCTCGAGCAGCTGCGCGCGTATTACCGGCGCGTGTTCCGGCCCGATCTGACCACCATCGTCGTGATCGGCAAGGTGACGCCGAGGCGCGCGCGGGAAGTGATCGAGAAATACTTCGGCGCCTGGCAGGCGCACGGGCCGAAGCCGCCGCTCGAGCTGCCGCAAGTGCCGCCGAGCCGGGCATCGGTGGCGGCGGTGCCCGACGACAGCCGGGTGCAGGACGAGGCGGTGCTGGCCGAGACGCTGGAGCTGAACCGCTTCGATCCCGACTACTACGCGCTGCAGCTCGGCAACCGGGTGCTCGACGGCGGCTTCTTTGCCAGCAGGCTGTACCGGGACCTGCGCAAGACGGCCGGTCTGGTCTATTACGTCAGCTCGAATTTTGAGATCGGGCGCACGCGGTCGGTGTACATGGTGCGCTATGCCTGCGACCCGGCGAACGTTTCAAGGGCGCGCGCGATCATCGTGCGCGACCTGCGCGCCATGCAGACCGAGCCGGTGGACTCGCGCGAGCTGCGCCAGGCGAAATCGCTCGCGCTGAACTCCATTCCGCTGTCTCAGGCGAGCGTGGACGCGGTGGCCGCCGGGCTGCTCGAGCGCGCGAGCCTCGGCCTGCGGCTGGACGAGCCGCGGCGCGCGGCGCGGCGCTACGCAAGCCTGAGCGCCGAGCAGGTGCGCGCCGCCTACGCCCGGTGGCTGCGCGCGGACGACCTGGCGCAGGTCACGCAGGGCCCCGCGCCGCACTGATCGGCCGCCCCGGGAATCCGCTCGTGCACCCGCTTTCCGCTTCTTGGCAGCCCTACCTGTGGTCGCTGCTCGCGCTGCTCGGCGTGGTGCTGCTTGCGCTGCTCGGCCACCGGCTGCTGTACTTCGCCGCCGGGCGCGTTGCCGCGCGCGTGCGCAGTCCGCTCGACGCGGCGCTGCTGCGCTACAGCCGTCGCCCGGCGGGCGTCGCGCTGCCGCTGCTGGCGCTGTTTCTCGTGCTGCCCGGCCTGCCCTGGCCGCAAGGGCTGTCCGACGCCGTCGAGCACTTGGTCGTGCTGGGCCTCATCGGCGCGGTGGCCTGGCTCTGCCTGCGGGTCATCGACGCCCTGGTCGAGGCGGTCGGCCGCACCTACCGGGTGGACGTCAAGGACAACCTCAGGGCGCGCAAGATCGAGACCCAGGTGCACCTGCTGCGGCGCATCGCCGCGGTCGTGCTCGCGTTCGTCGCAGGGTCCCTGATGCTGATGACTTTTCCCGCCATCCGGCATATCGGCATCACGCTGTTCGCCTCCGCGGGCGTCGCCGGACTGGTGGTGGGGATGGCGGCGCGCTCGACGCTGTCCAATCTGCTCGCGGGAGTGCAGATCGCGCTCAGCGAGCCGATCCGGATCGAAGACGTGGTGATCGTCGAGGGCGAATGGGGCTGGATCGAAGAGATCGGCACCACCTACGTCGTGGTGCGGATCTGGGACCTGCGCCGGTTGGTGCTGCCGCTGTCGTACTTCATCGAGCATCCGTTCCAGAACTGGACCCGCGTCACGGCTGACCTGCTCGGCACTGTGTTCGTCTACGCCGACTACACCGTGCCGGTCGAGGAGGTTCGCGCCGAGCTGCTGCGCATCCTGCAGGCATCGGGGATGTGGGACGGCAAGGTCTGGGGCCTGCAGGTCACCGACACGAGCGAGCACACGATCCAGCTTCGCGCGCTGATGAGCGCGCCCGATTCCGGCAGCGCCTGGGATCTGCGCTGCCACGTGCGCGAGAAGCTGATCGCGTTCCTGCAGCAGCGCCATCCGGAGAGCCTGCCGCGCCTGCGCGGCTTCGGCCCGGCGCCGGCGCGCTAACGGCCGGTGCCGCCCAGCGTGCGCAGGCGACGCGGGTGCAGCTCGGCCGTGAGCGCCGCCAGGCCCTCGGCCAGGCCCTGTGCGGGGTGCGCCTTGCAGTAGCCCTGCAGCCACAGCAGCGCGCCGCTCATGTCCGTGTCGCCGAGGATGTCGCCCGTGTCGGGGGTGACCGCGTTGTACGCGGTAAGGTAGCCGGCGACCCACGCCGCGTCCGCGTTGTAGTCCCAGCCGTGGGCCTGCTGGTCCCGCAGGAAGGTGGCGCAGGACCTGGCGTCCACCGTCGCGAACGACCCGCTCGCATCGCGCGCCCAGACGCCCGGGATCGCACCGAGCAGTATCGCCGCCAGGATCAGTCGTTTCATGTCGTACCCTCCCTCTTTCGAGCATGGCGCCGCGTAGAAGGCCATTCTCTCGCGCAACATACTATTTCCAATCGGAAATTGTTCGCCTAATTTCTGATCGCCGGCGCGCGGAGCGGGTCCGCGCAGGGACGGGCGCGCCGTTATCCAGAGGTAATCCACAACTTTGTCCACAGATTTTGTGGGTAAGGCTGGCGATAATCGCTCCTTGCAATGGAACATCTCATGAGAGGACTGCCGGAAAGCGTCGGCCGCTACGCACTGCTGCGCGAGCTGGGCCGCGGCAGCACCGCGACCGTCTTTCTCGCGCACGATCCCTTCGCCGGGCGTGAAGTCGCGTTGAAGCTCTTTACCCACGCCATCGGGGAGCACGGCCTGACGCGTGGCACGCACCGCGCCAGCTTCCTGAACGAGGCGGCGCTGGTGGGCAGGCTGCACCACCCGCACATCGTCGCGCTGCTCGACGCGGCGGTCGAGCAGGGCGTCAGCTACGTGGTGATGGAGCACCTTCCGGGCGGCACCCTGGCGCAGCACACCTCGGCCGAAAGCCGGCTGCCGGTCGAGCGCGTGGTCGAGGTCGCCTTCAAGCTCAGCCGCGCGCTCGAGTACGCGCTGCAGCAGGGCGTGATCCATCGCGACATCAAGCCGGGAAACGTGCTGCTGACGCGCCCGTTCGACGTCAAGCTATCCGACTTCGGCGTCGCCCGCATCGACAGCGCGACCCACACCGAAATCACGGGCGTCGGCTCGCCGGCCTACATGTCGCCCGAACACCTGACCGACCGGCCGCTCAACCACCAGACCGACATCTACTCGCTCGGCGCGGTGACGTACCAGCTGCTCACCGGGCGGCTGCCGTTCTACGCCCACTCGGCCGCCGAGCTGGCGCGCAAGATCGTCGCCCAGGAACCGCCGCCACTGCGCGCGCTGCGCCCCGAGCTGCCGGAGGCGCTGGAGGCGATCGTGGCGCGCGCGCTGCAGAAGGACCTGCGCGCGCGCTACCAGAGCTGGTTCGAGTTCGGCCGGGATCTGGCGGGCCTGGCGCGCGGCCTGAACGAGCCGCTCGAGAACCTGTCTGATGCGCGCAAGTTTCACGCCGTGCGCGATCTGTCGTTCTTCCGCGGCTTCCGCGAGACCGAGATATGGGAGACGCTGCGCCTCGCGAACTGGCGCCGCCTGCCGGACGGCGCGACGATCGCCGAGCAGGGCGCGCGGGGCGAGGCGATGTACGTCCTCATCGAGGGGCGGGCCGAGGTGACGCGCGGCGGCGCCAGCGTGGCGATGCTCGGCGCCGGGGACCTGTTCGGCGAGATCCTGTACTTCGCCGACGACATCGGCGCGCGCAGCAGCACCGTGCGCGCGGCCGGGCCGGCGCTGCTGCTCGAGCTCAAGGCTGCGGCGCTGAACTCGGCCAGCGACGCCTGTCAGGTGCAGTTCAACAAAGCCTGCATGCGCTTGCTGGTCGAGCGCCTGTCGCAGTCCGATCGGTACGGTGCGGTTCCTACTTAGGGATGATGAGCACCTGCTTCGGATAAATCAGATCCGGCGAGTCGATCAGATGCGAGTTCGCGCGCAGGATGTCCGGCCAGCGGTAGCCGTCGTGATAGAAGAATGCCGCGATCTTCGACAGCGAGTCCGCGTGCTGAACGGTATATATGCCGCGTGCGCCGGTCAGCCGGGCGACCTCGGACTGCGCCTGCTCGAAGGCTTCCCTGGTTTCGCGCAGCTGGGCCTCGCGCGTCGTGCTGCTGGCGGCGAGCTGCGACTTCTCCTTTAGCAGCGCCTCGTAGTCGCGGTTGAGCTTCGCCGAGCGTGCCTTGGCGTCCTCGAGCGTCTGCTCGGCCGCGCTCAGCGCGCGCGTCACGTCCGCATGCGCGGCCGAGGCCGCGTGCGCCTTGTTCTCGGTCTCGGCCAGCTTGCGCGCCAGCGCTGCGTTTTGCTCGCGCAGTCCCTGCGCCTGCATCTCCAGCACGTCCTTCTCGGCGAGCTTCTTCTCCAGCGCGTCCTTCTCGGCCAGCAGCGACTCGATGCGGCTCTCCTTTTCCGCCGTGCTCGCCGCGTCGCGCTCGCGCAAGTGTTGTAGGTTTCCGTTCAGAGCGACGCGCTCGGCAACCAGCTGTTGCTGCTGCTGATCAGCTTGCTGCAACGCGAAATAGAGCCACCCTGCGGCCACCGCCAGCACGGCGGCGGCCACGACTGCGACAAACATCCCTGCGCGCGCGGAAGCCATCCGATTCACCATACGCCTGCGGCGCGGCCGGGTGCAAGGTGCAGCGCAATACCCCACGGGCGATCAAGCGAACTCCTCGGCGCGCGCAAGCAGGTCGGGCGGGCCCGTCCACCCTCAATGCTGCGTGGACTCCCGGCGGATGGCCTTGCGCCGCCGCGCTTCGGATTCGAACTCCTCCAGGTCGGGATCGAGCGCGTTGCGCGCCGAGACCATTCCGACCGGCTCGCCGTTCTCGACCACCGGCACGTGGCGGAAACCGTTCTCGTGCATCAGGATCAACGCGTAGCCGAAGGTTTCCTGCGGCGCGACGGTCAGCGGCGCCGGCGTCATGACTTCGGCCAGACGGGTCGTCTGAACATCGCGCTGCTGCGCGATGACGCGGAATACGGCGTCGCGCTCGGTGAAGATGCCGACCAGGCGCTTCCCCTCGACTACCATGACCGCGCTGACCTTGCTCGCCGCCATCAGCTGGGCGGCCGCGCTGACGCTGATGTCCGGCGCAGCCATGACGAGCCGCTTGCGCTCCATCACGTTTCGTATCGGTTCGCTCAGCATCGCGGCCTTCAAGGTTCGGTGGCAGTGGCCAGAGGCTATCCGCTGGAGGTTGAATCACTTTGACCGTTGTCAACAGTCGCGTCACCGGCGGCGGGGGATCCGAATTCCTTGCTTCGGGTCAATAACGGGGCCACCATTGAGGAAACAGGGGCGGCAGACAGGCAGCGACGGGGAGTCACGCACGATGAGCGTCGAATCCGCCGAACGACCGGGAAGCGCGTGGGCGCGGGCCAAGAGGCTCGAAGCGGCACTGTGGGTGGTCGCTCTGTTCTGGAGTGCGCTGGTTGTGGCGATGGCGGTCCTGACGCCCGTGTCGGGGCTGGCGCTGCTGATCTTCTCGCCGCTCTCGCTTGCGGCCGGGTTCAGCTTCTGCCTGCTGCTGCGCAGAATCTTTGCGCGGCGCCGCGGGCGAGCGTGAACTAGTCGACGTTTGCGGCGCGGCCGCTGGCGCCGCGCGCGCCGAGAATTGCAAATTGACTGCGCGGTGTGAAAAGTCTCCTGGCGGCTCCCGCCCGGCGAGGCGAATATTCAGCTGTCTTTGTCATTCGCCGTTTAGGGGGAGTTCATGACGGGCACCAAGAACAAGCACCTGATTCGCGCCGCCGCCGCCGCCCTGCTGGGGTCGATTGCCGCGGCCTGCACCACGGTCCAGCCGCCGGCGCCGCAGGCGTCGGTCGCCCCCCCGCCGGCCCCGCCGCGGGTGGTGGTGGTCAAGCCCGCGCCGGCGCCCCGCTACAGCTCGATGCAGCAGTACGAGCACGAGCTTGCCAGGCGGATATTCGACGCCAACCGCGGCCACACCATCGATGGCAAGCTGCAGCCGCTGCTGCGCGCGGTCGTCGTGCTGCACTTCGAGGTCGACGCCGAGGGCAGGGTGCACGACGTGCGCACCTGGCGCACGCCCGAGCGCGAAGCCGACCATCTCGCGCGCACGAGCCTGGTGCGCGCAGGCTCCCTGCCGGTGCCTCCCGCGCAGTGGCTGCAGGGCGGAAGGCTCGGGATCACCGAAACCTGGCTGTTCAACAACGACGGGCGCTTTCACCTGCGCGCGCTCGCGCCGCGCCAGGGCTAGCCTAGGGCAGGCTCGCGATCAGGTCCTCGGCCGCGCGCTCGGCGATCGTGCGAAAGGTGACGCGGCGCTCCTGCCCGGTATCGAAGGCCATCGACACCTCGTCGATGCCTTCCCAGACGATGCTGCCGTCGCGGCTGTCCCAGATCTGGAAGAACACCCGCATGTTGGCGTACTGGGTGTTCAGCAGGCTCAGGCCCAGCACGCTGAAGCGCCCGCGCGCGCCCTGTTCCATATTGGCCAGCTTGAGCTGCACCAGGTAGCGCATCCCCGCCGCCTGAGCGACCTGCTTTAGCACCGCGGCGTCGAACACGCCGGTATCCCGGTAGTCGCGGTACATGCGCCGGTAGGTCTCGGCCAGCCCGGCGCGGTTGAGCGCGCCGATCGTCTGCGGCAGGGCGTCGAAGCGGATCTCGGGGCGCTTGGCCTTGAGGGTGGCGGCAAACACGTAGGCGAGCGACTGTTTGTCCTCCTCCTGCCCCGTCACCGTCGAGGGAGTGAGAAACGCGAGGCCGCCGTGGGCGAGCTCGTTGGGTTGCAGGTGCAGGGTCTGGTGCTGCGGCGAGGAGTAGGTCTGCAGGTCCGAGGCGCAGCCCGCGAGCAGCAGCCCGGCGGTCAGGCAGGCGAGCGCGGCGGCGCGCCGGGACCAAGTTTCGTTTCTCAAGTTCTTCCTCTATGGGTTGACGATCAAGTGAATGCGGCGCCGGACGCGCGCCTCGGCCTCGCGCTCGCCCGCCGCCTCGGCGCGTTTGGCCTGCACCTCGAGCCATGCCAGCAGCGGCCGGCGCCAGCCGTTGGCGGAGGCCGCGTCCACCGCGGCGTCGATGCCTTGCGGCGCGATGCGCCCGGCGCGCAGCAGCGCCCCGGCGGCGACCAGGCGCGCGAGCGGGTCGTCGATCGCGGCGAGCGCCGCGCTGCCGTTCGCGACCGCCGCGCGGTGCGGCGCCGCGAGCAGCGCGGCATCGAGCCCCTGCCATTGTCCGGACAGATAGGTCGCGTAGGCGCGCTCCGCGGCGCTCGTGTCCGCCGCCAATGCCAGGTAGCCCGGGCAGTCGTCGAAATCGAGGCTCGCCACCTGCAGCGCGCAGCGCGCCAGCTCGATGCGCGCCACCAGCTCGGGCCTGCCGGTGCGCGACACCTCGGCACGGGCGCGCGCGAACTCGATCTTCGCCACGCGCGCGTCGCCGCGCAGGTACGCGGCCTCGAAGCTCTTCAGCGAGGAATGGGCGCTCGAGCGCCAGTCGGGCACCGGCGGCCCGCCGGCACAGGACGCGAGCAGCAGTCCCGCTGCGATCAGGGCAGCTTGATTTCGGTGTCGCGCTTGAATGGCCATTTGCGGTTGATTTCGTCGATCAGGCTGCCGATCTTGCGCACGCTTGCCTCGACCTCGGCGCGCAGCGCGGCCAGGTCCTCGGTCGCGGAGGCGGTGTTGGCGCCGACCTTCTGCGCCGCGGCCAGCACCGCGTCGGCCTTCTTCAAGCTCTCGCGCGCATCGCCCAGCACCGCGTTCAGCTGCACCACCGCCTTCTGCGTCTGGTCCATCACGCCGCCGGCGCCGAACACCCGCTGGTCGGTCTTGTCCAGCGTGCGTCCGAGCTTGGCCGAGACGCCGCCGAGGGAAGCGAGCAGGGCGTTGCTTCGGTCGAGCGCGTCGATCGCCTTCTTCGCGTTCTCGTCGCTGCCGAGCAGGGTGCCGAGCGCGCCGTAGCGCCCGCTCATGCGTGCGGTGACCGTGCGCAGGTTGGCCAGGCTCGCGTTGAGATCCGAGTCGTCTGCGGTGATGTGCTCGATATGGTCCAGCACCTGGCGCATGCGCGCCAGCAGCACCGGCAGCTGCTCGGTCGCGTCGCCGCGCAGCGCTTCGCGCTCGGCGTCCGGGGGCAGCGGCGGGTCGTCCAGGTTGCCGGTGAAGGCGCGCAGGCGCGCGCCGCCGACCAGCCCGCGCTCGAGCGTGAACACGCTCGTGCTGCGCAGCCAGTGCACGTCCTTGACCGGCACCTCGACCTCGATCTTCGCCTTGCCGTTCCTCGCCAGCTCGATGCGCTGCACGCGCCCGACCGGAAAGCCGGAGAAGGTGAGGTTGGCGCCGACCGCGATACCCTCAGAGTCGTCGGCGATCAGGATCAGCTTTTGCGTCTGCTCGAACGCGCCGCGCGCATAGAGCACGTAGAGCACGAACCCCGTCACCAGCGCCGCCACCAGGAATAGCAGCAGCACGGCCTTGAGCTCGACGTGCCGGATCGCGGGCGAAACGTGGCTATCGGGTTCCATGCGCTATATATACGTGATTGCGAGGAAGGTGCCTTCGATCACCACCAGCGCGAGCACCAGGCTCACCATGCCGCGCAGCACCGCCACCGCGGCCATGCGCTGCAGCCTGGGCACCGCGAGCGCGGAGGTGATCGGGATCACCGCCACGGCGACCCCGAACAGCAGCGTCTTGAGCCCGAGCCCGACCATGGCCACCGGGGCGAACACCTCGCCGGTGATGCGCAAGAACTGCGGCAAGCCCCAGGGCGAGGCGCCGTACATCTCGTAGTAGGTCAGCAGCAGCGCGACCGCGCAATTGAGGAAGGCGAGCAGCGTCACCGCCACCGCGCTGCCGATCACGCGCGGCACCAGCTCGTGACGCAGCGGGTCGCGCCCCGCGCGCTGCAGCGCGTCGAAGTCGCCGCGGATATGCATCAGCACCACCTCGGTGTTGATCGCGGAGCCCGAGCGCAGCCCGACGAACAGAGCCGCGAACAGCGGGATCAGCTCGAGCACCAGCACCCTCACGGTGAATTCGAGCGCGTAGCCCGACAGGCCGTAATCGTTCGAGATGCGGAGCACGATCCGGATCAGCACCCAGGAGAGCGCGGCGCATACCAGCGTGAACCCGGGCAGGATCTGCCAGGCCGAGAAGTAGATCTGGCGCGCGGCCACCCGGCGCGCGGCCGGGTCGTAGGCCGAAGGCGAAAGGGCGGTCGCGAACGCCACCGCGGCGAAGCCGGCGCGGCGCAGCCTGGAGGCGATCGGCTCCATGTGCTTAGCCGAACAGCTTCCAGCCGAAGCCGGCGCATTCCGCGCAGACCTGGGTTCCTACGACGCCGGTGCCGCCGCACGACTCGCATTCGTCCCAGATGTACGACAGGTCGCTCTTGTACACGCCGTAGCAGCGCCTGCCGTTGAGCGTGCTGCGGCAGCGGTTGTTGAGCGACTCGTGCAGCTCGGTCGGCGTCCTGCAAACGGTGCAGGCGCCCGCCGGCTTGGGTTTCTTGACTTGCCGCATGGTGCAAGTATAAAGGGCCGTGGGCTACGAATGCTTCGAGGTCTCGCGCGACGACCGGGTCGCCACCATACGCCTCAGCCGCCCGGAGCGGCTGAACGCCATGACGCGGGAGTTCTGGCTCGAGCTGCCGCGCATCGTGCGCCAGCTGGACGCCGAGGGCGGCATACGCGCGGCGCTGGTGTGCTCGAGCGGCAAGCACTTCAGCGCCGGAATGGACCTGTCGCTGTTTCGCGACGGCGCGGGGCTGGACACCGGGTCGGTGGCCGCGCGCGAGCGCTTCCGGCGGCAACTTAGGGCGCTGCAGGGCTCATTCGATGCGCTGGCGAATGCGCGCTTCCCGGTCATCGCCGCGGTGCACGGCGGCTGCATCGGCGGCGCGGTCGATCTCGCCACCGCGTGCTGCCTGCGCTACTGCACGCGCGAGGCCTACTTCGTGATCCAGGAGATCAACCTCGGCGTGATGGCCGACGTCGGCACCCTGCAGCGCATGCCCAAGCAGCTGCCCGAGGCCGTGGTGCGCGAGCTCGCCTACACCGGCGAGCGGCTCGGCGCCGAGCGCGCCGAGCGCCTGGGCTTCGTCAACGGCGTGTTCGACACGCACGAGGCGCTGCTCGAGGGCGCGCTCTCGGTCGCGCGCCGCATCGCCACCAAGGCGCCGGCCGCGGTCGCCGCGAGCAAGGAGATGATCGGCTACGCGCGCGACCACTCGGTGGCCGAATCGTTCGCCTACTTGAACGCGCTGCAGCCGGGCGTGTTCAGCATCGAGGACATCGCGCGCGCGGTTGCGGCGCAAAAGGCAGGCACGCCGCCCGCGTTCGAGGACCTGCCGCCGATCGATCCTCCGATTAAGCCCTGAGGCCGAGCGCGGCCGCGAAGACACGACATGGCGACTGTCCTCGGATTTCTCGCCTGCGCCATTGCGATCGCGATTGCCGGCACCTACCTCTCGCGCTACGGCGACGTCATCGCGCGCCGCACCGGGATGGGCGGCAGCTGGGTCGGGCTGGTGCTGATCGCGACCGTCACCTCGCTGCCCGAGCTGGCGACCGGGGTGAGCGCGGTGACGATCAACCAGGCGCCGGAAATCGCGGTCGGCGACGTGCTCGGCAGCTGCGTGTTCAACCTGCTGATCATCGTGGTGCTCGACTTGCTCCAGCGCGGCGAATCGGTCTACACGCGCGCGCGCCAGGGCCACATCCTCTCGGCGGGCTTCGGCGTGGTCCTGATCGGCTTTGCCGGCTTCAACGTCCTGCTCGCCGAGGGCGGCCCGCATTGGGCCTGGGGCCATGTCGGCCTGTACAGCCCGGTGATCGTAGTGCTGTACGCGATCGCGATGCGCACGGTGTTCCGCTACGAGTCAAGCCACCCCGAGCCGGGGGCGGGTGAAGCGCTGGGCGAGCGCGACCTCACGCTCAAGCAGGCGCTCCAGCGTTACGCCGCGGCGGCGCTGGTCGTGGTCGCCGCCGGCATCTGGCTGCCGTACCTCGGCAAGGCGCTTTCCGCGCAGATGGGCTGGAGCCAGAGCTTCGTAGGTACGCTGTTCGTCGCCGCCGCGACCTCGCTGCCGGAAGTGGCCGTGTGCGTGGCGGCGCTGCGCATCGGTGCGCTCGACATGGCGATCGGGAATCTCTTCGGCAGCAACCTGTTCAACATATTCATCCTGGCGATTGACGACGCGCTGTACCTGAAGGGCCCGCTGCTGTCGGACGTATCGACGGTGAATGCGGTGTCGGCGCTGTCGGCGATCATGATGACGGGCGTCGCGATCGTGGGGCTGCTGTTCCGCCCGAAGCAGCGCGTGATCAGGACCGTGAGCTGGGCCAGCATCGTGCTGTTCGTGTTCTACTTGCTCAACGCCTATATCCTCTATCTCCATGACTGACAGACTGTTCGAAGGCGAAACGGCGCTTGTCACCGGCGCGGGCAACGGCATCGGGCGCGCGCTCGCGCTGGGCCTGGCGCGCGAAGGCGCGCGGCTGCTGCTGGCCGAGATTGACCCCGCGCGCGGCGCCGCGGCGCTCGCCGCGGTGAAGGAGGCGGGCGGCGCGGCCGGGCTCCTGCAGAGCGACCTGTCGCGGCGCGGCGCCGCCGAGCGGCTGATCGCGGAGGCCGTGGCGCGCCTCGGCCGGGTCGACATGCTGGTGCATAGCGCCAGCCCGCCGCGGCGCGAAGCCGACACCCTGATGAAGGTGAGCGACGAGACCTGGGACGCGATGCACGAGGTCAACCTGCGCTCGGGCTTCGTGCTCACGCGCGGGCTCGCGCGCCACATGATCGAGGCGAACATACGCGGCCGGATGCTGATGCTGACCTCGCTGCACTCGGGCACGCCGCGCAACCTGCCGCACTACGCCACCGCCAAGGCGGGCATGCTGATGCTGGTCAAGGAGCTCGCCAAGGCGCTCGGCGCGCACGGCATCCGGGTCAACGCGCTCACCCCAGGCGCGGTCGCCGCGGGGGGCTTTAAGCCGAGCGGCGACCTGGCGGCCAAGATCCCGCTCGGGCGCCTGGCCGAGGCGGACGACATCGCCGCGATGGGGCTCGCGGTGCTGAGCGAGCGCTTCGGGCGCTACGTCACCGGCGCCGACATTGTGGTCGACGGCGGGCTCGCGCTGCACAACTGGTTCGAGCCCGCGGTACCCTGAAATAATGGCCGAGCGCAGGGACTGGCACGCTCTCGAGGGTCCTCAGGCGCTCGCCGAGCTTGCAAGCGCGCGCGGCGGGCTGTCGGCGAGCGAGGCGAAGGCGCGCCTGGAGCGCTACGGCCCGAACCGGCTGCCTGCGCCGCCGCGGCGCGGCCCGCTGATGCGCTTCCTGGCGCAGTTCAACAACGTCCTGATTTACGTCCTGATCGTCTCGTCGGCGATCACCGCCGCGCTCGGGCACTGGGTCGACGCGGGGGTGATCGCCGGTGTGATCGTGATCAACGCCGTCGTCGGCTTCATCCAGGAGGGCAAGGCGGAGGAGGCGCTCGAAGCGATCCGCAAGATGCTCTCGCTCTCGGCGCTCGTGCTGCGCGGTGGCGCGCGGCGCGTGCTGCCCGCCGAGCAGCTGGTGCCGGGCGACGTGGTGCTGCTCGCCTCGGGCGACAAAGTGCCGGCCGACCTGCGCCTGCTCGAGGCGAGGAACTTGAGGATCGACGAGGCGATGCTCACCGGCGAGTCGGAGCCGGCGGGCAAGTCGGTCGCGCCGGTCGGCGCCGACGCGGCGCTGGGCGACCGCACCTGCCTCGCCTTCTCCGGCACGCTGGTGACCTACGGCCAGGCCACGGGCGTGGTGGTCGCCACCGGCGCGGGAACCGAGATCGGACGCATCAGCGCGCTGCTCGAGACGGTCGAAGAGATCTCGACCCCACTCACGCGCCAGCTCGCGGTGTTCGGGCGCTGGCTCACGGTCGCGATCCTGCTGCTCGCGGGCGCCACCTTCGCGCTCGGCTACTGGCTGCGCGGCTTCAGCGCGGCCGACATGTTCGTCGCCGCGGTCGCGATCGCGGTGGCGGCGATCCCGGAGGCGCTGCCGGCGATCGTAACCATTGCGCTCGCGATCGGGGTGCGGCGCATGGCGCGCCGCAACGCGATCGTGCGCCGCCTGCCGGCGGTCGAGACGCTCGGCGCGGTGACGGTAATTTGCTCCGACAAGACGGGCACGCTCACCAAGAACGAGATGACGGTGCGGCGCGTGCTCGAGGGCAACGCCGAGATCGAAGTCCAGGGCGCGGGTTACGCGCCGCACGGAGGCTTCCTCGCCGGCGGCCAGACGCTCGATCCGGCGCAGCACCGCCCGCTGCTGGAGCTCGCGCGCGCCGGGCTGTTGTGCAACGAGGCCACGCTGCGCGAGGAGGGCGGCGCCTGGCAGCTCGAGGGCGACCCGACCGAGGGCGCGCTGGTCACGCTGGGGTTGAAGGCAGGCCTGCACGCGGCGCGCGAGTGCGCCGAGCGGCCGCGCCTGGACGCGATCCCGTTCGAGTCGGAGCACCGCTTCATGGCGACGCTGCACCACGCGCCCGACGGCTCGCACGCGATTTTCGTCAAGGGCGCGCCCGAGCGCGTGCTCGAGATGTGCGACGTCGACCGCGCCGCCTGGAGCGCGCGCGTCGAAGCGCTCGCGCGCGACGGCATGCGCGTGCTCGCGCTCGCCATGCGCGCGGCGCCCGCGACGCAGGAGGCCCTCGCCTTCGAGCACGTCGACGGCGGCTTTAAGCTGCTCGGCCTAGTGGGCATCATCGACCCGCCGCGCGAAGAGGCGATCGAGGCGGTGCGCCAGTGCCGCGAGGCCGGCATCCGGGTCAAGATGATCACCGGCGACCACGCTGTGACCGCGCGCGCGGTCGGCGCCATGCTGGGCATCGAGCCCGGCGACGTGCTCGCGCGCGCGAGCCCCGAGGACAAGCTGCGGCTGATCGAGCGGCTTCAGGCCGAGGGCGAGGTGGTGGCGATGACCGGCGACGGCGTCAACGACGCGCCGGCGCTCAAGCGCGCCGACGTCGGCGTGGCGATGGGCGAAAAGGGCACCGAGGCGGCCAAGGAGGCGGCCGACATGGTGCTCGCCGACGACAACTTCGCCTCGATCGAGCGCGCGGTCGAGGAAGGGCGCACGGTCTACGACAACCTGAAGAAGACCATCGTCTATCTGCTGCCTACCAGTTGGGGCGAAGCGCTGGCGGTGATCGCGGCGGTGGCACTCGGCATGACGCTGCCGATTACGCCGGTGCAGATCCTGTGGGTCAACATGGTGACCGCGACCACGCTTTCGCTTGCGCTCGCGTTCGACCCGACCGAGCCGGCGGTGATGCGCCGCCCGCCGCGCGACCCGCGCGAGCCGCTGCTGTCGAGCTACCTGGTGTGGCGCGTGATCTTCGTTTCGCTGCTGCTGCTCGCGGGCGTGCTGGGGCTGTTCCTGTGGGAGATGGGACGCAGCGGCGAGGTCGCCGTGGCGCGCGCAGCCGCGGTGAACGCGCTGGTGATGGGCGAGATCGTGTACCTGTTCAACAGTCGGCGCCTCACCGACAGCGCGCTGAACGCCGACGCGCTGCTGGGCAACTGCATCGCGCTGGTCGCGGTCGCGGCGCTGGTCGTGCTGCAGCTCGCGTTCACCTATCTGACGCCGATGCAGGCCCTGTTCGGCACCGGGGCGATGGACGCCGCGTCCTGGGGCCTGGTGGCCGCGTTCGGCGTCGCCATGTTCTTCGTGGTCGAGGCCGAAAAGGCGCTCATGCGCCGCCTGCGGGGAGCCGGCTACAGCAGATCCGCTGCACGCGGCGCGTGAAAGCGCCCGTAGCGCAGGGCAAGCGTCGGCATCACCAGCAGATTGAGGAGGGTGGAGGTGACCAGGCCGCCCAGAATCACCATCGCCATCGGACCTTCGATCTCGTTTCCCGGCGCGCCGCTGGTCAGCGCCAGCGGCAGCAGACCCAGGGCAGTGACAAGGGCGGTCATGAGGATCGGGGTCAGCCGCTCGGCGGCGCCGCGGCGCGCGGCCTCCCTGCCCCACGCCATGCCCTCTGCGCTCACCAGATGCTGGTAGTGCGATATCAACATGATCGAGTTGCGCAGCGTGATGCCGAACAAAGTCACGAACCCCACCAGCGAGCCGATCGACAGCACGCCCCCCGAAGCGACCACCATGACGACCCCACCAAGCAGCGCGAACGGTAGATTGGCGCACACCAGCAGCAGCGAGCGCGCGCTCCTCAGGGCGATGAACAGAAGGAGGATCACTCCGGCGGCGGCGAACAGCGAGCGCAGCAGAAGCTCGCGTTGCGCCCGGGTCCGCTCCTGCGCCTGGCCGGCGAATACGACGTAGGTACCTTTGGGCAGGTGCGCCTCGGTCGCGATGCGGCGCTGTGCTTCGGCGACGAAGCTCGAAAGCGCCCGCCCGCGCAAGTTCGCGGTCACGGTCTGCAGGCGCTGGGCATCGTCGTGCAGGACGATGAAGCGTCCGCTGGTCTGGTAGATGTCGGCCACTTCGCCGAGCCTGGTCATCTGGCCCTGCGGGCCGGAAAGGGCCAGCTTCCGCACCTGCGCGGGATCCTTGCGCTGGCGCGGGTCGAGCATCACGCTGACGTCGAACACGCGGTTCCCCTCGTACACCTGGCCCACGGTGGTTCCGCCATATGCAGTCTCGATGGCCTGAAGCGCATTCAGCGGCGGGATGCCCCAGCGCGCGAGGGCCTCGGTACGCAGGCGGATCACCAGCTGGGGGCTGCCCGCGGGCGACTGCACCTGGACCCCGGCTGCGCCGGGAATGCGGCGCAGGATCGCGGCGATGTCCTGCGCCTTGCGGTCAAGCACGTCCAGGTTGTCGCCGTACAGGTTCACCACGACCGGCGCGGTGTAACCGGAGATCGTTTCGCCTATGCGTTCGGTCAGAAAGGTATTGACGGAAAAGTTGGCTCCGGCGAAGCGCGACAGCGCGACGTAGATCGCATCCAGTACGCGCTGCTGGCCCGCGGCCCCGAGCGGCTTCAACTCCACTTCGAATTCGCTCGAATACACGCCCGCCGGATCGTTGACCTGGGCCGCGCGCCCGATGCGTTCCGCGACCGAGCGTACCCCGGAAATCTTCGCCACCGCATCCGATACGCGCCGCCCCAGGGCCACGGTCTGCGCCAGCGAACTGCCGGGATCGAGCTTCATGTGGATCACGTAGTGACCTTCGCGCAGTTGCGGCAGCAGCTGACCGTCGAGAAACGGCAGCGCCGCGAAGCCCGCAGCGCACAGCAGCGCGACCACGGCCATCGTTGCGCCGGCCCGAGTCTCGGTAACTGACAGCAGGCGCGTGTAGCGCTGTTTGAGCCAGCGCATCAGCGGCGGCTCCTTGTCGCTGAGCGTCGCGCCGCTGATCAGGAGCGACGCGAGTGCGGGTGTTAGCGTGAGCGCCACCGCAAGCGAGGCCATAATCGCCGAAAGATAGGCCAGCGCGAGCGGGCCGAACAGCCGACCGGTCACGCCCGACAGGGTGAGGATGGGAACGAACACCAGCGCCACGACGAACGTAGCGTAGACCACCGCGTGGCGAACCTCGAGCGAGGCTTGCAGCACCACCCGCAGCACCGGGCGCGGCTGCGGCAGCAGGCGGTTCTGGCGCAGCCGGCGGAAGATGTTCTCGACGTCGATGATGGCGTCGTCCACCACTTCGCCCAGCGCAATGGCGAGGCCGCCGAGGGTCATGGTATTGAGGCCGATGCCGAAGTGATCCAGCACTACGACTGCGGCCAGCAACGAAAGCGGTATGGCGAGCGCGGAAATCGCCGCGGCGCGCGCGCTGAACAGGAACAGGAACAGCACGGCGATGACCAGCACCGCACCGACGGCGAGCGCAATGCGCAGATGCGCGATTGCGGCCTGAATGAAGTTGGCGGGGCGAAACAGGTCCGGGTGATATTCGACCGCCTCCGCGGCGAAGACCGGCCTGAGCGATTCGAGACGCGCTTCCAGCGCTCGCGTAACCGCCACGGTGTTCGCGCGGTACTGTTCCTGCAGCACGATAACCACGCCCGGTTTGCCCATGACCAAGGCCGCCCCGACGCGCGGTGCCGGCCCTTGCGTGACGGTGGCCACGTCGCCGAGCGTCACCACCGCGCCGTCCTTTTCCCGCACCGCGACCGCGGCCAACGCCGCGGCGGAACTGGGCTGCCCCTGCGGGACGATGACGATGCGCTGATTCGCCGTCTCGATAAAGCCCGCGCCGCGCAGTCCGGTCGCGCGCCGCGCGGCCCGCACCACTTGGTCGATGGAAAGCCCGTAGCGCGCCAGGCGCTCGGGATCGAGCTGGATCTGCAGCTGCTTGACATCACCGCCGAAAACCGCCATTCCGGCCACCCCCGGAACGGCGAGCAATTGCGGCCGCACCACCCAGTCGACAAAGGTGCGTAACTCAGTCGGCGAGCGCGTGTCGGAGGTGAAGCCGACAGACAGCACGTCCGCGGTGGCGGACGCCAGCGGCAGCATCTCGGGCCGTTTCGCCAGCTGCGGCAGGCGCGCTGCTGCCACCGCAAGCTGCTCGGCGACTTGCTGGCGCGCAATGTAGATATCGGTCCCGTCGTGGAAGGTGACAGTCAGCTTGGAAAGGCCCTGCAGCGAAGCGGATCGCAGGCTCGCGAGGCCGGTGACACCTTGCAGCGCGTTTTCCAGCGGCTGGGTCACCAGCACTTCCACTTGCTCCGGGGACAAGCCGGGCGCCTCGGTCTGAACGATGACCTGGGGTGGCGCGAATTCGGGAAAGACGTCGAGCCGCACGCGGCCGAGCGACATCACGCCGTAGACCGCGAGCAGCAGCGCAAGGGCGACGACGACACCGCGAAAGCGCAGCGCAAAACTGACGATCGCGTTCAGCATGGTTTAGCGACGCAACTCAATCCGCGTCCTTTCCCGGGGGCAGCACCCCGGTGGGCGCGAATTCCTGCGCGTAGATCAGCTGGGCGCCGCGCGTCACGATCCGCTCCCCGGGTGCCCAGCCGCGAGTCACGAACCAGCCGTCGGATACGCGGCTGGCGGCGCCAATCAGGCGCCGCGTGAAGTGCGCGCTGTCAGTCTGGACATAGGCCCAGCGCCGGTCGGCGTACCAGATCACCGCCTGGTCCGGAATCACTACGCCTTGCAGCGCATGTCCGGATACCGGAACCTGGGCCACGATCCGCATTCCGACGCGTAGGCCGCCGCGCGGCACGCGGTAAAAGAACGTCTCGCCCTGAAAGGCAGGGTCGGCCCTTGGCGCGGCCGAGATCAAGCGAGCCTGTTCCGTGCGTGCTCGAATTCCCTGCGCTTGAAGCATGATCGCGGACGGCGCCGCACTCGCACGCAGCGCGGCTGGCAGGGCCAGCTGGATGAGCGCTTCCCGGCCCGAGGTCAGCGCAGCGAGCGAAGCCGAGTCCGCCAGCGCCCAGCGCGCCAGAACGCCGCCCCACTCGGCATCGGCGGCCTGTCGCAACGCGTTCATTGCCCGCGTCGCCGCCTGCAGGCGGGCCCGGTCGGCCTGCCATGCCGTGCGCGCCGCCTCAACCCGCCGGTCGGACACGTTGCGCTCTTGCCGATTGAGGCCCTCGAGCCTGCGGTACTCGCGCGCGGAGGAATCGAGGCTTGCACGTGCGGCCATGAGCTGCCCCTGGGCCGCGCCGCCGCGCGCGGAGAGCGCCGCGAGCGGTCCGGGGTCGATGACGACGCCGTAGGCGGCGAGTTCCGGCCTGTGGGCAGCGGCAGTCAGCGCCCGCGTCTCGATTCCGCTCGCCGCCTGCGCCTGGGGATCGATCGCAATCGCGTCCCGGGAATCGGCGTTGGCCGCGGAGGTCGCCAGGCAAAGGGCGAGCGCGAGCAGGCGATGGAAGTTTCTCGTTCCGGCACTCATCGGGCGTGTCCTCGTTCGATTCGCGGGTTGGATTCGGGCACGGCAGGCAGCGGCGCGCCGGCGAGCGGGCGCTCGATCGCATCCTCCAGCGCAGAGGCCGCCTTGCCGAACGCAAAAGTCGCCTCGAGGCTGACGTTGTGCGCTGTCACAGCCGCCAGCCGCGCATCCAGCAGCGCCATGCGGTCGGCGTAGCCGGCGCGGTAGCGGGCTTGTGCCGCCCGCAAGCGCGAGGCACGCAGGCCATCGGCTGCGGCTGCCTGATCCAGGTTGTCGCGCGCCACCCGATATCCCGCGACCGCCCGATCCAGCTCGGCCAGGATTGTCGCCTGCAGCGCGTTCAGGCGCGCCGCCGCTTCGCCGCGGCGCGCTTCGGCCTGCGCGATCGGGCCCTGATTGCGGTTGAACAGCGGCAGCGCGAGCGTAACGCCGAGCGACCACTTGCGTGCTCCCTGGTCCCACTGGTATCCCGGACCCAGCGTCCAGTCCGGGTACTGGCGCGCGATCTCGATGCGCAGGGCGGATTCGGCGGCGGCGTATTCGGACAGTGCGGCGAGCACGTCGGACCGGTTGGTCAGCGCCTCGCGTTGCAGCTCGGAAGACGGGACGGGCGGCGCGCTCCGCGTGGCGCCGGGGAATTCGAACGATAGCTCGACGCCGCGCAGTGCTGCCAGCGGGATCCCCACCGCCTGGGCAAGTCGCGCACGCGCTTCCGCGGCCTGCTGTTCGGCGCGCGCCAGAGCGAGCCGTGCGTCCTGCTCCCGCAGTTGCGCCAGAACGAGATCGGGGCGCCCGGACTCGCCCGCCGCCACGAGCTGCGCGAGCAGCGCCACGCGCTTGGTTTCAATCCGGCTTTGCTGTTCGAGCAAGGCCGCTTGCTCGCGCGCGACGTAGAGGCCGAGCAGCGCGCCGCGCACCCCGCTTCGCACGCGCCAGGCGGCGTGCGCGATCCGCAAGCGCGCGGCGTCCGCGAAGCGCCGCGCCTCGGCCACGCGCAGCGAACGCTTGCCTGCCGTCTCGATCGGCAGGCCCAGCACGAATCCGAGTATCCAGGGGGAGACCGCGGCGGCCGCGTCCTGGTTGTAAGCCGGAGTCAGGCTCAGGACGGGATTCGGGCGCTGACCGGCAGCGACGACAGCCGCCTGCGCCAGCTCGCTGCGTGCCCGCGCGAGGTCCAGATCGGGATGGTAGTAGAGCGCCGCCAGCGTGAGCAGGTCCGCATCCCAGGCTCGCGGCGGCCAGGTCTTGCGCCAATGCGCGCGAATGAAAGCTTCGAGCCCGGGGTCCGCGAGACTGCGTGCCTGAAGCGCGCGCGCGCTGCGCGCAAGGTCGATCGGCTGCGGCGCGTAACGCGTCGCCGCGCAGCCCGGAAGCAGAGCCAGCAGCGCCACGCCGGCCCACAAGCGCCGGCGCAGTCGCGTCATGCGCTCGACGGGCCTGGTTCGCATCTATCGGGTATGTCGCTGTGCAAGCGTTGAATGCCAAGCAGCGCGGCCGGCTGCGCGCGAATTCTATATCATTCTTCCATGCAGTTCGCGCAGCCGGCCGGGCTCACGCTCGCGCGCTCGGCGCTAAGGAGAGCTGATGGATCTGAAAGCGTTCAACAAGCCGCTGGTGTGGGGCATCGTTGCCGTAGTGCTGCTGGCCGCGGGCCTGGGCGCCTGGTGGGGCTACTCGGGCTACCGCAAGACCAGCCTGCAGCAGGCGGTCTCGCCGCAGGTCAAAGCGGCCGACGCGCGGCTACGCGAGGCGCTCGGCACCGCGCTCGAACCCGACCCGGCGCAGGCCGAGCAGGCGGCGGCGCGGCTCGATGCGACGGCGCGGGACATCGAGGCGCGGCGCGCGACGCTGGGCGCGCTCGATGCGGCGCCCGACCCGGCGCGCGTCGAGTCCGCCGAGGAGGCGCTCGACAACGCCGCGGCGATCGTGCGCGGGCAGGCGGCGGTGCTGCGCAGCGGGCTCGAGTTCGCACAGGCGCGCGAGGCGCTGGAAGTACACATGCACGGCGCGCGCTCGCGCACGGGCGGCTGGGTGAGCGCGGCGATCGAGCTCAAGCGCAAGATGGACCGGGCCTACTTCGACTACAAGTACGCCCTCGACGGGCTGGCCGCGCGGCTGGGCGACGTCCCGGATCAGGACCTCGCGGCGCAGGTGCGCGCGCGCATCGAGGCGGCGCTCAAGCGCGCAAAGGACGCGCGCACCGCGGCGCGCAGGCTTTGAGCGGCGGGTCCGAGCGGCGCTAGCGCTTTCTGCGGTTCTTCGCCGCGAGGAACTCGCCCAGCATCGCGCGCGGCTCCTCGCCGGCGTAGGCGGCGGCGAACTCGACGATGCTCAGGCGCACGCATTCGTCCAGCGGCGCTTCCTCCCACAGCTTGCACAGGCGCTTTTGCGCGCGCAGCGCCGCGTCGCCGGCGGCGAGCAGCGCATCCAGCGCGGCGTCGACCGCGGTGTCCAGCCGCGCCGCGGGCACCACGCGCTCGACCAGGCCCCAGGCGAGCGCCTGCGCGGCGTCGATGTTCTCGCCGGTCAGCACCAGCCAGCGCGCGCGCCCGGCGCCGACCAGGCGCGGCAGCAGCGCGGCTTCCACCACCGAGGGGATGCCCAGGCGCACCTCGGGCATGCCGAAGGCGGCGTCGGCCGCGGCGATGCGCAGGTCGCAGGCCGCCGCCAGCTCGAGCCCGGCGCCGAGGCAGAACCCGTTCACCCGCGCGAGCACCGGCACGGGACACTCGCGCAGCGCCGCGCAGGCCTGGTGCACGCGGGTGATGAATTCGCGCGCCGTGACCGGGTCGAGCGCGGCCAGCTCGTCCAGGTTGGCGCCGCCGGCGAAGGCGCGCGCGCCGGCGCCGGTCAGCACCACCGCGCGCACCTCGCCCGGCAGGGCGCGGATTTCGCGCGCGATTGCCTCCAGGGTCGCGCTGTCCAGCGAATTAAGCTTGGCCGCGCGCTCGATCGTCAGGCGCGCGACGAGCGCCGCGCCGCGGCGCTCCAGGCGGACCCCCAGGGCGCCGCTCATCGCCTGGCCGCCTCGACCCGCTCCAGGCACTCGGCCAGGAAGGCGCTCTGATGCAGCGCCGCCCGGCGCGGGGCGTCGAACACCGCCTCGGCCGCGCCGGTGAGCAGCGCCTCGTCGTCCGCGTCCTGCGCGAACCAGCGCAGGCTCCTGGGGAAGGCGCGGATCGCCACCAGGTCGTCCTGCAGCCTGCCGATGAAGAACGCGCGCGTGGCGCCGGCGTCGCGCGCCTGCGCGGCGTGCAGGATGAACTCGGAGCCCTCGCGGCACTCCTGCACGCTCGGCACGTGCGCCGCGCAGGGTACCGCGGCCAGGGCGAGGGCGGCCGCGGCCGGAAGCTTGCGCAGCCATTCGAGCGGAAGGCTCATGTCCGGAGCATACCGGCTCGCCCGCGCGGCGCAGAAACCATGACGCTAGTGTCTGAAAGTTAAAAGGATAAGACTTTTCTATGACTGGTTCGAGGAGTAAACTTATCGTTTCATATCCGCGCGCCCGGCTGAAGGCCGAGGAGTTGTCGTTGCAGAAAACAGACATCCGCAATCCCGACTACTTCCATAAAGTCGTCGATTGCCAATGGGCCTGCCCGACCCATACCCAGGTTCCCGAATACATCCGATTGATCGCGGCGGGACGCTACTCCGACGCTTACCTGGTCAACTGGGAATCGAACGTCTTCCCCGGAATTCTCGGCCGCACCTGCGACCGGCCCTGCGAGCCCGCCTGCCGGCGCGGCCGGGTCGAGGAGGAAAACCAGGCCCGGCCCGAGCCGGTCGCGATCTGCCGGCTCAAGCGCGTCGCGGCGGACTACAAGGACGACGACATCAAGGCGCGCCTGCCCAAGCCCGCGGCGAAGACGAACGGCAGGAAGATCGCCTGCATCGGCGCGGGGCCCGCGTCGCTGACGGTGGCGCGCGACCTGGCGCCGCTCGGCTACGAGGTGACGCTGTTCGACGGCGACCCGAAGGCGGGCGGCATGATCCGCACCCAGATCCCGCGCTTCCGCCTGCCCGAGGAAGTGATCGACGAAGAGGTCAGATACATCCTCGATCTCGGTGTTTCTCTCGTTCATAGAAAAATAGAAAGCATGAAAGCGCTGATGGCTGAAGGGTACGACGCCGTCTTCGTCGGCAGCGGCGCGCCGCGCGGGCGCGATCTCGACATTCCCGGGCGCGCCGAGGGCGCGAAGAACATTCACATCGGCATCGACTGGCTCTCGTCGGTGTCCTTCGGCCACGTCGACAAGATCGGCAAGCGCGTGATCGTGCTCGGCGGCGGGAACACGGCGATGGACTGCTGCCGCACCTCCAGGCGCCTGGGCGGCGAGGACGTGAGGGTGATCGTGCGCTCGGGCTTCGAGGAGATGAAGGCCAGCCCGTGGGAGAAGGAGGACGCGCAGCACGAGGGCATCCCGATTCTCAACTTTCTCGTTCCGAAGTCCTTCGACGTACAGCACGGCCGACTGGCGGGAATGACGTTCGAGAAGGTGAAGGCGGTGTACGACGCCAACGCGCGCCGCAGCCTGATCCCGACGGGCGAGCCGGACGAGTACGTCGAGTGCGACGACGTGCTGATCGCGGTCGGGCAGGAGAACGCCTTCCCCTGGATCGAGCGCGACTCGGGCATCGAGTTCGACAAGTGGGGCCTGCCGGTGCTCGACAAGGCGACCTTCCAGTCCTCGCTGCCGCAGGTGTTCTTCGGCGGCGACGCGGCGTTCGGGCCGAAGAACATCATCTGGGCGGTCGCGCACGGTCATGATGCGGCAATCTCGATCGACAAGCTGCTGAATCAGGAAGACTTGAGCGAAAGACCCGCTCCGGGCGTGACGCTCGTGTCGCAGAAGATGTGCATCCACGAGTGGAGCTACGACAACGAGATCCGCCCCGACGCGCGCTACAAGGTGCCCTGGCGCGACGTCAACCAGACCCTGCGCAACATCAAGGTCGAGGTCGAGATGGGCTTCGACGTCGCCACCGCCTGGAAAGAGGCGCAGCGCTGCCTCAACTGCGACGTGCAGACGGTGTTCACCGCGCGCCTTTGCATCGAGTGCGACGCCTGCGTCGACATCTGCCCGATGGACTGCATCAGCTTCACCGCTGACGGCGAGGAAGCCGACCTGAGAAAGCGGCTAAGCGCCCCCGCGCCGCACGCGGGCCAGGACCTGTACGTGCAGGACGGCCTCAGGACCAAGCGGGTGATGGTCAAGGACGAGGACGTGTGCCTGCACTGCAGCCTGTGCGCCGAGCGCTGCCCGACCGGGGCCTGGGACATGCAGAAGTTTCTGCTCGAGATGACACATGCGGGGCCGGACTGCCGCCGGCCCCAGAAAAAAGCGGCCTGAAGGAAAGGGGAACAATGAGCGTCACTTCACTGAAGAAGAACACACCAACCGATTCGGTGGAGCGGCGCCTCAGGGTACAGCTCGCGGCGGCCTACCGCATCGCCGACCACCTGGGCTGGGCCGAGCTGATCTACACCCATATCAGCCTGCGCGTGCCGGGGCCCGCGCATCACTTCCTGATCAACCCCTACGGGCTGCGCTTCGACGAGGTCAACGCCTCGAACCTGGTCAAGATCGACCTCGACGGCAACCCGGTGGGCGAGCAGCCCTACGGCGCCAACAAGGCGGGCTTCGTGATCCACGGCGCGATCCACCAGGCGCGCGACGACGCGCAGTGCGTGTTCCACACCCACACGCTCGCCGGCATGGCGCTCTCGGCGCAGGAGGACGGCCTGCTGCCGCTGCACATGTACTCGCACAACTTCTACGGCCAGCTCGCCTACCACGAGTTCGAGGGCCCGAGCATGCGCCTGGACGAGCAGGCGCGCCTGGTCGCGAGCCTGGGAGCGCACCCGGCGCTGATCCTGAGGAATCACGGCCTGCTGACCCTCGGGCGCAGCATCCCCGAGGCCTTCGTGCGCATGTGGCGCCTGGAGCGCTCGTGCCAGATCCAGCTCGCGGCGCAGGGCGCGCGCCTGCGCCTGCCCTCGGCCGAGGTGTGCCGCCAGTCGCAGGCGCTGGGCGACGAGTTTCTCACCGACAGCGCGCCGCTGGGCGAGCTGGAATTCGCCGCGCTCGAGCGCGTGATCGAGCAGAAGGACCCCTCGTACAAGAACTGAAGGCGGAATAGAAGACAGGCAATGGCAAAGCGCATCGAAGCGGTAAACGATTTCGTCGTCAAGTTCGCCAACGTGAACGGCTCGGGCTCGGCCTCGGCCAACGAGCTGTTCGCCAAGTCTTTCCTGCGCATGGGGATCCCGGTCTCGCCGCGCAACATCTTCCCCTCCAACATCCAGGGCCTGCCGACCTGGTACGAGGTGCGCGTCACCGAGCGCGGCTGGCTCGGGCGCCGCGGCGGAGTCGACCTGATGGTGGCGATGAACCCGCAGACCTGGGACCAGGACATCGCCGAGGTCGAGCCCGGCGGCTACGTGTTCTACGACGACACGCGGCCGCTGCCGGCGTCCAAGTTCCGTCCCGACGTGAACGTGATCGGGATGCCGCTGACCGAGATCTGCAACACCAACTACGTCGACGCGCGCGAGCGCCAGCTGTTCAAGAACATCATCTACGTCGGCGCGCTCGCCGCGCTGCTCGGGATCGAGCCCGAGGTGGTGGCCGAGCTGATCGGCGAGCAGTACAAGGGCAAGGAAAAGCTGCTCATGCCGAACGTCAAGGCGTTCCACATGGGCTTCGACTACGCGCGCGAGCGGCTCAAGGACGCGCTCGGGCTCAAGGTGCAGCGCAGCGAGGCAGTCGGCGACAGCATCTTCATCGACGGCAACGCGGCCGCCGCGCTCGGCTGCGTCTACGGCGGCGCCACCGTCTGCGCCTGGTACCCGATCACCCCCTCGTCGTCGCTTGCCGAGGCGTTTCAAAGATACTGTTCAAGATTAAGAATTGATGAAAGCGGGAGAAACAACTACGCGATCGTTCAAGCCGAGGACGAGCTGGCCTCGATCGGGATGGTGATCGGCGCGGGCTGGAACGGCGCGCGCGCCTTCACCGCCACCTCCGGCCCGGGCGTGTCGCTGATGACCGAGTTCATCGGCCTGGCCTACTTCGCCGAGATCCCGGCCACCATCATCAACGTGCAGCGCGGCGGGCCCTCGACCGGAATGCCCACCCGCACCCAGCAGTCCGACGTGCTGGCCTGCGCCTACGCCTCGCACGGCGACACCAAGCACGTGCTGCTGTTCCCCGAGGACCCGAAGGAGTGCTTCGAGTTCGCCGCCCAGGCGCTCGACCTCGCCGACCGCCTGCAGACCCCGGTGTTCGTCATGACCGACCTCGACATCGGCATGAACCAGCGCCTGTGCAAGCCGCTCGAGTGGGACGACGCCAGGAGCTACGACCGCGGCAAGGTCATGACGCGCGACGAGCTCGAGGCGGGCAAGGATTTCGGCCGCTACCTGGATGTCGACGGCGACGGCATTCCGTTCCGTACCCTGCCTGGCACCCACCCCAAGCGCGGCGCCTACTTCACCCGCGGCACTACCAAGGACCGCTACGCGCGCTACTCCGAGGCCGGGCCGGACTACGTCGACAACATGCGCCGGCTGCAGAAGAAGTTCGAGACCGCCAAGAGCATGGTGCCCAAGCCGCTGCTCGACGCCTCGGCGAGGCCGGCGAGGTTCGGGGCGATCTACTACGGCTCGACCAGCCCGGCGATGCACGAGGCGCTCGAGGCGCTGGCCACGACGGGCATCTCGATCAATGCGCTGCGCGTGCGCGCGTTCCCGTTCCAGGACGAGATCGCCGATTTCGTCGCCTCGCACAGCAAGGTGTTCGTCATCGAGCAGAACCGCGACGCGCAGTTGAAGACCCTGCTGGTCAACGACGCCGGCATCAACCCCGCCAACCTGATCTCGGTGCTGCACTACGACGGCACCCCGATCACCGCGCGCTTCATTACCAACGAGATTTCGCAGATCGTGCGCACCCTGAACGTGCGTCCGATCAAGAAAGACAAGGCGGCATGACCTACCTCACCAAGCCGAAGCTGCACCACCCCAGCCTGCACAAGAACAAGGTCGGCTACACCCGGCGCGACTACGAAGGGGCAGTCTCGACCCTGTGCGCCGGCTGCGGCCACGACTCCATCAGCGCCGCCATCATCCAGGCCGCGTGGGAGCTCGACATCGAGCCGCACCGCGTCGCCAAGCTCTCGGGCATCGGCTGCTCGTCCAAGACCCCAACCTACTTCCTGGGCAACTCGCACGGCTTTAACACCGTGCACGGGCGCATGCCCTCGGTCCTGACCGGCGCCAACCTCGCCAACCGCGACCTGATCTACCTCGGCGTCTCGGGCGACGGCGACTCGGCTTCCATCGGCCTCGGGCAGTTCGCCCACGCCATGCGCCGCGGCGTCAACATGCTCTACATCCTGGAGAACAACGGCGTCTACGGCCTCACCAAGGGCCAGTTCTCCGCCACCGCCGACGCGGGGTCGAAATCCAAGCGCGGCGCGGTCAACACCGACACCGCGATCGACACCGTCAGCCTCGCACTCCTCATGGGCGCCACCTTCGTCGCGAGGAGCTTCTCCGGCGACAAGCAGCAGCTCGTGCCCCTCATCAAGGCCGCCATCGCCCACGACGGCGCCGCCTTCATCGACGTCATCAGCCCCTGCGTCGCCTTCAACAACCACCCGGGCAGCACCAAGAGCTACGACTACGTGCGCGAGCACAACGAAGCCGTCAACCGCCTGGACTTCTGGCCCAGCCGCGAAGCCATCACCGTCGACTACCAGGAAGGCGGCGTGATCGAAGTCCCCCAGCACGACGGCAGCATCCTCAAACTGCGCAAACTCGAAGCCGACTACGACCCCAGCAACAAAATCAACGCCATCACCCACATCGCCACCGCCGCCGCCGAAGGCGAATTCCTTACGGGCCTGCTCTACCTCGACCCCAACGCCGAAGACCTCCACGCCCACTTCAAGACCAGCGCCATGCCGCTGAACCAGCTCGGCGTGAAAGAGCTGTGCCCGGGGTCGGAGATGCTCGACAAGATCAACGCCTCATTGCGCTGACCGCAGTCCTGGCCGTCACGGTTCCCGTTCGCACTTTCTCTGCAGCGCTTTTCGATTTCGAGGGGACGCTGGTCGATTTCCAGTGGCGGCTCGAGCCGGCTGAGGCGGAATTGCGGCTTGCGTTTGCGGGGATGGGGTTCGAGGGGGAGGAGTTCGCGCACGGGAGTTACTCGGGGATGTGGAATGCGGCGGCGGATTTGTTTGAGCCGCGGGGAAGGATGGGGGAGCTGCGGCGGGGGCTGGGGCTGGTTTATGACCGCTGGGATGCGGATGCGCTTTCGCGCTGGGCGCCGCGGGCGGGGGCGGTGGAGTTGTTGCGCGGGATGGCGGCGGCGGGGTCGCGCGCGGGGATGGTGAGCAATATCGGGCGGCGGGCGCTGGGGGAGGCGCTGGCGCGCTTCGGGTATGAGCCCTGGCTGCAGCCGGTGGTGAGCCGCGACGAGGTGACCTGGATGAAGCCGCGGGCGGAGGGGATTCTGCGGGTGCTGGCGGACTGGGGCGCGGCGCCGGGGGAGGTGCTGTTCGTCGGGGACAGCCGGGCGGACGTGAAGGGCGCGCGGGCGGCGGAGATGGCGGTGGCGATCGTGCGCGGGGGCGAGTCGGAGGAGTCGGTGTTCGCCGGCGATCCGCCCGATTACATGGTGTCGCGGCTGGAGGAGCTGGCGGGGCTGATCAGGGTTGCCTGAGCGCAGTTCCGCTCAGGGCTGGAGCTGGTATTCGGCCAGCTCGCGGGTGCGCGTGCCCCAGACGCTGTCCTGCACGTCGAGCTTCACGATCGCGCGCGCGGCGGGGGCGTACCAGTAGGTAATGGTGGTCTCGCCGCTAAGGCCGCCGGCCTTCCAGCGGCCTTTCGCGAGGAGCTTGAAAGCGTCGAAGTCGCCGGCCACCACGTGTACTTTTTCGTAGCCCGCGACGCCCACGCGGTAGTCGCTGCGGCTCGGCACGTCGATGCTGGCGACGGTGTATTCGTTGCTGAAGCGCCAGCGCTTGCCGATCGCGAGCGGAAAGTTGAGCAGCTGCCGGTCGGTGTCGGTCCGGCTCGGGGACTGGATGTTGTTCAGGTTCGGGGTCAGCTGGAGCGGCTTGCCGTTTTCGGTGCCGTCGATTTCCAGCGGCGTGACGGACGTGACGATCCATACGCGGTCGAGCCACTTGACGGCGGCGCCGTTGATTTTGGTTTCGAAGCGCCAACGGTCGCCCGCCTTGAGCGCGGGCCGCTCGGCTTTCTGCGCCAGCGCCGGGCCGGCCAGAAACGCGAGCGCCACGAACGCGAGCGCCGCTTTCACGCCAGATCGACCTCGTCGCGGTGGCCGAAGGCGACCGAGTTGTCGATGAACCAGGCGCGCTCGAGCGCGAGCTTGTACCAGCCTATTTTGGCGAGGGCGCCGGCGATGGCGGCAGGGGGTTCGCCGCGCAAAAACGGGAATTTCGCGCCGTACAGGGTCCGTACCCGCCTTTCCTCGTTGCCCGACAGGCGGCTCGCAGCGCCTTCCAGTTGCACGCCCCGGATGTCGCGCCAGTCGGCGTAGTCCTCCTGGATCGCGGCCGAGGCCCGCGCGGAGCGCGCCAGGTTGCGGCCGTGCCTGCTCGAGGCGGCGGACAGGAAATAAAGCGCCCAGTCCTCGTGCGCGTAGAACACCGCCGCCGCCCAGGGGCCCTCGTCGCCGGCGGTGGCCAGCGTCATGACATGGCGCGCGGCGAGATAGGCCTGCACCCGTCCGCGCAGGCCGCCGCCGCTCAAGACTCTTCCCGCAGCTCGCTCTCGTGCAGGGACTTCAGCCGGTAGGCGAGCTGGGGCCGCGTCAGGCCGAGCATGCGGGCTGCCGAGGAGAGGTTGCCGTGGGCCTTGTTGACCGCGGTTTCGACCAGCATGGCCTCGAGCTGGTCGAGGGTCATGACGCCGTTGAACACCGACTCGCACAGCGCCTGGCCGGCGTCCCAGCGTTCCATGGCGAGCTCGCCGTTGACGTTGAGGCCGAACTCGCGCGCACGGTTGTCGGCGCAGGAGGAGAACAGCTGGTCCACCTCGATCCGGGTCCCGCTCTGCGCCAGGATGACGCCGCGCTCGACCATGTTCTGCAGCTCGCGGATGTTGCCCGGCCAGCCGTAGGTCAGCAGCGCGCGCTTGGCCTTGTCGGTGAAGCCGCGCAGCCGCTTGCCGTGGATGGCGGAGAACTTCTCCAGAAAGCGCTTGGCCAGGAACGAGATGTCTTCCTTGCGCTCCCTGAGCGGCGGAATGTCGATCTGATAGGCGTTGAGCCGGTAATACAGGTCGGAGCGGAACTTTCCTTCCTTGACCAGTTGCCGCAGATCGCGGTTGGCGGCCGCGATCAGTCGCACATCCGTCTTGCGGGTCTTCTGGTCTCCCAGCCGCTCCAGCTCCCCGTCCTGCAGCACGCGCAACAGCTTGCTCTGCGCCGACAGCGGCAGGTCCCCGATCTCGTCCAGAAACAGCGTCCCGCCGTCGGCCCGCTCGAAGCGCCCCGGGCGCGAGACCAGCGCGCCCGTATAAGCGCCCTTTTCCACCCCGAACAATTCCGATTCGACCAGCTCGTGCGGAATCGCGGCGCAATTGACCGCGACGAAAGGCCGGGCGCGCCGCGGTCCCATGTCGTGCAGCGTGCGGGCGAACAGCTCCTTGCCCACGCCGGTCTCGCCCAGCAGCAGCACCGAGATCCGGTTGCCGGCGGCCTGCCTGAGCAGCTCGTAGGCGGTGCGGAATCCGGGCGAGTTGCCGATCATGTCGACCGGCAGCTTTTCCTTCTCCCCGATGCTCGAGCGCAGCTGCACAACCTGAGTCTGCAGATCGAACAGCTGGTCGGCGATCGACTCGGGGTTGAGGAAGCGCATGTCGCTGGCGTCCTCCCATTCCTCTACCGGCTTGCCGACGATGCGGCAGTTGTCGTGCCCGGCGCCGCTGCATTCGACCTCTTTGTAGAGAATCGGCCGCCCCATGAACGCCGAGGTGTAGCCGCAGGCGTAGCCGATCTGGGTCCAGCACACCGGCTCGGCGTGGATGCCGAAGTAGCGCCGATGCGACTGCCCCTCCCAGGAGTTCTCCCACAGGAACTCGCCGTAGAACTTGCCTTTCACGCGGTCCAGCTCGAGCCTGATCGGCGTTACGCGCACGATGCCCTCCAGCGTGTGCAGCTGCGGCCCGGTCATGAACGCTTCGACATCGCTTGCGCTCTGCGCGCGGGTGCGCGCCAGCTCCGCGTCGCGCACGCCGGAGGCATAGCCCATGCGCGTGAGCAAGCCGCGCGCGCGATCCATGCCGAGGCTGTCGATCAGCTCCTTGCGCAACGACGCCTGCGCCTCGGCGTGCACCAGCAGCATGCGGTGCTCGTGCAGCCAGATCTGGCCGGTGTCCTCGCAGAAATGTACGCGCGCGCGCAGGTCGTCGGTGTCGGCGAGACGCACGCTGCGCAGCTTGGCCATGCGGTGATCCTCCTCCAATCGTCGTTTGTAGGCAGGAACGCGCAATGCCGATTTGATGGAGATCAAGGAAGTCGCACCGGACTTCTGATCCGAAGCTGAAGGCGGTCGACAAGCGATACCTGCTCAAATGGTGAAGCCGCCGCGCCCGCGCGCCGAAGATTGATCAAATGATCAAGCGTCGATCGCGGCGCGCGCTCGACGGCGCCCCCGAACGGCGCCTTGCCGGGGCGATTTTGCTGCAACTGCGCATCGCCCGTGCGCGGCTTCCCGGCTGGCCCTGCTCCGGTTGCGCGGGCGATTTCGCGGCTGCTTTTGCTGCTGCGCGCAAACAGGTCGTGGCACGCGGCTTGCAGGTAGGCATGCGCCTACGAACGAGGAGGAGCGCAAAATGAAGTTCCCGGTTCCGCACGACATCAAGGCCAAGACCATCCCAGGCACCGAAGGCTGGGAGCGCATGTATCCCTACCAGTACCAGTTCGTCACCGACGACCCGGTGCGCAACAAGTACGAGAAGGACACGTTCTGGTTCTACGACGGCCTGCACTACCCCGAGCCGCTGTACCCGTTCGACACCATCTGGGACGAGGCCTGGTACCTGGCGCTGTCGCAGTTCAACAACCGGATCTTCATGGTGCCCCCGGTGCGCGGCGTCGACCACCGCATCATCAACGGCTACGTCTACATTTCCCCGGTGCCGGTGAAGGACCCGGAGGAAATCGGCCGCAGGGTGCCGAACTTCATGGAGCGCGCCGGCTACTACTACAAGAACTGGGACGTGCTCGAAGCGAAGTGGAAAGTGAAGATGGAGGCCACCATCCGAGAGCTGGAGGCGGTCAAGATCCCGCGTCTGCAGGACATGGAGGACATGAGCGTGGTGACCGACGCGATCGGCGAATCGCACGGCTACCACCTGCTGAAGAACTACGACGACCTGATCAACCTGGGCATCAAGTGCTGGCAGTACCACTTCGAGTTCCTCAACCTCGGCTACGCGGCCTACGTCTTCTTCCTCGATTTCGTGCAGAAGCTGTTTCCCAGCATCCCGGCGCAGCGCGTGACGCAGATGATCTCGGGCATCGACGTGATCATGTACCAGCCCGACGAGGAACTGAAGAAGCTGGCCAAGAAGGCCGTCGAGCTCGGCGTCGACTCGGTGGTCACTTTCAGCCGCGAGTGGGCCGAGGTCGAACCGGCGCTGAAGAAATTGCCCAAGGGCGTCGAGTGGCTCAAGTCGCTCGATCTCGCGCGCGAGCCCTGGTTCAACATCTCCACCGGCACCGGCTGGTTCCACCACGATCGGTCGTGGAACGACCAAATGAACGTGCCGCTGTCGGGCATCGCGACATACATCGGCAAGATCAAGCAGGGGGTATCGATCGAGCGGCCGACGGCGAAGGTGATCGCAGAGCGCGACCGCATCACCGCCGAGTACCGCGGCCTGATCGAGAAGGAGGAGGACCGCAAGCAGTTCGACGAGCTGCTGGGCTGCGCCAAGACGGTCTTCCCCTACGTCGAAAACCACCTGTTCTACGTCGAGCATTGGTTCCATTCGGTGTTCTGGAACAAGATGCGCGAGGTCGGCGTGGTCATGCAGGAGCACGGCGTGATCGCGGAGGTCGAGGACATCTGGCTGCTGCGCCGCGACGAGATCAAGTCCGCCCTGTGGGACATCGTGACGGCCTGGGCGACCGGGGTCACCCCGCGCGGCACCACGACCTGGCCGAAAGAGATCGTCTGGCGCAAGGGCGTGATGCAGAAATTCAAGGAATGGAACGCGCCACCCGCCATCGGCACTGCGCCGGAGGTGATCCAGGAGCCCTTCACGATCGTGTTGTGGGGCGTGACCAACAAGTCCCTCGCCGACTGGGCGGCGGTGCAGGACGTCAAGGACCCGAACAGCATCAGGGAACTGAAGGGCTTCGCCGGCAGCCCGGGCATCATGGAAGGCAAGGCGCGCGTGTGCCGCACGGTGGGCGAGGTCGGCCTGCTGGAGCAGGGCGAGATCCTGGTCGCGCCGACCACCTCGCCGTCGTGGGCGCCGGCGTTCGCCAAGATCGGGGCCTGCATTACCGATGTCGGCGGGGTGATGAGCCACGCGGCGATCGTCTGCCGCGAGTACGGCATGCCGGCCGTGGTCGGCACGGGGCACGCGACGAAGATCATCAAGACCGGCATGATGATCCGGGTGGACGGCTCGACCGGAGCGGTCACCATCACGCGCTGAGCGCGGGCGATGGGCAGCGTGACGGACGCGATCGGCGGAGCGGCGGCGGAGCGCGCGAATGCGAGCCCGCCGCTGGTCTGCTGGTTCGAGGACTGCAGCCGCGAGTCGGTGGCGCTGGTCGGGGGCAAGTGCTCCTCGCTCGGGGAGCTGATCAACGCGGGCGTGCGCGTGCCGCCCGGCTTCGCGCTCACCACCGAGGGCTACCGGCGCTTCATGGCGAAGGCGGGGCTGGAGGGCGAGCTGCGCTCGGCGCTCGCCGGCCTCGACACCCATGATCACGGCGCGCTGGAGAAAGCCAGCGCGCGGATCCGGTCCGCGATCGAGGCGCAGCCGTTTCCGCTCGAGATGGAGGACCTGGTCGCGGAGTGCTACCGCAGGCTGGCGGTGCGCTGCTGCGTGCCCGCGCTGCCGGTCGCGGTGCGCTCGAGCGCGACCGCCGAGGACCTTGCCGGCGCCAGCTTCGCCGGCCAGCAGGACACTTTCCTGTGGATCCGCGGCGTCGACGACCTGCTCGACCGCGTGCGGCGCTGCCTTTCGAGCCTGTACACCGCGCGGGCGATCGCCTACCGCCTCGACCGCGGCTTCGCCAACGCGTCGCTGGCGATGAGCGTCGGGGTGCAGAAGATGGCCAATTCCTTTACGGCCGGCGTGATGTTCACCATCCATCCGGCCAACGGCGACCGCTCGGTGATCGTGATCGACTCGAACTTCGGCTTCGGTGAATCGGTGGTCTCGGGCGAGGTGACGCCCGACCATTTCGTGGTCAACAAGATCACGCTCGACATCATCGACCGGACGATCTCGCAGAAGCAGGTCTGCTACACGGTCGACCCGGTGAGCCAGACCTCGCGCGCGATGGAAGTGCCGTTCGAGCGGCAGCGGGTGCAGTCGCTGATCGACGACGAGATCACCGAGCTGGCCTGGATGGGCAAGCAGATCGAGAAACACTACGGCTGTCCGATGGACATCGAATGGGCGGTCGACAAGGACCTGCCCGCGGGCGGCAACATCTTCATCCTGCAGGCGCGCCCCGAAACGGTATGGAGCGCGAAGAGCCAGTCGGCCACCTCAGGTCCCGGCGGCTCGGCGATGGACTACATAGTGTCCGGCATGCTGGCCGGCAAGAAAGTGAACTGAGGCATTTCAACCACAATCCCGGAATCGAAACGGAGCGACCATGAACGTACGCACAGAAGTGAGGCCCATCGACGACCTGCGCAGCTACATTGCCGCGGTGGAGGCGCATGGACAGCTTCATCGCGTCACGACCGAGGTGGACTGGAAGTTCGAGCTGTGCCACGTATCGAAGGTCAACGAAGAGCAGAAGGGGCCCGCGCTCCTGTATGAGAACGTCAAGGGCTACGACATCCCGGTCTTCACCAGCGCGTTCACCACGCCGCAGCGCCTCGCCATCGCGCTCGAGCAGGATCCGTCGCTGTCGATGAGCAATCTGTCTAAGAAGTGGATGCAGCTCACGACCAAGAAGATGGTCAAGCCGGAGTACGTCGACAACCCCGCGGTGATGGACAACGTGCTCGAGGGCGACAAGGTCGACATCAACATGTTTCCCAGCCCCTGGTTCTACCCGGACGACGGCGGGCGCTTCTTCGTCACCGCGGGCTTCCTGGTGACCAAGGATCCCGACACCGGCTGGACCAACCTCGGCACCTATCGCGCCCAGGTGCTGGGCAAGGACATCCTCGGCTCGCAGATCATCAAGGGCAAGCACGGCGACATGCACATGAAGAAGTACCAGGAGCGCGGCGAGCTGATGCCAGCGGCCTACGTCGTCGGCTGCGACCCGGTGCTGTTCCTTTCGGCCTCGACTCTGGTCTCGGCGCAGACCGACGAGTACGACATCGCCGGCTCGCTGCGCGGCCGCCCGGTGCCCGTGTTCAAGTCCGAGCTTACCGGCCTGACGCTGCCGGCCAACGCCGAGATCATCGCCGAGGGCTTCATCGACCCCAACGAGCTGATGGACGAAGGCCCGTTCGGCGAATACACCGGCTACTACTCGGGCAACAAGGGCAAGGACTACCCCAAGCCGGTGCTGCGCATCAAGCGCATTCTGCATCGCGACAACCCGATCATGTGGGCGACGACGGTGGGCAAGCCGATCAACGACATCCACATGATCCAGTCGCTCAACCGCACCGCGACGCTGTGGCACGACCTCGAGACCATGAAGGTGCCGGGGATCCAGAGCGTGTACATTCCGCCCGAGGCTTGCGGCAGGTTCTGGGTCGTGGTGTCGGTGAAGCAGATGTACCCGGGCCATTCGAACCACGTCGGCAACGCGGTCATCGCCAGCACCACCGGCCACTACGGCGTCAAGGGCGTCATCACGGTCGACCACGACATCGCGGCCGACGACTGGGACCGCATCTGGTGGGCGCTGGCGACGCGCTTCGATCCGAAGCGCTCGGCGCAGATCATCGACCGTGGGCGCTCGACCCCGCTCGACCCGGGACTGCCGATCGAGGCGCGCGAGGTCGTCAGCCGAATCCTGCTCGATGCCTGCACGCCGTTCGAGTGGAAGAACAAGCCGAGCGAGATCTTCATGGACCGCGCGGTGCTGGAAAAGGTGTCGCAACGCTGGAACGAATACGGCTTCAAGGGCGCGAGCCCGGTGGCCGAAATGATCCCGCGCCTGACGCGGCCCGAAATCAAGAAGGCAACGGCGAAGTGAAGAAGGGAATCGTCATCGTCTGCAACCTGGACACCCGCGGCGAGGACATCGTCTTCGTGCGCAAGCTGATCCGGGACCGCGGCCACGAGGCGATCCTGCTCGACTTCAGCATGGAGGAGCCGCCGCCGTTCGCGGGCGACATCCGCACGGAGGAGGTGGCGGCGCGCGGCGGCCTGAAGATCGAACAGGTGCGCGAGAAATATCGCTCCGACCGCGACGCCGCGACCCAGAACCAGATCCGCGGCGCGGCGGCGATCGTCGACGACCTGCTGCGGCAGGGGCGGGTGCACGGCATCATCGGCATCGGCGGCGGCACGGCGACCCTGGTCGCCACCTCGATTATGCAGCGGCTGCCGTTCGGCATGCCGAAGCTGATGGCTTCGCCGATGGCGGCGCACCCGGCCTACATCGACAAGTACGTCGGCACCAAGGACATCACGATGCACCACACGGTGCTCGACATCGTGAAGATGAACCCGCTGCTGAAGGCGCAGATCGTCAACGCGGTGGGCGCCATCTGCGGCATGGTCGAGATGACGCAGGGCACCGACATCAAATTCGACAAACCCTGCGTCGCTGTCTCATCGTTCGGCTTCGGCGAAATGGCGGTGCAGGCGGCGCTCGGTATGCTCGAGCAGGCCGGCTTCACGCCGATCGTCTGCCACGCCCAGGGCAAGGGCGATAAGGCGATGGAGGAGATGATCCGCGACGGCGCCTTCCACGGCGTGCTCGACATCTGCATCGGCGGCGTCATGGAGCACCTTTACCAGGGCAACCGCGACCCGGGGCCGGCGCGGCTCATGGCCGCGGTCGAGACCGGCATCCCGATGGTGCTTGCGCCCTGCGGGCTGGACATCCTGTCCTACGGCGGCCGTGCCGACATGCTGCACAAGACCAGGGACCGGCCGCAGTACGTGCAAGACTCGCTGCGGGTGCAGGTGCGCAGCACGGCCGACGAATTGCGCGCCGCGGCCGACGTCATTGCCGAGCGGCTCAATTGCGCCAGGGGGCCGTGGAGCTTCCTCATCCCGCTCAAGGGCTGGTCGTCGCTCGACCGCGAGGGCAGGCCGATCTACGACCCGGTCGCGGACGCCGCCTTCGTCGCGCGGCTGAAGGAAAAGCTGGCCGACCCGAGCCGCGTCAAGGAGCTCGAACTGCATCTTTACACGGCGGAATTCGCGCGCGCCGCGGTGGACGAATTCGTGCGCCTGTTCAAAACGCATTTAGGGAGCAGCGGACATGCTGGTGCGCAACTGGATGCAGCCTAACCCGATGACGATCCCGAGCGACATGCTGGTGTCGGAGGCCAAGCGCCTGGTGAGCGAGAACGCCCTGCATGCGCTGCCGGTGGTTGACGGCGGCGCGCTGCGCGGCCTGGTGACCCGCGCCAACCTGCTGCGCACCGGACATTTCGTGCTGCGCACACAGAACCCGGCCGAGCTGGACTATTTCGCCACGCGCCTCAAGGTGAAGGACATCATGGTGCGCAATCCGGCTACGGTGCGGGCCGACGACACCATGGAGCATTGTCTGCTCAAGGGCCAGCAGCTCGGCGTGGCGCAGTTTCCGGTGATGGACGGCGAGCAGGTGGTCGGGGTCATTTCCGCCAACGAGATTTTCCAGCTGGCGGCGCATTGCCTCGGCGCCTGGGAGCTGCGCTGCGGCGTGACGCTGGCCCCGCTCAGGCTCGGTCCCGGCGTCCTTGGGCGCATCGCCGACGTCGCCGAAGCCGCGGGCGCCGTGCTGCAGGCGCTATATCCGGTCGGGCGGCACGACGGCGAGGCCGAAGGTGGCTACCAGGAAAAGAAAGTCATCATCCGCTTCCACGCCAAGGACGTGCAGGCCGTCGTGGCGGCACTGAACGAGGCCGGCTTCACGGTCATCGAGTCGGTCGAGAGCCAGCACACGGCGCTGGCGGCCTGAGCGCGGGCGGGAAACGAAATGGACCCAAGGAGCGCGGACATGGACCTGCCGCTGGTGGTGGCGATTACCGGCGCATCGGGCGTGATCTACGGCGTCGAAATGCTGCGCGCGCTGAAAGTGCTGGGGCAGACGACCCACCTCATCCTGAGCGAAGCCGCGGGCCTGAACATGGCGATCGAGACCGACTACTCGCTGGACGAGGTGAGGGCGCTGGCCGACGTCGTCTATCCCAACAAGGACGTCGGCGCCGCGGTGGCGAGCGGCTCGTTTCGCACCCGCGGCATGATCGTCGCGCCGTGCACCGTCAAGACCCTGTCGGCGATCGCCAACTCGTTCACCTACAACCTGATCGTGCGCGCCGCCGACGTCACCCTCAAGGAGCGGCGCACGCTGGTGCTGATGGTGCGTGAGACGCCGCTGCACAAGGGCCATCTCGAGCTGATGACGCGCGCGGCCGACTGCGGCGCGGTTATCCTGCCGCCGATGCCGTCCTTCTATCACAAGCCCGCGACCATCATGGACATCGTCCACCAGAGCATCGGCAAGGCGCTCGACCAGGTCGGCATCGAGCACGACCTGTTCAAGCGCTGGTCCGGGCACGCCCGCAGCGAGGAACCCAAGGCCACGCTCCACGTGGCCCCATGAGCCTGAGCCGCGCCTCACACCCGTTGTGGCGCTTCTCGCTCGGCCTCTACCGCCGGGGCGGCGTCGAGCAGGCCTGCCTCGGCCTGCAGGAAGCCTGCGGCGCGGACGTGAACCTGCTCCTGTTCTGCTGCTGGATGGGCGCCCGCGGCAGGCCTCTCAACAAGCGCAGCCTGCGCCGCGCCATCGCAGCCACAAAGCCCTGGCAAGAAGAAGTCGTCCAACCTCTGCGCCGCGCCCGGCGCGCGCTCAAGAAATCGAGCGTGGCGCTGCCCGAACCCTGGCGCATCCACCTGCGCCGGAACGTCTTCTGCCTCGAGCTCGATGCAGAATACGTCGAGCAACTCCTCCTCGCTCGCCTCGCCGCCCGGATCCCGCCCCCGGCCCGCAGGCGGGACCCGCTAGCCGCCGCTGCCAACCTCGAGCGCTACCTAAGCCTGCTTGGCGCCCGCTTGGGCCCGACAACGAAACGGCGCGTGATGGCCTTGTGCCACGCGTGATGAGCTCGGCGAGTGCGGACTTTCAATCCGTTGTTCAGCGGTGGTCTAGGCGGTCTAAGCCTGGATGAGGACGGCGTCATCTAGGACGCGCACAGCGTATGCGCTCAGGTTTCCTTGCCCAGCGCACTCTTTTTGGCGATCGCCCCGGTGAAGCGTTCCAAGGTGCGAGAGAGCTCGCCGCGGGGGATGATGATTTCGATCAGGCGGAAGGTTTTCTTGTCGGCGACGGCGTCTTCGAGGGCGGCGGCGAGCGCTTTGCGGGTGGTGACGCGGACGCCTTTGCCGCCCAGGGCGGGGGCGGCGTCGGCGAAGTTCCAATCGTCGAGGTCGTTGTAGTCGGTGTCTTTCTGGAAGGCCTTGAGCATGCCCCAGGCGGCGTTGTTGAAGACCAGTACGATCGGGTTCCAGCGCTGGCGGCGGCAGTTGCCCAGCTCCCAGCCGGTCATCTGGAAGGCGCCGTCGCCGACCAGGATGAGGGGGCGCTTTTTCGAGGCGGCTTGCAGGCCGAGGCCGAAGGGGACGCCGGGGCCCATGGTGGCGTAGTAGCCGGGGGCGACCAGGGCGGTGGGGATGATGTCCATCGCGGTGAACAGGCAGTCGCCCATGTCGGAGGCGATCGGCATCGGGCCGTGGCGCGCGAACAGGTCGTTGACGGCGGTGGCGATGTCGAGCGGGCGGACGGGGTGGGCGTCGGCCTTGAGGCCGGTGGGATAGACGGCTGCGACCGGGGCGGCGTCGCCGAGGCGCTTGGCGCGCTTCAAGAGGGCGTCGACGAGGGCCTCCAGGCTTACGCCGGGGTAGACGTGATGGCCGAGGCGCACTTCGCCGTCGAAGGCGTGCACGGCGCTGCGCATGTCGATCTGCTGCTGCGAGACGCCGAAGTTGGTGTCGCACAGGATGACGCCGAGCATGAGCAGGCCGTCGGAGCGCTCGACGATGCGGCGCACGCCGGTTTCGCCCGCCAGGCCCAGATAGGTGCCGGCGAGCGGGGCGCCGGTCTCGGCCAGGATGCCGCGGCCCATGAAGCTGGTGACCGCGGGGATGGCGAGCTTTTTTGCGAGCTTCGCGACCTTCTTCTCCAGGCCGTAGCGGCGCACCTCGACCCCGAGCAGGAGCGCCGGGCGGCGCGCGGCGGCGAGGCGCGCAATGACTTCGTCCGCAGCCGCATCGGCGGCCTGGCGGTCGATGGCGGCGGGGGTGTAGGCGGGCACCTTGGTCACTTCAACCTCGACCATGTCGCGCGGTAGCTCAAGGTAGACCGGGCGCGACTGGCGGCGCGCCTCGGTCAGCACGCGCGCGATCTCGCGTGGCGCGCTCGCCGCATCGTCGAGCACGGCCTGGGCGCAGGTCACTTCGCACATGACGAGGAACTGGCTGTCCAGCCGTTTCACCTGGTGGTGCAGCCCCAGACCCATGCGCCCCTCGGCCGCGCCGGGGGCGCCCGAGATCACCGCCACGGCCGACTTCTCGGCGTAGGCGGTGGCGACCGCGTTGACCATGTTGAGCGCGCCCGCGCCGTAGGTGACCGCGGCGACGCCGAGCGTGCCGCGGTAGCGTGCCGCGGCGTCGGCGGCGAAGCCGACGGCCGGCTCGTGGCTGAGGGTGTGCAGCGGCAGGATGCCGGCGCGCTCGATCTGGCGGAAGAACGGCAGCGCGAAGTCGCCCGGGATGCCGAAGATCTCGCCCGCGCCATAGTCCTTCAGCGCCGCGAGCAGGGCGTGTGCGAGCTTCATGTGCGAGCTTCCGGGGTTGGCAACGGGTCCGCGGCTTGCGGCCAAGCCGTATCTTATTCCCGCCGCCGGGCCGGCGCCCGGCGCGCTCAGAAGCCGACGGTGATGCCGATCTGGCCGACCGGGTAGTACTTGTACCTGTCGAGCGAGCGCTCGAGGCTGTAGCGCTCGGCCGCGACGTCGGACTGGAACTGCGCGCACTGGGCGGGCGACATCGCGGCGCCGCAGGTGCCGGTGAGCGTCGCCTTGGGCGAGCCCTGGAAAATCACGCCCAGGTCGAAATAGAAATTCACCCCGGCGCCCGCGACGTTGCCGTAGCCGATGCCGAGGTAGGGCGCGATGCGGTTGCCGGGCTGCACCATGCCGGCGATGCCGCCGACGTTACTCGCCTGGTAGGTCGCGCCGTTGATGGTGTAGATGGATCCGGTGGGCGTGGCGCTGACGTCGAGCTTGTTGTTCGTGCCCACCAGCCCGGCGGTGAGGCGGAACGGCCCGGCCGGGCTCCAGTCCAGCAGCCCGCTAAGGTTGGAAAGCCTGACGCTGCCCTGGTAGTGGACGTCGCTCGAGCTCGCGCTCGAGCTGAAGTCGAGGGCGGAGTAGCCGATCCGGGCGCCGAGGGTCGGCGCGATCCACCACCCGATGTCGCCGCCCACCCCGGTCGTGCCGACCCGCAGCCCGACGCCCTGCGCGCTCGCGCCGCTCGAGGCGGCAAGGGCGGTGGCGAGGGCGATGATCCTGGCGGCTTTCATAAGCACTTGTACCGCCGACGGGGCCGCGCACTAAAGGAACTTCTCCACGCCGCGTGCGGGCGCGGGGAATCCGAGCGTCAAATATAAGAAGGGGGCGGAAGGAAGGCGTAGTACTCGCGCTCGATCAGCTGCGCGACGCGGAGGGTGGTCAGGTCGCCGTGCTGCGGGCCGACGATCTGGACGCCGATCGGCAGTCCTTCGGGCGACAGGCCGATCGGCGCCGAGGTGCCCGGCAGGTAGCACATGCCGGCGATTCCGGCCCACCACATCTGCGTCGTCGCCGGCTGCGGCTTGCCGTTGACGGCGATCATGCGCTCCCAGCGCTCGCCCGGCATGGAGTGCGGGAACGCCGCGCTCGCGGCGTTCGGGCACAGCAGCACGTCCCAGTCCTTGAAGAACTCGGCCCAGGCCAGGCGCATCTGGTGCCTGCGGTTGGAGGCGGCGAGCCAGTCTTTGTGCGGCTGGGTGTTGGCGCGCACCAACTGGGCGTAGTACGAGTCGTCGTTGCGGCCGATTTCGGCCTTCGCGGCGAGCATGCCGGCGAACATCTCCTGCGTCTGCCGCCCGGAGGTCGCGCCGCGCAGGAGCTGGATGAAGACGCGGTGTGCTTCGCCGAAGTCGAACGCGGGCAGGGCGCGCTCGGAGACCTTGGCGCCCCGTTGCGCCATGAACTTCGCGAGCTTGCCGATCAAATCCTGCACGCTGCGGTCGGTCTCGGCGGTCGGGTGCGTCGCGACCACCGCGACGCGCAGGCGGCGCAGGGTCTTGCGCCGCGGCGCGGGCAGGGCGAGCTTCCAGCCGGCGCCGTCGATCGCGTCCGGTCCGGCCATGATCGAGAGCGCGAGCTCGAGGTCTTGCGCGCTGCGCGCGAGCGGGCCGATGGCCGAGATGTCGGCCGGGTGCGCCATGCCCGGCAGGGCGTGTCCTTGCATCGAGCACAGGCCCCAGGTGGGCTTGTGCCCGTACACGCCGCAGTAGTGCGCCGGGTTGCGGATCGAGCCGCCGATGTCGCTGCCGATCTCCAGGCCGGTGAGACCCGCGGCGAGCGCCGCGGCCGCGCCGCCGGAGGAGCCGCCGGGCGTGCGCGTCGCGTCCCAGGGGTTCACCGTCCTGCCGTACAGCGGGTTGTTCGTTTCCCAGTCCGCGAGCATGACCGGCACGTTGGTCTTGCCGAACATGTTTGCGCCGGCGGCGAGAAAGCGCTCTACCGCGAGCGCGTTCTTCGCCGCGCGGTTGCCCTTGAATTCGGCCACGCCCCAGGTGGTGGGCTGGCCGGCGAGGTCGAACGACTCCTTCACGCTCATCGGCAGGCCGGCCAGGGGCAGATGCTGCGCGCCTTTGCGCGCCGAGGCGCGGTCGAAGGCCCTGGCGCGCTTTCTCGCCGCGTCGAGGTCGAGCACGCACAGCGAATTGAGCGCCCGGTCGTGCCGCTCGATGCGCGCCGCGTAGTGCCCAAGCAGCTCGAGCGCGCCGATCTTGCGCGCCTGCAGCGCCCGGGCAAGCCTTGTCGCCGACCAGAATGCGGTGTCCATGCGCAGCTCCTTGCGATGCACGCTAGGTTCAAGCACGCATTCTAAGGCGCTCTCCCGGGCGAGCCATGGCGTAAGATTGCCGCACGGGGATCGTCGCCGGCAGACCGGCAGATAAGAATGGGGGGGAGGCATGAAACGTCACCATTTGGTTCCGTTGGTCTTTTACGCGGTGGCGCTGGTCCAGGGCTGCGCCACGCCCGCCATAACCGAGAACATGGTCCCGCCCGCGCCGGCGGCCGCGCGCGCGCCTGCCGACCCGTCGCTGGTACAGGCGATTCGCATTCACGGCGTTGCGGGCGGCTCGGAGACCAATCCGATGTGGGTATCCAAGGTGTCGGACAAGGATTTCAGGGCCGCGCTCGAGCGCGCCCTGCAGTCCGTGGGGCTGCTGAGCGCAGACGGAACTTCGCCCCGCTACCAGCTCGACGCGACGCTGCTCAGCCTCGAGCAGCCGATGTTCGGCCTGGACCTGAAGGTGACCTGCTCGGTGCGCTACGACTTGAGCGATGCGGCCACGGGCAAGCGGGTGTTCGGCAAGACGATTACGACTCCGTTCACCGCAACCTTCAGCGACTCGGCGCTTGCGGTGGCGCGCTTGCGCATCGCGAACGAGGGCGCGGTGCGCAAAAACCTCGGCGAACTGCTTGACGAGCTCTTCGCCCTGCGGCCCGCGGCCAAGTGAAAGCCGTTACGTTTGAGAGCGGCACGACAGCGCCGCTCCTTGCGACCCTGGCGGCGGCCTGCCTCGCGCCGGCCTGCGCGTCCGTCACCGGCACGCCGCTCGAGTCGATTACGATCCAGACCCGGGACCGCTCCGGCAACGAGGTCACCGGAGCCGCGTGCGAGCTTTCCAACGCCAAGGGAAAGTGGCTGCTGACCAGCCCGGGGTCGGTGACGATCACGCGCTCGAACGACAACATGCTCATTACTTGCCGCAAGGACGGCCAGGACGACGGCGTGGTCGCGCTCGTGTCGTCGACCAAGGGTGCGATGTTCGGCAACATTCTGCTTGGAGGCGGCATCGGAGCCATCATCGACCACGACTCCGGCGCGGCGTACGAGTATCCGCAGCTGGTCCAGGTTGAAATGGGCGCCACACACGTCATCAAGCCGGCCGACGACCGGCCGGCGGATTCCGCGCCGGCCGCGAAATAGCGCCCGCGCGCGCGGGACGCCGCCGCATCATCCGAAAGGAGCCGTATGGCCTACGCTGAAATTCGCTACGAGGTGGCCGAGCGCGTCGCCACCGTGACGCTCAACCGGCCCGAGAAGCTGAACGCCTTCACCCGCGTCATGCGCGACGAGCTGATCGACGCCTTCGCGCAGGCCGATGCCGACGACGAGGTGCGCGCGGTGATCGTCACCGGCGCGGGGCGCGCCTTCTGCGCCGGAGCGGACCTCTCCGCCGGCAGTGCGACCTTCGACTACGCCAAGCGCGACGGCCTGAGCGCGCAGACCCACCGCGACGGCGGCGGCCAGGTGACGCTGCGCGTGTTCGAGATGAAGAAGCCCGTCATCGCCGCGGTCAACGGGCCCGCGGTGGGCATCGGCGCCACCATGCAGCTGCCGATGGACGTGCGCCTCGCTTCGAGCGAGGCACGCTTCGGCTTCGTCTTCACCCCCGCCGCGGCATCGTGCCGGAGGCCTGCTCGAGCTGGTTCCTGCCGCGCCTGGTGGGCATCGGCCAGGCGCTCGAGTGGACGCTCTCGGGACGCGTGTTCGGCGCCGACGAGGCGCGCGCCGGCGGGCTGGTGCAGCGCGTGCTCGCGCCCGAAGAACTGATGCCCGCGGCGCGCGCGCTGGCGCGCGAGATCGCCGACCACACCGCGCCGGTCGCGGTGGCACTCGCGCGCCAGATGATGTGGCGCATGCTCGGCGCCGACCATCCCATGGAAGCGCACAAGGTCGACTCGCGCGGCATCTTCCACCTCGGCCGCTCCCCCGACGTGGCCGAGGGCATCGCCGCGTTCAAGGAAAAGCGCGCGCCGCGCTTCGGCATGCGCGTCTCGCGCGACATGCCGCTCTACTACCCTTGGTGGAAGGAAAGGGAGTTCGAGTAGGGACGGCAGCCCCATTCATCTCTTTGCGCCGGAATCCGGGGCTTGCTGTACGTCATTGACCAACTCTTACGATCAGGAACTCCCGCGAGTGACATGATTGCAGCGGACTCTGAAGCACTGCGCGAGTCGAAAACGTGGGGCGCGGAAGGACCTGATCATGAAACATTCGAGGGATGGTGCCCCGATCCTGTCGGACGGGATCGTGGATCTCGCCGCCGCGCGCGGCGAGCCGAAGCCGGCCCAGGGCGAATCTCAGGCGGCCCGCGGCGAATTGGTGAAGCTGCACGCCGTTTCAAGCGGAAACATGCTCGCGCAATGGCCGGCGCCGACGCTGTCGCCCTGGGCGCAGGGGGAGCTTAGAAACGCGCACGAGCGCGCGCACCTCGAGAGCCTGCAGGATGGCGCGATGGAGGGCGCGGCGCTCATGCTGAGCGAAGGCCGGGGCCTGTTCTTCCGCCCGAACGATGCGCATGGGGTGCGCTGGATTGCGTTTTCCGACCTGCAGCGGCTCGTCCTGACGCGTCCGCTTGCGTTCGCGGCCCCGCCCGCGCGCGCGGACGAACTGCGACGCCCTTACCGCGTCGTGCTGGTCGACGGCCGGATCATGGAAGGCGAGAGCGCCGGGGCGGTGCGTTGGGATTCGGCGCTGTTTCTCTACCCTCCGGCCGGCGATGCCGCCGTGACGCGGATGCTGATTCCCGGCGGCCAGGTGCGGTCCTTCGACTGGGTCGAAGCCGCTCCCCCGCCCGCTCCGCTCGCAATCGAGAACATCGAGCCGGCGGCGGAGGCGCCCCCGGCACCGCCGCCACCCGAGGCAGTGATCGCGTCTATTCCCGCATTGCTCGAGGCGCTGGACAAAGTCGGGCGAAGCCCCGTCCGCCGACTGGGCGAGGCGCTGGTCGAGATGAACATCCTTGCGCCGGCGCAGCTCAAGCAGGCTCTGGAGCGCCAGCGGGTCGAGCGACTGCGCTTTCGCAAGCATGTACCGCTCGGCAAGGTACTGCTCGATATGCGCGCGGTAAAGCCGGATCAGCTGGAGGACGTGCTTGTCCGCACGCTGGGCATCTTGCGCGTGGACGTTCTGAGGTTTCTGCCGGATTCCGAGGCGGTTCGCCTGGTTCCTCGCGCGCAGTGCCATCGCCATCGCGTATTGCCGCTCTGTCTCGATGCGAGAGGGCGCCTCGTGGTGGCAATGGACGACCCGATGTCAAATGACGCCCTGGAGGCCGTGCGTTTCAGCTCCGGCCGCAAGGCGGTGCCGGTTCTCGCCAGCTGGCGCGACATCCGCGTCGCGCTCGGCTCGGTCGACGCATGGGAGGGCGAAGCCCCCGCCCAGGCCGACGCGCATGCCTCGCCGCCGTCAGGCGCCGACGAGGCCGCGCCCGACGCGATCGAGTTCGACCTGTCTGGTTTCCATGAGCTCACCTCGCGACTAACGCTGGAGACCCCCGCTGCGGGTGAGCAGGAGCCTGCGGACGCGGTGCGTGAGTGCGACACGACGCTGGTACGGCTGGTGAACAAGGTCATCCTCGATGCAATGGAGAGCGGTGCATCGGACATTCACATCGAGCCGGCGGCGGGCAACCGTCCGACCAGGATCCGCATGCGTCGCGACGGAGCGCTGTCGGACTACGCCGAGATTCCCGCGCGATTCCGCTCGGCGATCGTGTCGCGCATCAAAGTCATGGCGAGCCTCGACATCGCCGAGCACCGGAAGCACCAGGACGGGAAGATCGACTTTGCGCGCTTCGGCCCTGCGAAGCTCGAGCTGCGAGTGGCCATCGTTCCGACCGTCAACGGGCTCGAGAGCGTGATCTTGCGCTTGCTTGCCTCGTCCAAGCCGCTGCCGATAGACAAGCTGTGCCTCGGCTCGGGCGTGCTAGAGCGGCTGCGGGAAGTGGTCGAGAAGCCGCACGGCTTGCTGCTCGTATGCGGACCAACGGGCTCGGGCAAGACCACGACGCTGCATTCCCTGTTGTCGCTGATCAATACCCCCGAGCGCAAGATCTGGACCGCAGAGGATCCAATCGAGATCACGCAGGAGGGGCTGTCGCAGGTTCAGGTGAATCCGAAGATCGGCTGGACCTTCGCCGAGACGCTGCGTTCGCTGCTGCGTGCCGATCCCGACGTCATCATGATCGGGGAGATTCGCGACCGGGAGAGTGCTCAGGCGGCCGTGGAAGCGTCGCTGACGGGCCATCTCGTCTTCTCGACGCTACATACCAACAGCGCGCCGGAGACGGTGGCGCGCCTGCTCGACCTGGGCGTCGACCCCTTTAAATTCGGCGATTCCCTGCTGGGCGTGCTCGCGCAGCGGCTCGTGCGCCGAGTATGTCCGGCGTGCGCGAGGCCGGTCGAGCTCCGGGAAGAGGAGGTCACACGGATCGCCCAGGAGTACGTGGAAGGCGGAGAGACGGATCCGTCGGACCTCGTGGCCGACTGGCGGCAACGCCTGGGCAAGAAGGGCAGACTCCATGCCATGCACGGCGCCGGTTGCGAAAGCTGCGGCGGCTCAGGCTACAGGGGCCGTCTGGGGCTGCACGAGTTCATGGAGACGAGCGCGGCCCTGAGGAAGCTCGTCCATCGGCGCGCGGAACCCGAAGCGGTCCGCGAACGTGCGCTCGCGGAGGGCATGCGCACGCTGCGGCAGGACGGTATAGAGAAGACCCTGATGGGCCTCACCACGATGAAGCAGATGCGCGCCGCCTGCGGCTAGCGCGCGGGGCGCAGACCCTAAGGCCGCGCGGCCGTGCGCCGCCCGCCCAGCTTTCGTGACCCCCCCACGGGTCGCGAGTGCTGCATGGGGGGTAATTTAGCCGAGAATCGGGGGCCCGAATGAGCTGGTTCCTGCCGCGCCTGGTGGGCATCGGCCAGGCGCTCGAGTGGACGCTCTCGGGACGCGTGTTCGGCGCAGACCATCCCATGGAAGCGCACAAGGTCGACTCGCGCGACATGCCTCCGTTCTACCCCTGGTGGCAGGCAAGAGAATTCGAGTAGGGACGGCCGCCGGGGCGCCGTTGACGCAGCGCAATAACGAAAAAGATTTACAGCACGTCACTTGTGGACTAGCGTAACTGAGTAGTCCAACAGGGTCACTGGATACTCATGCTCAGGGCATGATAACCGCACAACAAATGCGGGCGGCGAGGGCGCTGCTGGGACTTGATCAGCGCTCGCTTGCCGCGGCCTGCGGGCTGTCGCTGCCGACGATCCAGCGCATGGAGTCGAGCGGCGGCGTGGTGCGCGGCAACGTTGACTCCCTGACGAAGCTGATCGAGGCCCTGGAGCGCGCCGGCATCGAGCTGATCGGCGAGGGCGCCGCCAGCGCCGGCGGCGGCCGGGGCGTTCGAATGAAGCGCGTGGCGGCGGTCCCGGGCGGGTAGCGGGGTCGCGCGATGGCTCTCGCAGGGCTGCTATGGTGTATTGGAGCGCTGCTTGCGATCAGCGTGGCGGCGATCCCCGCTGCGCGCCATCGATGGGGAACGCCGGCAGTCTACGGCAGCGCGCTGTGCGCCTCGACGATCGGCCTCGGCCTCGCGCTCGCCAGCCTGCTCGGCGGCGGCGCACTGCTCGGTGCGCTGACGCTGCCGGTCGGCCTGCCCTGGCTGGGCGCGCATTTCCGGCTCGACGCGCTGGCCGCGTTCTTCCTCGTGGTGGTGAACCTCGGCGCAGCGGGTGCGAGCCTGTACGGGCTCGGCTACGGCAGTCACGAAGAAGCCCCGGGGCGGGTGCTGCCGTTCTTCCCGGCCTTCCTGGCCGGCATGAACCTGGTGGTGCTAGCTGACGACGCGTTCACCTTCCTGTTCACCTGGGAGCTAATGTCGCTCACCTCGTGGGCGCTCGTGATGGCGCACCATCGCCGCCCGGGCAACGCCGCGGCGGGCTACCTGTATCTGATCATGGCGAGCTTCGGCACGCTCGCGCTGCTGCTCGCGTTCGGCCTGCTCGCCGGCCCGGCGGGCGGCTACGCCTTCGCCGCGATCCGCGCCGCCCCGCCCGCGCCCGGCGTGGCGGCCGCGGTGCTCGTTCTGGCCCTGATCGGGGCCGGGTCGAAGGCGGGCCTAGTGCCGCTGCACGTGTGGCTGCCGCTTGCGCATCCGGCCGCGCCGAGCCACGTTTCCGCGCTCATGAGCGGAGTCATGACCAAGGTGGCGGTGTACGGTGCGGTGCGCATCGTGTTCGATCTGCTCGGCGTGCCGACCTGGTGGGCGGGGGCGCTGGTTGCGCTGCTGGGAGGCGTGACCGCGGTGATGGGCGTGCTGCACGCGCTCATGGAGCACGATCTCAAGCGCCTGCTCGCCTATCACACGGTGGAGAACATCGGCATCATCTTCATCGGGCTCGGCCTCGCGCTCGCCTTCGGCGCGAACGGGATGCGCGCCGCCGCCGCGCTGGCGCTGACGGCGGCGCTGTTGCACGTCTTCAACCATTCGGTGTTCAAGAGCCTGCTGTTTTTCGGCTCGGGCGCGGTGCTGACCGCGACCGGCGAGCGCGACATGGAGCGTCTGGGCGGGCTGATCCATCGCATGCCGCTCACGGCGTTCGTCTTTCTCGTCGGCTCGGCGGCGATCTCGGCTCTGCCGCCGTTCAACGGCTTCGTCTCCGAATGGCTGACTTTCCAGGCAATCCTGGTGAGCCCGGCGCTGCCGCAGTGGCTGCTGAAGTTCCTCGTGCCGGCGATCGGCGCCCTGCTCGCGCTCTCGGCCGCGCTCGCGGCGGCCTGTTTCGTCAAGGCGTTCGGGGTGACCTTCCTCGGCCGTCCGCGCAGCGACGCGGCGCGCCAGGCGGTCGAGACCGACCGCTGGTCGCTCGCCACCATGCTGATCCTCGCCGCCCTGTGCCTGGTCGCCGGCATCCTGCCGGGCTACTTCATCGACGCGCTGGCGCCGGTCGTGCGGGCGCTGGCCGGGGCGCAGCTGCCGCGCCAGGGCGAGCTCGACTGGCTGACGATCGTTCCGGTCGCGCAGAGCCGCAGCTCCTACAACGGGCTGCTGCTGTTCCTGATCATCGCGTTCGCCGCGGGCCTCGGCGCCGAGGCGATCCATCGCTGGGCGTCCGGCGTATCGCGCAGATCGGCGCCCTGGGACTGCGGCTTTCCGGATGCAAGCCCGGCGACGCAATACACCGCGGGCAGCTTTTCGCAGCCGATCCGCAGGGTGTTCGGGTCGGTGGTGTTCCGCGCGCGCGAGGAGGTGAACATGCCGCCGCCGGGCGACCTGCGTGCCGCGCAGATGCACGTTCGGATGCGCGATGTCCTGTGGGACGCGTTCTATGCGCCGGTCGCCGGCCTGGTGAGCTACGTCGCCGATCGCCTCAACAAGGTGCAGTTTCTGTCGATCCGGGCCTACCTGACACTGGTGTTCGGCGCCCTGGTCACGCTCCTTACGGTGCTCGCGGTATGGCGATAGGCCTGCAGCTGCTGGTCCAGATCTGCCAGATGGCGCTGGTGCTCGCGCTCGCGCCGCTGTTCGCGGGCTACGTGCGCAAGGTCAAGGCGCATTTGCTGCGCCGACAGGGGCCGCCGCTCGCGCAGCACTACCGCGAGCTGCTGCGCCTGCTGCGCAAGGACGTCGTGCTCGCGGACTCGGCGTCCTGGGTGTTTCGCGTCGCGCCGTACCTGATCTTCGCCACCACCTGGGTGGCGGTCTCGCTCGTTCCCACTTTCGCCATCGGCCTGATCTTCAGCTATGCGGCCGACGTGATCGCCATCGTCGCGCTGCTGGGCAGCGCGCGCTTCATGCTCGCCCTGGCCGGGCTCGACGTCGGCACCAGCTTCGGCGGCATCGGATCGAGCCGCGAGATGCTGATCGCCTCGCTCGCCGAGCCGGCGATGCTGATGGTGGTGTTCACGCTCTCGCTGCTCGCCGGCTCGACCCAGCTGTCCTCCATCGCGGCGTCGATGCAGGCATCCGACGTCGGGCTGCGGTTCTCGATCGCGCTCGCGCTGATCGGGCTGGTCATGGTGGCGCTGGCGGAAAACGCCCGCATTCCGATCGACAACCCCGCCACGCACCTTGAGCTGACGATGGTGCACGAGGCGATGATCCTGGAGTATTCGGGGCGCCACCTGGCGCTGATCGAGGCGGCCGCGTACCTGAAGCTGCTGCTGTACGTCTCGGTCATCGCCTGCGTCTTCTTTCCCTGGGGGATCGCGATTTCGGGGCAGGGGCCCGCGGCCTACTTCGCCGGCATCGGGGTGTACCTGCTGAAGCTCGCCGCCGGCGGCTTCCTGCTCGCGGTGTTCGAGACCGCGATCGCGAAGATGCGCGTGTTCCGCGTGCCGGATTTCCTCGGTGCGGCGCTGATGCTCGGTTTCCTCGCCACGCTGCTGCTGTTCGTCACTCTGGCCGGCTGATGGACCGCCTCGCCCTCGATGTCGCGCACCTGCTGGCCGGCGGCCTCGTGCTGGTGAGCTTCATGCTGCTCTACCAGGATCGCATGACCGGCCTGGTGAACAATTTCGCGTTGCACGCGCTGGTGGTCTCGCTCTCGGTCGCCTGGCAGGCGCATATCCAGCACGCGCCGCACCTGTACATCACCGCCGCGATCGCCCTGATCGTCAAGGCGATCGTGATCCCGCTTGCCTTGCATCGCATCATCGTGCAGCTCGGGATCCATCGCACCATAGAGACCGTGGTCGGCATCGGGCAGACGATGCTCGCGGGCATCGGCCTGGTGGCGCTTTCGATCATGGTCATGCTGCCGATCACCGCCAAGGCGGGAACGCTGACCCAGCAGGATCTCGCGTTCGCGCTCTCGGTGCTGCTGCTCGGCCTGCTGATGATGATCTCGCGCCGCAACGCGGTGAGCCAGGTGATCGGCTTCATGTCGATCGAGAACGGGCTGATTCTGGCCGCGACCGGCGCCAAGGGGATGCCGCTGGTGGTGGAGATCAGCGTCGCATTCTCGATTCTGATCGCGCTGATCGTGATCGGGGTGTTCCTGTTCCGCATCCGCGAGCGCTTCGACACGGTCGATATCCACGCGCTGCACCAATATCGGGGCGAGCAGTTGTGACGGACCCGGGCAACTTCTTCGTCGGCGCGGTGCTGATCATCCCCGCGCTGAGCGCGGGCCTGCTCGCGGCGTTGCCGGACGACAGGCTGACGGCGCGGTTAAACGTGCTGGCGGCGCTGCTGACCTTCCTCGCGGCGACGGTGCTGTTCTTCGAGCGCCCGGCTACCGGGCGCTATCTCATCGTCGACGATCTGAACGTCGTGTTCATCGTGCTGAGCACCTTCGTCGGCTTCACCACCAGCGTGTTCAGCGGCAGCTACATCGCGCACGAGCTCGAGAGCGGCAAGCTGACCCCGGTCTACCTGCGCTTCTACCACGCGATGTACCAGACGCTGATGTTCGGCATGAACCTGGCGCTGCTTTCCAACAACGTGGGCCTGATGTGGGTCGCGATCGAGCTCGCGACGCTCACCACGGTGCTGATGGTCGGCATCTACCGCACCCCCGCCGCGCTCGAGGCGGCGTGGAAGTATTTTCTGCTGGGCAGCGTTGGCATCGCGCTGGCGCTGTTCGGCACCATCCTGGTCTACCTGGCGGCGCATTCGGTGGTGGGAGAAGGCCTGGACGCGATGGCCTGGAACGTGCTCGTGAAGAGGGCGCCCGAGTTCGACCCCGCACTGCTCAACCTCGCCTTCCTGTTCCTGCTGCTCGGCTACGGCACCAAGGTGGGCCTGGTGCCGCTGCACGCCTGGCTGCCGGACGCGCACGCCGAAGGCCCGACGCCGATTTCGGCGGTGCTTTCCGGCCTGCTGCTCAACGTGGCGCTGTTCGCGGTGCTGCGCTTCAAGAGCATTATGTCGGCCAACCCGGGGGCCTTCGCGCCGGGACCACTCATGGTCTCGCTCGGCCTGCTGTCGGTGGTGTTCGCCGCGTTCATGCTCTACCGGCGGCACGACATCAAGCGCATGTTCGGCTACTCCTCGATCGAGCACATGGGCATCGTCACCTTCGCCTTCGGTATGGGCGGCCCGCTCGCCAATTTCGCCGGCCTGCTGCACATGACGCTGCACAGCCTCACCAAGTCCGCGATCTTCTACTGCGTCGGCCACATTTCGCAGGTGAAGGGAACCCAGCACATGCCCGACATCCGCGGGCTCACGGTGTCGCACCCCGCGCTCGGCTGGGGGCTCGTGTTCGGCGTCGCCGCGATCGCCGGGCTGCCTCCGATGGGCTTGTTCATGACCGAATTCCTCATCGTGACGACCACCTTCGCGCGCCATCCGCTGCTCGCGATCGTACTCGGCCTCGCCCTGCTGGTCGCGTTCGGGGCGTTGCTGCTGCGCCTGAACGGGCTCGCGTTCGGCGATCCGGACGGCGGCCGCGCGCCCGCCAAGGCGTCGTTCGCGCCGGTGGTGGCGCATTTCGCGCTCGTGCTCGTGGCCGGAATCTGGCTCCCGCCCGCGCTCATGGCGTGGTTCCAGCACGTCGCGGGTCTTCTCAGGTAAGCGCATATGCCGACCCCGAACTGGCAGCGTTCGATCAAGCGCCGCGAGGACTGGGAGCAGGCCGCGGCACGGCTGCAAGACGGCGAATTGGCGCTGCTCGGCTTGTGGGGCGAGCCCGGCTTCGCGCACATGGCGCTCATGGAGCAAACCACCGATGCGTGCGTCGTGCTCAGCGTCGAATGCCCCGCTAACCGTTATCCCTCGGTCGGGCGCGTGCACGCGCCGGCGATCCGGCCGGAGCGGGCGTTGCGCGATCTGGTCGGGCTGGAGCCCGAAGGCCTGCCCGACACGCGGCCGTGGCTGCGCCACGACGGCGACTACCGGTTCCTGCCGGCGGAGGGCGAGAGCCTGCACCAGATCCCGGTGGGCCCGGTGCACGCCGGGATCATCGAGCCGGGCCACTTCCGTTTCACCGCCAACGGCGAGACCGTGGTGCGGCTGGAGGAGCGCCTCGGCTACGCCCACAAGGGCGTCAACGCGCTCATGGCCGGCGCCTCGCTCGAGCGCGCGGCCGCGCTCGCGGGGCGCCTCTCCGGCGACAGCACGGTCGCCTGCAGCCTCGCCTTTGCCCAGGCGGTGGAGGCGGCGCTCGAGCTGGAAATCCCGCCGCGCGCGGCCTGGCTGCGCGCGCTGCTGGCGGAGCTCGAGCGGCTCGCCAATCACCTGGGCGACATCGGCGCGGTCTGCAACGACGCCGCGTTCGCCATCTTGCACGCGCAATTCGGCCTGCTGCGCGAGCGGGTGCTGCGCGCCGCGGACGCCTGCTTCGGTCACCGGCTGATGATGGACCGCGTCGTGCCCGGCGGCGTGAGCTGCGATCTGCCGCCCGACGGCGAGCGGCGCCTGCGCGCGCTGGTGGCGCAGGTTCGCAAGGACTTTCCGGACCTGATCGAAGTTTACGAGAACACCGCATCGCTCAAGGACCGCACGGTCGGGACCGGCATTCTGACGCCGGCGCTTGCGCGCCAATATGCCGCCGGCGGCTTCGTCGGGCGCGCCTCGGGGCGCGACTTCGATGCGCGCCGCACGCCCGGTTATGCGCCCTATGAAGCGCTTCATTTCGAGGTCCCGGTCGTGCATGCGGGCGACGTGAACGCGCGCGTCTGGATTCGCATCCGCGAGGTCGAGCAGAGCCTCGCGCTGATCGAGCAGATACTGGCCCGGCTTCCGCCCGGATCGCTCGCCTGCCCGGACGGGCCGCGTTCGGGGCGCGATGCGGGCGAAGGCGCCGCGCTGGTCGAGGGATTCCGCGGCGACATCTTCGCCTGGGTCAGGATCACGCCTGACGGGCGCGTCGAGCGCTGCCACCTGCGCGACCCGTCCTGGTTCCAATGGCCGCTGCTCGAGGCGGCGATCGAGGGCAACATCGTGGCCGACTTCCCTCTGTGCAACAAATCATTCAATTGTTCCTACTCCGGACACGACCTGTAGGGTGACCCGGCATGCGTAGATTGCTGTTCAAAAGCTTCGTGCAGGGCACACTCACCGAGCCCGCGCCCGCGCCCGACGAGCGCGCGCTGGCCGAGCTCGCCGCGCGCGTGAGCCAGGCGTCCCACCGGCGCCTGGGGCGGGCGCTGTCGATCCGGGAAGTGGATGCCGGCTCGTGCAACGGCTGCGAGCTGGAAATCCACGCGCTCGGCAACGTGCTCTACGATCTCGAGCGATTCGGCCTGCGCTTCGTCGCCTCGCCGCGCCACGCCGACGTGCTGCTGGTCACGGGACCGGTGAGCGTGAACATGCGCGAAGCGTTGGAGCGCACCTACCGCGCCACGCCCGATCCGAAGTGGGTCGTGGCGTGCGGCGATTGCGCGCGCGACGGCGGGCTCTACGCCGCCAGCCCGGCCTGCGTCGGGGGCGTCTCGAAGGTGCTGCCGGTCGACCTGCATATCCCCGGCTGCCCGCCGACGCCGGTTGTGCTTCTCAGGGGCCTGCTCGCGCTGCTCGAGAGCGTGGCGGCGGACGCACGAGGAGGGGGAACATGAGCGAAGAACCGGAGGAAAAGGGCTACTCGACCATGCAGATTGCGATCGCCGGGCTCGGCGCGGGGATCGTCCTGGTGCTGATCATGATTCTGCTCGGCATCAGCGGCCTGCTGTCGGGCTGAGCACTAGGGTGCGCGCGGATGGGCGATTCGATGCCGATCTGCAGCGGCTAAGCCGGGTCCCGGTCGAAGCCGAACCAGCGCGTGAATTCCTCCAGCGGCTCGCGCGGCATGTCGAACCGGTTCACGGGTGCCTGCTCGTCGGCGTAACCGAGAGACATGCCGCACGCCACCGTCTCTTCGGGTGCGAGCGCCAACGTTGCGGCGATGACCTCCTGGTAGCGCACGAAGGAGACCTGGGGGCAGGTAGCGAGGCCGCGGGCGTGGGCGGCGAGCATGAGGTTCTGCAGGAACAGGCCGTAGTCGAGCCAACTATGCCGCGTGAGCGTGCCGTCGATGGTGAAGATAAGCCCTATGGGCGCGTCGAAGAACTGGAAATTGCGGCCGGTCTGGCGTCCGCGCGCGGCCATGTCGGCGCGATCGATGCCGAGCGAAGCGTAGTAGCGGCTGCCGAAGTCGTGCCGGCGCGCGGCGCATTCGGGCGGCGGCGGTTCGGGGAAAGGCGAGAACGGCGCCACGGCGTTGGCCGCGTGTGCGCGCAGGATCGCCTCGCTCAGCGCGCGCTTGGCTTCGCCGGCCAGCAGGTGCACGCGCCAGGGCTGGGTGTTGAAGGTGCTCGGCGCGCAGCGCGCGAGCTCGAGGATCTCGGCCAGCCGCGCGCGCGGCACCGGGTCGGGGCGGAACGCGCGGGTCGTTTTGCGCGCGCGGATGACGCTGTCGATCGCGTCGGCTTTGCGGGTAACATGCGAGCTCATTTGCGCCCTAGCGTAGGGCAGGGCGGCGCGAAAGTCCTTGCTTCAGGTCCTTAATTGTTCTGAATGACGGGCATGTCAGGCGACGCGCTGAGCTTCGGCGAATTCCGCCTCGATCCCGGGCAGCGCAAGCTGTTGCGCGACGGCGTTGCGCTGGAGCTGAAGAGCAAGGCGCTCGACATCCTGTGTGCGCTCGCCGCCGCGCGCGGGGAGGTGGTCGGCAAGGACGAGCTGATGGCGAAGGTCTGGCCGGGGCTGGTGGTGGAAGAGAACAACATCCAGGTGCACGTGTCCGCGCTGCGCAAGGCGCTGGGCGAGGAGCGCAGCGCGCCGGTGCACCTGGTCACGGTGCCGGGCCGCGGCTACCGCCTGCTGGGCGTCGAAGACGGCGGCGCGCGCGCGGCGGCGCTTTCCGGCCGGCCGTCGATCGCGGTGCTGCCGTTCGAGAACCTTGGCAGCGATCCGGCGCAGGGCTATTTCGCCGACGGCGTGGTCGAGGACGTCATCGCCGGGCTATCGCGCGTCAAGTGGCTGTCGGTCATCGCGCGCAACTCGAGCTTCGTGTACCGGGCAAGGGCTGTCGACGCGCGGCAGGTCGGACGCGAGCTCGGGGTGCGCTACGTGCTGCAGGGAAGCGTGCGCCGGTTCGAGGATCGCGTGCGCATCGCCGCCCAGCTGGTCGAGGCGCGCAGCGCGACGCAGCTCTGGGCCGAGCGCTACGACAGGCGGCTCGGCGACCTGTTCGAGGTGCAGGACGAGATCGCGCTATCCGTGGTCGGCGCGATCGAGCCGGGGCTGAGGAAGGCCGAGGTCGAGCGGGTCCGGCGCAAGCGCCCGGAGACGCTGGATGCCTACGACCTGCTGCTGCGCGCGCTGCCGTATCTCTACAAGCTCATGCCGCAAGCGTCCGCGCCCGCGATCCCGCTGCTGGAGAAGGCGCTGGAGCTCGAGCCCGATTACTCGCTCGCGCACGCGATGCTCGCCTGGTGCCTGCACGTGCGCTTCAGCCGCGGCGGCCTGCGCGAGGAGGATCGCCAGGCCTCGATCCGCCACGCGCAGTCGGCCGTGGCGGGCGGGAGCGACGACGCGCTCACGCTCGCGATCGCGGCCTTCGTGACCTGGTTCGACCGGCACGACGCGGACACTGCGTTCGACCTTTTCGACCGTGCGCTCGCGCTCAGCCCTTCGAGCGTCGTTGCGCTTGGCACCAGCGCGGTCGCGCTGGCCTGGAGCGGGGAGAGCGAGACCGCGATCAGGCGCGCCGAACGGGCGCTCGAACTGAGCCCGTTCGATTCGCTCAACTACCTTTCGTACCTGGCGCTCGCGGGCGCGAGCTTTCGCCTCGGGCGCTACGACGGCGCGCAGGCCTGGGCGCGGCGCGCCGTCGAGGCAAACCCGACCTTCAGCGTCCCGTACGCGTACCTCGCGGCGGCGCTGGCGCGCCTGGGGCGCGCAGACGAGGCGAAGGCCGTGGTCGCGGCGCTGCTCGCGCTCGACCCCGGCTTCAGCATCGCCCGCTACCGCGTCACCGTCGGCGTGAACGCGGAAGTCTTCGACGATTTCGGCGGGGCGTGGCGCCGCGCGGGAATGCCGGATTGATTCCTCATGCCGCGGCGTAGCCCTCGCGCCGGTAGACCAGCCAGGCGAACAGGATCATCGCGCCGAGCACGATGAACGAGCCGGTCGCGGCGAACGCCTCGCCGCTCGGGTGCCCGGTAAAGATCCTCGCGACGCCGAAGGCCTGGATCACGACGCCGGCCATCCAGATCCACACCTGCACTCGCGCGGCGCGGCTGCGGTCGATTTCCGGGTGAAGGTGGTAGAAGATGCCGAACAGGAACAGCGACACCCAGCCCAGCAGGTTGAGGTGGGCGTGCGCGGGGAACGTGGCGTGGTTCTGCGAGATCGCCATGTACAGCCCCCATACCATCCCTGCGATCACGAACAGCACGGCGGCGCGAAAGCTTAGTGAAGATGCTTTCATTGTTGTACCCTCCCTGAAAACGGATTGTTCGATTTATTGGAGTGCCGAATCTACCACTTATGAGCCACGACATCGTCATCAGGCAAGGCACCGTCATCGACGGCACGGGCGCGCCGGCGCGGCGCGCGGACGTCGCGATCGCCGCGGGCAGGATCGTCGCGGTGGGTGAGGACCTCGGCCCGGCGAAGCGCAAGATCGACGCCGAAGGGCTCGCGGTCGCGCCCGGGTTCATCGACCCGCACACGCACTACGACGCGCAGATCTGCTGGGACGGGGCGACCACGCCGTCCTCCTGGCACGGGGTGACCAGCGTGGTGATGGGCAACTGCGGGGTGGGAATCGCGCCCTGCCGGCCCGGGGCGCGCGAGGTGGCGATGCGCGACCTGGTCAACGTCGAGGCGATCCCGTTCGAGGTGCTGCAGGCCGGGATCACCTGGGACTGGGAGACTTTCCCGCAGTACATGGATGCGGCGGCGCGCAGGAAGCCCGCGCTCAACCTCGCCTTTCTCGCGCCGCTCACGCCGCTGCGGCACTACGTGATGGGCGAGGCGTCGATGGAGCGCGCCGCGACGCAAGACGAGACGGCGAAGCTAAAGCGCCTGCTCGGCGAGGCGGTGGACGCCGGGGCGTTCGGCTTCTCGAGCACGCTGCTCAACCAGCACATGGGCTACGGCGGGAGGCCGCTCGCCTGCCGCAACGCGAGCCGCGAGGAGATCAGGGCCTGCTGCAACGCGCTGCGCGAGCGCGGCAAGGGCGCGATCGAGATCGCGATGACCAAGCAGATCGGAGTCATGGACGACCGGGAGCTGGAGCTGCTCGATTTCATGCTCGCCGAGAGCGCCCGGCCGGTGACCTTCATTGCGCTGTTCGACCGCGACGACATCCCCGAGGCGGTGCGCGAGACGCTCAGGAAGGCGCGGCCGATGATCGCCAGGGGCGCGCGGCCGCAGACTTCGCCCCTGCCGCTGACGCGCGAGTTCAGCATGCGCAGCCCCTTCTCGTTCGGTGCTTTCCCGTCGTTCAAGCGCGTGTTCGAGGACAAGTCGAAGGCGGCGCAGGCGGCGGTGTACCGCGACCCTGCGTTTCGCGCGCAGTTCAGGAAGGACCTCGAGCGGCCGATGACCTCGAGCAATTGGGCCCGCATCACGCTGCACGAGGTGAAGAGCCCAGCGCTGAAGCACCTCGAAGGCCGTACCGTGGCAGAGCTCGCGGCGGAGCGGGGCACGGACCCGGTGGACGCGTTCCTGGACGTCACGCTGGAAGACGATCTCGAGAACGAGTTCACCATGCAGTCGTTCAACACCCGCGCCGACCGGATGGCCGAGCTGCTAAACGATCCGTCGATCCTGCTCGGCCTGGGCGACGGCGGCGCGCACCTCGACATGCTGTGCGACGCGGGCTACCCGACCTACGTGCTCGGCACCTGGGTGCGCGAGCGCAAGGTGCTCACGCTCGAGGAGGCGGTGCGGCGCATGACCTCCGACCCGGCGGACTTCTTCGGCATCCGCGACCGCGGCCGCATTGCGCCGGGGCTCGCGGCGGACCTGGTGCTGTTCGACCCGGCCAGCGTCGGCTCGGCGGGGCGGCCCGAGCGGCGCTACGACCTGCCCGGCGGCGCCAAGCGCATGGTGATGCGCTCGGCCGGGATCGAGCTGACGCTCGTCAACGGAGTACCGACCTGGGAGCGCGGCGCGCTCACCGGCGCCGCGGCGGGGCAAGTTCTCCGTTCCTAGCAACGTGGACGCTTCCGACGGCCTGCCGCTGCCGCAGCGGCGCTGGGCAATGTTCGCGATCGGGCTCGCGATCATGATGGCGGTGCTCGACGGCACGATCGCCAACGTGGCGCTGCCGACGATCGCGCGCGACCTGAACGCGACCCCGGCCGATTCGGTCTGGGTGGTAAACGCCTTCCAGCTGGTGATCACGGTGCTGATGCTGCCGCTCGCCTCGCTGGGCGAGATCGTCGGCTACCGCCGCATCTACCGCATCGGATTGGCGGTGTTCACCCTTTCGTCGCTCGCCTGCGCGCTGTCGGACTCGCTGCTCGCGCTGACGCTGGCGCGGGTGGTGCAGGGGGTGGGCGCGGCCGGCATCATGAGCGTCAACGCGGCGCTGGTGCGCTTCATCTATCCGCGCGCGCGGCTCGGGCGCGGCATCGGCATCATCGCCATGGTGGTGGCGGTCTCGGCCGCGGTCGGCCCGACCGTCGCGGCCGCAATCCTGTCGGTCGCCTCCTGGCCGTGGCTGTTCGCGGTCAACGTGCCGATCGGCATCGCGACCCTGATTGCGGGGCGCGGGCTGCCGCGCACGCCGCACGCGGTGCGTGGGTTCGACTATCTCTCGGCGCTGCTCAACGCGCTCTTTTTCGGCCTGCTGATCGTCGCCATCGACAGTGTCGGCCACGGCGAGGGCGCGCTGGTGGTGGGACTCGCGTTCCTCGGCGCCGCGCTGGCGGGCGTCGCGCTGGTGCTGCGCCAGCTGCCGCAGGCGTCGCCGCTGTTGCCGGTCGACCTGCTGCGGATTCCGCTGTTCGCGCTTTCGATCGGCACTTCCGTTTGCTCGTTCACGGCGCAGATGCTGGCCTATGTCTCGATCCCGTTTTACTTCCAGGACGTGCTCGGGCGCGACGCGGTGGCGACCGGCCTGCTGATGACGCCCTGGCCGGTGGCCGCGGCGGTGATGGCGCCGATCGCCGGGCGGCTGGCCGACCGGCACTCGGCCGGGATCCTCGGCGCGCTGGGGCTGAGCGCGTTCGCCGCCGGTCTGGCCCTGCTCGCGCTGCTGCCGGCTTCTCCCGGCGACGCGAATATCGCCTGGCGCATGGCGCTCGCCGGCGCCGGCTTCGGCCTGTTCCAGTCGCCCAACAACCGCGCCATCATCACTTCGGCGCCGTCGGAGAGGAGCGGCGGGGCGAGCGGCATGCTCGGCACCGCGCGCCTGCTTGGCCAGACCACCGGCGCGGCGCTGGTGGCGCTGATGTTCGGCCTGGCCGGCGCGCACGCGACCTACTGGGCGCTCGGCACGGCGGCAGTGGTGTCGCTCGCCGCCGCCGCGGTGAGCAGCACGCGCCTGATCGGCGCGGCCGCTCAGCGGTTGTAGCGCTCGGCGTTCTGCTGCGCGGCGCGCGCGCCTTCGCTGTCGCCGCGCGCGTCGCGCGCCTGCGCGATCAGGTTCCAGTTCTCGGCCCGCAGCGCGTTGTCGCCGCCGGCCCAGGTGTTCGAGCGCGCCGCGAGGCTTTCGGCCTGCTGGTACTGGCCCTGCTGCAGCCGGACGCGCGCCAGCTGCTGCCACAGGCTGGCATCGCGCGGCGCGATGCGCAGCGCGCGCTCGAGAGTCGCTTCGGCGCTGCCGAGGCGGCTCGCGGCGACGTCGGCGCGCGCGCTCGCCATCAGACGCTCGACGGCCGGGTTCGGCGCGGCGGCCGCGGGCGCGGCGGGCACGCCGAGCGACGCCGGGGGCGCCGCTTCGACCGGCGCGGAGCCCTGCGGCGGCGGTGTTTGCGCCGGCGGCGTCGCGGCGCAGCCGGCGAGCAGGGCGGCGAACAGAAGCAGCAGTCTCATGGCGCGCTCAGTGTCCGAACAAGTGCTGGAAGAAGCCCTTCACATTATCCACCACGGGGTTGCCGGCGCAGGGCGCGCGCGCCTGCGGCGCCGAACCTTTCACGAACGGCAGCTCGATCGCGCCGGGACAGGAACTGTCGGCGAGCAGGCCGCTCTGCGGGTCGATCGTCGCCTGCTCGATGTCCTCGGGCTGGGGAAACGCGACCGGCTCGGGCTCGAGCGCGGCCATCATTTGGCCCCACACCGGCAGTGCGGCGGTGGCCCCGAGCAGGCGCGCCGGGCGGTTGTCGTCGTAGCCGACCCAGACCACGGACACGCGAGCGCCAGTGAAGCCGGCGAACCAGGCGTCGCGCTGCTCGTTGGTGGTGCCGGTCTTGCCCGCCACGCCGAGCGGCGGCAGCCAGTTGGCGAGCGACTGCGCGGTGCCTTCGCGCACCACGTCCTGCAGCCCGGCGGTGAGCAGGTACATCGGGTCGGGCGGGAAGGCCTGTGCGACCGCGAGCGGGTAGCGCTTGAGCGGATGCCCGTCCGCGGTGGTGACGTCGCGGATGGCGTGCAGCGGCGAGCGGAAGCCTCCGCTGGCGATGGTCTGGTACATCTGCGTGACTTCCAACGGCGTCAGGTTTGCGGCGCCGAGCAGGGTCGAGGGGTACGGCGGCAGCGCTCGCTCGATGCCGAGCTTGCGCGCGGTGGCGAACACGTTGTCCAGGCCGAGCGTGGTGCCGAGGCGCGCCGCGGCGACGTTGTACGAATGCGCCAGCGCGAGGTACAGCGGCACCTGGCCGTGGTACTGCTTGTCGTAATTCTCCGGCCGCCACGGCTCGGCGTTGGGCGGCTGCCAGACGAACTTGCTGTCGTCCAGCATCGTCGTCAGCGTGTAGCGCGACGGGTCCTGCAGCGCGGTAAGGTAGATCGCGGGCTTGAACAGCGATCCGATCTGGCGCTCGGCGTCGAGCGCGCGGTTGAAGCCCTGGTAGCGCGGGTCGCGCCCGCCGACCAGCGCCTGCACCTCGCCCGATTGCGGGTCGGCCACCACCACCGCGCCCTCCAGCCCCGGCTTGCCGAAACGGCCCTGGCGGTCGAAGGCGGCGAGCCGGTCGCTGAGCGCGTGCTCGGCGGCCGCCTGTACGCGCGGGTCGAGCGTGCTGAAGATGCGCAGTCCCTCAGAGCGCAGATCGTCCTCGTCGTAGTCGTGCCGCAGCTGGCGGTGAACCAGGTCGACGAACGCCGGGTAGGGCGTGGTGCCGGTCGAGGGCCTGGGGTTGAGCCCGAGGCCGCGCGCGCGCGCGGCCTGGTACTCGGCCGCGCTGATGGAGCCCTCGTCGCGCGTCTCGCGCAGCACCAGGTTGCGCCGCTCGAGCGCGCGCTGCGGGTGGCGGTAGGGATCGTAGTAGCCCGGGCCGCGCACCAGACCCACGAGCAGCGCGCTCTCCGCGGCGGTGAGCTTCTGCACCGGCTTGTCGAAGTAGAACTGCGCCGCGAGCCCTACGCCGTGGATCGCGCGGTCGCGGTCCTGGCCGAGGTAGATCTCGTTCAGGTAGGTCTCGAGGATCTCCTGCTTCGAGTAGTTGAGCTCGAGCAGCACCGCCATCACCAGCTCGACCGCCTTGCGCCGCAGGGTGCGCTCGGGGCTGAGGAAGAAATTCTTCACCAGCTGCTGGGTCAGGGTGCTGCCGCCCTGGACGTGGCCGGTGGGAAGGCTGAGCAGCGCGCGCGCGATGCCGCGCGGGTCGAAGCCCCAATGGCTGTAGAAGTTGCGGTCCTCGACCGCGATCAGCTCCTTCACCAGCACCTTGGGCACTTCGCTCAGCCGCACCAGCAGGCGGTCCTCGTTGTTGGTGGGATAGATGCCGCCGATCGGCACCGGTTCCAGGCGCGCGAGTGCGACCTCGGCGCCCTGCGCGTCGGCGAGCGCGCTGACCGCGCCCTCGGCGAAGCTCACCCGCAGCCGCCTGGCGGGCTGCGGTCCGTCCCAGAACACGAACGGGCGCACCGCGATCTCGAGTTCGGCGCCGTTGCGCACGTACCAGCCCGATCCGTCCGGTCGCGCCACCGCGCGGTAGCCGAGCTCGCGTAGCTCGCGCACCACGTCGTCCTCGGGCACTTTGAGCCCGACGTGCACCTCGAGCGGCCGGGCGTAGATCCGCGCCGGCAGCGCGAAGCGCCGGCCCTCGAACTCGTGCCGCACCCGGAGGTCGAGGTAAAGCACATAGCCCGCCGCGAGGAGCGCAAGCGCGAGCAGCCCTATCCGGATGTAGGGCCAGTACCTTCTGCGGCGAACCATCGGCCCGATTCTACTTTGCCAATGCGGCGGAATTCTGGCTGAAATCCGTCAGATTCGGGCGCCGCGCAGGACGCGGCGCAGCAGCTTGCCCGAGGCGTTCTTGGGCAGCTCGGCGACGAACTCGATCTCGCGCGGGTACTTGTAGGGCGCAGTGAGGCGCTTGACGTGCTCCTGCAGCTCGACGGCGAGCTCCGGCGTGTCCGCGTACCCGGGCTTGAGCACGACGAAGGCTTTCACGATCTCGCCGCGCTGCCGGTCGGGCTTGCCGACCGCGGCGCTTTCCTGCACCGCCGGATGCTCGATGAGCGCGCTTTCCACCTCCATCGGCCCGATGCGGTAGCCGGCCGAGCTGATCATGTCGTCGGCGCGGCCCTCGTAGAACAGGTAGCCGTCCTCGTCCTGGCGCACCACGTCGCCGGTGAGCCAGTACTCGGCGCCGCCGTGGCGCGTCGTGCCGGCCGCGGTGCGCTCGGGGTCGTTCCAGTAGCCGAGCATCATCTGCGGGTTGGGCAGCCGGATCGCGAGCTGGCCGTCGATGATCGCGCTCTCGATGCCGGGCTGCGGCCTGCCCATCGAGCCCAGCTTGACCGGCATGAAAGGGTAGTTGAGCACGGTCATCAGGGTTTCCGTCTGGCCGTAGCCGTCGAGCAGCGGCACGCCGGTCAGCGCCTGCCAGCGGCGCACGATCTCGGGATTGACGGTCTCTCCCGCGGACACCGCGAGGCGCAGCGCTGACAGGTCGTAGGGCGAGACATCCTCGTTGATCAGGCGCCGCAGCTCGGTCGCCGCGGCGCAGAACACGCTGACGCGGTGCTTGGCCAGCAGCTCGAGGCGCCGCTGCGGGTCGAACGGCCCGTCGTAGAACAGCACCGCCGCGCCGCAGCTCCAGGGTCCGAACAGGATCGCGGTGCCGGCCTTGCTCCAGCCGGTGTCCGCGGTGCACCACATCAGGTCGGCCGGCTTCAGGTCCTGCCAGGTGAGCGAGGCGTAGCGCCAGGCGTACAGCGCGCGCGCGGCGTGGGTGACGCCCTTGGGATGGCCGCTCGAGCCCGAGGTGTAGTAGATCGCGACCGGGTCCTCCGCCGCGACGCGCGCCGGCTCGCACTCGGGGCTCGCCGCGGCGAGCGCCCGGTCGAAATCGAGCCAGCCGTCGGCGCCGCCGACGGCGGCCTTGAGTTTGAAATTCTTCACATCCTCGAATTTCGAGACATTTCGACCGGTTGTTATGACACCCACCGCTCCCGAGTGCTCGGCGCGGTAGCGCAGGTCGCGCGCGGTCAGCATGTCGATGCAGGGCACCGGAATCACGCCCACGCGCAGGCAGCCGAGCATCGCGAGCTGCCACTGCGGCAGGCGCGGCAGCATGACGATGCAGCGATCGCCCTTTTTCAGCCCGCTCGCGCGCAGCAGGCTGCCGACCCGGCGCGAGAGCTCGGCGACGCGGGCGAAAGTGAAGCGCTCCTCGCGCCCGGCCGCGTCGCACCACAGCAAGGCGAGCTTGGCAGGGTCCTGCGCCCACCGGTCCACCACGTCGGCGGCGAAGTTGAACTGCGCCGGAACTTGCCAGCGGAACTCACGCCGGATCTTTTCGTAGCTCACCAAGCCGCCTCGAGCAGGCGCAGCACGTCCGCGCTGGAGCGGATCGGCTGCGGATTGGCGCGCACCCAGGCGTTCTTCATCGCGCCCTCGGCGATCGCCGGCAGCAGCTCGCGCGCGACGCCGGCTGCACGCAGCGTCGCGGGCTGCCCGAGCGCGGCGATCAGCGCCGCGACCGCGTCCGCGGCGGGCACGCCGGGAGCCCCGAGCGCCGCGGCGATCAGCGCCTGCTTGGGCGCCGTGGCGGGCAGGTTGTAGCGCATGACGTGCGGCAGCATGATGCAGCTGGTGTAGCCGTGCGGCACGCCGGCCGCGCCGCCCAGGGCGTGGCCGATGCCGTGGCTCGCGCCGTAGTTGACCCGCGCGATGGTCGAGGCCGCGAGCCACGAGGCCTGCTGGCAGGCGAGGCGCGCGGCGAGATCGCCGGGCGCGGCCCGGCTGCGCGGCAGCTGCTCGGCGAACAGGCGCAGCGCGTGCAGCGCGAGGCCGTCGCAGTAAGGGTGCGCGTCGACCGAACACAACGCCTCCACCGCGTGGTCGACGCCGCGCACCCCTGTCGAAAGCCACAGCCACTCCGGCGTGTGCAGCGTCAGCGCCGGATCGAGGATCACCGCGCGCGCGCCGATGTCGGCGCCGATGAACGAGTGCTTGAGCCGCGTGTGCGGGTCGGTGCCGCCGCCGAGGTTGGAGAACTCCGCCCCCGAGAGCGTGCTCGGCACCGCCACCTGGCGCACCGGCGAGGGCTTGGGGTCCTTGAGCACGGGCGCGGTCAGGCGCGCGAGATCCTGCGGCGCGTGCGCGCCGTGCGCGAGCGCGAGCTGCAGGATCTTCACCGTGTCGATCGGCGTGCCGCCGCCGACCGTGAGGATCAGGTCGGGCGCGGCCGCGCGCACCGCGTCGGCAGCCTCGATCACGCTCGGCCAGGGCGTGTGCGCGATGCAGTTGTCGAACAGCCCCGCGTAGCGGGCGCCGAGCGATTCCTGGATCTTCCTTATGGAATCCGTGCTCCGGGAGAGGGTTTTCGAGGCGACGATGAACACGCGCCGGGCGCCGAGGCGCTCGGCTTCCTCCGCCGCCGCCTGGGCGGCCGGCTCGCCGAAGATCACGCGCTCGAGGGGGAGGTAGGCGTAGCGGCCCATGGCGCTATAGTAGCCCGTGATGCTTCGGCCGCGCGCCGTCGCGCCGGCCCCCACTTGACAGGCCGGGCCGGCAGACAGATACTGAACCACATGGTTAAGTATTCGGACGACGAGCTCGACGCGGTCTTCGGCGCCCTCGCCGACCGCACCCGGCGCGGGATCCTCGATTCGCTCAGCGGCGGCGAGCTCGCGGTGTCGGAGCTCGCCTCGCCGCACGACATGTCGCTGCCGGGGTTCATGAAGCACTTGCGGGTGCTCGAGGACGCCGGCCTCATCGCCCGCAGCAAGGAAGGAAGGGTGGTCAGCTGCGAGCTGTCGGCGGCGCCGATGCAGGATGCCGCGACATGGATCTCGCGCTACGAAAAGTTCTGGAGCGAGAAGCTCGACTCGCTCGCGCGCTACCTCTATCAGCAGGAGGAATTGCAGACATGGACCAAGCAGCCAAGCTCGCACAAAAGCCCTTCCTCGTCCTCACCCGCCGCTACCCGGTCGCGCCGGAAAAAGTCTGGCGCGCGTGGACCGACCCGCAAGCCATAAGGCGCTGGTTCGGGCCGGGCGGGCCCGACCCGGTCTCGGTCGCGGAGCTCGACGTGCGCGTCGGCGGGCGCTTTCGCATCGTGTTCGGCGGAGCCGACGGCAACGCGCACGAGGCGCAGGGCGTCTACCGGGAGGTCGTGCCTGACCGGAGGCTCGCTTTCACCTGGAGCTGGCCGCGCACCACGCCCGAGCGCGAGTCGCTGGTGACCATCCTGCTCACCCAGGTCGGAAGCGGAACCGAGATGGTGTTCCGTCACGAGCAGCTCTTCGACGAGCAAGTGCGCGACGATCACGGCCAGGGCTGGAGCGAGACGTTCGAGAAGCTCGATCAATTTCTCAAGGGAGGTCTCTCATCATGAGCTACGTCGACGGATTTGTGGTGCCGGTGCCGAAGAGGAATCTTGTCGCCTATCGTGCCATGGCGCGCAAGGCGGGCAAGGTCTGGCGCGAGCACGGCGCGCTGTCCTACACGGAGTGCGTCGCGGACGACGTCAAGCCGGGCAAATGGACCTCGTTCCCGCGCAGCGTCAAGCTGAAGCCGGGCGAGGTGGTGTGGTTCTCGTTCATCGTCTACAAATCGCGCCAGCAGCGCGACCGGGTGATGGCCAAGGTGATGAAGGACAAGCGCCTCGCCTCCATGATGGATCCGAAGGCCATGCCCTTCGACGGCAAGCGTTTGATCTACGGCGGCTTCAAGGTCGCCGTCGACCTGTAGGAGAGCGCCATGCAAATCCAGCCTTACCTGTTTTTCGAAGGCCGCTGCGAGGAGGCGATCGAGTTCTACAAGCAGGCGCTCGGCGCCGAGGTCGAGATGCTGATGCGCATCAAGGACAGCCCCGAGCCGACGCCGCCGGGTATGCACCCGCCGGGCTCGGAGAACAAGGTCATGCACGCGAGCCTGCGCATCGGAGGCGCGGTGCTGATGGCTTCCGACGGCAGGTGCAGCGGCAAGCCGAGTTTCCAGGGCATCACGCTCTCGCTCGACGCCAGGGACGAGGCCGAGGCGAAGCGCATGTTCGGCGCGCTCGGCGCCGGCGGCGAGGTGCGCATGCCGCTCGGCAAGACGTTCTTTTCGCCCTGCTTCGGCATGGTCGCCGACCGCTTCGGCGTGCCCTGGATGATCATCGTCCCCCAGTGAGCAGGCGCGTGCCGGCTAGCGGCCCTTCCAGACCGGCTTGCGCTTGTTGAGGAAGGCTTCCATGCCCTCGCGGAAGTCCTCGCTCATGTAGCACATCAGCACCAGGTCGTTGCCCTCGCCGTGCGGGATCGCCGGGCGCAGGCGGCGCACGGCTTCCTTGGTCGCCTGCAGGGTAAGCGGCGCGAGGCTCGCGATCTGGCGCGCGAGCTCTTCGGCGCGCGCGCTGAGCGCGGCGCCGTCCTCGACCAGTTCGCCCACCAGGCCGATCGCGAGCGCCTCGTCGGTCTCGATCAGGCGCGCCTTGAAGATCATGTCCTTGACCCGCGCCGGCCCCAGCAGCGCGACCAGGCGCGCGTAGTTGTTCATCGACAGGCAGTTGCCGAGCGTGCGCGCGACCGGAAAGCCGAAGCGCGCGCCCCTGGCGGCGATGCGCAAGTCGCAGCAGACCGCGATGCCGGCGCCGCCGCCGGTGCAGGCGCCCTGGATC